>Ga0268242_1000074_pt1 | contig 15846 bp, 8 predicted proteins | sample BulsoiFelSFmetaG_FD_200253 | JGI IMG/M metagenome (GOLD analysis project Ga0268242, IMG submission 200253) | Bulk soil microbial communities from Mexico - San Felipe (SF) metaG (v2) (version 2) | ecosystem: Environmental > Terrestrial > Soil > Agricultural land | place: Mexico: San Luis Potosi... | reverse complement strand
GTATCCCAAAAGAAAATGTGTGCCGACTTCCTTTCACGAGCCGGCACTCCTTCGTTGTACTCAGACAGCTCTTTGAGCCAACCGGTCACCACAGCCGCGAACTCGATCAGACGCGCCTTTTCCGTTTCAGGATTCATCTGATTAACCCGGTCCACAACAAACACCTTGGTGTCGGTGACCGGCGGATCGCCCTTAACCCAGTCCGGAGGAAAATAGACGCGGCTCGCGCCCATGGAAAAAGTTATGCCAGAGCCCGGATCGAAATGAACCGTGAGGTATATATTCAGGTCCGACCACTTAGGCATGAAGGTGCAACGGCGTCCCTCAGCGAGTACGACCCCGCCGGTTTGCAGCGCTTCGGCCCGGGCCAGCAGTGCGGCCTTTTCGGCCCTTAGTTGGTGACTTGCGCCTTCCGCTGAACGCCACGCCGGAGAATCAGTCTTGATTGCTTCCGCAAGCTCGGCGGTCGTAGTGATTCCACGGCTAACCAACAAATCCGCCTGCCCTTGGTTTAGCCAAGGGATTCGACTGAGTTGATCTTCCTCTTCAGCCTTCTCGCTGCAAAAAAGAATGTAGTCACAGAGCTGGCACTTCGGCGAAACGTGACACTTCGCCTCGAGCGGTGCTAGGGGGAGAACCCGCAAGAGACGTTCCTCAAAGAACTGTTTGACGTGGATCTCGTAAACTTCATAGGGGACGGCTATGAGGGTCTCTAAAAGAGCTTTGGTTAGGGGATCCGCCTCATCCCTAGCCTCAGCGTCCCTGACTTTGTTCCGAAACTCATTAACATCATTACTTCCGGGCCAGATGAATCCCTCTTTACTAACGGCGTAACGGCCACTCAGGCCCTGCTCCTCTAGGGCCGCTGCGAGCGCGAGCGCGTAATAAGTCACTTCCGTGAAATGGCGAAGGGAAGGCTCTGCGGCCATCTTTACGTCTATGATGTGAATCTCGTACTCCGGCGCATCCGTGCTTGACCTAGCCATCAATGGTGCCCCTGTCGAGTAGGGACGGATCCACATGATGTCAGGCCGGGCTCCCACCGTTTCTAAACCGTATTTGTCATACGCCTCTTGCAGGCTAGGCGTCACTGACACGGGGACATCAAACGCCCCCTCGATAACAGCCAGCGGTGGGACATCGCGTCGTAGTATCTCGAACAGATTTTCGACATTCGCAAATGCCGCCCTGCCAATTAACTCGTTCTTTTCCTTCTCAAGGCGGTATTCGACGTTCTCTTCGCCGCCTGCCATATCAATGAGGTCCTGATACTTATCAGCCTCCCAGCGCCGCCCAGCCGCCTTAATCAACTCGATACCCGGGCGTTTGTATTTTTCAGCGTTTACGCCGAGGCTTTCCCTTTCCGCCTCAGTAGCCAGCCTGAGCCGCAGGAACCTGTCGCTGTCGAACTTGAACGTGAGGGCTAAAGTGCTTTTATCGAGTCTTGGCCTGTCGTTTTTGGGCACGGCGAGGATGCTCCTTCTTGATGGTGGCTGATTTTAACGCACTTTCCAGCGAAATCATTCCTCTTTTATTCGTCCGCAGTAATGCCTTAGAGACTATCAGGGCCCGAAGTAGGTTTAGGTGATCCTGCTCCTTAAAACCAATGCGCTTATTCCGAGAGAGCTTCCTTGCGATCAGGCGCGCCGCCTTTTTGGCCGTCGCGACGGCACGGGGAGAGACCATGACACTGCCCGCCACATTAGCCTTCGACGGACGAATATCGGCAGGCCGGCATACCAAGACGGCGTCCCACTTGAGCGTGCCCTCCTCGGTGTGGAGACCGCCCTGCCCCTCACCGCGTAGAGGGACGACGGCCGTACAGTTCAACCCCGATCTGGCCAGTGCTTCGCCGAGAGCGGCCCACGCCTCATGTGCTTTGTGGTGGTAGGTGAAAACGCAGAGGCCGTCCTTTCGTAGAACCCTGGAGCACTCCCTGAGTATTGCCCCCAGATCCCGCCTATAGCGGTCAATTGCAATCTCCGTTTTCTTCGCCACCGCCAAGTTGGTTTCAAGCGGCGCTGCCTTCGTGTTCTCGTCGTAGGGCGGCTCAGCTATGCCGAGCTTTTGCTGCCAACTCAGGTAAAAGTCGGATAACTCCGAATAGCTCAGGTTGTCGAAGTACGGGAAGTCGGTCAGCACTAGGTGGATCGAACGAGACGGTATGTCGGAAAGGTCGGTGGAGGACTTAGTGCAAATCGCGGCCCTGGCCCTGCCCGACACTACGTCGCCTGCGTTGCGCGCCACCCCCACGGCGTCAACGGTGACGGCCTGTGACGAGGGGCGTCGGCCGCCTTCGGGGTCCAAGTCAGTCGGCGCCGCCACGAATTCCGTAGCGCGCCTAATTTTCTCGACCGCTTTAGGGAAAGAGCCCCTTCCGGCGTCCACGATCCATGGGTTGAGTTCAACGGGCCTAGTGATGTGCCTATAGGAGTGGATCGAGAACATGGGAGATGTCCTGCGGTAGCCGAACGCATAGCCGGTGTACATGCAGTTGGTGGTCAGGTGCTCGCTGAATGCGAGGGCCATGTACTCCTTCTCACGTTGCACCTTGATCTCCGATATGGCGCGACCCAAGAGTGAAAGGTGAAGTAATTGCCGCTCGTTAAAAAAGTCGCGGTAGGATTTGATTCCGTGGATGAGGGGCCTGTTGTCACTGCGGCCCTGCGACGGGATCGGGCGGTGCGGCGCGAACGGCCCTTGTTCAGATTCCAGCCGCCTTAGCTCCTCCGCAGCCAGATCGTACAGTTCTTGGTCGCGTCTGGTGGCCTTCTTGAACCTACGTTCTAACCGCCTTGCCGACCGCTCGAGGTACTCTTGGGCGAAGAGCCGCCATTTCGGGGGGGCCTCCGACCGGCCTTCCATCGTCGTAAGAGGCTTACTCCATGCACAAACGGGGCAGGTTAACTTCCCTCTTTCTAAAGTTCCCTTTGAAATCCTAGTCCGCTTGCCACATTTGCAGTAAATCACCTCCCTGTTCAGCGGGAGTTCGTAAACCTCATGACACTCTTTGCAGAACACCCATTGGAGTTCCTTGCCGGAGTCGTAGGCGAGTTGAAAGTGCGGGTGCGCTTCGATCTCGTAATCGCACTCCTGACAACGAACAACCTCGACCCAGAAGTGGTGTAGGACATCGAACTCACGCCTGCCTACTCTCGTCCTGTGGAGGGGTGCCACCTTTTGTGAAATGGCTTGGCAGGCGGTCAACGCCTCGTGCGGAGCTTCCGCCGCCCAATTGACGGCACCGAGCTCGAAGCGTGAGATGAAAGCGGCAACCGGGTCGATGTCGTATCCGATCACCTTGGCGCCGCACCTAGAAGCTTCGATAACACTCGTCCCGCCCCCGACGCACGTGTCTAATGCGGTCGCACCCTCGAGGGGGATCTCGCCGAAATAACGCCCCCAAAACACGTCCTCCGTGACGTCGGTGAGTGTAGACGCCGCGAGGATGCTGCGGAACTGTGTGCCGAGCCTCCGGGCGAACCAACGGTGGACGCGATAGAGAGGACTGCTGCTCTGACCCTCCCTCAGGGCCAGCTCGGCAAGATCCTCGATCGGTAGGTTTCCGGCTTCCAAGAGGGTCTCCTTGGGGAAACCCTCAAAGCTGGCTCGGCCCAATTCCGGTTGCGGGTCACCGGCCTGTGCTTCATTCGGCAATACGTTGGTGGGACGCATCTGAAGCCGCCTTTGTTTTCAGGGTTTGTAGACCTTCAGGGATCAAGTATCTCCCCACCTTCCTGTTCGATACTCGGTATATACAGTATTACTTGGCCGGAGGCCTTCCGGTCTTCATCTTCCTGAGGCCGCTTACGACTTCGCGGAGCGGCTTTTCGCTCATGGATTCGAGCGCCCTGAGGCTGGCCCTCAACACCTTGCTTTTGGAGCCCCCCAGCCGACTGTCACTGATTTCACAAAGGACCGAATGAGGGGGGTTATAGCTTATTCCCAATCTCTGAATGACATTCATACCCTAGATAGACCTATTCAAGCAATAAAAACCCCTAAAATCCCTAAACAGCTAAGTCCGTTGTAACCTCCTTGGTCTCTGGAATTAAGTTCATCTAGGGGAGAACGGCAACCGGCGTCCTTCTAAATAGTGCCTGCTTTTTCAGTCTCTCGTTTATGTGCCACGGATCAACAACTTCGTCGTCCATACTCATCGTTTCTTAACTTGCCTTGCCACTTTAGCCTTTGGCGGAGGCTTAGCCCCCCCCCGCATCACCAGTGGTGCAAATTTGTCTGGCAACTTCACTTCATCATCAATAAGCATATCAGTTGATATGCCTGCAAGACGCGCGTAGGCAAGCAATAGTAGTAATGGCGGCTCGCGTTCGCCCCTTTCCATCGCAGAAATATTTGTTGGATATACAGGCGAATCTTTATACCCCAGTCGCTCAATTATCTGCTCAAGCGTCAGATTAAGTGCGGCACGGATCTGCCTGAGTTTCTTCCCCAAGCGCTTAGGGCGGGGGCGGTTTGAGCGTCCCATCAGTCATACCTCCCTGATGGAATGCTCTCAGTTAGACGTCCGCGAGATACTTGCCTATTTAGGCAAGTATCCCTTACATTACCTTGTGCCGCGCAGAGCCGAAAAACCTGTCGCTCTGCAACGACGCTCATCAGCCGTACTGGCGAGCCTCGTGGTTCATAGTTGGCAGTAATCGGTTGTCAAAGAGACGGTCACGTAAAGATACCAAAGCCGGTGAGCCCTTGCCATAGAAAGGTGTGATAACAGCTCGCCTGCTTAGAGTTGGAGGTGTGGGTTATGAACGAGACACAAGTGAGTCGCGAGAAAAAGATGACGATGGTGCTTCTATGCCATTTCCTAGGCTGGTTCGGAATACACCGCTTCTACACCGGTAAAAGATTCTCCGGTGTTCTTATGCTACTGACTCTTGGCTGTGGGGGCGTATGGGTCCTCATCGATATGGGACTCATCATAGCGGGTAAGTTTACGGATAAAGAGGGCAAGCGAATTACTGAGTGGACATAATTCTGACTACAGAGCTAACGGCATTAAGCGCGGATAGGAGTAATGGATCAGCCCCTACTTGAATAATGGACGTTATGAATAATGACACCGGAGGAGGCTTCATCCAAAGATAATCTGGAGCGCCGTGCCGCTCTTCACTGCCTAAACTTCAGTGAAAAATTCATAAGGGAGCGTTCTTGGCAGAACGCCGTCACATGGCTCAAGCAAGCTATTAAGATCCAGCCGGATTTATATGAAGCTCACTACCTGCTAGGTCAAGCATACATTGAACTCGGCCTTCTAGAGGAGGCTATTGAAACTCTAGACCAAGCCATCCGATTACGGCCCGACGATCCTACTGCACACTTTAAGCTGGGCCTCGCCTACATCGCCCGCCATGACTGGAACGCAGCTCTTGGCCAGTATCGATCACTCCGCACTCTGGATAGGGTCGTAGCCAAGCAGCTCTTCGACAAGATAGTATTTTCCTTCAACTACGAAATGTTCGATAGCCTCTTCAATCAAATCTACTAGAAGCCGTCTGGCTCTGTTGAAGTCCTCAGAAAAACGACCAGTGCTGAGATGCAGCTATAGCAGATAGGTGTTCATCCAGCGGGAAAGTTGTCTTTGGGTGAATTCATTCCCAGTTATTAGCAACTCACTGATCTATATGCTGCGACTTTGTACCGCAAAACACATTTGCGTGGCAAGAAGTGCCATCTAGTCAACGAATTACGGCCTCACAGCCGGAAAATTTTTCCTTGACGCGAGATTGCTTTTCAAGTTAAAAGGGGCGAAGTTGTTGTCCTGTGAAGGTTTAGAAACCACCAGGGTGACACGGAGTTTTAGGGTAAAAATACATTGACCTGAAGCATAGGCTGGCAACCATGGCGCTTCAGGTCAATTGGGAACTCGCTGTTATGCGAGAGGGGAAAGTGTGCCTAACCCCTGAGCACATTGTACCCATTCTCCTCTTCAGCATCAACAGAATTTAAGTTTCTATGCGCGCGAGATCTATTCGGCTGGGCTGGAAAGTTTAAGAGGAGCTGCTACCGTATGTTCGACAGTAAAGATAAGTTTGATTTGTGGTGTCTTCAGACAAATATGTCAGAGGCCGCAAAACAGGTGTTAGAACGGATTCGTTCATCTCCACCTTCTAGGTCTGTGAGTTCAAGAAGATCCAATGTAAGTGGCCGCTTCCCTAGCCGGAAAATGGGTGTGGTGATTCAGTTTGAAAGTCATAAGAACGAGCTACCCCACATACGCACGCTAGAGGTTGATGAAGATGTAATTGAATACTATGACCAAGCATCGCGAATAAAACTTAACTACGTTGGATTAGATGGAAAGAATAAAAGCACATATCACACGCCTGACTTTTTTGTTATTCGAAAGAATTCAGCGGGCTGGGAAGAGTGTAAGACAGAACAGTCACTTCTAGAACTCGAAGTACGAAGCCCAAATCGTTACCGTCATAATGATAATGGAGAGTGGCTCAGCCCTCCTGGAGAGGAACATGCCACTCTCTTTGGTTTTTATTACAAGATCATTTCTTCGAAAACCATCAACTGGGCATTCCAGCGAAACATGGAGTTCCTCGAAGACTATTTCCGAGTTGATACTCCGGAGATTTCACCTTCGTCACGTGAAAGTGTGTTGATGCAAGTCTCAAGTAATCATGGGATCACGCTAGAGGACTTATTTACCGTCACTTCAAATCAGGTCAGCAGAGATGTTGTTTTCATGATGATTGCTCGTGAGGATATTTACGTTGATCTCTATTCAATGGCGCTTCCTGAGTTTAAGTACGTCAGAGTCTTTGCCAGTAAGGATGTGGCTATCGCGTATGACCGCCTCGTAAAAGACATTTCGCCTCACCTAAGTGAGGCTGCCGTATGTATATCTCTAGAACTCAACAAAAAGATTCTCTGGGACAACAGAACTTGGAAAGTTGTAAATACTGGCGAGAGATCCATCTCACTGCTTAACGAAGAGAACGAGTTAGTAGAGTTGCCCGTTGGCGTCATTGAAAACCTCATTAGAAATGGCCAAATAACAAGCGGCCACACGCACGAATCCTCAATAAGAACTGTTGCGCTTGATCATCCTGAAGTAAGACGCCGATTCTCCCAGGCAGATAGTGAAGATTTAGCAACCGCAAACTACCGATATGGATTGGTGCGTGCTTATAACACGAAGGGGATACCCCCCGGAGGCTTCGGGGTTTCAGAGCGTACGATCCGCGGATGGGCAGCAGAATATTTCAAAGCAGAAAATTCCTATGCATGTGGTTATATTGGTTTGTTACCTCAACCTAAATCGGGAAATAAAAATCCTAGACTCCCTCCGGAATCAAGAGAGCTTATGAATGAGTACATTGATAAATCCTATGAAAATCTTAAACAGAGAAGAAGACGGCAAGTCTTTAACGAATATGCCCTCAATTGTGAGGAGAAGCATATTCAACCAGCTAGTTATACAACTTTTTGCACAACCATTAAACAAAGACCACAACAGACTCAGAAGGAAAAGCGTCTTGGCAAGCGGGGGGCTTATGACGATAAGGAATCCTACTGTGAACTTGAATCAACGTCTCCCCGGCATGGTGAGTACCCTTTTCACCTTGCGCATATTGATCACACACTCGGAGGCGTTGAGGGCGTTTGCTCCTATACAGGGAAGAATATGGGGCGGCCGTGGGTTTCGTTTATGGGTGATGGCTTCACCCGTCAAGTATTAGCAAAGTACTTGACCTACGACCCGCCAAGTCAGCGCATAGATATGATGCTAATACGTGAATGCGTTCGGAGGCACAACAGACTTCCTAGAATCATAACAGTAGATAACGCCCATGATTTCTCTTCCACATATTTTGAAACTTTGCTCGCCACTTTTGAAATAACGAAGAAGGTTAGACCAGTAGCTGAGCCAAGATCTGGATCAATATTAGAAAGGCTTTTTGGGACGGCAAATAGCCATGTCTTCCACAACCTAGAAGGCAATACTCAAATAATGGTGAATGTTCGCCAAGTAACTAAATCTGTTAACCCTAAAAATCATGCAATCTGGGTTCTGGATAGCGTTGATTCATTGGTGACGCGATGGGCATACGATGTATACGACACGATTGAGCATTCAGCATTGGGGCAGTCTCCCCGTGAAGCATACGAGCAAGGGATTAAGCTTTTTGGTACTCGTCCATTCAAGCGCATCCTTTATAACGAAGCATTCCTCATGCTCACTATGCCGCCTAGTCTCAGGGGAAAGGCGAAAGTCTCGAAGGGCTTTATAAAGATAAACCATATCCGTTATTGGTCTGACGCTTTTAAGAATGAGAGAGTAAGGGGTACGAATGTTCTAGTTCGTACGGATCCCTGGAACGCCGGAAGAGTTTATGTTTTCGTTCTAGGGCGATGGGTGGAGGCGTATTCTGATTATTACGCTATTTTTCGTAACCGCTCAGAGCGAGAAATTAGACTGGCGACCGATGAGCTAAGACAACGTAACAAACTTCTATCAAGCCGCTATAAGCTGACGGCTAAGAGACTTGCCGAGTTCCTTAAATCGATTGAGTCTGAGGAAGTTCTACTACATCAGCGTTTGGCTGATCTTGCATCACGACAGATAGCTGTAAATAGCGGATTATTACCCTCTACTTACCTCTCCGGCCCCGCTGAAAAAAACACCGAAAATCGCGGCACCATTATGCCAACACAAGGAAGCCCGCCCGACCAAGATACATCGACTGATAGCCAGCCCCCTTTGGTGTCTCAAATTTATAAGACCATATAAAATTATGCAGAAACTATTTCCACAGAAACTTCTTTCAAGCTCGACTGATGACCGATTGGAGTACTTCAAAACTGAAGTAAGAATTGAACATCCCAACTTAACTCAAGCACTCGACGAGTTATTCTGGGCAATTCGTGACTCTACTCCGGGTTCGTTAATCTTAGTCTACGGTCCTACAGGTGCAGGTAAGACAACTCTTCTGGATTTAGTGGGAACCGTTCTTCTTAAGCATTTAAGAGCAGCTTTAGAGAAGGATCCTGGGATACTACCATTCGTCCGAATACACTTAAGAAATCCGTCTTCACATAATTTTGATTGGAAAGACTATTTCAAGCGACTTCTCCAAATAATGTGTGAGCCGTTAATCGAGCATAAGGACGATGCCCACAGATGGGAAGTGTTAAAAAACACCTATAAAGAGCTGACAGCTAATTATAGATCGTCAGGTTCTAAATACAGGGATGCAGCCGAAAGTGCGCTTTGCCATCGAAAACCGCTTGCTCTTTTAATTGACGATGCACAGCATTTTGGAGTTGTTAGCTCTGGCAGGAGCTTGTTAGACCAGTTAAATACGGTTAAGTCAGTTGCTGATCAGACTCATGTAACACAAGTCTTAGTTGGAACTTACGAACTTCTTCCATTCAGAAATTTAAATGGTCAGTTAAGTCGTCGTAGCATTGACATTCACTTCAAAAGATATGCAGCCGATGACGCGGAACAACGCCAATACTTTGTTAATGCTCTTGGAACTTTTCAATCGTATCTACCTCTGCAAGAAACATATGATCTTGTAGCGGACTGGGACTTTTTCTACGAACGAAGTCTTGGGTGTATTGGAGTACTTAAAGATTGGTTATCACGCTCTCTATCCCTTGCCTTGCGGGAGGGAAAAGAGACATTGACACGCCAGCACATAGAACGCCGTGCGCATTCTATTGAGCAGTGTGAAGAGATGTTGGCTGAAATAATTAGTGGTGAATTAGAGCTCGCAGAAAATGAAGAAAAACGATTACTTCTAAGAGCAAAAATGTGCCTTAACGAAACTTTACCCAAAGAGGACAGATCAGCCAAGAACATTACAAGAGCTGGTAAGACTAGCAGTAAAACAGCAGGGAAAGCCAGGAATACTGTTGGAAGGCGAAAACCCGTCAGAGATAAGATTGGTAATGATATAACTTAGGATGAAATCGAGGATATATGTAACTGCTATTTATCCTTTACTTAAGGAGGAGGACATCTCCCTACTTCAGCGTAGCCCTTTTTATAACCTTCAGCCTCACGGCGTAAATACTTCTTCAATTGAAAGCTTAACGAGTTACACGACTCGCTTATCGGCTGCACATCGCGTCTCAGTTGGAACGCTCTATGAATTTGCGGTCATCCCGGCGCTCAACAAATCCTACCTTATTACGCCATCACATCTTGCGCCCGCTAGTACGTTATTGGGCTCATTCAGAAATCAGATAAAGAATATCAATAGTGTAGGGAAAACTGCTCAAGAATGGGTTGAGGTGCTTAAGAATATGACTCTCCGTAGTGATTTACAGCACCTTACTTTTTTACCAATGTCAGAAACTATACCTCACCTCAAACTTCTTAAGCGTAAACAGTCATGGTGTCCTGTCTGTTATGAGGAAATGCGACAGACAGATAGAGTTATTTACCAGCCACTAATTTGGTCCCTAGAACTAGTTAAAATATGTGATCGTCATCAGGTGCTCCTTGTTGATAGATGTCCTCAGTGTGAGAACCAGTTTCTCTCTTTAACTCGACGCCTCAAGATTGGGTTTTGTCCCCGATGTTATTGCTGGTTGGGTAGAGAAGATAGTAAATCCGCAAAGTCACTTACTATAAGCGAATTAGAGTGGCAGATATTTATTTGTGAAAACTTAAGAGAACTGCTGGAGGAAGCCCAGAAAGAAACCTTCTCTGTATCTACAGATAACATCTCTAGATGGCTACAAATTTGCGCTGCGAAAATCACTAGTGGTAAGGCTCAGCGCCTCTCCTCACTATTAGGAAAGCCGAATTTGACAGTTCAAGAATGGTACCACGGTAACGTCAAGCCAACTCTTTCTAACTTACTAAGAATTTGCTATTGCTTGGACTTACGCCTTGTTCAATTACTTACAGGTAATGGAATCGGAGAGAAAGAATTCTTTCAGACCAAGCTATTCCCTAAAGAAGTAGAGCCAGCCAAACATGTTCGGACATATAAGGTATTTGATTATTCAAAGGTAAAGAAGCTGTTAACCAAATATTTGAAGGTTTCGCCTCCGCTTTCAATGAGACAGGTGTCCCTAGCAATTGGCCATGATCACGGAACTCTCTACAAAAAGTTTCCTGACCTTTGCCACCAGATTTCTCACAGATACCGGGAGTTCTTACAAGCTCGTTATAGAGAAGGGCAAAACGAAAGAGAAGATGAGATACGACAGGCCTGCTCTGAGTTACATAAACGGGATATTTATCTTTCAGCAAGAAGTGTTACCGAGCATCTGAACAAACCAACTTATCTCGGCCGGCGAGATGTAGCGGCTATAATAAAAAAAGTGAGAATGGAAATTGGCCAAACTAAGAAATAAACTAACAGTTTGCCAAAAGCTAAATAAAGCAACAGCCTGCCAATTTGGCAGGCTGTTGCTTTATTTCACACCCCGCCGTTTAGAAGTTCAGCTTGAGGCCGAACTGGAACTGGCGCTGGTCGAAGGAGGCGGTCGGGCGGCTGTAGTAGCGGCCGGCGTTGTCGCGCTGGCCGAAGGCGTTCACGTCCTCGAAGAAGGGCGAGGCCGCCGCCTCGTTGAAGCGGTTGAAGAGGTTGAAGCCCTCGGCGATGACTTCGAGGTTGAAGCGCTCGCCCAGGGGGATGCGGCGCGTGACGCGCAGGTCGAGCGAGGCGTAGGGGTGCGTGATGCCGCGGTTGCGGCCGAGCGAGCCGACGGCCGGCAGCCCCGTGCGGCAGGCGACCACGTCCGAAGTCGGGCCGGGGACGCAGAGCGTGCCGTCGGCGGTGACGGAGGGGCGGTCGTTCGTGCCCTGGAGGTCGAAGTTCGTGTCGGTGCTGCTCAGGATGTTGAAGGGGCGGCCCGACGAAAGCTCCAGGATGGGCGCGACGATGAAGCCCGAGAGGAACGAGCGGAAGCCGCCCTCGCCGCGCCAGTCGGCCGGGGCCGAGAGCACGCCGCTGAAGACGAAGCGGTGGCGCTGGTCGAAGAGCGAGTCGGCGCGGTCGGCGCGGACGTTGCGGTTGTTCTGCGGCTTGAGCAAGGTCTGCAAGTCCGAAGAGTCGTCAATCGAGTGCGACCACGTGTAGGAGGCGAGGAACTGGAAGTTGTTGGCGAAGCGGCGCTTCAACTCGAAGGTGCCGGCGTGGTAGACCGAGTTGCCGATGGACGACTGCGCGTTCACGTCGCCGAAGGGCGCGACGACGTTGGTGCCGGTGGCGAGCGTGCCGCCGAGCAGCGCGTTGAAGGCCGCGGGCGAGAGGCCCGTCAGCGCGCGCACGAGGAAGTAGTTCGGCCCGGAGGGGCGGAAGAAGTTGGCGGCGAAGGGGTTGATGATGCGCCCGCGCGTGGGCGAGGCGACGATGAGGCCGGGGACGACGACGGCGAGCGTGTCGCCCGGCAGGAGCGGGTTGGCGAAGGTCGTCCCCGGAGCCGTCGTCGGGAAGAGGCCGGGCGTGGCGAGCGCGGCGTCGGCGAAGCTGATGGGCGAGCGGGGCCCGGCGTAGCGCTGGAAGTTTTGAAGGAAGAGGTCCTGGCGGACCTCGTTCACGTCGCGCGGCAGCGGCAGGTGGTGCGCGCCGACGAAGAGGTACGAGGCCGTAAACGACATGTCCTTCGTCAGACGGCGTTCGAGCGTCACGTTGGCCTGGTTAGCGTAGGCGTACTCGAAGTCCTGCGCGACGGGCAGCGTGAACGGGAGCAGTTGGCCGAAGCCGGGGAAGGTCTGGTCGTTGAAGCGCTGACGGCCGAACTGGTAGTCGGTGCCGAGGGCGACGCCCGGCGTGCGGAAGCCGGGCGGGCAGAGCGGGTTGGCCTGCCCCGTGCAGACCGTGCCCTGGAAGACCTGCACGGCGTTGATGAGCGCGGTCGGCGCGGGGCTCCCTTGCAGGAAGGTGGCCTGCTGCTGCTGCGCGGCGTCGGCGATGTCGGAGTTGAAGGCGGCGGCGAGGAGCGGGTGGTCGTAGAAGAGGCCGTAGGCGGCGCGCAGAACGGTCCCGCCGTCGTTGTTCAAATCCCACGCGAAGCCGACGCGCGGCGCGAAGTTGTTCTTGTCGCGCGGGAAGCCCTGCTGCACGCCGAGCGCGTTCTGCGCGTTGGCGATGTCCTGCGCCGAGAGCGTGATGCCGGAGAGCGGGTCGGTGAAGGGCGTCGGCGCGAGCTGCTCGGTGAACTCGATGTCGTAGCGGACGCCGTAGTTGAAGGTCAGGTTGGGCCGGACCTTCCAGGAGTCCTGCGCGAAGAGCGCCATCGGCTTGTTGCCGAGCTTGCTGATGGGGTTGCCGAAGCCCTGGATGAAGCTGCCGGGGAAGCCGAGCCCGTACTGCTGGACGGCGGTGAAGGCCGGCGGCGTGCCGGGGAAAGGGGCGAGGGTAGTGGCCGAGAGGCCGCCGAAGTTGTAGAGGCCGGCGAAGTTCAGCTCGAAGGTGGCCTCGGGGATGGAGATGAAGTTGGCGTCGCCGCCGAACTTGAAGGTGTGCGTGTCCTTAACCCAGTTGATGTTGTCGGTCCACTGGTAGCGCGTCTCGGTGCGGATGACGGGCGAGAACAGCTCGCGGCCGATGAAGGCGACGCCCGTGATGTTGAAGGCCACGGCCTCGCGGTTGTTCGAGGTGAAGGTGGCGCGGCGCTGCCCGAAGTTGAAGCGCGCCTCGTTGACGACGGTGTTCGAGAGCGTCGAGTTCAGGGTCGTGACGAAGGAGGTGTCGCGCAAGGTCTGGATGCCGGTGCGCGAAACGTCGTTCTGGCCGAGGGACTGGTTCTGCGACTCGACCTGAATGCCTGAGATGTCGGACGGGTTGTAGCCGAAGCGCATCGTCAGTGTGTTGCGGTCGTTAATCTTGTGGTCGAGGCGCGCGCTCGTGAACGTCGTGTCCTCAGAGATGGGGAAGACGCGCGCCAGCGAGTTGAGCGGCCGGAAGGAGTTGGGGCTGACGGGGACGGGCGCGCCCGTCAGGAAGAACCGCTGGCCGATGGGCGCGCCGAGGCCGACGCCCGGCACCGTGCCCGGGTTCGGCAGCGGGTTGGTGCCGGTGAGCGCCGTGTTAGACCCGCTCGAAGCGAGGAAGGCGTACTGGATGGCGGCCTGAATGGCGGCGGCGTTGCCGCTCGCCAACAGCCCGTTGACGTAGCCGGCCTGCGCCGGCGTCAGGCCCGTGAAGGTGCGCGGGCCTAAGCCCGGCAGCGGGATGGTGACGCTCGAAGTCAGGTTGCCGACGACGTTCGAGGTGAAGAAGCCGGACTCCTGCCGCTTCCTCTGCTCGAAGGCGATGAAGCCGAAAGTGGTGTCGCGGGCGAGCGGGAAGCCGAGCGTGGCGCCGTACTGCGCGCGCGTGAAGGGCGCCTTCTTGTCGGGGTCGTTGTCGATGATGGGCGCGAAGGGGTTGCGCGCCTGTATCGACTTGTGGCGGATGAAGCCGAAGACGTTGCCGCGCACGTCGTTGGTGCCCGACTTGGTAACGACGTTGACGACGCCGCCCGAGGTCCGCCCGAACTCGGGCGCGAAACTGTTGGTGACGACCTGAAACTCCTGCACCGCCTCCTGCGAAACGGTCGAGCGCGCGGCGTTGACCGAGTTGTCGGTGTTGTCGGCGCCGTCCACCTGCACGAGGTTCGAGCGCCCGCGCTGGCCGCCGAAGTTGAGGCCCGAGGTGGGCGCGGGGCCGATGGGGCGGCCGTTGTCGCGCGTCACGGTCGAGGTCGTGAGGGTGAAGTTGATGTAGTCGCGCTGGTTGATGGGGAGGTTCTCGATGCGCGTCTGGTCGATGGTGTTCGAGACGTTGGTGCGCGAGGTCTCGATGATGTTCGAGGTCGCCTCGGTGACCGTGACCACGTCCGTAATCTGTCCGAGTTCGAGCGCCACGTCGAGGTCGGCGCGCTGGCCGACGGTGACGGTGACGGTGGTGAAGACGGCCTTCTTGAAGTTGGCCGCCTCGACCGTCACCTCGTAGTTGCCCGGGGGGAGCTGGAGGATTTGGTAGAAGCCCTCCTCGTTGGTCGTCGCCGTGCGGTTGATGCTCCGCTCGGCGCTGCGGGCCGTGACGGTGGCGCCCGCGACGGTGGCGCCGTTGGGGTCGCGCACGTAGCCGCTCAGGTTGGCCGAGGTCGAGTCGGCCTGCGCGCGCGCGACCGCCCCCGCGCACGAGAGTGCGAGGGCGCAGGCGAGCACGAAACGGTAAGCGGTCGGGAGCCACCGCCGTGTGAAGGCACGCATAAAATCTCTTCTCCTTGAGAAAGAATTTCGGGTCTTAAAGAGCGGCCGGCGCCGGAAGGGCGCCCGCGCCCGCCGGAGCGGGTCTTACATGGTCGCCCGCGCAGGACGGGGCGCGCGCGGGAAGGCTCTTCCGTTTGTCACGCGCTTTACAGGAGGTCAGTTGGATTCTGCTCGGTCCGAGAATCGAGGATTTAACCCGTCGCCGCTGGCTTGCCACGTTGTACCGCAAAATCAGGCCCTTTGGCAAGAACAGTTAAACGGGAGGGCGACGCCGGCGCGCCGTTTAGTTGCCGCCGACAACTTTCACTAATCGCCGCGGCCGACTTTCGCGCCGACCGAGCCCGTCTAAAGGCCGCGCGTGGCCCGCGCCAGCCTCCGACGCAGGGGGCTGCTCGCGCCGAGTGCGCGCACCGCAAGCTCGGCCAGCGCGGTCGGCGCGAAGGCCGCGCGCCGCAGCGCCCCGCAGACCCGCAGACGCGCGTCGAAGCGTCGGCCGTAGAGCGCCGCGTAGCTTCCGGCGAGTGAGGCGAAGTCAGCGCGGCCCTCACGCGCGCCGGGCAGCCACCCGGAGACGGCCCGCGCGGCGAGCCGCCCGCTTTCGAGCGCCATCAGCATCCCGCTGCCCGTGAAGGGGTCGATGAAGGCCG
>Ga0268242_1000073_pt1 | contig 15848 bp, 11 predicted proteins | sample BulsoiFelSFmetaG_FD_200253 | JGI IMG/M metagenome (GOLD analysis project Ga0268242, IMG submission 200253) | Bulk soil microbial communities from Mexico - San Felipe (SF) metaG (v2) (version 2) | ecosystem: Environmental > Terrestrial > Soil > Agricultural land | place: Mexico: San Luis Potosi... | reverse complement strand
AAAAGAATCTGCGCCCCAAACGCAACGATCACAGATGCCATGCGCTTTTAAGACAGCACGCATGAAGATCAGCGCGCCGCCGCGCCAGATGCCGGTCTCGATCAGATCGCCGGGCACATTCCGTTCGATAATATCTTCGATGCAAGTCTGAATGTTTTCAAGGCGCTTCCATCCGATCATCGTCTGCGCCATCGCAGGCCATTCGCGCCCCTCCAGTCTTTGTCGCTCGTCGAACGGCTTCATCTTCTGCTCATGCTCGCTATAAAGCAGGTTGAGCAGGCATCGCTTCATCAAGTCCAGATAGAGACGGGACGCGTCATCAATGTCAGGCGCGACTGACTTCTTCATTGAGTTAAAAGCAGAACCGGGTTCAGCCATGGCTTGATTGCTCAATCAACGCGCTCCCATGCAGAAGTCGTGAGGACAGGGCCATAGATGGGGCTATAGGCTTCGCCGTTGCCGAAGTTGTTTCGCCAGACGATCTCAAACCATGCCGCATTGTGTAACCCGTCAATCATACCCTGATATTTATTAGCGATGCTAACGCTCAACAAGTACCTCCCGCTCCCCAATCGCAACGGCGGGAGCGTGCAGCGGATGCGGCTCGGCGCGCTGATGTCCGGAATGCGGCTGTCTTGAAAATAGGTGGCGACAGTTGTAATCCGCTGCCCCGTGCTGTCTTCAATGGCGAGAGCAATCCTCGGCTCTTTGATAGGGGTTTGGGGCTGAATGAGTATCTCTGCGACCATCCTGCCTTGAGGATTAAAGCGCATGGTTGGCGAGCCGTCGTCACCGTAAAGCGTCAGGCGAGAGATGACTGGCGCGCAGCCGGGCAAGCGAGCCGGATGGTTCGAGAGATCGAAATCTCCGTTCTCTGCGAGAGATGCATCAGCCAAATATCTGGTGATGATTGAAGAGGGCGCGCCCTCTTCGGTGAGCTTGCCCGATTGAATTAAAAAGACGCGATTGCACATCTGTTGAACGGCGGCCATGTTGTGGCTGACGAAGAGGACGGTCCGCCCCGCGCGGCTGACCTCTTTCATCTTTCTCAGGCATTTATTCTGGAAAGCAGCATCGCCAACAGCCAGCACTTCATCAAGCAGCAGAATCTCCGGGTCCAGATGTGCGGCAACGGCGAATGCCAGGCGTAAGTACATGCCGCTGGAGTAGTGCTTGACGGGCGTATCGAGAAACCGTTCTATCTCTGCGAAAGCCACTATCTCATCAAACTTGCGCGCAATCTCGGCGCGTTTCATGCCGAGAAGCGCGCCGTTCATGTAAACGTTTTCGCGCCCGGAGAGGTCTGGATGAAAACCTGTTCCGACCTCCATCAAGCTGCCCACAGTTCCGTAGATGTCTGCATAGCCGGAGGTCGGTCTGGTCACTCTGGAGAGAATTTTAAGGAGCGTGCTTTTACCAGCGCCGTTGCGTCCGATGAGGCCGACTACTTCGCCTTGAGTTACTTCAAAGCTCACGTCATGAAGCGCGCGCACGAGCCTCTCTTCTGTGCCTTCACTCTGCGCCGCCCGCGCCATCGACGATGCCAGCTTTCCCGTCAGCGCCTCACGCAAAGTCGGTCGCGCTCCTAAGCGTGGTCCAAGACGGTAGGTCTTGCTCAATCTCTCGACTTTAATAATCGGTTTCATTACTTTCGCTCTGATTTTCAGTCTCTAGACAACGTCTGCAAAGCTCTCTTCAGCCTTTTGAAAAGAGTAGGTTGAATAAAGGAGCAGAAGCGTCGTTATGATCGCCGAAATGCCAATGCCGCCCCAATCAATTTTGAAGCCGAAGAGGGAAGCGCGCATGCCCTCTATGATTCCCACCAGAGGGTTGAAGCGGTAAAGCATGAGCCACTTTTCCGGCACGATGCTGGAGGAGTAAATAATCGGCGATATGAACATCCAGAGTTGAAGAAGGACCGGAAGCAGCGTCCCAACATCACGATACCTGACGTTGAGGGCTGCCGACCACAAACCACAACCGAGAGCCAGCAGAGTCAACTCCACGAGCAGGGGCAGGAAGAGAAGCATGCCCCAGGACGGCTTGAACCCATAATAAAAGAGCATGGCGAAGAGAATCAGAGCCGCGATACAGAAGTCCACCAGTCTGACGATAACGGAAGCGAGTGGTAGGAAGAGGCGAGGGAAATAGATTTTTGTCAGGAGAGGGGCACTGGCTACAAGACTGTGACTGCTGCTCAAAATAGAGTTGCTGAAGAATGCCCAGGGGAGAAGACCCGCATAGGCGAAGACAGCGTAGGGCACACCGTCCGTTGGAACCATGACCAGCCTGCCGAGAAACACTGTAAAGATAGCTGTCATTAAAAGCGGCTGCAAGACGACCCAGGACGCGCCCAGGACCGTCTGTTTATAACGCGTCTTCAGATCGCGCCACACTAAAAAATAGAATAACTCGTGGTGCTCCCATAGTTCTTTAAGCTCAAGCGTTCTCCAGCGCCGAGGGGGTCTGATTCTGGTGACAGGCTCATCCGGCAACGCCTGCGAGAACTGAGAATCATTTGCTGAGCGAGCCTCACACTCCTCAGCCTGCTCTCTGAGGGTGACGATTTTTTCTGGAATCAACATCTTTCAGGATTTCGCCTCTATTGTAAGTTTACCTGTCTCGAACACGCAGAGGTCTCTTCATAAATGACGACCTCTCATTCCGCACATTTCTAAACCCAGAGCACCGCTTTGTGTATATAATAGCAGCGAACGTTCGATAGATGGCAGGATACATCGTTTGCTTTGCCGCTCTTAAAAAGAGTGGCAGTGAAATCACCTCGACATTAAAACCGGATTTGATTCTCACCCATCCGTTTCAAATCCGCCAATTTTCGGAAAACTACAGATTCATGCGCGCTGTCCCTCAACGGCCTACGTTTCTGCCGCATCCGCTCGCGGGGTTAGCCGTGTCGCTCGCGCTCGGCATCACGCTCGCGCGCTTCACCAATGGGCCGCTCAAACTGCTGTTGCCCTGCGGCCTCGCCTGTTCGCTCGCAGCCTTTTACAGTTATCTGAAAAACTGGTCGCTCGCCTCTTCGCTGCTAATCGTCTGCGCCTTCTTCTTCATGGGCGCAACGCTCGAAGTTTTAGAGAAGAGCAGTGTGCCGCCGGATCGCGTCGAGCGAATTTATGACGAGGGCTTGATAGCTTCCGGCGAGCCTGTCGAAGTAACGGGCGTCATGACCCGCGCGCCTGAGCCTGCGCTCGACGGCTTCTATTTGATGATGCGCGTCGAGCGTCTGAGGTTCAAAGGGGATGAGCGCAATGCATCCGGCGAGGTGTTGCTCTTCGCACCTGTGCGCGATCAGATGCGAAGAGCGGAGTATGAGGCTCTGGAGTTGAGAATGGGTGCGAGACTGCGCGTGATGTGTGCGCTCAGTCGCGCGGAGAGTTTTCGCAACCCGGGCGTCTCTTCCTTGACCGAGTATCTTGAAAGACGCGGTGTGGACGCGACGGGTGTGATTAAAAGTCCCCTGCTCATCGAACGCCTTGATGACGAGCGAGTTTTTCTGCCCCTCGCCTGGCTCTATGAATGGCGGCAGAGGCTGCTCGGGTTGATTGACGAAAAATTTTCGATGGAGGCAAGCGGAGTCTTGAAGGCTGCGCTTCTGGGAAATCGTTACGAGTTATCGCGCAGCACGAGCGAACGATTCCGCGAAGGCGGAACTTTTCACGTGCTCGTCATCAGCGGCCTGCACATTAGCTTCATCGGCGGCATCATCTTTTTTCTGATGCGGCGCGTGACCCGCAGGCGTGTCTGGCAGGTCATGGTCTCGGTCGCGTTTCTCTGGGCGTACGCGTTGGCTGTCGGCGCGGAAGTCTCTGTCGTGCGCGCTGCTTTGATGTTCACATTGATTGCGCTTGCGCCTCTCTTGCACAGACGCGCTCGCTCTCTTAATGCTCTGGGCTGCGCAACCATCATCCTGCTCACCTGGCGACCTTCTGACCTGTTCGACCCGTCGTTTCAATTAACATTTCTCTCTGTGCTGGCGATCATCACGATAGCCTGGCCGCTCCTGGAAAGAATGCAATCAATCGGCGCGTGGCATCCAACGGAAGCAACGCCATATCCGCCGCAGTGTACGCGTTGGTTAAAGAAGTTTTCAGAGATACTCTTTTGGAGCGAGGACGAGTGGCGGCGCGAGCTTGCGCGGTCAAACTACAGTTACAAGCTTTTCAAGTCGCCTCTGGCCGCAAGACTTGAGCGGCTCCATCTGCAACGCGCTTTGCGTTACGCCTTCGGGGCGGTGGTCGTTTCGGCGAGCGTACAGATAGTGCTGCTGCCGCTGCTCGTCATCTACTTTCATCGTCTCTCGCTGGCCGCGCTCGTCCTGAACATTCTGGTCGGGGCGTTGATGGCCTTGTTGGCGCTGGCTGCTCTCGCCGCGCTCTTCGTCTCTCGATTCAATGCCACGCTCGCCGTGCCGCTCTTCAAATTGGCGGAAGGCTTGAACTGGCTGATGGTGCATCTCGTTGACCCTTTCTCGAATGTCGGAATTGCGAGCGTGCGCTTGCCCGAATACACAGGCTGGCCTTCATTCATTTACGTCCTTTACTACGCGCCGCTCGTGATTCTCGCCGTTGCGCTCGCGCGCTGGAATCCGCTCGCAAAAATTTCTACAAAAGAGCAGTCGAGGTTGCCGCTACTTATTAAGCCGCGCCTTGCGGCTCTCGCGCTTCTTCTGATGTTCGCGTTGATTGTCGCGCATCCCTTGAGCGCGGGCAGGCCGGACGGAAGATTACGTATTGACTTTCTTGATGTGGGACAGGGCGACTCGGCATTAATCACGATGCCGGATGGGGCGACTCTGCTTGTTGATGGAGGAGGCCGCCCACAGTTCAGACAAGCAAGGCGCGGGCTTGATGTAGATGAAGAAACGGAGCCTTTCGAGCGGGACGCGCGCGGCATAGGCGAAATGGTGGTCTCCGAATATCTCTGGTGGCGCGGGCTTAGCCATGTTGACTACATCCTGGCAACGCACGCCGATGCAGACCACATAGACGGGCTGAACGCCATCATCAGCAACTTCAAGGTGCGCGCCGGTCTGGTCGGGCGCGCGCCTGCGGTCGACCCTGAGTTCGCGCAGTTTGCCGCGACTGCGCGAAAGCAAGGCGTGCCGTTGCTTCTTGTCGGGCGCGGTGATGTCTTTCATTTCGGCGCGGTCGAAATGGAAGTCTTATGGCCCGAGCGGGCGCAGGGGTTGAATGCGCCTTCGCGCAATAATGATTCGGTGGTCCTGCGGATACAATTTGGCAGCCGTGTGTTTCTGATGACAGGCGACATAGAGAAAGAGGCTGAAGCCGAGTTGACAAGCGCGCAAGGTAATCTTCACTCAGATATCATCAAGGTCGCGCATCACGGCAGCCGCACTTCATCCACAGAAGCTTTCGTTAATGCAACCCACCCAACCTATGCAATCATCTCCGTTGGTCTCAGCTCACCCTTCGGCCATCCACACAAAGAGATCGTTGAACGCTGGCGCGCAAGCGGCGCACAAGTTCTGACGACAGGCGAGCGCGGCACAATCACCATCAGCACAGACGGGAATGATTTGAAAATGGAAACGTTTGTAAAGCAGTGACGAGATAAGACATTCTTGCTCGTCACTCGTCACTTGTCACTCGTCACTGCTTTTTATATCCATAGCGTTCGAGTATGGCCTGGCCTTCGGGGCTGAGGATGAAATTGACGAAGCGTTGCGCGGCTTCCTGTTTGTGTGAATCTTTGATGACGGCGATGGCTTGGTCAATGGGTTGGTGCAGATGCTCGTCAACCTCTATCGCCTGACCTTCATTTGGCTTGACGAGGGCGAGAGGAATAAAAGCCGCTTCTGCGTTTCCGGTCGAAGCGTACTGCTTCGTCTGCGCGACGTTCTGTCCGTAGATAACTTTCGGCTCGACCTGCTGCCAGAGATTCAATGCGTGCAAAGCTTCGACCGTCGCGCGTCCGTAAGGCGCAAGGTCTGGCTTGGCTATAGCAATGCGCTCGACTTCAGGGCGCGTGATCTCTTCAATGCGGCTCAGCTTCAAAGAACTCGCGGGCGGAATCCAAAGCACGAGGCGACCGCGCGCGTAAACTTTATTCGTTCCCTCAGTGAGAAGAGATTTGCTGTTTAGCTGTTCGACGTGCTCGACATCAGCCGAAGCGAAAACGTCGAACGGCGCTCCGTTCTCAATCTGCCGCGAGAGGTCTGCGGTCGCGCCGAAGCTGTAGGTGACGCGAATGCCCGTCTCAGCCGTGAACTGTTTCCCAACTTCGGCGAAGGCATCCGTCAGATTTGCCGCCGCCGCGACGTTAATCTCGCCTGAATCTGCTGGCTTATTTTGCGAGTTGTTGCGACAACCAAAAGAGATGAGCAGAAGAGCAAGGAGAAAGAAAGGGATGAGGGATGAAGTAAGGGATGAGGGATGAGGGATGAGGGATGAAAGAAAAGAAAGACTGCAAGACCGCTTTGCTTTCTTCATCCCTCATCCCTTCACCTATATTCCTGCTCCGTCCATGAACTCGTTTGGTGAGTAGCAGCCGACTTCGGAACTGCCGACCTTGTAGGTATTGAGCACGCCGAGCGGCGGCGCGTAAAGATGAAGCGTGACTAATTCCTGCCCGCTGACTTCCGGGTTGCCGATCTGATGTATGTCCGGGACATCGGCGGTCGTCGCTTCGCCCGCATGCCACTCGCGCCCAGACTTGTAGTAAAGCTCTCGCTCGTCGTTCAAGGCGAAGACGGTCTCCCACATCACGCCTTCGCAAACGCGCACGGCCCCATAGGAACCGTTGTGATCGTGTATGGGTGTGCGCTGTCCAGGCTTCCAGCAGAGCACGAGCAGTTCGGCGAAGTCATTACGAAAGACTCTGTGGCGCGCGTATGTTCCTTGTTTGAAGAAGCGAAAAGGGCGTAGGTCGTCCGCAGTCGTCTGCACGCGATTCATCCAATCGTTCACTTCCGCGAGCGTAGGGGCTGTGCTGAGCGCGCTCAAACTTTCGATAAGCAATCTAAAAGAGAAGATTCGAGCCGGACTCTCCTCGCCCAGTTTTGTAAATGGTGTTGTCGAAGTGAAATTGATTGACATGGCTCGGAAACTCCTCTGTGGGAAAGCTGGCTGCAAAAAGTTTGACAGCGCAAAAGAGACTTGCGACTTGCGCCGGAAGTCTTATATTACGCTAAAGCTCTTGGAGTCAATCGAAGGCGGCAATCGAATGTGATGACGTTCAACTAGCGAGCAGGATGCGCACGTCGCGGACGTTCGTTCCGCTCGCGCCCGTGATGATCGCATCACCCAGTCGCCGGAAAAAATTGTAAGCATCGCTTTCATTTAAAAAACGGCTCGCGTCCATCTGCAACATGCGGGCGCGCGCCAGCGTCGTCTCATCAGCCACAGCTCCAGCCGCGGGACTGTTGCCATCAATGCCATCAGTGCCTGCGCTCAAAGCTACAACATGAGGCAGCTCTGCTTCGTCTACTATTTGCTTCTCTATCTCCATTGCCAGTCGCAGAGCGGATTCTGTGTTTCTTCCGCCAATCCCTTGACCGCGCACAGGACAGGCAAACTCTCCGCCGGAGATGAGACAGACAACTTCGCTCTCTTTCTTCGCGCGCCGACGCAAATCGAAAAGCCTTGAGAGCAGAAGCGAGCAACCATCCGCTACTGCTTGCTCGTTGATGTCGCGCGCAATCTCGACCGCGTAGCCGCGCGCTCGCGCCGCCTGAGCCGCAGCCTCAAGCGCGGTCTCGTTTTCGAGCAGGACGTAATGCTCATGCGACGCGTGTTGAGGATCGTCTGCAATTACGTTGTCCGACTGTTCGATTATGCGAAGGATGGAGCGGGGCAGAGTTGCTTCCAACTTGTAACGCGCAATGACTGTGGCGGCATCGGGCGCGGCGGGCGTTGGATCGAAAGTCGGCCCCGAAGCAACACAATCCTCTTCGCCGTGATTCGCGTCCGAAATAATCAGGCTCGCTTGTCTGCAATGCGGAGCAGCACGGCTCAGGCCGCCGCCTTTGACGGCTGAGATGGCGCGGCGCACAGAGTTAATCTCCGCGATGCTCGCGCCGCACGAGACGAGCGCACTGTTTGTCGCGCGCATCTCTTCGAGAGAGATACTCTCAGCGCGCGGCCATTCCATCATTGCAGAGCCTCCGCCCGAAATAAGAAAGATCAGCGGCGCGCGCTCCTTTTCAGCTCTGCCTAAAAGATCAAATGCCGCGCGCGCTGCCTTCATGCTCTCGCTATTCGGTAGAGGATGGCCGCCAGCGAAAACGCGCCAACACTCTTTGTAAGAATCTTCAGTCGGCGGCGCAGTGATGATGCCCGCCGTCAAACGTTCACCGAGAATCTTCTCTAACGCTGAAGCCATATCGTGCGCAGCTTTGCCAAGAGCAATACTGTAAAGACCATGACTTAACTCTGCCGCGTTGAAAGTGGTGTTGACGACATGCAGTTGGGAATCTTCTAAAGAGACTGCGTTGCGCACTGCGCTTCCAGCATCAACGCTTCTCAATGCCTCTAAGAAAATTTCGCGCGCCGCACGGTGAAGTTCTGGTAAGTCAGCCAAGTCAACGTTACTCCGCAGTGAGAAGGGCGCGCATGGCGCGAAACCGCCGATCTGAGATGCCGCGCACCATCAACAGATGCTCCGCGCGACGGAATTGTCCGTACTGCTCACGAAAGGCCACTATGCGCGAGGCCAATCCCTTGCCTATGCCCGGCAAGCTTTCCAACTCCGTTGTTGTCGCCGTGTTGATGTTAATAAGCGGCGCATGAGTCGCTTCGGCTGGAGAGAGGAGCGGCGCAGTCTGTGTGCTTAACTGCTCTGCATGGCGCGGCAACTTGACGCACGAGGTGTTGAGAAGAGCGAGCGCACAGACCAAAGAGAGCGGCAATAAAGCTCGTATGTTTCTGATCTGAATTCCGCGCTTCATAATTTTGAACTGCTCCGTGTGAAGATTTTGAAAAATTTGCCGCGCTCGTGTGCAAAATGCTAGAAGTGTAAAATTTTCAAGAACTTGTAACTTCAAATTACCCCTTTTCCACAGGCTTTTCCACAGCTTCTGTGGAAAAGTGCTGAAAGTTTGTCAGCACAGGCGAAACTCTAAACAAATATCTAACACCTTCTATGCCCGCCACCGGCAATCCATTCTCAAGCTTCGCGTCCGGCTGTATTTCACGAAAAGAAATCCTTGCAACTTGTCCATCTAACATATACCGTATCATTAATCAATAAATCCATCTCTCAATAAAAGGAGCACGAGTTACGGAAGGCTTTGCTCAAGCGACATCCGTACCCGCGAGCGTTGGATGAAAATTTGCAAGAGGTTTATGGCGAGAGATGTGTGGCAAAAATTTTTTGATTAAAGGAAGGAAAGGATTATGAAGACCAGAGAGCTTGGGAGAGATGGTTTGACTGTCACGGCGCTGGGGCTGGGCTGCATGGGGATGTCAGAGTTTTACGGGGAGCGCAATGATGACGAGTCCATCGCAACGATTCATCACGCGCTCGAACTCGGCATCAACTTTCTGGACACGGCGGACATGTACGGCGTCGGCCACAACGAAGAACTCGTTGGGCGCGCGATCAAAGATAGACGAGACAAGGTCGTGGTTGCCACAAAGTTTGGCAACGTGCGTGGACCAAACGGAGAATTCTTAGGCGTTAACGGCAAGCCGGATTATGTGCGCTCAGCGTGCGAAGCATCGCTTCGTCGTCTCGGCATCGAGACGATTGATCTTTACTACCAGCATCGCGTTGACCCACAGACTCCGATTGAAGAGACGGTCGGAGAAATGAAGAGACTTGTCGAAGAAGGTAAGGTGCGCCACTTAGGATTGTCCGAAGCGTCTGCGGAGACGATTCGTCGTGCTCATGCGGTTCACCCGATTGCGGCGTTGCAAAGTGAATACAGTTTGTGGTCGCGCGACGTTGAGCAAGAAATTTTGCCGACGTGCCGTGAGTTGGGCATTGGGTTTGTCGCTTACAGCCCGCTTGGGCGTGGTTTCTTGACAGGACAGTTTCAAAAGCCTGAAGACCTGCCCGAGAATGATCGCAGGCGAATGTTCCCACGCTTTCAGGAAGAGAATTTTGAACAGAACCATCGTCTGGTTGAAAGAGTCGAAGAGCTTGCCGCGAGCAAAGGTTGCAAGCCCGCACAACTCGCGCTCGCCTGGGTCTTAGCGCAAGGTGAAGACATCGTGCCCATTCCGGGAACGAAGCGGCGCAAATATCTGGAAGAGAACATCAAGGCTGTTGATGTTGAGTTGACCGAAGAAGACCTACGGCGCATCAACGAGATCGCGCGACCCGAAGCGGTAGCAGGCACGCGTTACCCGCAAGCTGGAATGTCGGCAGTCAATCGTTGAGAAGAGCAGAAGCTAGAGGCTAGATGCTAGAGGTTAGAGAAGAGCTTTTACTAACCTCTAATCTCTAACCTCTGACATCTGCTCTTCTCATTCCTGCTCTTGCTCATCCCACTCGCCGACGGTTTCAAAAGCGCGACCGAGAACGGGGCGCGGGCGTGCCCCATCGGCCTGGCCGATGAAGCCTTCGCGCTCCATCATGTCCAGAATGGCGGCGGCGCGTCCGTAGCCGATTCGCAAGCGTCTTTGCAACACAGAGGTCGAAGCGCGCTTCATCTCAACACAGATTCTCAAGGCATCTTCAAAAAGCTCGTCACGCTCACCGCTCACGCCGTCCAGGCCCAGAGCCTCTTCTTCTGATTGCGTAATCGTCTCGTCATACGAAGGCTCGCCCTGTGCTTTGACGTGTGTGACGACGCGGCCAATCTCCGTCTCGTCAACGTATGCTCCGTGAACGCGAATCAGGCGCGATGTGCCCGGCGGCAGAAAGAGCATGTCGCCGCGTCCCAGGAGTTGTTCCGCGCCGTTGCCGTCAATGATCGTGCGCGAGTCAACTTTCGACGAGACACGGAAGGAGATGCGCGAAGGAAAGTTGGCCTTAATCAATCCCGTGATGACATCAACCGAAGGGCGTTGAGTAGCGAGCACAAGATGGATGCCGATGGCGCGCGCCATCTGCGCCAGACGCGTGATGGATTCTTCGACCTCGTGGCCTGAGACCATCATCAAGTCCGCCAACTCGTCAATGATGATGACGATGTAGGGCAAAGGCTTGTGTGGCTCGTTAGTCTCTTCGTCATAATCTTTGACCAGATTGCGGCGCAGGACTTCGGCGTTGTAGCCATCAATATTGCGCACACCCCAGCCAGCAAGCTCTTTGTAGCGCCGCTCCATCTCCCCGACAGCCCATTTCAAAGAGATGGCCGCGCGCTTCGGGTCTGTGATGATCGGCGTCGCTAAGTGCGGGATGTCTTCGTAAAGACCAAGCTCAAGACGCTTCGGGTCAATCAGGATGAACTTCACTTCATCGGGTCGAGCCTTGTAGAGAATAGAGACGAGAATCGAATTGATACCGACGGACTTGCCCGCGCCGGTTGCCCCAGCGATCAGAAGATGAGGCATCTTCGCAAGGTCTGCGACGTAGTTCAATCCGTCAATCGTCTTGCCCAGAGCGATGGTGAGCTTCGACGTAGATTCAAGAAACTGGCGCGACTCGATGACTTCGCGCAGGTGAATCGTCTCGCGCTCAGGGTTTGGAACTTCGATGCCGACGTGCGGCTTGCCGGGCATGCGGTCAATGCGTATGGATTCGGCTTTAAGAGCCAGGCAGAGATCATCAACCAAACCTGTGACGCGTGAGTATTTCACGCCGGGGTCGGGCTTGAACTCGTAGGTCGTCACGACTGGACCGGGGCAGATGTGTTTGATTTGTCCCGTAACATTGAACTCTTTACACTTTTCGGCGAGGCGCGTTGCGAGGCCGAGCAACTCTTCATCAGCCTGTTCGCTGTGCGGCGGTTGCGGGTTGAGGAAAGCAACGTCCGGGAGTTTGTAATCGCTGATGGTCGAGACTGCGCGACGAGCTTGTTTGGTTGCCGCCGCGCCGGGTTTCTCTTCGACAATCTCGGTGCGGACGACCTCCGCAGTCTTGACCATCTCTTTGATCTCTGCGGCTTCGTCAATTTCTGATTCGCGCTTTTGTGTGGAGACGGAGCGTTTTGCCGGTGCAGATTTTTCTGGAATTGAGACGGTCGGAATTGATGAAACTGTGAGAGGAACTGCGCTCGCAGTAGCAGCGACGGCTTTTACTTCTTCGGGCGTTGTGATCGTTGGTTGGACCTTTGTTTCAGAAACGGTCGCAGCACGCTTGATCGCGGAGGCGGCGGAGACGCCTTCGGTCTCGTTCATGAATTCCGCGACGCGCTCTGAGCCTGTCTTCTCTTTCTCAAGCTTCAAGGCTTGCCAGGTGGCTTCGCGTTCCTCGCGCGCTTCGCGTCGAGCGTTCATGCGCGCCTGCGCCCTTTCGCGCCGTGCAACGCGCCATGCGGAAAAGCGCTCGGGGATTGCACGGAAGAAAGCGAAACGATTGCCGAACGAGCTGCCAGCCCATTCGTAAGCGCGGACAAAAGAGAAATCGGTAGCAAGGAGCAAGCCTGTTGCAGCAAGCGCCGCGAGTAAGATGCTCGCGCCGACGGTGCTCAATCCGCTGACGAGCAAGCCGGAGATGAGCGCGCCCGCGAGACCGCCAGCCTTAAAACTCTCGTCGAACAGTGGACGCGTGACGGCTATATTGAAGAGCGCGGCTGCGGCGACAACGAGCGTGACGAGGCCAATAATTCTCGAAAGCGGAGCGCGGAAGCGGCGTATGCGAAAACGTCGCCACGCCGCCGCGAGAAAAAGAAGCGGCAACAGATATGAAGCGAGACCTATGAACTGAAAGAGCGTAGCGGCGATGTTCGCGCCGAACGGGCCGATCCAATTACGGGTCGGATACGGACTGTGGGTAGCCCATGTTGAATCGTTCGGATTGTAAGAGAAGAGGCAGAGCGCAAGGAGCGCGCCGAGTGCGAACAACAGAATGGCTATGATCTCGTTGCGCCGCGTGTTCTTCGGCGCAGCCGCCTTCGCAGTGCGCGCTTCAGTTTGTGTAGTTGCCATAGAAACTCCCTGGAATCCAGAAGTGAGAAGAAAAGCGATTAGCCTCTTCCAATTTCTGCCTTCATCATGCTGCTCGGCGCGAAAGCAGATACGCCTTGATAAAGTCATCAATATCGCCCGCGAGAACCGAGTCAACATCGCCGCGCTCCAATTTCGTTCTTGCGTCTTTCACTAAGCGATAAGGCGCAAGCACGTAGTTGCGGATCTGCGAGCCGAAGGAGATGTCGAGCCTGTTTGCTTCAAGCTCGGCGGTTTCGGCGCGGCGCTTTTCAAGCTCAAGCTCGTAGAGGCGCGAGCGCAGGACCTGCATGGCGACCGCTCGGTTCTGATGCTGCGAGCGTTGGTTCTGGCACTGGACGACTATTCCGGTCGGCATGTGTGTGATGCGCACGGCTGAGTCCGTCGTATTGATGTGCTGACCGCCTGCGCCCGTCGAGCGATAGGTGTCAACTCTTAAATCCTTGTCGTTGATCTCCACCTCTATGTCCTCGTCTATCTCTGGATAGACGAAGAGCGAAGCGAACGATGTGTGACGCCGCGCCGCCTGGTCAAACGGCGAGATGCGCACCAGGCGATGCACGCCAGCTTCCGCCGCCAGAAGACCATAAGCGTACTCGCCTGTCACCGTGAACGTGACGCTCTTCAAGCCCGCCTCTTCGCCCGGCTGGTAATCTAGAATCTCCGTCTTGAAACCGCGCCCTTCGGCCCATTTCAGATACATGCGCAAGAGCATCTCAGCCCAGTCCTGGGATTCAGTGCCGCCCGCGCCGGGATGAATCGTGCAGATGGCGTTGCGGTGATCGTTCTCGCCAGCCAACAACATCTCAGTCTCGGCTTGGCCGATGTCATGTTCGAGACGAGCGACCAGCTCGCGCAACTCAGTCAAAGATGATTCGTCCTCTTCTGCGAATTCAAAGAGCACGCCTGCGTCTTCAATCGCAGACTCAAACTGTTCCTGACGAGCGATGGTGCGCTCCAGTCGGCTGCGCTCGGCCATCAACTTTTGCGCCGCCTCCTGATCGTTCCAGAAATCCTGCGCGCTCGCCTGCTGCTCTATGCGTTTTAACTCTTCGCGCTTCGCAGCAACATCAAAGAAACCTCCCGAGTTGTTCGACGCGTTGTCGAAGATCGTCGTATGAGTTGCGTAATTCTAATAATGAAACTGTCTCTATCATTCTTTAATTATCCTTCGAAAGATTATTGAATCTTTGCGCCTTATTGTTTTGCTTTGTGCCTTTGCGTGAAACTGTTCTCGCAAAGGCGCGAAGGAAAAACTTAAGGCGCAAAGTAAATTATTGTTTGGTTCTTCTCCATGAAATTGCGACGACGATCAAGCTCATCGCGGTGCAAGCCCAGGCGAAGAGGTCGCCGAACCTCGTGTAAAAAGTCTTGCCATTCGCCGAACGCGTGACCGTCCATGTTCTGACGGCTGGTTGAAAGCCTTCGGTTGCATCAAGCACCTGACCATGCTCTGTGATGTAAGCCGAGATGCCCGTGTTCGTCACACGCAAGACAGGGCGATCATTCTCAACCGCGCGGAAGATAGTGTTCGCCAGGTGCTGTCGCATCACCGGTGTTGGACCCAAGTATCCGTCGTTAGAGATGTTCACCAGAACATCCGCGCCGTCGTCTGCGAAGTGGCGCGCGATTGACGGAAACGCAGACTCGAAACAGATGAAGACGCCCGCGCGCGCTTCACCAAACTGCATCAACGTGTACTCAGCGCCCGGCGTAAAATCTCCGACCATCGCCGGAATCGCGCTCACGGCCGGCAGCCAGCGGGGCAACGGCACATACTCGCCAAACGGCAGCAGGCGAATCTTATCATACTGTGCGACGAGGCGACCTTCTTCGTTGACCATCACGGCTGAATTGTAGATGCCATCGGCAGGCGCAGGCTCTTGCGAGTTGAAAAGAACAGATGTGTGATTGCGCGCGGCGAAGGCTGAGATGAACTGACGAAACGCGGAGTCTTTCGCATAAGCGAAATACATGGGCGATTCAGGCCAGATGACCACGCGCGGGATTCCTTGACTCTCCACGCGCGCATCCAGACTACGTTCGCTTAACGAAACGTGTCGCTCAACGAGCGCGGCCTCTGAGATGTCTCTCGCTTCATCCATCGGCACAACGGGCTGGACAGCGACGACAATCGCCGCAGGTGTGTTTGAAGAGGCAGCAGCATCTGACTTTGCGCTCAAAAGCGCCGCGAGCGCGATGACAGCTACGGCGAGAACTGCGATGGCCGTCATCTTCAAAGCGCGCGCTGTTCTTTCAAGAAGCGCGTAAGCGATGGCCGCGTTGACAGTCAAGATTAAAGAGCCGACGAGAAAGACGCCCCCCCAGCGAGCCGTTTGAATTAGCGAGGGAGCGTAAGCCTGCGAATAGCCTATGGCATTCCAGAGTTGGCCCGTCACGCCGAGCCGCGCCCATTCAAGTGTTGCCCAAAGAAGTGGAGCAAGAAAAAGAGCGCGCACGCCCCAGCGCGCAATGGCGCGAGCGAGCAACATGCAGCAGATGGCGGGGAAGAGTCCCACGACAACTGTCGGAATCAAGACCAACAGATAAGAGACCCACTGAGGGATGTGCCCGTAGTGAATCATCGCGTAGGAGAGCCAGTAACACGAGCCGTAAAAGAAGAGCGTGCCCGTTATCCAACCTGAGAGAAAAGCGCGCCCGCGTTGGGGCTTGCGCGCGATTGACCAAAGGAGCGGCACAAGGCCGATCCAGGCGAGCGGCCAGAGATTGAAGTCCGGGAATGAGAGGACTAGAAGCACTGCGGACGAGACGGCGAGACCTGTCTCTGCGAGCGTCGGAGCGCTGGCGCGCGTG
>Ga0268242_1000070_pt1 | contig 15957 bp, 15 predicted proteins | sample BulsoiFelSFmetaG_FD_200253 | JGI IMG/M metagenome (GOLD analysis project Ga0268242, IMG submission 200253) | Bulk soil microbial communities from Mexico - San Felipe (SF) metaG (v2) (version 2) | ecosystem: Environmental > Terrestrial > Soil > Agricultural land | place: Mexico: San Luis Potosi... | reverse complement strand
TTCTGCGCGGACGGCTCTTGTCCTGCGTTGTCTGTGGGTCTTGCTGTTGTTGCGCGCTTGCGCCCACCGAGAGCAGACCGCTCAACAAGAGCGAGCCAACCAGACTGAACGCCAGCGCATTTTTAATTTTATTTCGGTACATCTTTTTTAATGAAAAGTGAAAAGTGAAAAGTGAAAAGTGAAAGCCGTTTTTAACTATTCACTATTCACTTTTCGCTATTCACTGCTTTTTCAGGCTGTCTGAAATAGCCTTGTATCCTTTTCTGGTCTTGATCTTATAGCCGCCGCGATTGTCTGCGAGCTTGACCTCAATCTTGCGCTCGCTGCCATCGTACTTATTGTTCGTCGGCGTGTAGGTCAGAATGTAGGTCGTGCGCAACTCTTTGGAGATCATGTTGAAAGCGCGCTCAAGCGCAATCTCGCTACCCGTGAAAAAGGCCGCGCCGCCCGTCTCTTCACAGAGCTTTTGCAGATCGCGGTCAACATCGCTCTCAACTGTTCCCATCTCAACGCCGGGCGCAGTCCCCGAAAGCCCAGCTTTGGTTGAGACGGCGAAGATTGTCGTCTCCGTGCGCTGTGCAATGTCAATCGCGTCTTTCAATGTCGCGCGGCTGTAGTTGTTGTCGTCGCCGTCCGTGATGACGACGATGATGCGGCGACCTGGCACGTTGCGCATCTTCTCGTCGCAAATCTCCCAGACAGCATCATAGAAGAGCGTGCGATTGCCAGGCTTGCCGATGTTGTCAATGGCTTTGTCCAGATAGTCCAGCTTGTCCGTGAAATCTTGCCGGAGCTTGATTTCGTGGTCGAAGGTGGCAAACGCCACACGGTCTCGGCGCGTGCCGACGACTGTATAGATGAAGTTCTTGGCCGACTCCTGCTCGAACTTCAGCTTGCCCGCGACTGAGCCGGAGGTGTCCATCAGGACGGCGACGTAGATGGGCGTAGTATCTTTGTCGCTCGTGAAGGAGAAGCCCTTGATGACTTGTGGCTTCTTGTCTTCGTAAATTAAAAAATCATTCTTTGTCAGACCGGCGACGGGCTGTTTATCTTTGCCGATGACGGTGACAGGGATGCGTACCTCGCGGATGGTTGTGCGGATGGTGTCGCCTTGCTCCTGGTCATCAGGCGTCGGAGTTGGACTTGGCTGTTTCTGCTGAGACAAAGCAGAGGACGGCGACATGACAAACAGTGTGAGCGCGAAGACCGCAGCAAACAAAAGACGGTGGACGATAGATCGCATAACTAATCTGAAGATAAAGATGAAATTAAAAGGAGCGCATAGATTGTGCCGAGCACTCGCGGGTTTGATGCCGGGCGCACGAACAGCCGTTGCCCTTTGTAGCGTTGCTATAGTACAGCAAGTTGAGCCAAAATCGCACGAAGACAGTGGATAGTGAATAGTGAAAAGTGAAAAGTTTAGACAAAAAACCGCTTTTCACTATTCACTATTCACTGTTCACTATTCACTAAACTATGCAAACACTGCTCTGGCTTTTCCTGGGTCTTGTCATCGGCCTTCTTTTTATCAATGTGACGCGAAGGCTCGGCGAAAAGGCGGAGCGCCGCATCCTGGCCTTCAGCCTGATTGCGGCAGCCTTGATTTACGCCATCTTCGCCGCCACGAGCGAGGCTTCGGGGTGGATTGCAGTAGAGTTGATAGGTGTTCTCATCTTCTCTGCTTTTGCAGAGCTTGGTTTGAAGCGTTCCGTCCTGTGGCTGGCTCTGGGTTGGGCTGCGCACCCGCTCTGGGACGCCCTCCTGCATCTGTCCGGCATGGGCACACAGGTCGCCCCCACTGTGTACGTCCTCATGTGCATAGGCTTTGATGTCACGGTCGCCGCCTACATTTTTCTCATGGCGCAGAAGCAGTTGGCCGCGAATCTTCGTTAAGGTAACCAAGAAAGATTGCGAGTTCGTTCGGCAGAGGCGCGGTAAAGCGCAACAGCTCATTTGTGCGCGGGTGGCGAAGGGCCAGTTGCTCTGCGTGCAGGAACTGGCGATTGAGTCTGGTTATCATGGCGCGCACCCGAACGTCCGTCACGGTCTTGTCGCGCCCGCCGCCGTAGACCGCATCGCCAACTACCGGATGCTTCAACCATTGCAGATGCACTCTGATCTGATGAGTCCTGCCGGTCTTAATCTCCACATTGAGCAGAGTGAATCTTTCATAACGACGACGCGCACTGTAGAGGGAGAGCGCGGGGCGTCCTCCGCGGACGACGGCCATGCGCGTGCGGTTGCGCGGGTCGCGCGCGATTGGTTGCTCGATGCGCCCGGAGTCCTCTTCGATGCGACCGTGAACGAGCGCGACGTAGGATTTGAAGACCTCGCGCGAGCGAAATTGATCCGCGAGATTCTCATGCGCGGCTTCGGTCTTGGCGACGACGATGAGACCCGATGTGTCTTTATCGAGACGATGCACTATTCCGGGTCGAACGATGCCGCCGCGCGTTGAGAGTTGCTGAAAATGATAAGCGAGGGCGTTGGCGAGCGTGCCGGAAGAGATGCCCGCGGCAGGATGGACGACCAGACCTGCGGGCTTGTTGACGACGATTATTTCATCATCTTCAGAGATGACATCGAGGGGAATATTTTCGGGCGTGAATTCTGTCACCGCAGCGGGCGCGAGTTCGACTTCGATCTCATCGCCAGCGCGCAGCTTGTACGAAGCTTTCGATGTGCGACCGTCAACGAGAACGTCGCCGTCTTCGATCAATCGCTGAATGCGCGAGCGACTCCAATCGGAGATCTGCGCCGCAAGGTATGAATCGAGCCGAGCGCCTGCATCGTCACCCGCAACAAGCAGCGTGAGAGTTGACGTTTCACCTTGCGCGGGCGCTTGAGCCTCGTCCTCCATCTCTGAATGTCCTTTGGGGTTCAGGCGCGAGCCGCGTCCGGCGTTGAAGAAACCTTCTCTGCATTCAGAGATGCTCGTCGCCAGCGAAGGATGAGCATGACGATGCCCCAACAGCCCACGATGATGCTCAGCATCTGCGAAGTGGAAAGTCCAGTCAAAGTGGTTAGTCCGAGAATATCACCGCGCGGGTCGTCGCGGAAAATCTCTATCGTGAAACGCATGGCGCCGTAGAGCACCGCGTAAAAGAGGATGACCTGACCGCTAAATTTTTTGCGACGATGCAGCCAGAGCAGGAAGAAGAAGATAAGAAGCGCGCCGAAACTTTCGTAAAGCTGAGTTGGGTGAAGATGAAGCGGCGCACCGGACGCATCAACAATGGGCACGCCCGTCACGTCGTGTCCCGCTTCCGTAAAATGCACTCCCCAGGGCAAGGTCGTGGCTTTGCCCCAGCAACAACCTGCGGCGAAGCAGCCCTGTCGCCCAATGGCGTTGCCGAGCGCGATGCCGGGCGCGAAAGCGTCTGCCGTCTTCCACCAGGGAAGCTTGTAGCGTCGAATCAGAAAATATCCGGCGATGATAGCGGCGATTAAGCCTCCGTAAAAAACTCCGCCCGAGCGCAGGAAATCGAGCGAGAAGAGTCGCAAGGGATTCTCCCGATACTCCGGCTCGGTAAAGAGCATCAGAACTTTCGAGCCGACGATGGCCGCGAGCAACATCCATAAGCCTAGATCATAAACACGCTCGCGCGGCAGCCCGTCACGCGCCGCAAGTTTTGCTGCAATCAGAAGAGCGGAGAGAAACGCTAAAGCGAGCAACACGCCGTAAGTGTTGATTGGAAAATTGCCGATGCGAAATATTTCAGGGTACATAGTGAAAAGCAGAATCAAGAATTCAGGAGTCAGAAGCCAGAAGGGAAGCGTTTGGTTGCATCAGTTTGTCTGCGCCTTTGACGAGTTTGTGTTTGCAACTTCTGCGGTCTTTCTTCTCTCGCGTCTTCCCGTTACAAACATGTCATAGATTAGCAAGAATGCTCCGGCACAGATGCTCATGTCGGCGACGTTGAAGACAGGCCAGTTGTGGTCTTTGTAATGAAGCAGGATGAAATCTATCACGTGGCCGAGACGGGCGCGGTCGGTTAAATTGCCTGCGATGCCTGCGAGCAGAAGAGCGCATGCGCCCAGAATGCGATCATCGCTGCGCGTGGTGCGAAAGAAATAGACGAGCACAGCGATGCCTGCCGCAATCGCCAGGACGACGAAGAACCAACGACCGAAGGAGCCGCCCTCCTGCAACTGTCCGAAAGCGATGCCGGTATTCTCCGCGTAAGTCAGATCGAGAATGCCTGAAATCAGCGTCTTCGTTTGGCCGAAGCGCAGGGCACGCACAGCCCAGGCTTTCGACGCCTGGTCCATCATATACACGCCGAAAGCCGCCAGAAGATAAGCTACGCGCCAGCTCATGCGCTCTCTGTTCACCCGGCCTCCCCGCGCTCTATCTCGTCAAGAGCCTGAACACAACGCTCGCACACAGTCGGATAGCGCGACGACTCGCCGACGCGCTCGGAGTAGTTCCAACAGCGCTCGCATTTTTCACCCGCCGCGCGCTCAACCTTGATCTCAACCCCGCTGTTTTCAGTTGCGCCTCCCTCTTCCGCACGCGAAAGATTAACCTGCGAGACGATGAAGATATAGCGCAGGTCATTCAAATAATTTTCGAGTAGATTATAAGTCTGCCCGGAAGCCGAAAGATTGACGCGCGCTTCGAGCGAGCTACCGATCACTTTAGCGATGCGAGCTTCTTCAAGCACTCGTAAAACCATATCGCGCACCGCAAAGATCTTCTCCCAGCGTGATGCCATCTCCATGTCACGCTCACCGCGCGCTTGCGGCAACTCCGCCAGGTGAACCGATGCAAGCCGCTCGTCACCGCTCGCCTGCGGCAAGTTCTCCCAGATTTCGTCAGCCGTGAAGACCATCAGTGGCGCGAGCAGGCGCGCGAGCGCGTCCGCTATCCGGTAGAGCGCGGTCTGGGCGGAGCGTCGCGCGTGATTCTTCGGCGCAGCCGTGTAGAGCCTGTCCTTGGTGATGTCGAAGTAACGCGCCGAGAGCGTTACGGTCGAGAAGTTATAGAGCGCATGATAGACAGTGTGAAACTCGTAAGCCTCGTAGCCTGCGCGCACCTTCTCTATCACAGCGTCGAGTTCTGAGAGCGCCCAACGGTCTATCTCAAGCATCTCTTCTTCCGAGACGCTATCACGCGCAGGGTCGAAGCCGTCCAGATTGCCGAGAGCGAAGCGCGCCGTGTTGCGCAGCTTGCGGTAACCGTCCGAGACGCGCTGCAAGATTTCTGACGAGCAGCGCATGTCTTCGTGGTAATCACTCGACGCGCACCAGAGGCGCAGTATCTCCGCGCCTGATTCCTTGATGACATCGTTTGGCGAGACTGCGTTGCCGCCCGTTTTGTGCATGGCCTTGCCCTGACCGTCAACGACCCAGCCGTGAGTCAGGACAGCCTTGAATGGCGCGCGGTCGTGCGCGGCGAGACCTATCATCAAACTGGAGTTGAACCAGCCGCGATACTGGTCGCCGCCTTCGAGGTAAACGTCCGCAGGCCAGCGCAAATTCTCACGGCGTTCGAGCACGGCGACAGATGACGAGCCGCTATCGAACCAGACATCCAGTATGTCCGTCTCCTTCGTCCATTCGGCACTATCGCACTTCCGACATTTGTAGCCTTCGGGCAGAAGCTCTTTAGCCTCGCGCGCGTACCAGGCGTCGGCAGCTTCCTTCTCAAAAATGTCCGCGATGTGATTGACAATCGCAGGTTCGGCAACCGGTTCGTTGCACGCGTTGCAGTAGAAGACTGGAATCGGCACGCCCCAGACGCGTTGGCGCGAGACGCACCAGTCGGGACGCCCCTTGAGCATGTTGCGCATGCGGTCTTCGCCCCAGGCCGGAATCCATTCGACATTCTCTATCTCGCGCAACGCGCCCGCGCGAAGCGAGTCGGGCGATGCTGTGTCATCGCTCTCAGAAAAGTTGTCCGTGAAGTTCGAGCGGTCGCGCCCGTCTTCATCCTTTTCAATCAACGCATCGGAAGAGGTCGCGCTCGCATCCATAGAGATAAACCACTGCGGTGTGGCGCGGAAGATGACAGGATTTTTGCATCGCCAGCAATGCGGGTAGCGATGCTCGTAATCTTCGCTGAAGAGCAGCACGCCTTGCGCGCGCATGAACTCGACGATTTTCGGGTTGGCTTCAAAGACACGCTCGCCCACGAAGTGTTCGACCTCACTTGTGAAACGTCCTGCATTATCAACGGGACAGTAAATCTCAAGCCCGTACTTCTTCCCGATGACGAAGTCGTCGTGACCATGACCGGGCGCGGTGTGGACCAGACCCGTGCCCGCTTTGCCAGTCGTTCGGGGATCGCGCGCCTCCTTCACGTCAAGCTCTGTCTCCGCATCGGCTTCGCCGCCGAGCGTGACGTGCTCGCCGACCATGACGAGCGAGGGGCGATCAATCCAGGCGTGACGACATTCGAGGCGGTCAAGACGCGAGCCTGGAAAACGCGCGATCACAGTCGGAGCAATGCGGTCGCCATTCTCATCGCGCTCGCCTATGTCGCATTTGCTGGCGACTGCGCCGACGAGTTCGCTCGCCACGATATAAACTTCATCGCCGTTCTCAAATGCCGCGTACTCGAAATCAGGATGGACCGCGATTCCCAAATTGGCTGGCAGCGTCCAGGGCGTCGTCGTCCAGATGAGTAGAAAGACTTTGCGCCCTGCAAGTTTTTCGTCAATCAACGCAGGGTCGCTCGCCAAGGGAAACTTCACATAGACGGACGGACTCGTGTGTTGATGATACTCAACCTCGGCTTCGGCGAGCGCGGTCTGGTCGTGTATGCACCAATAGACCGGGCGCGCTCCCTTGTAAACGTAGCCGCGCTCAAGAAAACGACCGAACAATCTCGCTGTCTCCGCCTCGTAGTGGTTCGACATCGTGAGATACGGGTGATTCCACTCTCCGAGAATGCCTAAGCGTTGAAAATCTCTCGTCTGATTCTTGAGAGACTTCGCCGCGTGCTCGCGGCAGGCGCGGCGAAAGCTGACCACTGAGAGGTCAGACTTCTTCTTGCCCTTCTTGTCTAAATCTTTTTCGACGTACTGCTCAATCGGCAGCCCGTGACAGTCGTAGCCCGGCACGTAAGGCGCATCATAGCCCATCATCGTGCGCGATTTGACGACGATGTCTTTGAGGACTTTATTGAGCGCCGTGCCGATGTGTATGTCTGCGTTGGCGTATGGTGGCCCGTCGTGCAGAATGAACTTTTCGCTTCCGGCGCGCGAGCGCAGGATCATCTCGTAGAGACCCATCTCGGTCCACTTCTTCAAGCGCGCGGGTTCACTCTGGGCCAGATTGGCTTTCTGGCTAAACGCAGTCTTCGGCAGGTTGACTGTCTTCTTCAAATCGAGCGGTGTTTCGGTTGACATAAACGTAAGTCCAAAGTCCAAGGTCTCAAGTCCAAAGTCTAAAGCTAAAAGTCCCAAATCCAAAGTCAACCCTTGGACTTGGGACTTTTAACTTTGGACTTTGAACTTGCTATCCGATGAACATCTCATCTTCTCCGTAGGTTTGATTAACGGGCTTCGGCGCGGGCGCGATCAGGACTTCGAGGCCACGACGGAAGCCCGCCATAATCGCCGCCAGCTCGCGCGCTGGCTGAATGACCTTATCGCGTATGAAAGCGGTCGTCGTCGTCACCTGCTGGTGCGTCTTGTCTATCGTGTTGCTGACGAGCGCAACCTTATCGCGCGCCGTCTCAGCCGTATCGCCGACGAGCAGCTTCAGCTCGCGCACCTCTTCTTTAATGAGGCCGACTGATTCTGAGAAGTGCATCGTCGCGGTCGAGAGATGGCCGGACATGACGTTGATCTGTTCGGCAATCTCTTTGCCCTGCGCGGCAATCTCCTTACCCTGTTCGCTCAAGGCAGTGACCCTTTGCAGCAAAGGCTCAAGACGCTTTTCGAGCCGACCGACGGTCTTGACGGCGCGGCTGACCATCATGGCGATGGCAATCATCGCAATCGCAATGATGATAAACGCGACCGCGACGACGACCATGATCCAGAACATGGGATCGTTGAGATTCATCTGTAAGGCCAGGGGCATAATAATTTTGAGTTTTGAGTTGTGAATGTTGAATTAAAAGCAGTTGCCGCTTCTTCAATTCAAAATTCAAAACTCATCATTCATAACTTCATTTAGCTCATCTCGCCCTGCGGCGGATAGGTCGGCTTGGCTTCGGTCGCGCCCGACAATTCAGTTTTGCGCTTCTCTTCGTTGTAAGCCTGACGACCCGCTTCGATGGCTGCCGAGAACTGTCCGCGCTTCTGCTGAGCAGTATCTTTCGCAGTACCGGCCCAGTCGCCAGCCTTGTCGCGCACGGCTCCGTAATAATCACCAGCCTTGTCGCCGATGTAGCGCGCGCCCTCGCGCGTCTTGTCAATGCCTTTGCGCGTCACGTCGGCGATGTCGCCGCGCAGCTCAGTGCCGGATTTCGGAGCGAACAGCAGAGCAATGATCGCGCCGATGCCGCCGCCGATTAGTAGATAAGTGAGACGAGTCGAAACGTCAGACCCTCTGTCATCGTTTTCCATAAGAGATTCCTTTCTCCTAATCGAAGCTTTCTGAAGTAAAGCTTCTACGAACGTTTTAATAGCGAGAGAGATTACAACGCGGGAAATATATCATAAAAGCAGTGACGAGTGACAAGTGACGAGTGACGAGATAAAACCGTCTTTACTTGTTACTTGTCACTTGTCACTCGTCACCGCTTTTATTGTATTGCTGCAATTTTCGGTAGAGGGTTTTGCGTCCGATGCCGAGCGTGCGTGCGGCGCGGGTCTTGTCGCCGCCCGTGTAATCGAGCGTGGCTTCGATGGCTTTGCGCTCAATATCATCAATCGTCGCCGGGACGTTGATTTCGAGCTGAACGGCGCGCCCGGCACTGGCCGCTTCCACTCGCTCGCGCCTGAGGGTTGCGCGTTCGTCCAGAACACGGCGGCTGATAGCCTCCGGCAGGTCGTCCAATTCGATGCTGCGCCCCGAAGCGATGATGACCGCGCGCTCAATCGCGTTCTCAAGCTCACGCACGTTGCCCGGCCAGTCGTATTCGATGAGAGCGTGCAGCGCGTCCTTTGAGATGCCTGAGATGAAGCGACCGGTCTTCTGTTTGTAGTGCTCCAGAAAATGTATGACGAGCGGATGAATGTCTTCGGGACGCTCGCGCAAAGGCGGCAGACGAATCGGGAAGACTGAAAGGCGATAAAAGAGGTCGCGGCGGAACGCGCCCGTTTCGACAGCGCGCTCAAGGTCAACATTCGAGGCCGCGATGACGCGCACATCAGTCTTCAAAACTTCGCTCCCGCCGACGCGCGTGAACTCGCCGTCTTGCAGGACACGTAAGAGACGCACCTGAGCAGACAAGCTCATCTCTCCGATCTCGTCCAGAAAGAGCGTGCCATTGTTTGCTTCCTCGAATCTTCCGCGACGGCGTGCGCGCGCGTCCGTGAACGCGCCCTTCTCATGGCCGAAGAGTTCGCTCTCAAGGAGCGTTTCGGGAATCGCGCCGCAGTTCAATTTGATGTACGGCTGGTCTTCGCGCCCGGAGTTGTAGTGAATCAAGTTGGCGAGCAGTTCTTTGCCCGTACCGGATTCACCCTGAATGAGAACTGAGGTCTGCGTGTCGGCAACATTCAAGGCAAGTTCGATAGCGCGCCGGATGGCCGGAGCCTGGCCGATGATGCGGTCTTCTGCATGACGTTCATGCAACGCGCTACGGAGTCGCATCACTTCAGCAGAGAGTTGATCGCGTTCGAGCGCAGTTCCGATCTGGTCTGCGATGCCTTCGACGAGCGAGACCTCGTGGTCCTCGAACCCTTCGCGCGCCACGCTCCAGACCATGCCGAGCAAGCCGAAGGTTTGGCCACCAATGCGAACAGGCGCGACGAGAGCCGCGCGCCCACCGAGCGTCGCGTTGAACATCAGGCGCAGCGGAAAGGGAAGCTCCGTATCAAGGAGCCGGAAAGTCTTGCCTTGAGCCAGGACCTCGACCATCGCCGGATATTCAGTGATGTCTAACGACTGGCCGTGTGCATTAATCAAGCCTTGCACGGCGTCAATCGCAGCATGCGGTGCGGCTTTGAAAGCGGCGAGACTGATGCGACCGCCCGCCGGGTCAATCACGCCGAGCGCGCCGTAGTCTGCGCCGACAAGCGCAATGGCGCGCTCTAGCACAAGCTGAGTGACTTCGCCGAAATTCGAGCGCGCGTTCAAGGCGTTGGCGATTTCAAGCAGAGCTTCGGTCGTTTCTGCTTCGCGGCGCTTGTCCGTGAAGAGGCGTGTGTACTGGTAGCCGACCGCCAGATGGCGCGCAATGGATTGCATGAAAGAGACCTCTTCATCAAGCCATGTGCGCGGCGCGCGCGTGTTATGCAAGCCGACGAGGCCGAGGATGTCGCTGCCCAAAATGACGGGCACAACCAGAAGCGAGCGTGTCCCCAGACTCGCCGCAAGGAAACGCACCTTTTCATCAAGGCCGGGCGCAGATGTGTCGTCGAGCCTGATGGGTTTCGTCAAATCAACGCGCTCGGAGAGTTGCCTTAAGTCGAAAGGGAAGGCCGTGCCTTCGCTCGAAGGCACGTCGTCTGAAGCTCGCCATTCGTGGCTGATGCGAAGCTCCGTCTCAGAAGCGAGTTGAATCACGTCGCAACGATCCGCGTTCATCATCCGCCCAAGCTCTTTGACGACCGCGCTCAGGAATCTGTCGAGGTCAATGTTCGCGGGAAGCTCAAGCGCGAGGCGATCAATAATCGCTTCCCGCGCCTCGTGCATCTTGATCTTGCGTTCGAGCGAGAGTGTTTCGGCAGTCGTGGACATATTGGTCAGAGGCTAGAGGTCAGAGGTTAGAGGGCAGGACTTTAACTAGCCTCTGACCTCTAGCCTCTGACTTCTGCTTTTCGCGGATAATAGCGAACCGCGCGCCGAGTTGCAAAGCAATCGTGGCGCGCGGTTCTGCGTGTGAACGGAGATGTAGATGAAATCAGGCTCTGCTATTGTTGCTGCTCTAACTGTGCGACCTCTGGTAAGAGGCGAAACTCTACTCGCGCCTGCTCGGGCGTCAAGAGCGGGTGATAGGTCTTGCCGTAACGACCCGTGATGATGCGCACGTAATTCTGCGTCTCGTTGTAAGGCGGCACGCCGTTATATTTGTCAACCGCGCCTTCGCCAGCGTTGTAGCCTGCTAGCGCGAGCGAAACGTTGCCCTTGAATCTCTCAAGCAGGAAGCGCAGGTACTTTGTTCCGGCATCAATGTTGGCAGCAGGGTCGTTAGCATCCTCGCAACCGAAGCGACGCGCGGTCGCGGGCATCAACTGCATCAAGCCCTGCGCTCCGACATAGGAGCGGGCGCGCGGCTTGTACTTTGACTCCTGCCAGATGACCGCGTGAATGAATCTCGGGTCAACTCCGTAACGTTCTCCCGCGTGCATGATGATTAGATCAAGCTCGTGGTCGCCCGAAGTAGGCACATCCGCAGGGATGTAATCCGCATCGGCATTTTCAGTATTGACAGTCTCTGCGACTGAAATTTCTTTGGCCTGAACGGAGGGCGCGTAAGCGCGATTGAAAACGATTCCGGTCAGGTTCGTAAAAGTGAAAAGAGCTATGACAGCAAAGGGTGCAAATTTAAAAGAGCGAAAATGGGGAACAAATCGAGTCAGGTTCATCTATATCCGTCTCCATGTGAGCGATGATCTTTCGATCATCAGGGGCAGCGCGCAAAGCGCGCTTCTCGGGGGCTACGCATGGCGGATTCGAATCTCAAAGAACAGTGAAATCGAAGCCGGGACTAAGATGGGAGAAGTATGTTGTCGGTTGCTTGCAACGGACGAAAAAGATTCGGTAAAGTATTGATTTTATATGTACTTAATTCATCCGAGCGTAAACCCCGTAAGTACATGACTTCGAGTCTGATCGTTCATCATGGAAGAAGTTTTCGCTCTCTGATTCACGGCTCACGTATCGAACGGGTACGAAAATTTTTGCAATCAAGTCGAAATATTTTCAGGTGTTTGCAAAGGGAACGCAAACCTATTTTTCTATCAAGCATCAGATGTTCGCAATGGTTGCAGGCTCTCTGAACGATTCGTATAATCCTATTCAGACAAAATATTGAAGAGACAAATTGGAGATTCTGATGCCGATATATGAGTATCAATGTAAGAAGTGTAATGCTCACACGGAAGTGATGCAGAAGATAACAGACAAGCCGATGACGAAGTGTCGCAAGTGCGGCGGGCGGCTGGAAAAGCTGCTCTCGGCTCCGGCCATACAGTTCAAAGGCTCAGGCTGGTACGTGACAGACTACGCCGGGAAAAAGTCGGAAGATAAAAAGGAGAGCAAGGAAGAAAAAAACACTTCATCTGAAACAAAGGCTGCGTCTGAGAAAGCAACCTCTACAGAGAAGGACTCCTCTAAAAAGGCGAGTAAGCCCAAGCCAGCCACTTCTAGCGGCGACTAAAAATCTTCTCTTCGGAAAGCGCGGGAAACTTTTATGCGCGCGTCGTACAGAAAACTCTTAACCTTCACTCTACTTTTCGCCTTGCCTTGTCTTGCCTTAGGTCAAGCGGGGCGGCGTCAGCGTCCGCCCGACGAGCAGGGCAGTATCTCTTTGAACGTCGTCGCCACGCGCGCGGATGATTCTACAGGGCCGATTACGAGCAAGCAGCTCGCGCTTTACGACGGCGGGGTAGAGCAGACCATCAAGAATTTCACGCCAGACCCTTCACCTGCCCGGATAGTCCTTTTGGTTGACAACTCGCTGACGATTCGCGCGGACGTGGAGAAGTTGGAAGCGGCGGCGCGCGAGTTTGCTTATGAGATTTTTGAAGGCGACAAGTTGTTGATAGTCGGTTACGACGAGAACGCGGAGATAGTCGCCGATTGGACTGACGATGCAAAGGCGGTTGAAAAGTCTCTGACGAGCTTTTACAAGAAAGGCGAGCCGCATCTTTTCGACGCGCTTGAGGCAGTCGCACAGGAAGCTTTGTTGCCGTTAAGAGCCACGAATCAGAAGCGCATCGTCGTCGTCATCAGCGACGGGCTTGATCGCGGCAGCAAGATTAAGTTTGACGCCGTGCTCGCACACCTGCAATCACAGGACATCACGGTCTATGCCGTGCAAGCGCCGGATCGCACGGGCGGCGCGCTCCGGCGCGACCAGCCGAAGCCTGTGCAGGTGATTGATAAGCTCGCGGAAGGCACAGGTGGCCGCATCTTCCCGATTAACGAGCCGCGCGAGGCTGCGAAAGCCATCTGCGATGAACTCAGAAAGAACCGCTACGTCCTCTCGTATGCCCCGACCAACGTTCCCTACGGCGACGCTCGTCGCCTGCTCGTCGTCGCCGACGCAGGCATTGATGTCCGCGCCAAGACGCTTCAGCCGCCGAATTGAGTATTGGGTAAGAATCGAGCGAAGAGCGCGGGCGCAGAAGCAATATGTTTCTGCGCCCGCGTCTATTTCTTCCGCGAGTAAATATAGAACATGAAGATAACGACGAGCAGGAAGATGATTTCCAGCAGCGCAAAGTAGCCGGGGTCGAACGCGCCATCCTCTCTGGCTTCGCGGAAGGCGAAGAGCGTCACAAGCGCAATCGCGGTCGTCAACCAGATAGCCTGGCGTTTGGCATCCCACATAAGATGAATTTTGAATTATGAGTTTTGAATTTTGAATTAAAGAAGCGAGACTGCTTTCAATTCAAAATTCAAAACTTAAAATTCATAATTTCTAACTCTTTGGCTTCTTCCATCTGCGCTTCAATTATGACACACTTAGGTCAAAAGAGACGCGCGCCGCGCTCGCTTTAACTTAAATTTCGGATAAAGAGGGTTTCAAAAGAGAGATGTACTGCCCGCAGTGCGGTCAACAACAGGCTTCGACAGAGATGCGCTTCTGCTCGCGCTGCGGCTTCCCGCTCGCGGGCGTGGTCGAGCTGCTCGCAAGCGGCGGCGTGCCTGGCTCGCAGGCCGAGCCGCAAGGCCAGCAGATGTCGCCGCGTCGTAAAGGCGTGAAGCAGGGCGTCATGATGATGATCGTTGGCACGGTGCTCGTGCCTATCCTGGCCATTCTTAACTCTGCCTATCATGGCCCGAACATATTTGACGTGCTAGTCCCTCTGGCCGCCGTCATCTGCTTCGCGGGCGGATTGATGCGAATCCTTTATGCGACCCTTTTCGAGCAGGGCGCACCGAGCGCGAAGCAAGATGCATACGCTTATGCTTCTCCTCCGACGATGCCCGCACAACTCAACACGGGCGCGCGCATCTCTGCGCTTCCACCACAACGAAGTACGCCTGTCTCCGACTTAATGCCGCCCCGTGCCAACACCGCAGAGCTTGTCCCGCCGCCGAGCGTGACAGAGAACACGACCAGATTGCTGGATGAAGATAAGGTGAAATGAAAGAGAGCGAGAGCGAGAAGAGCAAGGATGAAGGATGAAGGCGGCAACGATGAATGATGAAAGAAAAGCAGAAATGTCATCCACTCTGCTTTCATCTTTCCGCCTTCATCCTTGCTCTTCGCTTGCCCTGCTGCTTTACACTTTTAATTTGCTAAGTCTCTCAGCAGCAGCCAGCAGCGTCTCGTCTTTCTTGCAGAAACAGAATCGCACCTGCTGCGCGCCTAATTCGGGGCGGCTGTAGAAAGAAGAGCCTGGGACGCAGGCGACGCCGATGTCGCGGATCAAGTGGCGCGTGAACTCAACATCATTCTTAAAGCCAAAATTGCTGATGTCGGTCATGATGTAGTAAGCGCCGTCGGGACGAAAGGTGCGAAAGCCCGTTTCTTCCAGGACAGGCAGAAGCATGTCGCGGCGCTGAGCGTAATCTGATTGCAACTTGTCGTAATACTCTTGCGGCAAAGAGAGAGCATACGCCCCCGCAGATTGCAAAGGCGCAGCCGCGCCGACCGTCAGAAAGTCGTGAACCTTGCGGATGGCGTTCGTGATGTCAGGCGGCGCAATTACATAGCCGACGCGCCAGCCCGTGACCGAATAGGTCTTCGACATGGAGTTGACGACAACGGTGCGCTCGCGCATCCCTTCGAGCTGTGCCATAGAGATGTGCTCTACTTCAGCCCCTGCGCGCGGGTAAAGGATGTGCTCGTAGATTTCATCAGTAAAGCAGAGCGCGTCATGCTGGCGGCAGAGCGAAGCGATGAATTCCATTTCGTCACGCGTGAAGACTTTGCCCGTCGGATTGTTCGGGTTGCAGATGATGATGGCTTTCGTCCGATCATTAAAGGCTGCGCGCAGCTCTTCTCTATCGAAACTCCAATCCGGCGCGCGAAGCGGAACGTAGCGCGGGCGCGCGTCTGAAAGAATGGCGTCCGGTCCATAGTTCTCGTAGAAAGGCTCGAAGACAACGACCTCTTCGTCAGGGTCAACAATCGCCATCATCGAAGCGATCATGCCTTCGGTCGAGCCGCAGGTGACTGTGATTTCAGTCTCAGGGTCAATCTCAAATCCCAGATGCCACTTAGTCTTTCGCGCAATCGCTTCGCGGAAATCGCGCGCCCCCCAGGTGATCGCATACTGGTTCACGTCTTCACTGATGGCTTGCATCGCACGTTCTTTGATGTCTGCGGGCGCGGCAAAATCCGGGAAACCTTGCGAGAGATTGATAGCTTCGTGTTTCAAAGCTTCGCGCGTCATCTCGCGGATAACGGATTCGGTGAAACGTTCGGCTTTGCGCGAGACGCGGCTGCGACTGGAAGAAATGATTGATGTCATGTGCTTTCCAAAGAAAAGATGTCTGTAACGAACGGGTCAGTACCGCCGAAAAGCAAGGATGAAGGCGGAAGGATGAAATAAAAACTAAAAGCTCTGTTGCTCTCTCTTTTCCTTCCGCCTTCCGCCTTCATCCTTCCTTCTTGCTTTTCTCCCCGCGCATTGTATCGCACAGATGCGCCGCTTGTCTTAGTCCACAGCGCGCTTCTCAAACTGCCTCAGTCCCAAATATGTGAAAAGGATCGCG
>Ga0268242_1000068_pt1 | contig 16194 bp, 16 predicted proteins | sample BulsoiFelSFmetaG_FD_200253 | JGI IMG/M metagenome (GOLD analysis project Ga0268242, IMG submission 200253) | Bulk soil microbial communities from Mexico - San Felipe (SF) metaG (v2) (version 2) | ecosystem: Environmental > Terrestrial > Soil > Agricultural land | place: Mexico: San Luis Potosi... | reverse complement strand
CTCGACCTCTCAAGAATTTTCAGTCGAGAAATTTTCAGAAGTGGGAGGCGCGCCTTTTAAACCCTTGCGTGTCGGCTTAATAAAAGCGCGCCCGCCTCTTCACCTGTGGTCCTATGCGATTAGCCAGCGATCTTGGTCGCCAGCTCGTTGATCTTGGTGCCGATGTTGCCGCCAAGAAGCTGGAAAGCTGCCACGGCTGCCAGAGCCACCAGCGCTGCGGCGACCGCGTACTCGGACAACTCAAGACCTGACTCATCGCTAAAGAATTTCTTAATCACCTTCTTGCTCCTTTTAAGGCTTTCCGAGTGCCTTTATTTAATTGTGTTCGCCAGCGAGTTGATCTTGGTGCCGATATTGCTGCCCAGCAACTGGAAAGCGGCGACGGCGGCGAGCGCGACTAACGCTGCGGCGACGGCGTATTCTGACAATTCAAGACCTGTTTCATCGCGAAGGAATCTCTTAATCATTTTGTTTGCTCCTTTAGAGTTTGGTTGATGGTTAGAAGGTTTTGAGTTCGGCATCGAGCAGCATCGTGTGCGCTTGCCCAAAGTGCGCTCGCTCCTGAGCACGAACTCGTTAAATTCAGTAGCCGAGATTAATCATGGAAGACGCGCGCGAACGCCTCTTGCCTGCTGCTTCGACCGGGTTGCTCACAACACGTCGTCTCTCTTTCACTGCTCGACCCATGCCGTTGATGATGCTGGCCGCCGCTCCGCCTAAGGCGAGCGCGACGAGCAACAGATCATCCTGAGCGCCATGAGAGAGCGAGACGGCGCGCGCGCCTAAGATCAACGCGAGCGCGAAGAAGGGCGCGACCAGCAGAATGCCTACAAGCGATAAGAGCATTTTCGCGGTCACGGCTTTCATGATTACTTTCTCGTCTCCTCGACTTCAAAATTGCGATGCATTCCATTGCCTCGCTGACGTGTGCTTCTCTTAACAAGACTTGTGCCGCGATTGAGAAATTGATTTTCAGTCCGATGTTTATTGAGTTTTAGCGTTGAAGAGAGAATTCGCCTTGTCGCCGCGAGTTGACAAACGAGAAGCACTTCAATGAGGTGGAAAGTGTTTGCAGAAAGATTAAAGTGAATACTTTAGAAAGACTTAACGCGTTGTCGCCGCAAGTTGACAAGACTCATGTGCCTTTTCAACGACAAGCGACGAGAAGTCTTGACAGAGGGTTTTGTCAGTACCGCCTGCGGTAGCGGGCGGGTAGAGGCTGTAATACCCAGTCCGTGATGAGTTGTAGCTCTCAACAAAGCGCTCAAGTAAATTCCGCCTGCGAGAGCGCGATATCTGAGGCCGCTCCGACCCGCTCGCTACCGCAGGCGGTACTGACCCGTTATCCACATGCAAAGAGGCGAGCAATCATTTCAAGACTGCTCGCCTCAGCATGAGAGATTTTCCTTCGCTTACAAATGTCGTAGAGCTTGAAAAGCTATGAGCGTGAGACTCAGGCCGCTGCCAGCAATCGTGAACGTCCATTCAACAATCGCGCTCCGACGTTTCAAGAGGCCGCGCAACATCACCATCCCGCATTTCCATCCGTCCTGCTGATAGAGCGGCAAGATGTTCGTCGCCGCCAACAGTAAGTTCATAGTTCCGAACGGCGTCCCCGGTACAAGCGCAGCCGCAACGAGATTGACGATAATTCCCGCGAGGAGAACCAGGACCTGTTGACTGAGAGCGCGTCGCTGCAACTCAGCAATGTCCAGGCGAACGTAAGCGCCGATGGGCAGCGCGTGCAGCTTGTACTCGACATTGCCCCAGTTAAAACCGAAAAGTTTTCTGCCCCAACCAAGACCAAACTCCGGCGCGGGCACACGACACGCGCGCGCCGTCACGAGATGGCCTAGCTCATGAATCAGAAGCGCGATGAAGAAACTGAAAAGATAAGAGATGAGCACGAGGTGTGAGCTTTACTTTGAATGTTGAAATGGGATTATAAACGACGCTCGGCGCGCAACTGCAAGCCCGGCTCCGTGTCTTCTTGCAGGAAGTCGCCGATGTCAATTGCAAGGCGCTTGAGCTTCTTGTAGAGCGTCTGGCGCGAGCCGAGTCCGAGTGCGTCGGCTGCGCGCGCGACATTACAATCATGCCGCTTGAGCGTCTCCGTAATCACGCGCCGCTCGAAATCTTCGAGCATGTGATCGAGCGCAGCGTTCGCCGCGCCCGCTTGTATAGCGCCCTGCACTCGCTCTGGAAGAATGCGCGGACTTAAATGTTCGAGGCCGATGTAGCAACCTTCGTCTGCATAAAGAACCAGACGCTCTATCTCAGCCGCCAGCTCGCGCACGTTGCCCGGCCAGGAGTAGTTCTGTAAAGCGCGAATCGCATCAGCAGTTATCCCAGCAATCGCGCGGTCATTGCGGCGCGCGTAGTGTGTCAGGAAATGTGAGATCAACGTGGCAGCATCTTCCGGTCGCTCTCGCAAAGGCGGAACATGCAAGGAGAGAGCGTTGACTCGATAGTAAAGGTCTTCGCGGAAGCGCCCTTCACGAACTTCACGCTCTAAATCTTTATGAGTCGCGGCGACGACGCGAACGTTGACCTTGCGCGGCGTTCGCTCGCCGAGCGTGTGCACTTCACCTTCCTGTAGAAACCTTAAGAGCTTCGGCTGTAATGTGACCGGCAGATCTCCAACTTCATCCAAAAAGAGCGTCCCGCCTTGTGCGGCGCGAATCATTCCTTCGTAATCGGCATGCGCGCCAGTGAATGCGCCCTTGCGATGGCCGAAGAGCATGCTTTCAATTAAGTCCGCAGGCGCGGCTGTGCAGTTGAAAGGAATGAACTCTTCATGACAACGCTTGCCCAGACGATGAATGGAGCGCGCGACCAGTTCTTTGCCAGTTCCGGACTCGCCGGTAATCAGCACTGTTGAATCCGAATCTTTGATTCGCTCGACGGCCAGAGCGACCGCAGCCATAGCTTGGCTGACGAAGACCATGCCGGGAAGAGTCGCGCTCGCGGCGGTCGAGAGTGGCAGAGCTTTAAACTGCTGATGATGATCGTCGAGGAGCGCGACGTGAGCGTGCGCTAGTTGGGCGACATCCAATAAGAGCCGTAACTCTTTCATCTGTCTCTCGGAAAGCGGACGCACACATCTGCCGAAGATCGCTGCTCCTTCCCGCTTAAAGCTCGGTACAGCCAGGACCATGCAGATGTGCTGGTCTCCGGCCTTAATCTCAATCGTCGGCTTATCAGAATTGAAGGTCTCTGACACAATGCGCTCAGCGTCTGCGATTTCCGCTTCGTCGAGTCCTTCAGCCCATTTCAATCGCGGACGCGCATCCTTCATCTGCGTCCAGGTCGCCAGGCCATAGGTGTGCGCCGTCGCGTCAATCATCAGGGTCAGCTTGATCATCACTTCGTAAAGCTGATCTGAGCCGCCCATTGCAGCATTACAGAGCGCATGCACCATTGAAGATAAGGGCAATTGCAAACTGGCGGATTCCTCTATTGAATTTATTGATGAGTGCGAATTAGACATTTACCTTACCGCTCGAGAACCCAGCGTTCGGAGATATTGCGCTGCACAAGGAGACTCGAAAGAGAGATTCCTTCCTTGAGCGTTGAATTTAAGGGCAAGGTGAACGAGCGAAATTTCCGCTCTGAGAGCATCCGTCAGGTCGAATCAGCGTGAGAGGAATCAACCCACGATTGACAGTCTATGCACAGACCGGATATGTGTCAACAACATTTAACAAATATGGACATAATAGATGGTTAAGTCACTTCCAATATATGTGTAGCTCAGCCAGGTGGTGTGCAGAGAATGCATCCGGTTGTCTTAGGCGACACCCTTTTCCACAACTGTGCTTTCCTTTTTTATCGCGCCAACAGCCATTTCTCTGCGCCTTAGCTGCCAATGCCCTAATCGCGGATTTCCGTTCGCCAGCCGTTCGCCGTAACAATGACTTATCAGGGCTTACCTCAAGTAAATGTTGAACTTAGCCCTAGAAGTCGTTGTAAAGAAATGTCTTTACAGCCTTAAACCTGCATGTTACATTCCCGCCACTTTGCCGCTAAATGATTGATTGGCAAAGCGTTGACACGAGATCAAGGCACATGACCTTGTGGTGCCTTTATATTAGGAACCCATTATCTTGGGTTTCAGGTAAAAACAACAATTCGCTGTTTTAACGGGAATCAATAATGTGGCTTCCCCTTCGGGTCAAGCACATACAGATTATCAGGCAAAGTTTCCCTTACCGTTGTTCGGCTTCGGAGCTAGGTGAATGAAAACAAAATCACTCGGCGCACTCAGGAATCTGCGTTGCGGCCAATCGAAAGTCACGGTTCGGAGAAAGATGGCATCTTTACGCGTCGGCTCGCAACGCAGGCTGGCGCGACGCTTAGCGCAAAGCTGCGCGGCCAATTTCGTGAGTCGCGCCGAAGCTGGCTCGCGGCTTTAGTTGCCCCATTCGATTTGAAGACGCTCACGCGTGTTTCCTTTTAGGCTGAAAGAGAAAAGACTTGGAGGTGCTTCTTGAACAAGGCTGCAAACATTTACTGGGTTGATAACCGTCTTCGCACTCAACGGGTGGCAACGCGTGACCTGCCCGCGCTTGCTCCGGCGCGTGAGCTTTCGCTTGAGATTATCGGCACGCGCACAGAGATACGTCGTCGCGGAGGCTTAATACCCTCTTGGGTCTTTTTCGTCACGATCATTCTGGCGACGTTCGCCCTGTGCGTGACCGTCACGATGCGCACGCACGCTGAGATGCGCTCGGCGTCTCAGCAATATGAGACGCTCAATTCACAAGTTGAAACTCTGCGTAACAATAACGCTGCGCTCGCGTCTGAGGTGCAGCGTTTGCGAAACGACCCGCGTTCCATAGAGTCTGCGTCGCGCGCGCAACTTAAGATGGTTCGCCCGAACGAGATCATTGTGCCGATTAAATAGGTGTCGGCTTCAGCTTCTATAAAAGTTTGGAACGTTGTTTGTGAACACCCGCCTTGGACATTGCTGCTTGACCCCTGCTTTGACATCTGCGCATCTGTTGTCGCCTGCCCGATTATTGCGCGACTCAGCAACAAGAGCCTGAGTCGCGCAATCCCTACTTTGATCCGAGCGCTTAACTTTCGAGCTAAGTGCACATAGTTGACACTCAATGTAACGGTCAACTAATATCGAATTCTTATATTCTCAACTATATTTCGCAAATCAACGCGACGCTCGAACGCGGTCGCGCCGGGAAATGAATAAAGCTATGCCTGAAACTAAAGAGACCGCATCTGTGGAACAAGCAACGGTCGAGCGCTGGGAGCAAGAGACGCTGCGCCCAGTTCTCAACAAGCGGCCTGAGAGAAAGAAACGATTTGAAAGCGTTTCGCTTGAGGAAGTAAACCGTCTCTACACGCCTGCCGATACAGCCGACATTGATTTCGAGCGCGACACATCGTTTCCGGGCGAGTTCCCTTACACGCGCGGCATTCACCCGACGGGTTATCGCGGCAAGCTCTGGACGATGCGGCAGTTCGCAGGTTTCGGAACTCCAGAAGAGACTAACGCGCGCTTCAAGTATCTGATGGGTCAGGGGCAGACGGGACTCTCGGTCGCTTACGATTTGCCGACGCTGATGGGTTACGATGCCGACTCGCCATTGTCGGAAGGCGAGGTCGGTAAGTGCGGCGTTGCGGTCTCTTCGCTGGCAGACATGGAAGTCCTCTTCGACGGCATTCCGCTCGAAGAGGTTACAGTCTCGCAGACCATCAACGCGCCCGCCTCAATTCTCCTGGCAATGTACTTGGTTGTCGCCGAAAAGCAGGGCGCTGATTGGAAGAAGATTTCGGGGACTCTTCAGAACGACATTCTCAAAGAGTACATCGCACAGAAGGAATGGATTTATCCGATTCGCCCGGCGATGAAGCTCGTCACGGACACGTTCGAGTTCTGCACTCATCACGTGCCGAAATACAATCCGATTTCCGTCAGCGGTTATCACATACGCGAGGCCGGAGCGACCGCTGTGCAAGAACTGGCCTTCACTTTGCGCGATGGCATCGAGTACGTCGAGTGGGGCGTTGAGGCTGGCCTGGACGTTGACGAGTTTGTGCCGCGTCTCTCTTTCTTCTTCAACGCGCACAATGATTTCTTCGAGGAGGTAGCGAAGTATCGCGCGGCACGGCGCATCTGGGCGCGCGTCATGCGCGAGCGTTTCCACGCGAAGAATGAGCGAACGCTGCAACTCAGGTTTCATACGCAGACGGCGGGCGTCTCGCTCACGGTCCAGCAGCCCCTGAACAACATCGTGCGCGTGGCGATTCAAGCGCTCGCTGGCGTGTTCGGGGGCACGAACAGTTTGCACACGGATGCTTACGATGAAGCGCTCGCTCTGCCAACAGATCGCGCGGCTCTCATTGCGCTGCGGACGCAGCAGATCATCGCCGAAGAGACTGGCGTGGCGAACACGATTGACCCATTAGGCGGCTCTTACTTCCTTGAGGCTTTGACGAAGAAGATGGAAGACGGTGCGCTCGACTACTTCGACAAGATTGACGCGATGGGCGGAATGGTCGAGGCGGTCGAGAAAGGATTTCCGCAGCGCGAGATTCAAGAGTCCGCTTATCAATATCAGAAAGCGGTCGAGCGCGGCGAGCAGACGATTGTCGGCGTTAATAAGTATCAGATGGAAGAAGAGCCTGCGGAAGTTCCGATTCTGGTGATTGACGAGGGCGTGCGCGATCATCAAGTTGAAAGACTCGAACGCGCGCGAGACAAACGCGATAAGGGCGCGGTCGCCAACGCTCTGGAAAAGGTCAGACAGGCAGCGCGCTCAAACGACAACCACATGCCCGCGACCATCGAAGCTGTGCGCGCCTACGCCACGCTCGGCGAAATCTGCGACGCCCTGCGCGATGTTTACGGTCTGTATGAGGAGCCAGCATTTTGAAAAGCAGTGGCGAGTGACGAGTGACGAGTGACGAGATTAAACCCTCGCTCTTACTCGTCACTTGTCACTCGTCACTTGTCACTGCATTTATGTCTGAAAGAAAAATACGTGTACTTGTAGCCAAACCCGGCCTTGACGGTCACGACCGAGGCGCGAAGGTCATCGCGCGCGCGCTTCGCGACGCTGGCATGGAGGTCATCTATACGGGCTTACGCCAGACACCTGAGATGATCGCCGCCGCCGCGCTTCAAGAAGACGTTGACGCTGTCGGCGTCTCTATCTTGAGCGGCGCACACAACACGCTCTGCCCGCGCATCGTCTCTTTATTGCGCGAGAAAGGTCTTGATGATTGTCTTGTTCTCGTCGGCGGAATCGTCCCGCAGGAAGATATTTCGCGCTTAAAAGAACAAGGCGTCGCAGAAGTTTTCCTGCCCGGAACTTCAACAGACGACATCGTCGGCTTCTTACGCGAGAACGTCCGGCCCAGAGCATGAGAGGCGAAGAGGGCGACATATCCGGTCGAGCCATCATCGTCGAGACTCGCGCCTCTTCAGTCATCATCCGCTTCAATCGCCCAGCAGAACGCAATCCACTCTCCGGCGCAACACTCGAAGAATTAGACAATAGCTTCTCCGTCCTCGCTGCGCGCACAGACATCAACACGATCATCTTTACTGGCACAGGTGATGTCTTCGCTTCGGGAGCGAACATACGAGAGCTGCGAGAGCTGACGCCTGCATCGGCCAGAGAATTTTCCAGACGTGGCCAGCAGCTTTTTCAAAGAATCGCGGACGCGCCGCAACTCACCATCGCAGCTATCAACGGCTATTGCATGGGCGGTGCGCTCGACCTAGCTCTGGCTTGCGATACTCGTTGTGCTTCGCCCACGGCTGTCTTCGCTCATCCCGGCGCACGCCTGGGAATCATCACCGGCTGGGGCGGCACACAGCGTCTGCCGAGACTCATCGGCACGGCACGCGCGCTTGAGATGTTCGCTACAGCAAGACGCGTCGGAAGTAGTGAAGCTTATGAGATTGGTCTGGTGAGTCGAATCGGAGAGCCTGTCCTTGATTGCGCGCTTGAGATAGCGCACGCGAGCAGAAGGTTTGGCTCAATCACTTCTTGAGAAAGCGCGCGATTCCCTGCTGGCAATCTTCTGTCATGCGCGCAATCGTGTTCATGTCAACGCCCGATTGCAATGCCGCGTCGAACGTCATCCCATCCATGTGATAGAGCAATCGTTTTGAGAGCATCACGGCGGAGCGGCTCAACTTCTCGAATCCAGCGAGATAAGCCTCAACTTCCGTTTCAAACTTCTCGTCATCGAAGACTTGATTGACGAGTCCGACGCTCGCGGCCTCATCCGCGCTGATCTCCATGCCGCGCGTAATCAGCTCGAATGCGCGCTTCTCGGAAACATTGCGGCGGAGGATCGCCATCACCATCGCCGGGACGAATCCGATTTTGACTTCAGGGTAGCCGAACCGCGCCGAGCGCGCGGCCAGGACCAGGTCGCAGGAGGTCGCCAGCCCGCAGCCCCCGGCCAGAGCGCGACCGCGCACGGCTGCAACAACAGGCACGCGTACACGGCGTACGAGCGCGAACAACTCCATCAAAGATTGCGCGTCTTCCAAATTCTCCGTCACAGAAGCTTCGGAGATTTTCTGCAACGCCGCGAGGTCTGCGCCAGAGCAGAAGTCCGCGCCCGCGCCCGTGATGACAACCACGCGCACCTGGTCATCGCCGTCCGCTTTCCGCAAAGATTCTTTCAGCCCGGCGACTAATTCATCGTTGAGCGCGTTACGCTTTTCTGGCCGATTGAGCGTGACGAGCGCAACCGTGCCTTCGACGGCGTAGATAACTGACTTGTTTGTTTTTTTCATTCGACGATGAGCTTTTGAAATCGCTATCGAAGTTTACGGTGAAGCGAGAAAACTCTGGAGCGCGGCGTTCACTTCCCCGTAGGCTTCATTCTGCACCCAGTGCGCGCTCGTAGGGATTCGCACTTCCCTGTAGGGCGCATCAACGTAAGACTTCACATCGCGCACGGTCTCAGGCATGACGGCGTGGTCCTTCTCGCCGTAAATGAAGAGCGTCGGCACGCGGATGCGGTCATCTCTCAACTCTCCTTCGCGCTGCCGACGCCATTTCAAAAACATCGGAAGGACGTTCGCGCGATAGTAGTTGATTGATGCCGTGAGCGCCGCCGGATCAGACAGGGATTTTTTGTAAACCTCTATGTCCGCATCCGTGAAAGTCCCCGCGCGCGCGACCGTCTTCTTAAAGATAGTTTCAAGAACGGCGTAATCGTCCCTGCTCAGCCACCATTCGGGCAGGCGCGGAAGTTGGAAGAAGAGCATGTACCAACTCTTGAGAGCTTGCCTCAGAGTCATGTTGCGCCGCCACACGTCTATCGGCGGAACCTGCATGGCGACGAGTTTCCACACATACTCTGGATGTTTTTGAGCGACATGCCAGGCGATGATTCCGCCCCAATCATGTCCGACGATTGTCGCAGTCTGCTCGCCAAAGTGATGGACCAGACCGAGCACATCGTCAATCAGCAGGTCAATCTTGTAATCCGCCACGCGCGCAGGCTTGTCGCTCAGGTTGTAGCCGCGCATGTCTGGCGCGACGACGGTGTAATTGTCGCCCAAAGCCATCAACTGATGCCGCCACGAATACCAACACTCTGGAAATCCGTGCAACAGGATGACCAGGCGGCCACCGCTTCCGCGCTCGGCATAATGCAGCCGCACGCCGCCGACCTGCGCGTAACCGTGCTTGATAGACGAATCAAGATTTACGAGCGCATCACTCATTGATTTAGTCCTAACGTTTGCGCTACATCGTCGGCGACATCAATGTACATTCTGAGGAGCGCGGTCGAAAACGTTTTGCCCTGCGCGTCCGTCATCAAAGAGAGCGTGCCCCCGCCACCCAAGCTTTCGTGCAGCAGAAAATTGAGCGCGGAGAGATTCGGCAACTCGAAGCGTTCGACCTCGCCTTTGCAGATGCCCCTGAAATGCTCTTTGACGCGCGAGGCCGTCACTTCGCGCACGAGCAAAGGATAATACTCATCCTTGAGTGCGATGAGGCCGATGTTCGCCGTGTCGCCCTTATCGCCAGAGCGTGCATGAGCAAGTTTGGTTAATTGAATCCGCATGGTTGAGTTGAATAGTAATGACTTAGGCTCCAGCTTTCAATCTTTTATGAAGACTCACGCTTCGGAAACTTCGACGCGCGGGGTTATCTCCGTCTTCGGAATCAGCGCAGGCCAGTAGGCGACTATCTCTTCGACCTTCGGGCGGCCTCCGGCGAAACCTGTGACGCCCGGTGGGCCAGTCAGAATCAAGGGCGCGATCTCTTTCGTGAAACGCTCAATCGCTTTTCTATCCTGCCCGCGCACGCCGACGCGTAGTTGCACTTCAGCTAAATCCGGCGAAGGCTCGCCCGCGAGTGGTCCATGCGTGGCGTTCGCGCCGACGAACTCCGTCAGAATTTGATCGAACTGTAGCCCCAAGCGTTCGAGACGCGCTCTTAAAATCTTATCTGCCGCACGAGCTTTCTCGTAAGCATCAGGCCATGAATAGACGAGCGTGCCGACGGCTTTGAAGCCTGCCGAATAACTGATGGAGACTTTCAATGTGTCCGTCGCCGCCCTTCCCTTGATGCCGAAGACGCGGACGCGATTCTCTCCAGCGTCCTCCAGATGAATCGTCGTGAAATCCGCGATGCAATCGGGCGTGATGTAGGCGTGCGGGTCGCCCATCTCGTAAAGCAGTTGCTCGCGTATGGCAGGAACGTTGACGCGCCCGCCTGTTCCTTCATGTTTGGTGATGAAGAAAGTGCCGTCCGCGTAAGCCTCCGCAATAGGGAATCCGACGTTGGCAAGGTCCGGGATGTTACGCCAATCGTACTGGCAATTTCCACCCGAAGCCTGTGCGCCACATTCGATGATGTGTCCGGCGATTGTTCCGGCGGCAAGCCTGTCCCAATCATTCTCGCCCCAGCCAAACTCGTGAATGATAGGAGCGAGCGTCAAGCCTGTGTCGGTCGCGCGGCCTGTGATGACGATCTGCGCGCCCCTGTTCAGAGCTTCGACCATCGGCCACGCGCCGAGATACACGTTCGCGCTCTGTATCTGCTCGCGCACAGCAGCGAGCGGCTCACCCGTGTCCATGTTGCGAAGCTCAACGCCGCGCTCAAGCAGTTCGTCTATGCGCGGCATGATGTCGTCGCCTGTGACAATTCCGATTTGAAACTTGCCATTGAGTCCAAGCTCGCGCGCCACAACGCGCACGGCCTCAGCACAGCCTTCGACATTGACGCCACCTGCGTTTGCAGTGACACGTATGTTGCGCTCGACACAGGCGGGCAAAATCTGCCTCATCAAAGGAATGAAGTCGCGCGCGTATCCGGCCTGGGGGTCGCGCGCTCGTTGTTTTTGCATGATGGACATGGTGACTTCCGCCAGGTAGTCCAGCATCAGGTAATCAATCGGACCGCCTTCGACCTGACGCACAGGCGCATCCAGAAGGTCTCCCCAAAATCCCTGCCCGCTCGCAATGCGAATCTTTTCTTTCATAGTTAGTTGTTTGTAGTCAGTTGTCAGTTAGAAGCATAAAGCCGCGAGATGACTATTGACAACCGATTACTTCAAACAAGAGGCGCGGGCTTGCGCGTTCCTTTCGTCTGAACGCGCAAGCCCGCGTGTCTTAAGATGAGAAGCCCTGCCTTAAATTTCTCAAAGGCTGTGCGACTCTAATTAGTTCCCTGCATGTGATTCCTAACTGTTGGCGGCTTGATGCCAACTTTGATTGGCCGACCACCTCTGCGACTGTGCCTGCGTCCTTTGCCCGAACCGCCGCTTGCTGCGCTTGACGTGAATGAAAACTCGCGCTTCTCGCCGGGCGCGCTCGTTAAGCTGATGCCGCCTGCCATCTTCTTCGCTGTTAGAGAGATTGTCGGAAGCAGTGCGGGTTGCGCGGCTCCTGGACCAGCGGCCTCCCACTTGCCGAACATCATCGTCACACCGGTATAACCGCGCGTGGTGACGGCGGTGTAACGTCCCGTCATCGCCTGCCCGCTTTCAGGCGTCAAAGAGAATTGATTGTCGGCCATGAATTCCAATTTTGCCGGGCCGGACAAGCCGCCTTCAGGATAATTGACAGTGCCGCTGTAGGATTGACCGGTAAAGTCTTCCGGCTTTCCAACGGTTCGCTCCAACTCATTGTTCTGCATATCAGTTGAAGTCTGGCCTGCCGGGAACCCTACAACACGGCGACCACCACGACGACGACGGCCTCTCGTGGGTGGGTTACTGGTCATTGCTCCCGCAGTGTTGGCGTTCTCCTGCATCGAGCCAGCCATGTTCGAGTTCTCTTGCATTGGGCCACAAGCCGAATTCGCATTCGACATCTTCATGCTGCTCCGACGACGACCGCGACGCGTTGAACTTCTATGCTTCGTCCCCGCCATGTTGCTCGCAGACATATTGTCGTTCTGCATCGTAGCGCTTGAGTTGCTATTCTGCGCCGCGACGATCAATTTAACTCCGACAAGAGTTAAGCTGACGACCAGCACAAATAGACTGGTGATTAAACTTTTGATGCTGCTCTTACTCACGATAGTTTCTCCTCCTCCTGCATCGCGCGCCTGTTCAGAACAAGCGCGCATCTGCGGCCAAGTTTGTTAACTTCTCGTTCCCTTCTTAGATCAGCGAAGGCGGTAGCACGAACTGTCCGATGTGCGGTCCGCTGTAATTAAGGCTCAAGCGCAACGCCAGTTCAAGCGCATCGCGCGTGTTCTCCGGCAAGATAACCGCATCAACGAAGCCTCGCGCCGCAGCGTAGCGAGCGTCCAACTGCTGCTCGTAATTTTCGCGCACGCTCTTTATCTCAGCTTTCAATTCTTCATCAGGCTCAAGTCCTTCCTGCTTCAACTTATCCAGTTGCGTTCCGAATGCAGCTTGCACGGCGGAGTCGCCTTCCATGACGCCCATGCGCCCTGTGGGCCAACTGAAAATGAAATCAGGATCAAAGCCCTGACCAGCCATCGCGTAATAGCCCGCGCCCGATGCGTGATTGATCGTCAGAACAATTTTCGGCACGAGTGCAGTCGCCATCGCTTCGACGAAGCGTGCGCCCGCACGGATGATGCCGGAATGTTCGGCTTCCGCTCCGACCATGAAGCCTGAAACATCTTGAATGAAGAGCAGAGGTGTTTGATGACGATTGCAGGTCTCTATGAAGTAGGCGACCTTTTCGGCAGACTCCGTGTAAACGATGCCGCCGAAACGTGGCGAGCCGCCCGCTTCGGGGCGAATCATCCCGCGATTGTTACAGATGACGCCGACCTGAAGCCCGCGCAATCGCGCATGACCTGTAATCATCTCTTTGGCGTAATCTGCTTGAAACTCGTCCAGGTGTCCGCCGTCCAGAAGACAAGAGAGGACCTCTCGAATGTCGTAAGGCTGGCGATGATCTTCAGGAAGGATGTCGTAGATGTCCCTCGCGGGGCGCGCCGCTTCCACGCTCTCCGTGATGGAGACGGCGCTTGCTGGCTTGACTGGAAGCTCTGTAACAAACTCCCTTATCTTTTCCACGCAAGCTTCGTCAGACTCAACACGGTAATGCGCGACGCCTGAGATGGCGTTGTGCGTGCGCGCCCCGCCGAGAGATTCGTTGTCAATCGTTTGTCCCGTCGCGCCCTTGACAAGATTCGCGCCGCCCAGGCCCATGAACGACGTGCCCTCGACCATGATGATGATGTCGGAGAGCGCGGGCAGGTACGCGCCGCCCGCGATGCAAGGCCCCATCACGGCGGCGATCTGCGGGACTTTCAGATAGCGGCGCATGATCGAGTTGTAATAGAAGATGCGCGCTGCGCCGTACTGGCCCGGAAAGACTCCGCCCTGGTAGGGCAGGTTCACGCCCGCCGAATCAACCAGATAAATGATGGGCACATGCGAGCGCATACTGATCTCCTGCGCGCGCAAAATTTTCTTGATTGTCTCAGGCCACCAGGAGCCTGCTTTGACTGTGGCATCGTTGGCGACGACGACCGTCTCGCGCCCGCCGACGCGCCCCAGACTCGTGAGGACTCCGGCGGCAGGAGCTGCGCCTTTGTATTCGTCGTAAGCGACGAGCAGGCCAATCTCTTGACTGAAACTATCTTTGTCAAAGAGCAGAGCGATGCGCTCGCGCGCTGTCAATTTCCCTTGCTGGTGCTGGCGTTCGATCTTATCTTCACCACCACCCAAGCGGATTTTCGCTTCGAGCCTTTGGAGGTCTGCCGCGAGTTCGCGCAGTCGCATCCGCAGCCCCTTCGGAGCCGGTCGTCCTTCAGATTTCATCATGAATCGAGACCGACTCTGTGCGCCGGAGTCCTCGGCTTAAAGCCCAGACTCAAATCGGCTGCACGGCTTCGGTCCGCTTACCTGTCTGTTCTACTTGAACCTTTGAGATGGGCACAAAATATCACACTCAAGCGACACAAGACAACGCCAGCATTAAGACAGTCTGCGAGAGATTCAGAAGCCTCAGCTCAGAGATTGATTGAGAGGAAATTCCAGGATCGGCAGCTTTCGCTCAGCCTTCACCGATGAAGAGACGAACTTTATTGTGAGCGCGCCCATCGCCTGATAGAAGGCTTCTGCGTAAGGGTCGCTCTCAATAGAGATTCTTTGAAAGCCTAGCCGCACGGCTGTCTCAACCGCGTGATTCCACAACTGTCGTCCATAGCCGTGATTCATCGCGGACGGCTCGATAAAGAGATAGAGCAACTCGACTTCATCACCTCGCGCGCGCAAGCCGTAGAAGCCAACAACTCTCTTCTCTTCTTCAAGCACGAAGACGGGCGAGGTTGAAATGTAATCAGGCGTCAGGGTCAACTCGCGGCGACACACTTCCAAAAATTCTTGCGAATATCCCCAATGCGCTTTCGAGCGCAGCGCGAGGTCGCTGAGAAGCTCTGCCTCATCCGTTGATGCGGGGCGAATGAAAAACTTCTCGGCGACCTTGACCATGCGTTTTACGACCAGAGCTTGAGGCTCAAAGCACGCGCGTCTTTGCCTTCGGGCACGCCTTCGAGGATAAGCACGCGTGACCCGCGACGTTGCAAAAGAACGTTGCCTTCGTCCGTGCGCCAGGCTTTCTCTTCAGTGTTTGCGCCTCCGGCTTTCGATTCCAAAGCAGTCGCGGACATGTAACGCAACTCCGTGCGCTTGGCGTAAGCCGCGAAGAATTCCTGAGCGTCCTGTTCAGTATCCCAGGCCGTCGTCTGTGAGATAAAGACCGCGCCCGTCTTCGCGTCTTCGTAAACGCTGTAGCGGTCGCCGCCCCAGCCTGCGGCGGCACGACGTGATTCCTGCTCTGATTTCAGATACTCATCCAGAATCAGATAGTAGCTCCACTCGCCGTTGACATCGGAATCAATCCGCTTCCAGCCAGACCCGAGTGCAGACGCAATGTCCGGCTGCGTGAGTTTGATGGGAGCATCGTGTGCGAAATATTTGTCCGCATGAAGAATCTGCTCGGTTGATTGCGGCAAATCCGTAAAAGCTTTTGAGACGAGCGGCCAGCCCTCTTTCTTGTACAACTGTGTGACCCACTGCATCCCTTCCTGATAAGGAAAGAGCAGAGACTCACGAAGAGCGCGCGGCGCGCGGTCTATCTCTTCGGTCGCCGACTGGCTCGCGCCCATAGATTTCATGAGCGCGATAATTCTGGCTGGATTGCGCGTGACATAGACGGTCATCGCAAGCGATGCATCGCCCTCGATCAGAGCGTGCGCGGCGAGTTCCGCATCAGAATCGCCCTTCGGCCATTTATCGAAACGGCGCAGGTTGAAATGCTGGTCCTGTAGAGCATGCGTCAACTCGTGCGCCATGACAGGCTTTTGTCCATCAAGGTCAATCCAGTCGGCCAGAAAAAATTCTTGCTGCTTGGGGTCGTAGTAGCCTGCGACCTGCTCTGTCAGCAACTTGATGATGAAAGGTCTGAATTGAAAATCCTGGGGCACGAGGCCGAGTTTCTTGAGCGAGACTTCGGTCGCGTGCATCTCTGCGGGCGTGGTGTCCTCGTCCAGATTCTTAATCAGAAAACGCTCAATGTCTGCGCGCGACTGTGTATCGCTCTTCACCTGGCGGATGATCGGCAGTTGCCTGAGTTCGCTCGTCTCTTTCAGAACTTCTGTGGTCGCTTCGACGACTGCCGCTCGTTTGGCGTCCGCCGTCACGGTCGCCGTGGCGCTTTGAGCCTGCGCTCTGGTGACGCGCAAGGCGGGCGCGAAAGCC
>Ga0268242_1000066_pt1 | contig 16291 bp, 16 predicted proteins | sample BulsoiFelSFmetaG_FD_200253 | JGI IMG/M metagenome (GOLD analysis project Ga0268242, IMG submission 200253) | Bulk soil microbial communities from Mexico - San Felipe (SF) metaG (v2) (version 2) | ecosystem: Environmental > Terrestrial > Soil > Agricultural land | place: Mexico: San Luis Potosi... | reverse complement strand
GGTCCAGAGGGCGCGCTGACGAATTACGGAAAACCGACTCAGCCGCATTTTGATTACAAGAGAACTTAAAAGCAGTGACGAGTTAAGAGTGACGAGTGACGAGTTGAAAACCCGTCGTTGCTCGTCACTCGTCACTCTTAACTCGTCACTGGCGAACGGAGTGAGCTAATGGAATTATACGAACGCATTCCTAATAACGTGAATCTCTCGCAGGACAAGCGGCTGCAACGCGCGCTTGAGAAGTGGCTGCCGAACTATCTGGAGTGGTGGCGCGAGATGGGGCCGGAAGGCTTTCAGGACAAGGACGTTTACCTGCGCACGGCGGTTGGTGTTGACGCCGAAGGCTGGGCGAATTTCGATTATGTCAAGATGCCAGACTATCGTTGGGGAATCTTCTTGAAGCCCGCCGAAGCAGATGCACGCGTCGGTTTTGGCGACAACTACGGGATGCCTGTGTATCAGGAAGTGCCAGGCGAATTTCGCAACGCTCTGCGCCGCATCATCGTCACGCAGGGCGACACGGAACCCGCCTCTGTCGAGCAGCAGCGTCAACTTGGCAAGACCTGTCCTTCGCTCTACGATCTACGGAATCTTTTCCAGGTGAATGTCGAAGAGGGTCGCCATCTCTGGGCGATGGTCTATCTGCTTCACGGATATTTCGGGCGCGACGGGCGCGATGAAGCTGATGCTTTATTAGAGCGCCGAAGCGGCAACCCCGACAGGCCACGCATTCTTGAAGCCTTCAACCAGCCTTGCGACGACTGGCTCAACTTTTTCTGCTTCACGATGTTCACAGACCGCGACGGCAAGTATCAGTTGGCGGCTCTGGCCGAATCCGGCTTTGAGCCTCTGGCGCGCACCTGCCAGTTCATGTTGACGGAAGAGGCGCATCATCTTTTCGTCGGCGAGACGGGCGTGGGGCGAGTTGTCAAACGCACGGCTGAGCTGATGAAGCAGAGCAAGGATGGAGATGCGAGAGAGCTTGGCGGCATCTCGCTCGACATTATTCAGAAGTACATCAACTTCTGGTTCAGCTATTCGCTCGATTTGTTCGGCGGTGAGATTAGCTCTAACAGCGCGGACTTCTTCGCCGCAGGCTTGAAGGGACGTTTCAAAGAGCAGGACCAGTACGAAGACCACATCGCAGCCGAAGGCTCTTTCACGCTCACCGTTGTTGAAGACGGAAAACTCGCCCAGCGCGAGGTGCCGCTCAGAAACGCGCTCAACGAAGTCTTGCGCGGCGAGTACGTCAAAGATTGCGAGCGCGCGATGACGCGCTGGAACAAGTATCTGACGGATGCAGGCGTTGACGCTCAACTCTATCTACCGAGCACGCGCTTTCATCGTCACGTCGGCGAGTTCGCCGGACACTACTTCGACGTTCAAGGAAATATGATTACGAAGGAAGAGTTTGAGAGCCGCCAATCGGAATGGCTGCCGACGATTGAAGACCGCGAATATGTGCGAAGCCTGATGCATGCGGTGACTGAACCGGGCAAGATCGCCAACTGGATCGCGCCGCCGAGCGCCGGAATCAAGGGCAAGCCGTTTGAGTTTGAGTACGTGAGGCTTTAGTTAGTGAGCAGTAAGCAGTGAGCAGTTGAAAAACTGTACGTACTGCTTACTGCTCACTGCTTACTGCTTACTGCTTTTATGGAATCCTTCACACGCTACGATCAGAAGCTGGAATTTATCCTGCGAACGAGCGCGCGCATCTTCGCGGAGAAGGGCTATCACTCGACCTCTATGCGCGACATCTCGCGGGCGACACAGGTGAGCCTCGCGGGGCTTTACTATTACTGCAAGTCGAAAGAAGAGCTGCTCTTCTTAATTCAAGACAACTGTTTCGGACGCGTGCATGAACGCTTGCAAGAGCGTTTGAAAGAGGCGAGCGGCGCGGTCGAAAAGATGCGCCTCGTGATTGAGAATCATCTTTCGTTCTTCGCCGCGAACATGGCCGAGATGAAGGTGCTTTCGCACGAGGCCGACTCGCTCGCAGGCGAGATGCACGCTCACGTCTCCGGCAAGAAGCAGCAATATACTAAGTTGGTTCGTAAGATTCTCTCAGAGGTTCAGCAGGCACGGACCGACAACACACCAAAGGTTGACCTGACGGTGGCGACTTACGCGCTCTTCGGCATGATGAACTGGATTTATAACTGGTACGACCCTGCGGGGAAACTATCGGTCAATGATTTGGTGGACAACATCTCGCGCCTCTTTCTCTCTGGTTTCCTCGCCGGAGGAGCGGGCGATGCATTACAATTCGCACTCAAGACGCCGAACGCGGAACGTCTCAGCGTCTGGCGCGAGCCGCAAACTTAAAACTTGATCCTTTAATTTCATCTCAGACTTAATATTATTTCAGTGGAGCGGAAGAGATGGCAGAAGCAGAAGCGAAAGTTCAAGAAGCAACTGATGTGACGGGCAATCTCGTGCAGTACGGGGTCGAGAGCGGCGTTGCCGTGCTTACACTCAACGACCCTCCGGCCAATACGTACTCTTACGAGATGATGCAGGAGCTTGATCGCTCAATCCTCGCGGCGCGGATGGACGAGAGCGTTCAGGTCATAGTCATCACAGGCCGAGGCGAGAAATTTTTCTGCGCGGGCGCAAACATTCAGATGCTCTCCACAGTCACGCCCGAATTCAAATACTATTTCTGTCTCCATGCCAACGAAACTCTCTCGCGCCTCGAACAGACGCCGAAGCTCGTCATCGCTGCGATCAACGGCCATTGTGTTGGCGGCGGGCTTGAAGTGGCGATGGCCGCAGACATCCGCATCGCGCGCAAGAACGCGGGCAAGATGGGATTGCCCGAAGTTAGTTTAGGCGTTCTGCCCGGCACAGGCGGGACGCAGCGCATGGTCCGCATCGTCGGCAAGTCGCGCGCGATTGAATTGATGACGACGGGCGCGCTCTTCGACTTCGAGCGCGGCCTTGAGCTGGGGCTGCTCAATCACATCTACGAAGCCGAAACCAGTGAGCAGTTCATCTCTCAAGTGTTAGAGTACGCGGGCCAATTCACGACGCCGCAAAGGGCCGCACGCGCCGTCGGACGCATCAAGCGCAGCGTCCAGACGGGCGCGGAGATTCCCTTCGAGTCCGCGCTCGCCCTTGAGCGCGAACTCCAACAGCAACTCTTTCAATCCGAAGACGCTCGTGAAGGCTTGGACGCGTATGTCAATAAGCGCAAGCCGAATTTTAGTGGAAAGTGAGCAGTAAGCAGTGAGCAGTTGCTACTGCCTTCACTGCTCACTGCTTACTGCTTACTGCTTACTGCTTACTATCATGTCATACGACAACATCAAAGTCGCACTTGATTCCGGCATCGTCACCATCACGCTTGATCGTCCCGAGAAGTTGAACGCGTTCGCGGGGCATATGCGGCGCGATTTGGCCGAAGCTCTTGAGCATGCGGGCGCTGACCGCGCGGCGCGTGTCGTCATCATCACGGGCGCGGGTCGCGGCTTCTGCGCGGGCGCGGACGTTAAATACATGAATGAGTTGATGGAGCGGCAGGACGTTGAAGAGTTCAAACGGCTGCTCGGCGCAGGGCGTCGCGTGATTACGGCCATCCGCGAGATGTCGAAGCCTGTCGTCGCCGCCGTCAATGGTCCAGCCTACGGCGCGGGCTTTAATCTTATGCTCGCCTGCGACATTCGCGTCGCCAGCGAGTCCGCATCGTTTAGTCAATCCTTCGTCAAGGTCGGTTTGCATCCAGATTGGGGCGGAACATACTTGCTGCCGCGCGCTGTCCCGACCAACATCGCCTGCGAGATGTTCTTCCTGGGCGATGCTATGAACGCAGAGCAGGCGCTTCGTTTCGGGATCGTCAACCGCGTCGTGCCCGATCAAGAATTGATGGCGGAGACGCGCAAGCTTGCCGAACGATTGCGTGACGCTCCTTATGCCTCAATCGCTGCGGCCAAGACCGCCGTTTACATGAGCGACGAGAGCAGCCTCGAACGCATGCTGCAATACGAGACCGAAGCCCAGCTTCAATGTTTTCAATCCGAAGAAGCCAGAGAGCGCGTCCGCGCCTTTTTAGAGAAGCGCGAACCTAGAAAATAGTCCAAAGTCCAATGTCCAAAGCCTAAAGTCGAAATTCGGCTTGCTGACTTTGGACATTGGACTTTAGACTTTGGACTCATGAAGCTTTCCAACAGAATCGCCCTGATAACGGGTGGCGGGCGCGGCATCGGTCGCACCGTCGCTTTCGAGTTCGCGCGCGAGGGTGCGCGCATCGCCGTGATTGCGCGGACTGAACAGGAAGTCGCGCGCGTGGCCGAAGAGGTGCAGGCCGAGACCAATGCTGAGACGATGTACGCGACCTGCGACGTTTCCGACAGAGAGAGCATCGAGCTTGCCCTAGCGGATGTCAGAGAGCGTCTCGGAACGATTGACATCCTCGTCAACAACGCTGGCATCGCCGAGAGCGCGCCTCTCATCAAGACTAGCAACGAACTCTGGCAACGCCACCTTGAAGTCAATCTCACGGGCACTTTCTATTTCACGCGCGCCGTTCTTCCCTCGATGATCGAGAAGGGTTGGGGGCGCGTCATCAACATCGCATCCATCGCAGGGAAGACGGGCGCACCCTACATCGCCGCTTACTCTGCGTCGAAGCATGGCGTGCTCGGACTGACGCGCTCGGTCGCGCTCGAAGTGGCGACCAAAGGCGTGACGGTCAACGCCATCTGTCCCGGCTATGTTGATACGGACATGACGACGCGCGCCGTTGAAACAATAGAAGCCAGGACGGGCAAATCAATTGACGAAGCTCTCGACGCCATCAAGCGCATGAGTCCGCAAAATCGTCTCATTACGCCCGAAGAGGTCGCGTCGCTTGCGCTCCTGCTCGCATCCGACGACGGACGCGGCATCAATGGACAGGCGATTAATATTGACGGCGGAAGCGTGCTTTTTTAGGAGTTGTGAATTTTGAGTTCTGAATTTTGAATTGAAAGCCATCTCGCTTCTTTAATTCAAAACTCAAAACTCAAAATTCAAAATTTATTAACTTGTCTTTCAAACGCATCAATCCTGAGTCGCTGGGTCGCCCCGTCGGGTACACGAACGGGCTGTTGACCACGCCCGACGTGCGGCTGCTCTTTATCGCTGGGCAGATCGGGTGGGACGAATCGCAAAGGTTGGTGAGCGATGATTTCGTAGAGCAGTTCGACCGCGCTCTCAAGAATGTGCTCGCGGTCGTGCTTGAAGCGGGCGGCGCGGCGGGCGGCATCGCACGGCTCGTCATCTACGTCACGGATAAGGAAGAGTATCGCGCGCGTCGCCGAGAGATAGGCGTGCGTTGGCGCGAGCAGATGGGCAGCAACTATCCGACGATGACGCTCGTCGAAGTCAAAAGCCTTCTCGAAGACGGCGCGAAGGTCGAGATCGAAGGCATCGCCGTGCTTTAGTGATGAGTGACGAGTGATGAGTGATGAGTTAAAGGCTCGCACTCATCATTCATCACCCATCACTCATCACTATTATGATTTCTCCGAAAAGTTTCCTTTACGAAGAAGAGGCGGGCGTTGCTTATATAACGCTCAATCGCGCGGAGCGACTGAACGCTCTGACCTTTGAAGTTTATCGTGAGCTGACGGATACGTTCGCTGCGCTCAAGGACGAGAGTGCGGTGCGCGCGGTCGTCATTCGCGGGAAGGGTCGCGCATTCTGTTCCGGCGGCGACGTGCATGACATCATCGGCGAGCTTTTCAAGCGCGATATGCAGGGGCTTTTGGAGTTCACGCGGCTGACCTGCGAGCTTGTGCGAAACATACGGCAGCTTCCGAAACCTGTGATCGCGAGCTTGAATGGGACGACCGCCGGAGCGGGCGCGTGTATCGCGCTTGCCTCTGACATACGCCTTGCGAGCCATGAAGCAAAGATCGCTTTTCTCTTCGTCCGTGTCGGACTCGCGGGCGCGGACATGGGCGCGGCCTACTTGCTGCCGCGCGTCATCGGATTAGCGAAAGCGACGGAGCTTCTCTACACGGGCGATTTTATCTCGGCTGAGGAAGCTGAAAGGGTTGGCCTTTATAATCGCGTGGTCACCCGCGAAGAGCTTGCGGACGTGACGCGTGAATTCGCTGAGCGTCTGGCGCGCGGCCCCTCTTTCGCCCTTGCGATGACGAAAGAGATGCTCAACCGCGAGATGAACGTGAGCCTCGACACAGCCCTCGAATGGGAAGCTCAAGCTCAGGCCATCTGCATGCAACATCCCGATTACCGCGAAGCCTACGAAGCATTTGTCGAGAAACGAGAAACGAGATTTAGTGAAAAGTGAATAGTGAAAAGTGAAAAGTTAAAGACCATGTTCCTGCTATTGACTATTGACTATTGACTATTCACTATTCACTAACTATGCCTGATCCATTTATCGCAGAGACTCCTTTTTTCACTTCGGAGCAGCGCAATCTGGCGACGAGCGTGGCCGTCTTTATCGAGCGCGAAATCGAGTTGCGCTCCGTTGAAGAAGAGCGCGACGTTGATGCAAGCTTTCGCTCTTACATAGACATCCTGGCTCGCGCCGATCTCTTGCGTTACGCGATTGCTCAACCGGGCAAACGCATGGACGTGCGCTCGCTCTCCCTGATTCGTGAGTTGCTCTCCTACTCTTCCCCGCTCGCAGACCTCGCGTTCGTCATGCAGGGACTTGGGACTTATCCTTTGAGTCTGGCCGCGCCGGAGCATGTCCGCGATTTCTGGTTGAATCGCGCGGCGAGCGGCCAATCAATCGCGGCCTTCGCCCTGACGGAAGAAGAGGCCGGGTCTGATGTCGCAGCGATCAGGACCACCGCACGGCGCGAAGGCGATGCTTATCTGATTAACGGCAGCAAGCGTTTCATCTCGAACGCAGGGCTGGCCGACTTTTACACTGTCTTTGCGCGAACGGGCACAGGCGCGGACGGGCGCACACAGATTTCCGCTTTCGTCGTCGGCGCGCGCATGCCCGGCTTCAACGTGCGCGCGCGCACCGAGATGCTGGCAGCCCACCCTATCGGCGAGATTGAGTTCAAGGACTGCCGCGTCCCCGCAGAAGACATGGTCGGACGCGAAGGCGACGGCTTTCGTCTGGCGATGCAGACGCTCGACACTTATCGCGCGAGCGTCGGCGCAGCCGCCTGCGGGATGGCCGGGCGTGCCCTGGATGAAGCGATCATTTATGCCAAGACACGCCGCCAGTTCAATCGCACGCTCTCAGAGCATCAATTGATTCAAGAGAAACTCGCGGAGATGATGACGGAACTGGACGCCGCGCGCCTGCTCGTCTATCGCGCTGCATACTTAAAGGACGCAGGGACGGAGCGCATCACGCGCGAAGCGAGCGAGGCAAAACTTTTTGCAACCGAAGCGGCAAGTCGCATCATAGACCAGGCCGTACAGATTCACGGCGGCGCGGGTCTCGTGCGCGGCAGCCGCGTCGAACGACTGTACAGAGAGATTCGCGCGCTACGGATTTACGAAGGCACGTCTGAGATTCAGAAGTTGATTATTGCCGGGCAGCTCTTAAAGGACTAATGGCTCAACACAAGATTTTAACTGAATTACAGGACACAACGCCCGAAGCCGAGCGTGTTCTGATTGAGATGCTACGGCGCATGCCTATGTGGAAACGCGCAGAGCAGCTATCCAATCTCATTCACGCAGGGCGCGTCCTGATTCTGGCCGACCTGCGCCGTCGCTATCCAAACGCAGGCGCTGATGAACTTCATAAGAGAATGGCTGCACGTCTTCTTCCGCGTGAAGATGTGATCCGCATGTTCGGATGGGACCCTGAGAAAGAGGGTTATTGAATCTCTTATGAAGAACTTTATTGAAGTTCTCTTGTCCGTCACTCAGCTACTTGACGAATTAAGCATTCCATATCTGGTTGGCGGATCAATCACAAGCTCGCTCCAGGGCTTCCCACGCATAACTAACGATGCAGACATCGTTGCCGATATTCAGCTTAACGAAGTTTCAAAACTATTCGCTGCTTTGAAAGACCAGTTTTATATTGACGAACAGGCCGTGAGGAAGGCAGTTCTTGAACGTCGCTCATTTAATCTGATCCATTTTGATTCCGTTTTTAAGATAGATATATATCTCCCTGACGAATTTGGACAGCAACAGCTCAAGCGTCGCAGGCCGGAGGCTCTTCTGCCTCATTCAACACAGACGGCTTATGCCTCGACACCTGAAGACACCATCCTGGCTAAATTAAGTTGGTATCGCCGGGGCGGTGAAGTGTCGCAAAGACAGTTGAGTGACGTTGCCGGAGTCATCAAGGTTCAAGCTCAAAGGCTCGACATTTCTTACTTGCGCGAGTGGGCTGATAAGCTAAATGTGCGCGATCTGCTGGAAAAAATTTTAGAAGAATCATGCTAATCGAAAGCTATGAAGATTAAGATCATCGGCGGTGGGCCAGCCGGATTGTATTTCGCGCTTCTCATGAAGAAAGCGAACGAGGCGCACCTTGTTAGTGTCTTTGAACGTAACGCGCCCGATGACACGTTCGGCTGGGGCGTGGTCTTCTCGGACAAGACGCTCTCTTATTTGAAGGAGACAGACGAGGAGAGCTACCGGCAGATAACCGACAGCTTCGAGATGTGGGACAACGTTGATGTCGTGCATCGCGGCGAGAAGATCACGATTCGCGGAAATCGCTTTTCAGGCATCGCGCGCATCAAGCTCCTGCAAATCCTTCAGAGCCGCTGCCAGCAACTCGGCGTCGAGATGAACTTTCGCACAGAGGTCGCCGATGTTGATGCGCTTGCAAAAAACTGCGACCTGCTAGTTGGCGCGGATGGCATCAACAGCACGGTCAGGCAAAAATATGCCGAGTTCTTTGAGCCGGAATTGAGCGTCCGCTCGAATAAATATATCTGGTACGGGACGCATCAACTCTTTCATGGATTGACGCTCACCTTCCGCGAAGCGAGCGCGGGCGTCTTCGCCGCACACTCTTACAAATTCAACCAGACGACGAGCACCTTCATCGTCGAGTGCGACACAAAGACCTGGGCCAGCGCGCGATTTGACGAGATGACGGAGGCTGAGACGCGCTCGCTGCTTGAAGAAGTTTTCCGTGATGATTTGAAGAACCACGAGCTTCTCTCGAACAACTCGAAATGGATCAACTTCGTCAACGTCAGGAACAAGCATTGGAGTCGCTCGAATGTTGTGCTCCTCGGTGACGCGCTCCACACGGCGCACTTCTCAATCGGCTCCGGCACGAAGCTCGCTCTCGAAGATTCAATCGCGCTCTACAAAGCCTTTCAATCTGAGAGCGATGTGACGACGGCTCTTCAAGAGTTCGAGCGCGCGCGGAAACCCATCATAGAGGAATATCAGGAAGCCGCTTACGAGAGCCTCATCTGGTTTGAGAACGCCGGACGCTACATGCACCTCGACCCTCTGCCCTTCGCCTACAGCCTGATGACCAGAAGCAAGCGTATTAATTACGAGAATCTGAAAAGGCGCGACCCGGCCTTCATCGCTGCTTACGAAGAAGCTGTCAAGTAAAGAGCAGGCTTGCTTCTGTAAATTAGACTCACTTCAAAGCAGAGTTCTGGCTACCCTGAAACTCTCTGTGTTCCCTCTGTGTCCTCTGTGGTTAATTAAGACTGTATTAACCACAGAGGACACAGAGGATTCTTAAATTAGGACACTACTGGGCTTTGAAAAGCTGCTATCCTTACGTCGAACTGGTGTTATCTTAGATGCTCTATTTTTTTAGCTCTCTTCACCTTCCCACTTTGGCGGCAGGAGTCGTCGCCGCCCGTCGTCCGTGAGCGGAACGTCAGGCTCATCAAGTTGCAATCTGTCCCAGAGCTTGCAGGTCACTTGCTTGTGCGCTTGATCGAGAGCCTCGCAATAGTTCGTGTATGTGCAACGGCGCACCAACACGCCCCGACCTCGCTTAACTTTGAGAAACCAATCCGGGTCTGCAAGGGCTTGTCGCGCAAAGCCCGCGATGTCTGCCTCATTGCGCTCAAGAATCGCTTCGGCCTGCTCGAAAGTTGTGATGCCGCCTGCGGCGACAACGGGCGCGTCATAGCCTGCCTCATTCACCGCTCTCTTAATCGCCGCGACGAGCGGGACGTTGCGCGAGAACGGTCCACGCTCGTCTGAAATCACCGTCGGCATACATTCGTACCCGCTCTGTCCCGTATAAGGATAGACCGCTTGTCCGACTTTAGGCTGCTTTGCATCCTCAAACTTTCCGCCTTTAGAGATCGAGAGATAATCGAAACCTGCGCGCGCAAACTCGACGCCGAAATAGACCGCATCGTCAATGCGATTGCCACCCTTGATGACTTCGTCAGCGAGAAAGCGAACGCCGACCGTGTAATCACTCCCGACGCGTTCGCGCACAGCCCTGTAAACTTCCAGAGGCAAGCGCACACGATTCTCGCGCGCGCCGCCATAACCATCCTGACGCGTGTTTCGCGCGCTCAAAAAAGATGCCATCGTGTAGGCGTGCGCGTAATGAAGCTCGACGCCGTCAAAGCCTGCGAGGCGTGCGCGCAGGGCGGCAGCAGCGAAGATTTCCGGCAGCACCTGAGGCAGCTCTCGTATGTGCTTAAGATGCGTGTCCGTCACGCGCTCACGATAACCGAAACGCAACGCTTCCAGTTCGCGCTCATCTAAAACTTTATCAAGCAACTCGTCCGGCGCGCCTTTCAACAGGGAGCGCACATCCTCGTCCTCTGCCTTGAGCCAACGAGTTTCATGTGTGGCTTCGGCCAATGCGATGCGGTGTCTTTCTGAGAGATCGAGAAACCTGTCAAAGAATTTCGCTTTTTCGGGACGACGCTTGACCGCCAGGAAATCTATGATCTGGATGAAGAGTCGTGTGTGCCCGTCGCTTGCGCGGCGCACAGTTTCGACGAGTTCAGTGAGACCTTTGATGTAGCGGTCGTGCCCTATTCTCAAGAGCGGCCCGCTCGCAATATCGCGCACGCCTGTCGCTTCGACCACAATCGCGCCCGGTTGTCCTTCGGCAAATCGGCGATACCAATCAAGGTTCTCTTTCGTCACGAACCCATCAACGGTCGCGCGCCAGGGCACCATCGCCGGAACCCACGTCCGCGTCTCAAGCTCGGTTGAATTGATTTTGATGGGCTGAAAGAGACGAGCGCGAGCCGCCTCTTCAGGGTTCGGCCAGCGCGTCTCAGGGATCGCATGTCGGATTGATTCAGGAGGATGCCACATTTTTTTGCGGGAAGAGTTTATCAGGTTTGCGCGCTGACCTGTTAAGATGCGCGCCCATTCTTCACTCGTCACTTACTTATATTTTGCATATACTGTTTCACAAAAGGGAGGATCAACTTTTTGACGGATGAGCTTCTAAAGTGGCGCACAGAGTTTCCGATTTTAGAAAAAACGGTTTATCTCATCTCGCACAGCTTGGGCGCGATGCCGCGCGCAACCTACGAGAGCCTGCATGAGTATGCCGAAGCCTGGGCCACGCGTGGCGTGCGCGCCTGGGCAGAAGGTTGGTGGGAGATGCCTGTCACTTTGGGCAACGAAGTGGCGCGGATCATCGGCGCGGATGAAGGCTCGGTTGCCATGCACCAGAACGTCTCCATCTGCCAATCGCTCATCCTCTCCTGCTTTGACCCTGAGCCGCCCCGCAACAAGATCGTCTATTCGGAACTGAACTTCCCTTCCGTGATGTACGTCTATGAAGCGCACGCGCGTGATGGGCGTTTACGAATCGAGACCGTCAAGTCTGATGATGGCATCACAGTCCCGCTTGAGAGAATGCTCGCGGCGATTGATGAAGAAACGCTGCTCGTTCCCATCTCGCACGTCCTCTTTAAGAGCGCGTTTTTGCAGGACGCCCGCGCTATCATCGAGCGCGCGCAAAGTGTCGGAGCGCGCGTCGTCCTCGACACTTATCAATCCGCTGGCGCAGTTCCATTCAGCGTCAAAGATTTGAATGTTGATTTTGCAACGGGCGGCTCGGTCAAGTGGCTCTGCGGCGGACCGGGCGCGGGCTACCTCTATGTTCGCCCTGATTTGCAAACCCTGCTTGAGCCGCGCACTACCGGGTGGATGGCGCACGAATCTCCCTTCGCCTTTGACAGCTCCATGAAGTACGCGCCCAACATCACGCGCTTTCTGCACGGCTCGCCTTCGATTCCTGCACTTTATGCTGCGCGGAGCGGTTACCGCATCATCAACAAAATTGGTGTCGAAGCGATTCGCGCTAAAAGCATTCGGCAGACGACACTCTTGATAGAGTTGGCCGAAGAGGCTGGCTTTCGCGTGACGAGTCCGCACGACCCCGCGCAGCGCGGCGGAACGATAACGATTGCAGCCGAGCATGCAGCGGCGATGACTAAAGAGCTTATCCGGCGCGACTTTATAGTTGACTATCGCCCGGGCGCAGGGCTGCGCGTCTCGCCGCACTTTTACACGAAGGACGAAGAACTCGAACTCATCATCCGCGAGATGAAAACGATTCGAGAGACGCGCGCCTACGCCGAGCACGAGACAGCAAACGCCGCTTTCTAAATTTTGAATTTTGAGTTTTGAATCATTGTTTTCAACTCAAAATTCAAAGTTCAAAACTCAAAATTTATGAATAAAGATTACGGGAGCAATCCTCCGCTTTCATACAACAAATATTTGCGCGTCCCAGACCTGATCGCATTGCAGGACTGTCTCTCAGAGCCTGTGCATCACGACGAGTTGCTGTTCATCACGATTCACCAGACATACGAACTCTGGTTCAAGCAAATCCTCCATGAAATTGACGCGGCCATCGCGCAGATGAACGAAGACCGCGCAGGCGCGGCTCAGCGAAGTTTGAAGCGCGTTGTCGAGATAGAGAAGATACTCGTTCAGCAGATACACATTCTCGAAACGATGACGCCGATAAATTTCCTGGCATTCCGCGATCAACTGAATCCTGCGAGCGGATTCCAGAGCATGCAGTTTCGGGAGATAGAGTTCTCTTCAGGGCTGAAGGACATCACCATCCTGGATAGCTTCAGCGCGGACGAGTTCGCGCGAAAGCGACTCACAGCGCGTCATGATTCGGAGACGCTCAGCGATGCTCTCTACGCTCTGCTTCGTCGTCGCGGATTTGACGCGCCCATTGATACAGAGAATATGACGGAAGAGGAGCAGCTTAAAACTTACGGTCAGCGCACGCGCGCTGTCCTCGAAATTCTCACGCACTTCGAAACGCGCTACGAAGAGTTTCAGTTGATCGAAAGCTTGATCGAGCACGACGAGTATTTCTCGCTCTGGCGTCACCATCACGTCAAGATGGTCGAGCGCATGGTCGGCGCAAAGCGCGGCACGGGCGGGAGCGAAGGCGTCGGCTATCTGCGGACGACGCTCGATAAAAAGTTCTTTCCCGAGTTGTGGGAAGCGCGCACCTATCTCGATACAAAGCACGGCGAGGCTGGCTGCCCATTTGCAGGGCATGAGGCAAAGGATTAGCAAAGGACACGTTCCTCTGTCATCTCAGAAATTATTTTGAATGGAGTCTCCAGAATGCCAAGAACAATTCTCACCCTGACCGTTCTCATCTTATTTTTCATCTCTCCCGCCTCGGGGCAGCAGAAGCTAGAGCCTCCTAAACTGGACCCGACGCCATTGACGGCGCAACAGAAGCAGCTAGTTCAGCAAGGCGTGGCTTTACACGATAAGGACGATTACGATGGAGCCATCAGCCGTTATGAAGAGGTGCTCAAGGAAAACCCTAACAACAGCGAGGTGCTCTACGAAATAGCCTATTCCTATTTCATGAAGAAGGATTACAGCAAAAGTCTTGACTTCGCTTACAAGGCCACACAATTTAGGTCTGAGTTGCTGCCAATCATTTATGTGCTGATTGGCAATACTTATGACGAGGCGGGCGATTCGAAAAACTCTATTGAAACTTATAAAGCCGGTATCAAATTACAGCCGTCGAGCTTTCTTCTCTATTACAATCTCGGGATCACCTATAGCCGCGCCGAGCAATTCGACGATGCGCGGGCGGCTATCAAGAAGGCCGCTGGCTTGAATCCCAAACATGCCAGCAGCCAGATTATCTTGAGTTCTCTCTTCTTCAAAGGCGATTACAAGACGCCCGCGCTTCTGGCAGCTTGCCGCTTCCTGATTCTCGAACCGAACAGCACGCGCGCGGACGCGGCTTTGCAGATAGTTCAAAAAGTGATGCAGGCTGGTGTCGCGCCGGGCAAAAACAGTAATGAGATTAATATCTTCGTGGACATGGCACCGAAGAAGAAGGACGAAGGTGATTTCAGTTCCATAGACATGTTCATGGGACTGGCAAAGGCAGGGAATTACACAGAGAAGAATAAAGACAAGAGCGAGTTTCAACTTACGGTGGACAATTTCCAATCCCTTTTCGCCTTCCTCGAAGAAGCCAAAGGCAAAGACCAATCGAAATTCACCTGGAAATACTATGTGCCCTATTTCCTCGAAATGAATAAGAAGGGATACGTCGAGCCGTTTGTTTATTACATCTACCAACGCCATCCTCTGCCCGGCGCGAAGGACTGGATTCAACAGAACAGCAGCAAGGTGCGAGAGTTTCTGAGCTGGACCCAAGGATATAGCTGGCCTCAGGCAGACTGACCCGCTCGCCGTTTAGCGAGGATGCCTTTCCAGCCTAACTATTCCAATGAAGATAGAGTTTCCCGAACGCTTCAACATGGCCGATTACTTTCTCTATCACAACGTAGAGGAAGGGCGGGCTGAGAAGACTTGTCTCTATTTCGAGGACGAGACTTACACCTATGGCGAGATTGTGCGGATGGCGAATCGCACCGGCAATGCGTTGCGCGAAGTGGGTGTTGACGTTGAGGACCGCGTGTTGATTGTCTTACCCGATTGCCCTGAGTTCGTCTGGACCTGGTTCGGGGCGAGTCGCATCGGGGCTGTCATTACGATGGTCAACCCGCTCCTTCCGGCGGAGGATTACAAATATTATCTCGAATACACGCGCGCTCGCTGTGCAGTGATACATGAATCATTGTTAGAGACTTTTGAGGAAGCGGCCGAGGGTGCGCGTTATCTGCGCCAGGCGCTCGTCGTCGGTCGTGAGCATGGGCGTTTTATCTCATTCGAGCAAACGGTCAACTCACAGCTTGATGAATGCGCGCCCGCCGACACCTCGCGCGATGACATAGCCATCTGGCTTTTCACTTCCGGCTCGACGGGTCATCCAAAAGGCGCGGTGCACCTGCATCACGACTTGCCTTACAACACAGAGGTCTTCGCCAGGCGCACGATGGGTGTCCGTGAAAACGATTTGACCGTCTCCGTGCCCAAGCTCTTCTTCGGATACGCGACAGGAACAAACCTTCTCTTCCCTTTCGCGACGGGCGGCGCGACCGCTCTTTTCTCCGAACGCTCGACGCCCGAAAAATTGTTTGAAGTAATCGAACGCTATCGCCCGACAATCCTGACCACCGTGCCGACGATGATCAACGCGATGCTGAACACGGAGCGCGCTCAGCAAAGAGATTTATCCAGCTTGAGATTCTGTTATTCGGCTGGCGAAGCTCTGCCCATAGAGCTTTACAAACGCTGGATGGAGACTTTCGGAGTGGAAATCTGCGACGGCATCGGCTCTGCGGAGATGTTCCACATCTACATCACGAACCGGCCCAATGATGTCAAACCCGGAAGCCTCGGGCGCGTCGTCGAAGGCTACGAAGCGCGCATCGTTGACGCCGAAGGGAAAGAAGTTGCGACTGGCGAGATGGGCACATTGCGCATCAAGGGCGACTCGGCGGCGCTCTGCTACTGGAACGCGCACGAGAAATCGAAGGAAACCTTCGCGGGCGATTGGTGCATGACAGGCGATCAATTTCACATGGACGCGGAAGGTTATTATTGGTATCACGGTCGCACGGACGACATGCTCAAAGTCTCCGGCGTCTTCGTCGCGCCCGCAGAGATCGAGAACTGTTTACTCCAACACGAATCTGTGATGGAAGCCGCCATCATCGGCCACGACGCTGGCGACGGCCTCATTAAGCCCAAAGCCTTCATCGTCCTTCACTCGCACGAAGAAGCGACGGAGGAATTAGCTCTTGAGATCAAAGAGTTCGTCAAATCAAAACTCGCGCTCTACAAATACCCGCGCTGGATCGAATTCGTCGCGTCGCTCCCGAAGAACGACAGGGGCAAGATTGATCGAAAGAGGTTGAAAACAGTGATGAGTAATGAGTGATGAGTTAAAAACTCGCTCTTTTTACTCATCACTCATTACTCATCACTCATTACTTATGTTTTTCTCCACACGCATCAAAGTTCGCTTCGG
>Ga0268242_1000061_pt1 | contig 16636 bp, 14 predicted proteins | sample BulsoiFelSFmetaG_FD_200253 | JGI IMG/M metagenome (GOLD analysis project Ga0268242, IMG submission 200253) | Bulk soil microbial communities from Mexico - San Felipe (SF) metaG (v2) (version 2) | ecosystem: Environmental > Terrestrial > Soil > Agricultural land | place: Mexico: San Luis Potosi... | reverse complement strand
GAGGCAAATCGCGGGCGAGTGGGTCCGTATGACGTTCACACGCGACGCGCGGGCGGCGGAAACCATTACGCGCCTCATGCTCGAATCGCACGGCGCGGCCGTCGATTACATGACCCCGCTCGGCCTTCACCACATCATGTGGGGCGGGCACCACTACGGCCCCGCGCCCTGGGAGAACCAGTTCGAGCGCGCCGACTGGAATCCCGTCTACTACCACCGCGCGGACGCGCGCGGGCTGGGCTTCGACCGCACGCGGACGGGCAGCAACACCGTCGGCCAGTACCGCCCGGCGGTCGCGGCGCGCTTCGGCAGCCTCGCCGCCTGCCCCGAAGAGTTCCTGCTCTGGTTTCATCACGTCCCTTGGCATCACCCGATGCGCTCGGGGCGGACGCTTTGGGACGAGTTGGCCTTGCGCTATCAGCGCGGCGTCGATTGGGTCCGACGGGCGCGCGCGAGCTGGGACGCGCTGGCCGGCGCGGTCGATGCGGAGCGCCACGCCGCCGTGGCGAAGAAGCTTTTAGTGCAAGAGCGCGACGCGGTCTGGTGGCGCGACGCCTGCCTGCTCTACTTCCAGACCTTCTCGAAGCGCCCGCTGCCCGCCGGCGTCGAGAGGCCGCGGAAGACGCTCGAAGAGTACAAGGCGAAGAGCCTCGATTGGTGAAGCACGCTTGCGAGGAAGAGTGAAAATGAGATTTTGCCGGCCCGCCCTCTGCCGGGCGCTGATACTTAGCCTGCTGCTTTTCTCGCTGCCGCGGGGCGTCGCCGGTCAGACGCCCGCGCCGCCCTACAAGGACCCTTCGCTTCCCGTTGACAGGCGCGTGGACGACCTCGTCGCGCGTATGACTCTGGAGGAGAAGGTGTCGCAGATGATGAACGGCGCGGCGGCGGTCGAGCGGCTCGGCATCCCCGAGCACGACTGGTGGAACGAGGGGCTGCACGGCGTCGCGCGTGCAGGGATTGCGACCGTCTTCCCGCAGGCCATCGGGCTCGCGGCGACCTGGGACACGGAGTTAATCAGGAGGGTCGCAGACGTTATCTCGACCGAGGCGCGCGCCAAGCACCACGAGTTCGCGCGCCGCGGCGAGCGCGGGCGCTACAAGGGCCTCACCTACTGGTCGCCAAACATCAACATCTTCCGCGACCCGCGCTGGGGCCGCGGGCAGGAGACCTACGGCGAAGACCCTTATCTGACTGCGCGAATCGGCGTCGCCTTCGTCCGCGGCTTGCAGGGCGACGACCCGAAGTATCTGAAGGTCGTGTCCACCGCGAAGCACTACGCCGTGCACAGCGGGCCGGAGCCGGAGCGTCACGGCTTCGACGCGGTGGCCGACGAGCGCGACATGCGAGAGACGTACCTGCCGGCCTTCCGCGCCCTCGTCGTCGAGGGGCGCGCGGAGGGCGTGATGTGCGCCTACAACCGCACGAACGGCGAGCCGGCCTGCGCCAGCAAGCGGCTCTACGACATCCTGCGCCGCGAGTGGAAGTTCGGCGGCCACGTCGTCTCCGACTGCGGCGCCGTCGAAGACATCTGGAAGCATCACAAGTTCACGAAGACCGAGGCCGAGGCTTCGGCCGTCGCCGTCAAGGCGGGCACGGACCTCACATGCGGTCGTGAATATCGCTCGCTCGTCCAGGCGGTGCGTGACGGGCTCATCAGCGAAGCCGAGATAGACGTGGCGGTCAAGCGCCTGATGCGGACGCGCTTCCGGCTCGGCACGTTCGACCCGCCCGAGTTGGTCACTTACGCGCGCATTCCCTTCTCTGTAAACGACTCGCCGGCGCACCGCCGGCTCTCTCTGGAGGCCGCGCGCGCGTCCGTCGTCCTGCTCAAGAACGAGAGGGACACGCTACCGCTTCGTAAGAGCATCAAAACGCTCGCCGTCATCGGGCCGAACGCCGACGCGCCCGAGGTGCTTCTGGGAAACTACAACGGCCAGCCGTCGAAGTCCGTCACGCCGCTCGAAGGCATCCGCGCGAAGGTCTCGCCGGCGACGCGCGTGCTCTACTCGGCTGGGATGTACCCGACGGGCACGCTCGTCGAGACCGTGCCCGGCAACGCGCTCAGGCCCGAACGCGGCGGCGCCCTGCCCGGCCTGCGCGCGGAGTATTTCGCCAACCGCGATTGGAAGGGCGAGCCGGCGCTCGCGCGCTTCGACGAAGTGGTTGATTTCGACTGGGGCGAGCGGGCGCCGGCGCCCGGCCTGCCGGCCGACAATTTTTCCGCGCGCTGGACGGGCAGGCTCGTCGCGCCCGAGTCGGGCAAGTACCTCGTCGGCTTCGTCGGCAACGGCGGGGCGCGTCTCGTCGTAGACGGCAAGCCCATCGTCGAAGACCTGAACAACCGCTGGACGCGCACGTTGACGAAGGAGCTTGAACTCGAAGCGGGCAAGTCTTACGAGGTGCGCTTCGAGTACAGGGAGAACGCCAACCAGTACGCGGCGGCGCGCCTCGTCTGGAGGCCGCCGGGCGGCGAGCGACGGCTGCGCGAAGACGCCCTGCGCAAAGCCCGCGAGGCCGACGCGGTCGTCATGTTGATGGGCATCAACCCTTCCGTCGAGGGCGAGGAGATGGACGTGAAGGTCGAAGGCTTCCGCGGTGGCGACCGCACGAGCATCGACCTGCCGGGGCCGCAGGAAGAGTTGATTAAGGAAGTCCACGCCACGGGGAAGCCCGTCGTGCTCGTGCTGCTCGGCGGCAGCGCGCTCGCGGTCAACTGGGCTGACCGGGAAGTCCCCGCTATCGTCGCGGGCTGGTATCCGGGTCAGGAGGGCGGAACGGCTTTGGCCGACGTGCTCTTCGGCGACTACAACCCGGCGGGCCGCCTGCCCGTCACCTTCTACAAGTCAGCGTCGCAGTTGCCGCCCTTCGAGGACTACGGGATGCGCGGGCGCACCTACCGATACTTCCGCGGCGAGCCGCTCTACCCGTTCGGCCACGGCCTGAGCTATACGAAGTTCGGCTACGGCAAGCTGAGGCTGAGCGCGGCGCGCGTGCGGGCCGGCGAGGGGCTGACGGTGAGCGCCGAGGTGCGCAACCTCGGCGACCGCGCGGGCGACGAAGTCGTGCAGCTTTACGTGACGGACGCGGCCTCAGCGCACCCCTTGCCCGTCAGGTCGCTCGCGGGCTTCAGCCGCGTCAGCCTGAAGCCCGGCGAGCGGCGCCGCGTCTCCTTCACGCTCGACGCGCGACAGCTTTCGGTCATCGACGACCGCGGCCGTCGCGTCGTCGAGCCGGGCCGCTTTACGTTGAGCGTCGGCGGCAAGCAGCCCGGCTTCAAGGGCACGGCCGACGCGCGCACGACGGGCGTCGTTACCGGCGCCTTCGACGTGACGGGGAGCGTTTTTGAAGTCCCCGAGCCGTGAACTATTCCCTTTCGAGTCGGAGGTTTCGAGCGATGTCTCTGAAGAAAGTCCTGCGCGCGGCTGCCGCGTTTCTCATGCTCGTCTCTAACACCGGCGCGCACGCGAGCGCGTCGCAGGGCGCCGCCCCCGCGCAGGAAAAAGAGGTCGCCTTCACGATTGACGACCTACCGCTCAACGGCGCGCGCGTTGGGCTCGAAAGGCTGCGGGCCATGACGGAGAAACTGCTGGCCGGCATCAACGCGCACAAGGTCCCGGCCGTCGGCTTCGTCAACGAGTCGCAGCTCTACGTCCCGGGCGAGACGGACGCGATGATTTCGGTCCTCAAGTCGTGGGCCGACGCGGGCGTCGAACTCGGCAACCACACCTTCTCTCACATGAGGTTCAAGGACGTGCCGCTCCACGTGTTTCAGGACGACACGGTGCGCGGCGAGACGCTCATCCGCATGCTCATGAAAGAGAAGGGGCTGCGCGTGAGGTACTTCCGCCACCCCTTCCTACAGATGGGCACGACGCGGGAGCTTGAGCAAGCCTTCGAGACTTTTCTCTCCGAGAGGGGCTACCGGATGGCTCCCGTGACGGTCGACACTCTGGACTGGATGTTTCTGGCCGCCTACTCGAAGGCGCGCAACGCGGGCGATGCCGCGTTGAAGAAACGCGTTTCCGAAGAGTACCTGAAATACGTCGGGCTCCGTTTCGATTTCAGCGAGAGGATTTCCGCCGAGTTGTTCGGGCGCCCCATCAGGCACGTCCTGCTGCTCCACGCCAACGAGCTTAACGCCGACAACATCGAGGGGCTTTTGAAGCTCATCGAAGACAGGGGCTACAAGTTCGTCACCCTTGAGCGGGCGCTCGCCGACCCCGCCTACCGCTTCCCCGAACGCTACTCCGACACCTCCGACTGGCTCTCGCACTGGGCGTCCAGCAAGGGCACGAAGTTCGACCCGCCCGCCGCCCCCGAGTTCATTCAGAAAGCGTTCAACGCCGGCCCACAGGACTGACGGCCGGACCACCCAAATTTCTTGACGGCCCGACTAACCCGCGCCCGCGGCCGCCTCTACGCCTCCCTCTGGCACCTACAGAACAAAGATCCCCTTTCGGCCAGCGGCTCGAAGTAAGAATCAGCCAATGGTTCCACAACTCGCCGCGTAGCGGAAGCACATCTCACAATCCCCCGCATTAGCTTCCATTTGAGGGCGTGTTCTCTTTAGCCTCTGCGTTTCACGCTTAGCCGAGCAATCTAGCTTTAGTTATCTTTAAATTTGTATTGCTGCCTTTAGATAGCTGTGCTACCTTGGCGCCTCTCTGGAGGGGATATGGATTCAAAACAACCTGTCGATTTGATTCGGGCTGAGGAGGCGCGCGCCATCCTCGGGGTGAGCAGCGCGAAGATGGCCCACCTCATCAAGCAGGGGTTATTGCCACACTGGACGTACCCGCTGGACCGGAGGGTGAAACTCGTCAGCAAGGCCGACGTGCTGTCCCTGATGAGGCCGAAGAAAGCGGAGGCTGCATGAAGACGATTGTATTCGCCAATCATAAGGGCGGCTGCGCCAAGACCACCTGCGCGCTCAATCTCGGCATCGTTCTGGCGAGCCAGGGCGCGAGGGTGCTGATGGTCGATCTGGACCCGCAGGGGAATCTGTCAGTCGCGCTCGGCGCGGATTTGGAAGAGTTAGAGTCCACGCGCTGCACCGCCCACAGGCTTATGCTGGACTCAAGGGGCGACGTTGCCAGCTACCTCTTCCGCGCCCGCCCGAAGCTCGACCTGATACCTTCCTGCCTCGACCACGACGCCGAGACGCTCATCGAGGGGCAGCCGGTTTCGCGCGATTTGCTGCTAAAAACGAAGCTCTCCAGCGTGCGCACAGGCTACGACTACTGCGTCATCGACACCCCCCCTTCCCTCCGTTCGCCGACCCTGAACGCGCTGGCGATGTCCGACCTGACCATCATCCCTATCGAGTCGAGCCGCTTCGCCGTCGTCGGGCTGACGCAGCTCATGCGGATGGTGGCGGCCGTGCGCAAGGCACACTCGCCGAAGATGATCATCATGGCGCTTTCGACGATGTACGTGGCCCGCCAGACCGTCGACAAGGAGGTCCGCGCGCACGTCCAGGGGATTTTCAAGGCCAACATGTTCGAGTCCTACATCCCGCGGGCGGCGGCCGTCAACGCCGCCACGGGCTTCGGCAAGTCGGTTTTCGAGACGGACATCAGCTCGCCGTCCGCGCTCGCCTTCTTCAACCTCGCTAACGAAGTAAGAGAAAGGCTGGGAGATGAAACGGTCGGAATTGAAACAGTTGCGGGCGAACCTGTTGAACGCATCAACCCCGCTGAAGTCGAAGAAGCCTGAGCGCGACGAGAGCGACGAGCTGGCCAAACTCTTCGACGACGGCACGGAGATACCCGGCTCCAAGCCGACTACCGGTACCGGGAGTACCACCGGTACCGGTAGTAGCGACAACCTGCCCGTCGCCCCCGCCCGCGACTTCATGAAAGTCGCCAACTCAATTCACCGCGAGGCCGTGCCGGCGGGGCTCTTCAAGGGCAAGGGCAAGCTAATCTACGACTACCTCTACTCGCGCACGCGCGGGGCCGTCGTGCCGACCCGAACCGTGCAGGCGACGTGGGGCGAGATCATGAAGGCCGCCAACATCGGTTCTGACAAGACTCTGCGCGACCAGTTGAAGCTCCTTCGGGCGGCCGGACTCGTCACTTGGGAGTGGGTAGAAGGGTCGAAGGGCGGGAGCGTTTACACAGTCAATTTGCCCGAAGAGACTACCGGTACCGGTGGTACCGGTGGTACCGGGAGTGACTACCGGTACCACCGGTACTTTCTACCGGTGGTACCACCGGTACTTTCTACCGGTGGTACCGGTAGTCTAAGTGTTGAGTCTACTGACACTTACGCGAATCTTAAGACTTCTTTTAAGACTAATACAGAAAAAACTGATGATGATGAGGCTCTCGCCGATTTCGCGGCCGTCTTGAGCAAAGCGGCCGTAGAGGTTACGGGCAGGGGATTGTCGCCTTCGGAGAGGCAGCGCTGGGCGGAGTTGGCTGAGTTACTGGCAACCGAATTAAAAATCGCCGCGGGCCGGACGACCGTCTCAAGCGTGCCTGCGTTCCTCACAGAGCACCTCAGAAGGAGGCTCTGGAAGAAAGACGCGGCCCAGCTCAGGCAGGAGGCCGAAAGCTCGCCTCAGGCCAAACCCGGGCCGCCAATCGACATCTCGCAATGTCCTTCCTGCTTCGGCACGGGCCTCGAATACCCGGGAGGGTACGACAAAGGCGTCAGACGGTGCCTGCACGAGAAGCTGCCAAAGGAATAATCGTCCCACTAAAACTCAAGCCGAAGACTCGAAGCGCGGCGGCAGTCCAGTTGACTGCCGCCGCGCTTCACTATCTAAGGGTGGTCAGGCTTACTGCCCGAAGCGCGTCCGGTACTCGGCGGACGAGATGAACGCCTTGACCAGCTCCGCCTGGACGAAGTTGCCGTTGAACTTCTCCAGGTTCCCGAGCCAGAAGTCGTAGCCGGTGTAATCGGTGTCCGGCCCCGAGTTCGGGTCCCTCCTGAGGTAGCCGAAGTACTGCATCAGGACGAAGGCGCGGTTGCGCTCGGCGGCGAACAGCGTCGCGTCCTCGGCCACCTTGCGCAGCACGGAGGCGCGTCCCGACGGCGTGTTGTTGGCTGTCAATTCGTCAACGAGAGCCTGCCGCTCCGAGGCGTCGAGCGGGCCGCCGGCGCGTCCGTTGAGCCGGTCGACGTACTGCGCGGGCGTTAGCGAAGCGGGGAAGTCGGCCGTGAAGCGTGCGCGCTGGACGAATTCGAGGAAGTAAGCCTGCTTGTTGGCTTCGAGTTGTCCCTGCCAGTCGCCTTGATTGACGACGACGCCGCGAACCGGCAAGCCCGTGTCAACTCGCCCGCTGGAGTCCGATAACCACTCTCGTTTGATAATTTCCCCGCAAAAGCCGACTGTTTTATGGGTGTACACGGCTTGTGAGTATGGGGATTGCCCGGTTCATGTCCTGCTAAAAAGTTATCAGACGTTGGGATTGGGTTTATTCGTCAAACCACCCAAAATGCCGGCAAAAATTCCCGGCGGAGTGTAAAATAGGGGCCGGCGGGTCGTTTTAAAGGCGTGAGGTGATTATGGTTAAGATTGATCGGCAGAAGATTGAGAAGGCCGCTATCGGGTCGGCCCGTCTGGAGGGCTACAAAGGTTCGCCGAAGGTGTCGAAGGAGAAGGGGGCGGGGACGGGACGGGCGGAGGCTAAAACCAAACCTGCGGCCAAGCGTTAGCCCCTTTCATGAGCGACCGCTATGACACGACGGGGAACCCGGAGGACGAGTATTACCCGGGCACGTCCGTCCTCGTAAACCTCGAAGACATAAGGGATTCCGAGGAACTGCTTGAGCGCGAGACCGAGTTACAGCTCGCGGCCTACCGGCAGTTGTTCGGCTCGTTCGACGAAGGCGTCACGCCCGACCTGCCTTATTTCTACCACCTGCACAGTTTAATCTTCGGCCGGCTGTTCGCTTGGGCCGGCCGCCCGCGCACCGTCGGAATCTCGAAGGGCGGCACGCCTTTCTGCCCGCCGCAGAACATCGAAGGGACGATGCGCGCGCTCTTCGAGGGGCTGGAGCGCGAGCTTTGGCTCTCGGGGCTCGGCGAGCAGGCTTTCTTCGAGCGCGCCGCCTTCTACGTCTGCGAGATAAACGCCGTCCACCCCTTCCGCGAAGGGAATGGCCGCGCCATACGCTTCTACCTCGACGCTTTATCGGCGCGCACGCGCGGCGACCTGTTCGACTGGACGCTGACGGCTGAGGACGAGTACCTGCGCGCCTGCATTGCGGGCTTCGCGCAGGACTACGGCCCCATGCTCGCACTGCTCCGACGCTGCGCCGGCCTTTAACATGATTCGGCCAATTCGTGAACAGAGGAGAGAATTGTGAGAAGCAAATTCCTATCTCGTTTGACGCTCGGGCTCCTGTGCGCACACCTCTTCGCGGGGTGCGCGGGCGTCGTGACCGCGCGCGGGCTGCGGCAGGAAGGGGTGTTCGAGAGTTTGGAAGAGGCTTTGCGGACGCCCGCAAAAGTTCGGCGGCTCGCCGTCCAGACCGAAGACCAACAGATGAGGCACCTGCCCGCGCGCATCGGCGAGCTGGTCAACCTTGAGGCGTTGGAGCTTTCGTGTCTGGAAAAACTCGAAGACCTGCCCGAAGAGATCGGGAGGCTCGGGAAGCTCGAAGAGTTGATTATCGACAACGGTAACGGGTGCTCGATGAACGTCTCGCTGCCGCGCTCGATAGGCCGGCTGGCGAGGCTGAGGGTTTTAAGGCTCTACGGCGCGCTCGACGCCACCGAGACCGGCGAGGACGGGACCGAGCGACGCGGCCGAAGCAAGAGCCTGCCGGCGACGCTCGCGAACCTACAGAGTTTGGAAGAGCTGGACCTTGGCCGGAACGGGCTGCGTGCGGTGCCGCCGCAGGTCGCGTCCCTGCGCCGCCTGAGAAAGCTCGGGCTCGACTACAACAACATACGCGAAATCCCTTCCTTCGTCGGCGACCTGCCGAACCTCCGCGAACTCTCTCTGCACTCGAACGGAGGCGTCCGTCTGCCCCCTTCGCTCGCGCGTCTGAAGGGGCTGACAATCTCTCTCGGAAACAACAGGCTCACGCTGAGGGAGCAGCGGCGGCTGCGCGCGAGCTTCCCCGCGGCCGTCTTCTCCTTCGAGAACGAGTACGACGACGACACGGCCAACGAACAGCCCGCGCGACGCAGCCCGAGGGCGCGGCGTAGACGGTAAGCCGCACGTCTGCTCGCCCGGCCGCGTGTAAATTTTTGTCAACCCGTCCCTTCGGCGGCTGACACTTCTTTACGGAGCGGGGCGCGGGCGCGGGTTAGAATCGTGCGGGGGCGTTAGTCGATGAAGAGCGTGCTGATTGTTGACGACGACCGGGAGCTGTGCGAGCTGGTCGCGGAGCTTCTGGCCGACGAGGGCTTCCGCGTCGAGGCGGTGAACCGCGGCGACGCGGGGCTTGAGCGCGCCCTCTCGGGCGAGCACGCGCTCGTCGTGCTCGACGTGATGATGCCGGGCATGAACGGCTTCGAGGTGCTGCGCCGGCTCCGCGCGGAGGGCTCGGACGTGCACGTCATGATGCTCACGGCGCGCGGCGACGACATCGACCGCATCGTCGGGCTTGAGATAGGCGCCGACGACTACCTGCCGAAGCCCTTCAACCCGCGCGAGCTGATAGCGCGCGTCAACGCCGTCCTCCGCCGCACGCGCGCCGCGGAGCCGGCAGGGGCACAGGGCGCGGCGGCGCGCATCAGCGTCGGCGACGTGGAGGTGGACACCGGCACGCGCCACGTCCTGCGCGGCGGCGAGGCCGTGGAGTTGACGAACGTCGAATACGAGTTGCTCGTGCTGCTGCTGCGCGCGGCGGGCCGCGTAGTGAGCCGCGAAGAGCTTGTGCGCTCGGCCCTCGGGCGCGAGCTTTCAGTCTTCGACCGCAGCATCGACATGCACATCAGCCACCTGCGCAAGAAGCTCGGCCACCGCGCGGGCGAGTTCGAGCGCATCAAGACGGTGCGCGGCGTCGGCTACGTCTACGCCAACGACGTGAATCGTAAATCGTGAATCGTAAATCGTGAATCGTAAATCGTGAATCGTGAATCGATACGCGGCCACGCCGCTTGAGACCCGCGCTTAAGCGCCGTCGCCTCTCAGACACGATTCACGATTTACGATTCACGATTCACGGCCTTTATGAGTCTGTTCCTCAAAGTCTTCCTCTGGTTCTGGCTGGCGATGGCCCTGGTCATCGGGGCGCTGCTGCTCACGACCGAGCTGACGCGCGAGCGCGAGCGGTCCACGGCCTTCACGGGGATGGACAGGGCCATGGACGCCTTCGCGCTCCACGCGGCCGAGACGTTCGAGCGCGGCGGGCGCGACCGCCTCCTCAAACTCTTCGGCGGCCCCGTCGGCGAAGACCCGCGCGTCGTCTTTTACCTCTTCGACGAGCAGGGGGCCGAGCTTGCGGGGCAGGACGCGCCGCCCGCGGTCCTTGAGACGGCGCGGCGCGCGGCCTCAAGCGGGCGCATCGAGAGGAGCAAGCCACGCGGTCGCATGTTCGTCGCGCACCCGACCGTGACCGGAGCCGGCAGGCGCTACGTGCTCGTCGATTCGGTGGGGCCGCACGGACTCTTCTCCGACGACCCGCTGGCGCTCGTGCTGCGCGTGCTGGCCGCGCTGCTGACGGCCGGCGCGCTCTGCTACCTTCTGGCGCGCTACATCACGTCGCCGGTCGTCAAGCTGCGCGCCGTGACGCGGCAGGTCGCGGGCGGCGACCTCTCGGCGCGCGTCGGCCCCTTGCTAGGCAAGCGGCGCGACGAGCTGGGCGCGATGGGGCAGGACTTCGACGCGATGGCCGCGCGCATCGAGGCGCTTTTGAGCGCGCAGCAACGCCTGCTGCGCGACATCTCGCACGAGCTGCGCTCGCCGCTCGCGCGCCTCGGCGTCGCCGTCGGACTCTTGCGCAAGCGCGCCGGCCCGGAGGCCGAGGGCTACCTCGCGCGCATCGAGCGCGAGTCGGAAAGGCTCAACGAGATGATAGGCCAACTGCTCACGCTCTCGCGCTGGGAGGCCGGCGCGGAAGGCGTCGCGCGCGTGCCTCTCGACCTCGCGGCGCTCGTGCGCGAAGTGGCCGAGGACGCAGACTTCGAGGCGCGCAGCCGTGGACGCCGCGTGGAGTTGAACGAGTGCGAAGAGTGTGAGACGGAGGGGACGCCGACGCTTCTGCGGAGCGCCTTCGAGAACGTCGTGCGCAACGCCGTCAGGCACGCGCCCGAAGGGACGGCCGCCAGCGTTTCTCTCAAGTGCCTGCGGGCAGAGCGCGGCGGGGAGGCCGTGCTCACCGTGCGCGACGAAGGCCCCGGCGTGCCCGCCGAGGCGCTCACGGAAATCTTCCGCCCCTTCTACCGCGTCGACGACTCGCGCACGCGCGAGACGGGAGGGACGGGGCTCGGCCTCGCCATCACCGAGCGCGCGGTGCGTCTGCACGGCGGCACGGTCGCGGCCTCAAACGTCCCCGGCGGCGGCTTCGTCGTCGAGATACGTCTCCCGCTCGGCCGGGAGCCCGCCCCTTAACGAAGCCCGTCGAGGCGCCGGCGCGGCGACCCCGGCCGCGCCGGCGGCTCCGCGTCCCTGCCCGTCGCCTCTGATTTCCTCTGCGAGTAGATGTAGTTGTCGCGCGCCTGCACGACGAGGTTGGGCTGGCCGACCTGCACTTTTATCTGCCGGCGCTGCCCTTCGCGCCCCGACGCATTCGGGTAATAGCCGAGGCTGTACTGCCTTCGCAGCTCGTCCGCGACCCACGCGAAAGCCTGCGAGATGTTGACGACCGAGTTGCCGCGGTAGAGGCGCCCGCCCGTCCGCTGCGCAAGCTCCGTGAGTTAATGCTTCGCCGCGATGACGGCGACGAGCTTTCTCAACATCCATTGAACCTTCGCGGCGGTCCCCGAACCTTGGCGGCCGTTTCAGCCGCGCAGCGTCCCGCCGAGGAGGTGGCGGAGCCTCGCGCGCGCCTTGTGCAGTTGCGACTTCGACGTGCCGGCGGCGCAGCCGAGCATGCGCGCCACCTCCTCGTGCTCGTAGCCCTCAATGTCGTGGAGGATGAAGACGGCGCGGTAGCCGGGCGGCAGGCGCGCGAGCGCGCGTTCGAGCGCGAGGCGGTCGACGAGGGGCGTGCGCGGCGCGCCCCCTTCGGCCTCGAAGAAGGGCTCGGGCGTCGTCCCGTCCTCGGTCAGCCCGTCCTTCCGGCCCTTCGCCTTGCGGAAGTGCATGAGGACGCGGTTGACGGCGAGGCGGTGCAGCCAGGTTGTGAACTGCGACTCGCCGCGGAACATGCCGATCTTGCGGAAGAGGTTGATGAAGACTTCCTGCGTGATGTCTTCGGCCTCGGCCACGTTCTGCGTCATGCGCAGGCAGAGCGAGTAGACGCGCCGTTGGTGGCGGCGGTAAAGCTCCTCGAAGGCGCGCACGTCGCCCGCGCCGGCCTGCGCCGCCAACTCCCGGTCGGTGCAACGCGCCGCTTCCGCCTCCGCCGCCTGCGTTTGCGGCCAAGCCTCGACCGCCCCGGCCATCGCTATCCCCATGCTCGAACGCCTCCCCCGGCGCGGCTGAAATTCTGTGTGGATTAAGACTGAAAGCTTCGTTCGGGGTTCTTGGATGAGAGGCTCTGCCGGGGCGCGCGTAAAGAGTCCGTCAAGGCGGCGTAAAGTTTTGTAAAGCGGGCCGGCATCCGGACGCGCACGCCCTTCACACGGCCGCGCTCTAACGTCACTCGGCCGCGCTCGTGTCGCCGACGAAGCCCTCGACCAGCTCCAGCAGGACCTTCACCTCGAAAGGCTTCCACAGCAGGACGAATTTCGGGAGCGTGAAGAGGCGCGACATCTCCTCGCGCCCGACGCCGGCCGAGACCATGATGATGGAGAGCCGCGGGTCGCGCGCCGCGAGCAGCGAGGCGAGCCGCACGCCGTCGAGCCGCGGCATGCGGCAGTCGGTGACGACCACGTCGACGCGCCCGCCGCGCGCCTCGTAAATCTCCAGCGCCTCGGCGCCGTCGCGCGCCTCTAAAACCTCGTACTCGTCCGCGAGCAGCCCGCAGAGCTGGCGGCGCGCGACGCGGTCGTCCTCGGCCACGAGGACCGTCTTCTTCGCGCGGCCCGCCACTTCCCCGCAGAGGCCCGCGGGCGGCCCTTCCAAACAGAACGCCGACATGATTTCGCCTCCCCCCTTCAAGCCCTGCGCCGGACGACTCTTCCGGCCGTCCCTTAGACGCGGCGGCGCGCCGCGGCGCGCGTAAAGAGTCGGTCACGGCCGCGTAAAGTTTTGTAAGGGAACAAACTCTTGACTAAAGCCGGGGCTCGGTTTACAAGCTTGGTTGCCCCGTCCCAAGACATACCAGAAGAGTTTTCGGCTTCACCGTCCGCCCCGCGCGTGTGTGGTTTCGCCGTGCCCGGCCCGCGCCGTGCAGGGGCGGCCGCCTCACTCGAAACTGCCGCGGGCACTTCGGAAAGGGAGGGAAAGATGGGAGGGAGATTTCAACCGCAGCCGGGCGCCGCGAGGCGCTTCCTCGGCCGCTGCCTCGCGCTCTCGCTGGCGCTGGGCTGCTGCGTCGTCGCGCCCGCGCCTTCGAGGGCCGCGAACGTGACCGTCAACGTCGATTACAACAACGCGCGGCAGACCTTCGAGGGGTTCGGCGCGTCCGTCACCTGGGTCGCCAACGACCTCGACAAGTTTTCAGCCGCGAAGCAGACGCAGATACTCGACCTGCTCTACGACGCGTCGAAACCGGGCGCCGCCCTGAGCTGGGTCCGCGTCGGCACCTTCCTCTGCGACTTCAACCCGGCGCCGGGCGTCTACGACTGGAACCACTGGGGCATACAGAGCCAGATGCGCTGGCTCCAGAGGGTGCGGGCCGCGTACGGCGTCGACCGTTACATGACCTCGACGTGGAGCCCGCCGGCCTGGATGAAGGACAACAACTCGTGCGTGAACGGCGGGCACGTCCTCCCGCAGTTCTACCCGGACCTCGCGGCCCTCAAGGTCGAGTGGCTGAGGCAGGCAAAGGCGCAGCTCGGCTTCGAGGCGAAGGTGGAGAGCGTGCAGAACGAGCCGAACATGCGGACCACATACGACAGTTGCGAGTGGACGCCGTCGGAGATAAGCGCGTTCGTCGCCAACAACCTACAGCCCGCGCTGGCGGCCGGCGGGCTCACGGCGCGCATCATGGCGCCCGAGCCTGCTTACTACTCGAACTTCGACGCGAGCTGGGGCAACCCCGTCCTCAGCAACCCGAGCGCGCGTGCGGCCATCTCCATCGTCGCCACTCACGGCTACGGGCGGACCGACGATTTCAGCAAGCCCTGCAGCAGTTGCGCGCAGCACAACAAGCCGGTCTGGCAGACCGAAGACTCGAACCTTGACGGACGCTATAACGGCAGCATCGACGACGGCATGACGTGGGCGACCGAAATCTACAAGGCCATGAACGCCGGCCGCTTCGGCGCGTGGTTCTACTGGTGGGTGATGACCCTCCAGAACGACAACCAGGGCCTCGTCAACGCGGACCCGACGACCGACTCGTTCCAGGTCCCGAAGCGGCTCTATGTGCTCGGCCAGTTCAGCCGCTTCATACGCCCGGGCGCCGTCGTCCTGGCGTCCACTTCGAGCGACGCCACGCTGCAAGTGACCGCGGTCAGGCCGACGACGGGCAGCGTCGCCGTCGTCCTCGCCAACAACGGGAGGAGCGCGCACACGGTGACGGTCAACCTGCCCGGCTTAACTATGCCGCCGGCGAGCCTCACGCCCTACCGCACGTCGGCCGGCGAGAATCAGGCGCAACTCGCCCCGGTCGCCGTCTCTTCGGGCGCTTTTACGATAACGATACCCGCGAAGTCGGTCGTCACGGTCGCGGGTTAGCCCGACAGAGACTAAGGCGGGATGCGTAAACAAATTTACGTGCGGGTCGTGGCGTGCGTGGCGCTCGCGCTCCTGTTTTGCCCGGGCGCGAGCGTGAGGGCCGAGGACGGTTATCGCCTCTGGCTTCGCTACGACCCTTTGCCCGCGAACGCGGCCGGGGGATACAGGGCGCACGTTAGCTCCGTCGTTGTACAGGGCAGGTCGGCCACCCTCGAAGCGGCGCGCGCCGAACTCGTCGAAGGCTGCTCGGGGCTGCTCGGCGTCGCGGTGCCGTCGGCTGAAGGCGTCGGGGGCGACGGCGCGGTCGTCGTCGGCACGCCCGAAAGCTCAAGGCTCGTGGCAGGGCTCGGGTGGGGGCGGCAACTGGCGCGGCTGGGGCCCGAAGGGTTCCTCATCCGCTCGGTCAGGCTCGGCGGGCGCCGCGCGACGGTCGTCGCCTCGCAGGGGGAGGCGGGCGCGCTCTACGGCGTCTTTCACTTCCTGAGACTGTTGCAGACGGGGCGGCCCGTCGCGCGGCTGAACGTGAGCGAGAGGCCACGGCTGCGGCTGCGCGTGCTCAACCACTGGGACAACCTCGACGGCAGCGTCGAGCGCGGCTACGCCGGCCGCTCGCTCTGGGACTGGACGGCGCTGCCCGAAAGGGTTGACCCGCGGCTGCGCGACTACGCGCGGGCCAACGCCTCCGTCGGCATCAACGGCTCGGTCCTCAACAACGTCAACGCCGACGCAAAAAGTCTGAGCGCCGAGTACCTGCAAAAGACGGCGGCCGTCGCCGAAGTCTTTCGGCCCTACGGCGTGCGCGTCTACCTCTCGGCGCGCTTCTCGGCGCCCATCGAACTCGGCGGCTTAAAGACGGCCGACCCGCTCGACCCCTCCGTCGCCGCCTGGTGGAAGCGGAAGGCCGCGGAGATTTACCGGCTCATCCCGGACTTCGGCGGCTTTCTCGTCAAGGCCAACAGCGAGGGGCAGCCGGGGCCGCGCACCTACGGGCGCGACCACATCGACGGCGCCAACATGCTGGCCGCCTCGCTCGCCCCTCACGGCGGCGTCGTCATGTGGCGCGCCTTCGTCTACGACATGAAGCCGGGCTACGACCGCGCGGGCGCGGCCTACGAAAACTTACAAAAATTCGACGGCCGCTTCGCGCCGAACGTGCTGCTGCAAGTCAAGAACGGCCCCATCGACTTCCAGCCGCGCGAGCCCTTCCACCCGCTCTTCGGAGCGATGCCGCGCACCCACCTCATGCCCGAGTTGCAGATAACGCAGGAGTACCTCGGCTTCTCGAACCACCTCGTCTTCCTCGCCCCGATGTGGCGCGAATTTCTCTCGGCGGACACGCACGCGCGCGGCCCCGGCTCGACCGTCGCGCGCGTCGCCGACGGCACTCTTAGCGGGCAAAGGGGGCAAAGGCTGACGGGCATGGCCGGCGTCGCCAACACGGGGTCGGAACGCAACTGGACCGGCCATCACTTCGCGCAAAGTAACTGGTACGCCTTCGGCCGCCTCGCGTGGGACCCCGACGCCCCTTCGAAGCAGATCGCCGAAGAGTGGATAAAGATGACGCTCACGCGCGAGCCCGGGGCCGTGGCCGTCGTCGAGCGCATCATGCTTGAGTCGCACGAGGCGGCCGTCGATTACATGACGCCGCTCGGGCTCCATCACATCATGTGGGGCGGGCACCACTACGGCCCCGCGCCCTGGGAGAACAAGTTCGAGCGCGCCGACTGGAACCCCGTCTACTACCACAAGGCGGACGACGCCGGCGTCGGCTTCGACCGCACGGC
>Ga0268242_1000060_pt1 | contig 16794 bp, 12 predicted proteins | sample BulsoiFelSFmetaG_FD_200253 | JGI IMG/M metagenome (GOLD analysis project Ga0268242, IMG submission 200253) | Bulk soil microbial communities from Mexico - San Felipe (SF) metaG (v2) (version 2) | ecosystem: Environmental > Terrestrial > Soil > Agricultural land | place: Mexico: San Luis Potosi... | reverse complement strand
ACCGCGCGCGCATCCCCTTCGTCTACTTCGGCGTCGAGGACCACAAGGACTACCACCAGCCGACCGACGACTTCGAGACCATCACCCGCGACTTCTTCGTCGGCGCCGCCGAGACCGTACACGCCGCCGTCGCCGAACTCGACGCCTCGCTCGACCCGCCCGCCCCGCCACGCTGACCCGAAAGGAACACCATGCGCAGACCGGCTCTCCTCCTCCTGCTCCTGCTCATGACGCTCGCGCCGGCCGGCGCCGCCCTCGCACAGACGAACGACGCCGGGCAGTCCGGCGCCGAGTCCGCCGCCAAAGAGGCCGCGACCGCCGTGAAGGAGGCCGAGGCCGCCGCCAGGGAGTCGGAGGCCAGCGCCAAGGCGGCCGAGAAGACGGTCGAGGCGGCGGTGACGAAGGCCGAGGCCGCGGCCGGCAAGGCCGACACCATCGTCGACCTCATACAGTGGCTCGCCCTCGCCTTCGGCATCATCGCCGGCGTCGTCGGGTACTTCGGCTTCCGCAAGCAGCAGAGCTTCGACGAAGTGCTGCTCGACATGAGGCGGATTCAGTCTGAGATGCGCGACAAGGCGCGCGAGATCGAGGCCGTGCGCGCCGAGCTGGGCGGGCTGAAGGAGTCTCTGCGCCGCGAGTTCGACGAGGCGCGGCAGGCTCTGGTGCTGTTGGCGCTCGGCAACAAGGTTTACGACGGCGGCGATGTCGGCGAGGCCATCCGCTACTACGAGGGCGCCCGCTCGCTGCTGCCCGACGACCCGGACATCAACTACCGGCTCGGCCGCGCCTGCGTCAACAGCGAGCGGTACGACGACGCCGTCCGCGCCTTGCAGAAGGCCGTGGGCGCGCGGCCCAACTTCCCCGAGGCGCACATGGAGCTGGGGCTCGCCTTCCGGCGCCACGCCGACACCGCGCGCCCCGCGCCCGAGCGCGAGACCATGTACCGCCTCGCCGAGCACCACCTGCTGCGCGCCGTCGATTTGCGGCCCGACTACGCCGACGCGCTCGGCACGCTCGGCGGGCTCTACCGCCGCGAGGGCGATTACGCGAAGGCTCTCGAATGCTACGCGCGCGCCGAGCGCGCCGACCCGAACATCTCTTACGGGACCGGCAACATCGCCAGCCTCGCATGGCACGAGGGGCAGCGCGAACGCGCGCTCGAATACTTCGCGCGCGTCGAGAAGGGCGCGGCCGACAACGTCGCGGCCGGCGGCGAGCGCGCGATGTGGGCGCTCTTCGACCGCGCGCTGGCGCGGCTCGCGCTCGGCAGGCAGGAAGAGGCGCTGCGCGACCACGCCGAGGCCCTCGCCTTGACGAAGGCGCCCGGCCACCTCGACAGCGTGCTCAGCAACCTTCGCTTCCTCGCCGGCCCGCCGCACCCGATGCCCGGCGTGGAAAAGTTGATAGAGATGGTGGAGGCCAAAAGGAGATGACGAACGTGAAACGCCTCGCGCCCTTCCTGACGCTTTTGCTCTTGCTCGCGCCGTCGGCCGCGAGGGCGCAGTCCGGGACGGAAGGCTGGCGGCTCGTGACCCTGCCCGCGCCCGAGTTCGGGAAGCAGGAGACGCCGCCGCGCAAGCCCCGCGCGGTGCTGACGGGCTCGCGGCTCGGCCTCGTCTCGCAGAGTCGGAACGGGGTGACGGACGTGGGCGAGTGGTTCGAGAGGAACGGGCTGGCGCTTCCCGTCTACGGGCTGCCGGACGGGGCGGAGGCGGCCGGGTCGCCGCCGCTGCCGCGCTTCGTGCCGCTGAGGTTTCGCGGCGTCAGGATTTTGAGGGCGATGCGGGGGCCGGAGGGCGGCGTCCTCGTCGTCTACGGCCGCAACGGCGGCGAGGGGCGCTACCTCGTCGCGCTCGACTCGTCGGGGGCGTTCCGCTACGGCTTCGACTTCGTCAACTACGCCTACGCGCCCGGCGTCCCGCAGCGCGAGCGCGACTACGTCTACCAGCATTTGGCGTGGGCGGCCGAGGAGGAAGGGACGCTCTACGTCTCGCACTCGCACAACACCTACGCGCGCTCCTCGAACGGGATGAACGCCTACCTGACGGCGCTCGACGCGCGCACGGGCCGCGTCCTCTGGCGCAGCCCTTCGCTCGTCTCCAACGCCTCGAACTTCGAGCTGGTCGGCGGCCTCGTCGTCTCGGGCTACGGGTTCACGGGCGAGCCGGACTTCCTCTTCCTGCTCGACAAAAGGACCGGCGAGGTGCGGCAGCGCCTCCCGGTCCCTTCCGGCCCGACCTACATCATCCGCAAGGGCGAGCGCGTCCACGTCCGCACCTACGACCGCGACCTCGTGCTCAGGCTCTCGGGCCGCTAGTCAGAGCCCGAATATCTGCTTCGTGTCGATGACGACCGACTTGGCCCCGCGCCCCTCGACCTCTCGGACGAGGTGGCTCGTGCCGCCGGGGCCGTCGCCGGTCGGCTCGCGGTCCCAGAGCGAGATGAGCGTCACGCTGTTGTCGTCGCCGCCGGCGGCCAGCGCGTTGTAGAGCATCCAGAGGTTGCTCCGCTGCCAGATGTCGTAGCCCGGCTTCTGCCTGAGCCAGACGGGCAGGTACTCGCGCTCGTCGGTCGCCTCGCTCAGCACCCGCACGCGCCCCTCGGCCTTCTGCCGCTCGTAGAGCTGCCTGAACCGCTCGACCCAGTCGTGGCCGGCCTTCTGCACGGAGTTCTTCACGTACTCGCCGCGCGGCAGCGCGAGGTAGAGGTGCGTGTCGATGCCGAGTTCCGCGCAGACTTCGTGGAAGAGGATGTCGCCGCCGCTGGCGCCCCCGGCGATGCCGTAAGCGACGCCCGGGCCGAGCCTCATCTCGGCCTCGACCGCCTCCCTTATCTTCTCGCGCGCGACCCGCTCCATCCCCGCCGGGAAGCGCGGCCGGTCGCGGTCCGTCGCGTCGATCATGTGGCCGGTGAAGATGAGGACGCGCCGGCGCGCGGGCGTCTTGTCCTCCTTCGGCAGCCCCGTGAGCTTGAAGGTCTCTTCGACCTTCTCGACGAGCACGCCGAGGTCGCGGTAGAGCGCGAGCTGCTTGCGCGCCGCCTCGGCCGCGAAGTCCGACGCGCCGTCCAGGGCCCTCTCGTAGCCGTCGGCCACACGCTCCGGGTCGTTCGACGTGAGGCAGCGCAGGTCGGCGGTGCTGATCTCGGCCCACTCGTCGCGCCCGCCGGCCTGCTTGACGCGCCGCCTCGTCGCCTCCAGCGGCAGCTCGACGGCCGCCGCCAGCTTCCGCGCGCGCTTGCGCAGCTCGTCCAGCTTCTCGTCGGCCTCCTCCGGCGTCTCGAAGCGCCTGCCCCAGACCCTCGGCTGCGCGCCCGCCAGCTCTATCTGCACGGTCAGCATCGCCAGCGCGTTGAGGCCCGAGTAGAAGTGGTTGAAGTCCTCCTCGAAGGCCCGCTCGTAGTTGTCGAGCGCGTCCTGCAGGTAGCGCGAGCGCAGAGCCTTCGCCTGCCGCTCCTCGGGCGGGGCCGGCCGCCACTCCTGCTGCCACTGCCTCTTGGCGTTGCTGCCCAGGAGGGCGTAAGCCTCGGCCCGGTCCTTGCGCTCGATGTGCTCGGCCTTGAGCGCGCGCTCAAGCGCCTGCGTCGACTGGGTGAGGTCGCCGAGGCGCTGGTAGACGGTGCCGAGCACGAGGTTGGCCTCAAGGTCGAAGTCGTCGAGGCGGCGGACGGCCTCCCAGGTGGCGCGCGCGCCCGCGAAAGCCTTGAGCTTGAACTGCGCACGCCCGACGGCGCGCAGGCCCACGGCGCCCCATTCGAGCCCCCTGACCTCGGCCGCCAGCAGCTCAAGGTCGCCGGCCTGCCGGGCCGAGGCGGCGCGGTCCACCTCCTCGCCGAAGTCGAGCGGGACGGGGACGAAGTGCGACGTGTCCTGCTCCTTCAGGTTCGGCAGCGACATGAAGACGGGGCTGTCCTTCGTCCGCGAGTCGATGGTGCGCGAGAGCGCCTCCGTGAGCGCGTCGAGGCCCGAGGCGGGCGCCTCCCTCTCGTAGACGAAGTAGCGGTCGGTCTGGAGGTCGAAGGGCGGCTGGTCCGCCTTGCAGCGCAGCATGAAGGTGTGGCAGTTGCGCAGGGCGTGGCGGATGCCCAGCTCGTAGAAGACGTTGGCGTTGTGGATGGAGAGGTCGGCGACGACGAGGTCCGCGAGCAGGAGGCGGCGGAACATGTCGACGCGGATGTTGCCCGCCTCGATGATGTCGATGGTGGTGCGGCCCTCGATGCCGAGGCGTTCGAGGGCCGGCGCGATCAGCTCCCTCTCGACGCGGTCGAAGTCTATCTCGTTGCCCTGGCCGTCCTTCTTCCTCCCGAACGGGCGGACGATGAAGGCCCTCCACGCGGTCGGGCTCATGGCTTCGGCTCCCCCTGCGGCCCCTCGAAGTGGCCGAAGCGTTCGAGCGCGAAGTGCTCGGGGCGCACGTCGTCGGCGAGCGCGCGGCCGACGCGGACGAGGTCCGCGATGTGCTCGACCGAGTCGAGCTGCGCGACCTTCGACGGGTCAACGTCATTGAGCCCGCGCGAGTCGAGCCACGCGCGGCTCAGCTCGGCGTTGTAGCGCGCGTAGAGGAACTGTCGGCCGAGGTCTTCGGAGACGGGCACGGGCCGGCCCTCCGCGTCGCGCGGGACGAGGTCGCCCACCTCGCTGTCGATGCGGTCGCCGTGGACGCAGCGGCCGATGGTGCGGCAGTTGATGTCCTGGTCGACCTGCGCGCCGTACATCAGCGCGCCGGGGAAGTTGACGAGGTTCGACAGCGCGTTCCTGCCGCCGGAGACCTCCGACTGCACGTTGGGCGCCGAGCCCGTGCCGACCGAAACGACGAGCAGGTTCCGCTCGCCCGTCTTCCAGCCGAGACGGTAGGGCGCCTGCGTCGCCATGCGCGCGAGCAGGAAGGCCGGGTTGTTGTAGGGCGTCAGGCCGCCGTCCTCGAAGAGGAAGGTCTTCGCAGGGTCCGCCGGGTCCCACTGCATGACCTCGGGCGGGAAGTAGACGGGCGCGGCCGTCGAGGCGCGCACCAGTTGCCAGAGCGGGATGTTGAGGTTGCAGTCCTGCCGCCCGCGCTCGTTGTACTTGGCGAGCGGGTTGCTGCTGATGGGCCAGGGCGAGTCGGTCGTCACGTTGCGCGTGACGACGAGCAGCAGACTTTTGAGCGCGCCGTCGGTGCCGAGCGTCGTGTCGGCGCCGAAGACGGCCTTCAACTCCTGCTCCAGCGGCTCGCTCTTGAAGAGGTTCTTCAGGCGGTGGAGCAGGAAAGCCTTCTCGAACATCTTCGGCCCCGTGCGGATGTAGAAGTCGGAGAGCCAGCGGGCCGTGTGGCCGGCGGCGAGCCCGGCGGCGATGATGGCGCCGGTGCTCGTCCCGCCGATGTAGTCGAAGAAGTTGCACAGGCGGAAGCGCGCGCCCTGCCCGCTCGCCTCGGCCAGCGTCTCCTCCACCCGCGCGAGGACCTGTAGCGTCAGCACCCCGCGGATGCCGCCGCCGTCCAGGGCCAGCAGCCTGCGCGGCCGCTCGGACCCGTACCTCGCCTCAAGGCCGCCCCAGAGAGACATGTCGATGCTTCCTCCTGTGCCTGAAAACAACGCGGGTGAGGCCGGGTCGTGCTATGGTGTGCGACGACGTTAAAGCGGTGTGACTTATATCCCCGACTGCCGGCCGGTGTCAACGGAATTCGCGGCGCGGCAGACGGCCCCGAAAGCGAAGGCGCTAAAGAGATGGACGCACTACTGAACGACGTTGAGGCGCGGGTCGTCGGCTCGCTCGTGGAGAAGCAGGTGACGACGCCCGACTACTACCCGCTGACGCTGAACGCGCTGGTCGCCGCCTGCAACCAGATATCGAACCGCGACCCCGTCGTCTCCTACGACGACCGCACGGTCGACGCGGCGCTCGACACGCTGCGCTCGAAGAACCTCGTCTACGTCTTCTACGGCGCCGACAGCCGCGTGCCCAAGTACAAGCACATGGTCCGCGAGGTGCTGTCGCTCTCGCCGCAGGAGTTGGCCGTGATGTGTGTGCTGATGCTGCGCGGGCCGCAGACCGTGGGCGAGATACGCGGGCGCACGGGGCGGCTCTACGAGTTCGCGGACCTGGCCGAAGTCGAGGCCACTCTGGACGGGCTCGCGCGCCGCGAGGAGGGGCCGCTCGTCGTCAGGCTGCCGCGCCAGGCGGGGCGCAAGGACTCGCGCTACGCGCACACGCTCTCGGGCGTGCCCGACGTGTCGGAGGAGCCGGAGGCCGCGGCCGAGCCGCGTCGCCGCGCGGCAAATGAAGCCGGCGGCGGCGAGCGCGTCGCGCGGCTCGAAGCCGAGGTCGAGTCGCTGCGCCGCGACTTCGATGACATGCGCCGGCAGTTCGACGAGTTCAAAAAGCAGTTCGAGTAGCGCCGCGCCGTGAGACTCCCACGCAGCTTCTACACGCGCGGCGACGCGCTCTCTCTGGCGCGCCGGCTGCTCGGCAAGCGGCTCGTCGTGCCGGCCGGGGCGGGCGAGCGCGTCGCGGGCCGCGTCGTCGAGGTCGAGGCTTACATGGGCGCGGGCGACAGGGCCTCGCACGCCTACGGCAACCGGCGCACCGCGCGCACCGAGCCGATGTACGCCGAAGGCGGACGCGCCTACGTCTACTTCGTCTACGGCCTGCACCACCAGTTCAACGTCGTCGCGGGCCCGGCCGGCACCCCCGAGGCCGTGCTCGTCCGCGCCGTCGAGCCGCTGGAAGGCGTCGAGTTGATGAGGCGCCGCCGCCCGGGCCGCCCCGACCGCGAGCTAACGAGCGGCCCCGGCAAGCTCTGCCGCGCTCTCTGCATCGACCTCAGCCACAACAACGAAGACCTCGCCGAAGGCGGCCGCGTCTGGCTCGAAGACGCCGCGCCCGTCTCCCCCGACGACATCGCCTCCGGCCCCCGCGTCGGCGTCGATTACGCGGGCGCCGACGCGCTCCTGCCCTACCGCCTCTGGCTCAGGGACAGCCCTTACGTCAGCCGGCAGAAGTGAAGAGCCGCACGCTGGACACCGCGCGCCCCGAGGCCCCAAACTAAAGCCGACGCGTTAACTAACTACTGACGACTGGCTACCGACTACCGTCTTGCGCATCACTTTCCTCGGAACGAGCGCCGGCGTGCCGACGCGCTCGCGCAACGTCTCAAGCGTGGCCCTCCGCCTGCCCCAGCGCGGCGAGGTCTGGCTCTTCGACTGCGGCGAGGGCACGCAGCACCAACTGCTGCGCAGCGACCTCAACATCAGCCAGATTACACGCATCTTCATCACGCACCTGCACGGCGACCACGTCTACGGACTGATGGGACTGCTCGCCACCTGCGGCATGTCGGGCCACGCGCGCCGCATCGACCTCTACGGGCCGCGGGGCCTGGCCGAGTACGTCCGCGACGTGAGCCGCCGCACGCAGCTCCACACCTCCTACCCGCTCGAAGTCCACACCGTCGAGGAAGGGCAAATCTTCGAGGACGAGGAGTTCGCCGTCCGTTGCGCGCCGCTCAAGCACCGCCTCCCGGCCTTCGGCTACCGCGTCGAGGAGCGCGACCGGCCCGGCCACTTCGACGTGGAGCGCGCGCAGTCGCTCGGCATCCCCCCCGGCCCTCTCTACGGCCGCTTGAAGCGCGGCGAGCGCGTCACGCTCCCCGACGGCCGCACGTTCGACGGCGCGGAGTTTTGCGGCCCGCCCTTGCGCGGCCGAAGCGTCGTCTACTGCACCGACACGGCCTACTGCCGCCCGGCCGTCGAACTCGCACGCGACTGCGACGCACTCATCCACGAGGCCACCTTCGCCGAAGCCGACGAACACCTCGCCGCGCGCTCCACCCACTCGACCGCCTCGACGGCCGCCCGCGTCGCTTCGGAAGCCGGCGCACGCCTCCTGCTCATCACGCACTTCAGCCCGCGCTACGTCCGCGGCAACCCGGTCGAGCCCGAAGACCTGCTCGCCGAGGCCCGCGCCGTCTTCCCCCGGACCGAGATGGCGCACGACCTCCTCAGCGTCGAAGTCCCGCGGCGTGAAGCCTGAAGCGCCCGCCGCCCGCGAGCCCGCCTGTATACAAAGCTTGCCCGCGTGTGATACGATGTGCCGCGCCTGCAACACTTCAAACGAGGAGCTTAAGAGCCAAATGTCCTTCAACAAGATAATCGTCGTCGGCAACCTCGGGCGCGACCCCGAGCTGCGGTACACGCCGCAGGGCACGGCCGTCTGCTCGTTCACGATGGCGTCGAACGAGCGGCGCCGCGACAAGGGGGGCGAGCAGCAGGACGTGACCACGTGGTTCCGCGTCACGGTCTGGGGCAAGCAGGCCGAGACCGTCTCGAAGTATCTGACGAAGGGGCGCAGCGTCTACGTCGAGGGGCGCCTGCACGTCGAGGAGTGGACCGACCGCGACGGCAAGTCACGCCACACTCTGGAGGTCAACGCCTCGGACGTGCAGTTCCTCGACTCCGGCTCGGGCGTCGAAGGCATCCCCGTCCGGCAGGCCGCGCAGTCCGCCCCCCCGCAGGCGTCCGCGCGCCCGGCCGGCGGCGGACGCGGCGCCGCCCCGGCCCCGCGCATGGACGACGACGAGATACCCTTCTAAGTTCGGCGGTGCGAGATGAGCGAAGAGTTCAAGGAGCCGGCCGGGGCGCTGTTGGCCGTCGAGCGGTCGCAGTTCATGCCGGCGCTGTCGATAGAGCTGGCGGTCGAGCGCTACGGCGCGGTGACGGAGTTCGTGAGCCGCGTGCTGCGCAAGGACGTTGACTACGGCGTCATCCCGGGCACAGAGAAGCGCACCCTCCTGAAGCCGGGCGCCGAGAAGCTGACGACCTTCTTCGGCCTCTCGACCCGCTTCCAGGTGCTCGAACGCATCGAGGACTGGACCGGCGAGCGGCACGGCGGCGAGCCCTTCTTCTACTACCTCTACCGCTGCCAGCTACACCGCGGCGACCTCCTCGTCGCGGAGGCCGACGGCTCCTGCAACTCGCGCGAGACCAAGTACCGCTGGCGCGAGTCGAAGCGCCTCTGCCCAGCCTGCCAGCAGCCCGCCATCATCAAGGGCCGCGAAGAATATGGCGGCGGCTGGCTCTGCCTACAGCCTGACACGCCGATTCTCTACGCGGACTTTACCTGGCGGCCCATCGGCGAAGCGCAGCCGGGCGACGCCGTCATCGGCTTTGACGAGTATCCGAGACATGGCGAGCAGCGGCGGAAACTGCGGCCGTCTATCATCGAAGCCGTCTGGTCGAGTCGGCGGCAGACGCAAAGGCTGATTACCGCAGAGTCGGAAGTCCTTACGACCGCGGGCCACAGGTGGCTTGAGCACCACAAAGTCCCCGGCCATCTCGGGCATTGGGGAGACCCCTGGAAGCAGACCGACCGCCTGCTCACCGGGAACTGCCTGCGGCACATCGGCTTTCACGACGCGCCTCCGGTGACGAACGATTATCGTGCCGGCTACCTCGCCGGGATCACGCTCGGCGACGGAACCATGCGTTATGTTCCGGGCCAGACTTCAACGGCCCCGAGCGTGCCCTATTGGCGGGTCGCACTCAAAGAGTCTGACGAGGCGGCCCTCGGCCGAATCGTCGCCTACCTGGCCGCCTTCGGCGTCGAATCGCACGTCCGGCCTTTTAACAGAGGGGTGACGACGACCACTCCCTCCGGCGGTGTTTATGACGGCGATGTAAACCGCATGAAGAAGGTGGAAGTCCGTGCCCTCCAGAGGCTCGAAGCCATTCACAACATCCTTCAGGCAAAGGAAACGCTGGAGTTTCAGCGCGGGTTTCTGGCCGGATTTTTTGACGCGGAAGGGGCGGGCGAAGTAAAGAAAGTCCGCATGTACCAGAAGGACGGTGACGTTCTTCGCCGTGTTTGCAACTACGCCGCCAACTTAGGGTTCACTTTCGAGATCAAAGAGCGCGAAGACCGCCACTGCTCATCCGCGGTGCTGCGCGGAGGGATTCTGGAGCGGCTGCGTTTCTTTGCCACCTGCCAGCCAGCCTTGCTCCGCAAGTCCGGGTTATATGGGGCGTCCATGCTCTATAACCCGTCCGAGATACTTGCCGTCGAAAGCGGCCCGGTAACGGACGTGGTGGACATCCAGACCTCCACCGGCACGTTCTTCGCGGCCGGGTTAGCCACTCACAACTGTTTCAAGAAGCAGGGCGGCTGCGGGGCGAAGTACCGCGACGGCGACGCAGGGATAGAGTCGCAGCCGACGGGCCGCGTCCCGAACCCCGACATCGCCGACCAGGTCAACACGATTCAGAAGATGGCGCAGAAGCGTTCGCTCATCGCGGCCGTGCTCATCGCCGTCAACGCCTCGGAGTTCTTCACGCAGGACGTGGAGGATTTCAGGGAGGCGGCGCCGACGACAACAACGCCCGCGGCGCCCAACGCGCCCGCCGCACAAGACGCCGAGGCCGAGATACGCGCGGCGTGCCGCGAGTTGGGGAAGACCGAAGGGCAGCTCGGCGTCTGGATTCAGAAGAAGTTCGGCGCCGCGGGCGTCGAGCAACTGACGGAGGCCGACAAGAGGGAAGTGCTCTCGGTCCTCCGGGGGATGCTCGCCAAGCGCGCCGCCTGAAGCGCCTCCGGGCGCGGAGTTGATGTAAGCTTTCCCTCACGATGGACGAAGGGCCGCCGCTCATTCTGCGTTTCGATTCGGGGACGCTGCTCTTAGACGGCGCGGGCGCCGAGGCCGGCGTGCCCGCGCAGTTCCGCTGGGACGCGCGCGTGCTGCGGTGGCGCGCGCCGGCCTGGGCCTACCGCGAGGCGGTGCGCGAGCTGGTGCGCGGCGGCGCGCGCTTCGAGGACCACGCGCGGGCCTATCACGAGTTCGACTTCCCGACCAAATTCATCTCGGAGCCGAGGCCGTACCAGCGCGAGGCCATCGAGGAGTGGAAGCGCGCTGGGAAACGGGGCGTCGTCGTGCTCCCGACCGGCGCGGGCAAGAGCCTCGTCGCGCAGATGGCCGTCGAGCAGGTGAAGCGCTCGACGCTGGTCGTCGTGCCCACGCTCGACCTGATGAACCAGTGGTACGACCTGCTGCTCTCCTGCTTTCAGGCCGAGGTCGGGTTGATAGGCGGCGGCTACTTCGAGGTGGGCGCGCTGACGGTGACGACCTACGCCTCGGCCTTCCGCTTCATGGAGCGGCTCGGCAACCAGTTCGGCCTCATCGTCTTCGACGAGTGCCACCACCTGCCTTCGGGCGTCCACCGCCACGCCGCCGAGATGGCGATTGCGCCGTTCCGCCTCGGCCTCACGGCCACGCCCGAGCGCGCCGACGGCGAAGAGCGACTGTTGGAAACGCTCGTCGGCCCCTTCGTCTTCCGCCGCCAGACGCGCGAGATGGCGGGCGAGTACCTTTCCGACTACACGACCGTGAGGCTGAGCGTCGACCTGACGAGGGAGGAGCGCGCGGCATACGAGCAGGAGCGCGAGATATTCCGCGACTTCGTGCGCTCGAAGGGCATCGGGCTCGGCTCGCTGCGCGGCTGGCAGATGTTCGTGGCCGCGAGCGCGCGCTCTTCGGAGGGGCGGCGCGCGATGATGGCCTACCGCGAGTCGAAGCGCATCGCGCTCGGCACCGACGCCAAGCTGCGCGTGCTCGCCGAACTACTCATCCGCCACCGCCGCGAGAAGGTCCTGATATTCACGGCCGAGAACGAGATGGTCTACCGCATCTCTCAAAAATTCCTCGTCCCGGCCATCACGCACGAGACGGGCGTCAAGGAGCGGCGCGCGTGGCTCGAAGCCTTCAACAAGGGGGACGTGCTGGCGCTCGCGACTTCAAAAGTTCTGAACGAGGGCGTCAACATCCCCGACGCCTCCGTCGCCGTCGTCCTCTCCGGCTCGGGCTCGACGCGCGAGCACGTCCAGCGCCTCGGCCGCATCCTCCGCAAGCTGCCCGGCAAGGAGGCGATACTCTATGAAGTCGTCACGCAGGACACGACCGAGGAGCACATCAGCCGACGCCGCGGCGAAGGCGTGGGAGGGTGATGGGTTCTGGGCGCTGGGTTTTGGGTGAAGGCAGCTTGTCTTTGACCAGCACCTAGCACCCAACACCCAGCACCTGCTCTTGAATAGTTATGTTGACCGCAGACCTCGCGATGAGCTGGCAGCGCGGCGAACGCATCACGCCGCGCTACATCGACACGGGCGACGAGGAGTACGTGCGCGTGGCCGAGGACTTCGTCGAAGTCTTCCGCGAGCACGAGGGCCGGACGCGCGCGGCGCTCGAAGAGTATCTGGGCGAGTACGTCGGGACCGGGACCGACTACAAGGTTCTGCGCGGGCTGATTAAGCTCCTGACCGACCGCTGCGAGTTCGAGACGGACGCGCCGGCCGACCCTTCGGAGATACGCCGCGCGCTCTTCCTGAAGGCGCGCGAGCGCCACCCGGTCGTGACGGAGGAGGCCCGCGCCGAGACGGTCGCGGAGGCCGCGCGCGAGCTTTCGTGCGCGCCGGAGGCGGTGCCGCCCGGCCTCTACGCTGACCTGCCGGAGAACCAGAAGCTCGTCTCGTTCGAGGCGCCGACGGCCGCCCAGCTTCTCGACCTCTACAACCTCGCGCAGGCGCAGGCGCTCCTTTATCGCTGCGTGCAGATGCGCCTCCGGCTTGAGCCGCAGGCGCCCGAGGGCTACCGCGAGCTGTTCGGCGCGGTGAAGTCTTACAGGCTCATTCACACCATCAAGGGCAACGCGCGCGACGGCTACGAGGTGCGACTCGACGGCCCGGCCTCCATCTTCCAGCGGTCGCAGAAGTACGGCGTGCAGATGGCCGTCTTCCTGCCGGCGCTGCTGCTCTGCAAGGGCTGGCGGATGCGCGCCGAGATCGAAGCCAGGAAAGGCGAGCCGGCCTTCTTCGACCTCGATGGCCGGCAGACGCGCCTGCGCTCGCACTACCTGAGCGCGACGGGCTACGAGAACCCCGTGCTGGAGAGGCTGCCGCGCGACTGGGCGAAGGCGGCGACCGCGTGGGAGCTTGAGCCGAGCCGCGAAGTAGTGGACTTGGCGGGCGGCGCCTTCATCCCCGACTTCGTGCTGCGGGGGCCGTCCGGCGCGCGGGTTTACCTCGAAATACTCGGCTTCTGGACGCCGGAGCACCTGCGCGAGCGCCTTCTGGAGTTCGACCACGCGGGCCTCAGCCGCTTCATCCTCGCCGCCTGGGACGACCTGCGCGGCAGCCGCGACCCGCTGACTAACGTCCCCGCCAACACCATCGTCTTCAAACGCAGCCTCGACCCCTCGACCGTCGCGCTGATGGCCGAACGTTTAGCCGGCGCCGACGCGTGAGGCGACCGCGCGCGGCTCGGCGGGCCGGTCGCGCCTGACGGGCGGCGTGACCTGTAGGAGGCTGTCAACGTCGAGCGCGGCGAGGCTGTAGCGGCGCGGGTCGGCCGGGCGTCTCCGGTCGAAGGGGTCCGAGCCCCCTTCGCTGCCGAACCGCAGCAGGGTCATCAGCTCGGGGCGCAGCCGCCAGTTGTTGGCCGCCTGCGAACCGCTCTCCGCCTCGCGGTCCGCGGCGAGCCTTTGCAGTTCGGCCGGCAGCGTGCGCTCCTCGTCGAAGTCCGCGAGCAGGCGGGGCCAGCGCAGGCCGATGGCGACGAACTTGCCGAGCTGTTCGAGGGTCAGTTGGCCGTAAGGCGAGTCGGTGGGCGGCGTCCTGAACAGGCCCGTCTCGTGCGCGATGTAGGCCTGTAGCCGGAAGAGGTTGATGAACTGTTTTATGCGCCGCGGGTTGTAGTCGAGCGCCGGCGCCGCCATCAGCACGATGTTCCGAACGGTCAGCGAGTCGCCCTTCTCAAGCAGCAGGAGGCCCGCGCGCTCTTCCGCGTCATCCTCCCCCGGCCCCTTCTCGTCGGCGTCGACGAACTCGATGCGCGCGCCCGCCTCGCGCAGAATATTAAAGTCGTCCCGCCCGTCTTGCGTCGGCCCCGCCCAGGCGGGCGCTCGTCCCCCGTTCGACCGCGGGGCCGCGGGCGCGTCGCCGGTCGGCTCTTCGACGGCCACCAGGTGCTCGCGCACGAGCCGCGCGACCTCTTCCTCGTCGGCCCGGCGCTGCGGCGCCTGCGCGCGAGTCGGCCGCGCCCCGGCGACGCCGTCGCCTGCGACTTCCACGAGCGGGTCGATGAAGTCGAGCAGGGCGCGGACGCCCATCGGCGCGGGCTGCGGGACGCGGAAGGGAATCTGTATGAACTTCTCGATGAAGTTGTAGCCGTACTCAAGGCCGAACGCCGTGTCGGGGCCCGACTTCGGCGCGGCGGCGGGCCCCGCGCCCTGCGCCCCGCCCCCGTCGGCGGGCTTCGTCGGCCTGTGCGCGAGGTAGGGCAGCAGCTTCTCGTTCTTGACGGCGAGGCCGGCGGCGACCTTCTCGCGGTCCATGCCGATGACGAAGACGAGTTGCGGCGCGCCGACCGATATCATCAGGTTGATGGCCTGCATGAGGTCGGCCGCCTTCGGCACCTCGCAGCGGTCGAGGTCGTCGATGAAGACGAAGACCTTGTTGTCGCCCGCGTAGGTCGCGACGATTTTCTTGAAGTCCTCGTGGAACTGCTCGATGAAGGCCACGTTGCCTTCGTAGTCGGGCGACTCGACGTAGCGGCGCAGGTCGAAGGCGAAGGGGTTGCCGACGAACTCGCGCAGCTTCGAGATGAAGAAGATGAAGGCGGCGAAGTAACCGGCGATGCCCGACGCCTTGACGACGCCGGAGAGGGCCGCGGCATCTTTGTCGCCGCCCGCGGCCGCCTTCACTATCGCCGCGCCGTCGGCCATGAACAGCCCGACGAGCGCCCACGACAGCGCGCCGAGCAGCAGCAGGAGGAAGACCATGCGCAGCAGAATCAGCCAGCCGTCGCGCCACCTGAAGCGCCGGAGCAGCAGCTTGAAGTGGGCGCGCAGACGCTCGGCCGGCCCCATGTTCTGCGAGAGCTTGCGGACGAATTCGAGCGCGAACGAAGCCCACAGCGCGTTCTCCTTGTCGTGCCGCCAGGCGTTGAACTCGACGGTCGGGCACCTGAGCCGCCGCGCGTCCCTGCGTATGAGCAGCCGCGTCTGGAGGCGGTCGAGCAGGCCGAACTCCGGCATCGGCACGAGCATTTGCAGCCGCCGCGTCTCTTCGCGCCGCGCGGCCGCCGCCTCGCGCCGCCTCCCGTCGGAGATGGCCCGCAACTCCTCGGCCAGTTGCAGCATGAAGGAGGACTTGCCCGAGCCCCACTCGCCCTCAATCGAGAGCGTGAGCGGCGGCCGCGTCTGCTCGTTCATCAGGAACGTGGCGATGGCCTTGACGTAAGGCGCGAACCCGAGCGTGTCGCGCGCCGAAGGCTGGTCGCTCACGCTTGCCCGCCGGATAGACTCCTCCCCCGCCTCCTCCTCGGCCGCGGGCTCCTCGGGCGGCGTCTCCAAATCTGCGGACGGCGTCACCGCGGGCGGCTCTTCGCCGTCCTCCACGCCACCGGGTAAAAGAATCCGTTGCCACTCGTCGTAAGACCCCGAGTGGTACTCCCTGATGTGCGAGAGGACGGACGAGCGAAGCTGACCGAGGTCGTAGCTCATCTCCTTTAAACGCCGCGTGGCGCTGAACGCGCCGTCCGGGGCAGAGGGCGCGAGAATCGCGCCGATGAGATGTCTGACGCGAACTGTGCCATTGGCGGAGGATGTCGCCAGCGCCAGCTCGCCTGCCTTAGAGACGAGTGCGTCCAAGTCTTTACTGAAGCTGACGAGCAAGGAGTCGACGTGACGTTCGCGGGGGATTTCAATCAAGTCATATTCGGTCAGTTTTAGCAGGTCGATGACATCGGGCTCGGCCGTCGTGCTCTTCGGAGAAGGGCGCTGGGCTTGGAGGGCGAGGAGGAAGGAGTATCCCGCGTGTTTGAGATTGCGAGGGGCGGAACTGAGCAGCGCCGCCAGATAAAGGGTAGAGTCCATCGGGCGCTTTGCGGACAGAGCCATCGTCCCGGCGAGGGCTAAGGCATCCCGGCCGTCCGCGCTCAAACGGTCATGGGCGGATGGCTCCTGTTCACGCGGGGCGGCGGCGACGGAGCCTTCTTCCTCCAGCGCTTCTCCCGAGGGTTTCTCGCCGCCCTCCCGCGGCGTTTCCGGCTCGCCCGCGGCGGCAGGCTTTGAGGCAGGCTCGCCCGCGGCGGCGGCGAGGACGGCGTCGCGCAGGGCGGCGAAAGCCTTTTCGTCGTCGAGGCCGTTGCGGAAGTCGACCCATAGCCTTGCCCGAAGGACGGGCGGCAGGTTGTTTTCATCGCCTTCGGGGAGGAGGACGGGGATAACGCGGAAGGCGCCGCCCGACTCCTTCTCGCGCGCGAGGATGTCGAACAACACCTCTTCGCTTTGTATCACGCCGAGGCCGGCGGGGCCGTAGAAGACGGCGGCGCTGGCCGAGCGCGCCAGCGCCTCCTTCATCTGCGCCCTCCAGTCTTCGCCGCCGCTGACGTACCAGTCGAAGAGCCACACCCTCAGGCCCGAATCCCTCAGCCGGCCGGCGATGTGCTTGGCCGCCTCGGCGTCTTTCTGGTTGAAGGAGATGTAAACGTCGTATTCGTTCGGTGGTGGCGTCATGGCTGTCCTCCGTTTCGGGAGCGACGACCGTCAGGCCGTTCAGCCGAAGACCTCGACCTTCCAGATGTCTTCGGTCAGTTGGGTGGTTTTGATTTCGACGGGCAGGAATTTTTTGACGACTTCGATGTTGGTCGTCGTGTGGAGCGTGAGGGGGCCGGTCGTGTAGGAGCCGCCGCCGGCGAGGGACATGGGGATGAGGAGTTGGTCCGCGAGGTGCTCGCCGACGGGGGCGCCGATTCGGGCGTAGCGGCGCACCTC
>Ga0268242_1000059_pt1 | contig 16859 bp, 10 predicted proteins | sample BulsoiFelSFmetaG_FD_200253 | JGI IMG/M metagenome (GOLD analysis project Ga0268242, IMG submission 200253) | Bulk soil microbial communities from Mexico - San Felipe (SF) metaG (v2) (version 2) | ecosystem: Environmental > Terrestrial > Soil > Agricultural land | place: Mexico: San Luis Potosi... | reverse complement strand
AACATCGGACTCCTGCTGCTCTCGACCGTCGCCGCATACGACTTCGGCTACACCGGCACGCTCGAACTCATAGAGCGTCTCGGTCTGACTTTCACGACGCTCAAGAAGCTACAGAGATTCCGCGGCCACTTCTTCAATTGGTGCGACACGCGCACGCTTGAGCCGCTCAATCCCCAATACATCTCGACCGTTGATAGCGGCAATCTCGCCGGACATCTGATCGCCGTCAAACAAGGTTGCCTTGACATAGGCGACGCTCCGCTCTTCGATGCGCGATTGATTAAAGGGTTCATGGACACGATTGATCTCTTGAGAAGAGAGGCCGAGCGTCTCAGCCCTGCACAGCAACGGACGCAGGTTGTCACCATCAAGGAACTGCGCAAGGAGATCGAAGCCTGTGCCGCATTGGCCGCCGCGAATGTGCCGGAGACGCTTTCTTCGTGGAGCAATCTGTTTGAAACTCTGGCGCAGCACGCCGCCATCATGGAAGACATCGTCGGCGCGCTCGCACAGGAACACGGGCAGGCGAGCTTTGAAGACCTGCGCTTCTGGATTAACTCTCTACAGCATCAGGCGCGCGCCGTCCGTCGCGATCTCAACACGCTCACATCTTGGGCCGGAGAGGCGACCAATCATCTCGCGCCCATCATCAATCGCTGCTCTCAGGATGCGGACGCCCTCTGGCAAAAAATTATGAGCGCGCTTGATCGCACGCTCGCGCTTTCGAGAATCCCTGAAGAGTGTGCGAGCGCGCTTCCACAGTTGGATGAGTTACGCGCTCTTATTGAAGCCTGCTCGTCAGAAGTGACAGAGAAGGATGCCGCGCTCAAGGGTCTCAAGACACTGCGGACAACCATTGAAGAATCATCTTCAGCGGCGAGTTATGCGCTGGCGCGCATGACGCTGCTCGTCCGTCAATGCGACGAGATCGTTAATGAGATGGACTTTCGTTTTCTCTTTGACGAAGAGCGCAAGGTCTTTCGCATCGGCTACAACGCTACGGAAGGGCGCGGCGACAACTCCTTTTACGATCTGCTCGCATCGGAAGCGCGCCTCACCAGTTTTATCGCTATCGCCAAAGGCGACGTGCCGCAGGAGCATTGGTTTCGCCTCGGTCGCCAACTGACTCCGGTGGACGGACACCGCGCGCTCGTCTCCTGGACGGCGACGATGTTCGAGTACCTTATGCCGCTGCTGGTGATGCGCGATTTTCCAGAAACGCTGTTGGGCGAAACTTACCGCGCGGTCGTCGCGCGACAGATTGAATATGGAGAAGAGCGCGGCGTGCCCTGGGGCATTTCTGAATCGGCCTACAACGCGCGCGACCTGCAACTCAACTATCAATATGGGCCATTCGGCGTTCCTGGTTTGGGCTTGAAACGCGGTCTCGGGCAAGAGCTGGTCATCTCGCCGTACTCGACGATGCTCGCGGGGCTGATTGACCCTCTGGCCGCGAAAGAGAATCTAGACAGGCTGGCGCGCGAGGGCGCGCTGGCGCGCTACGGCTTCTACGAAGCGATTGATTACACCCCGGAGCGTGTGCCGCAGAATCAGAAGCGCGTCATCATTCAGTCCTTCATGACGCACCATCAAGGCATGAGCCTCGTCGCCATTGATAATGTGCTGAACAATGATGTGATGCAGAAGCGCTTTCATGCAGACCCACTCGTGCAGGCGACCGCGTTGTTGTTGCAAGAGCGCGTGCCCGTCAATGTTCCCATAACCAGACCGCGCGCTGAAGAAGTTTTGCTCGGGCGCGTCGTGCGCGGCGTCGTCGCTCCCGTCACGCGCCGCTTCGACACTGCGGACTTGCCCACGCCGCGCATGCAGCTTCTCTCGAACGGAACTTATTCCGTGATGGTGACGACAGCAGGGGCTGGCTATTCTGCCTGTGGACCTTTGGCCGTCACGCGGTGGCGCGAGGATGTTGTGCGCGACCATTGGGGAAGCTTCTGCTACCTCCGCGATGTGAGAAGCGGCGCGGTCTGGTCCGCAGGCTTTCAACCGACTGTCGCGCCAGCGGGTTCTTACGAAGTCAGCTTTTCGGAAGACAAGGCTGAGTTCTGGCGGCAGGACGCGGGGCTGGTCACGCACACGGAGATCATCGTCTCGCCCGAAGATGATGCGGAAGTGCGACGCGTCTCTCTGACCAATCAATCATCGCGCACGCGCGAGATAGAGTTGACGAGTTACATGGAGGTTGTGCTCGCGCCGCAGGCCGCAGATGTCGCTCATCCGGCGTTCAGCAATCTCTTCGTCGAAACTGAATTCATCCCGACAGAGAACTCACTTCTCGCTCGTCGCCGCCAACGTTCTGAAAAGGACGAGCCTGTCTGGGGTGTGCATACGGTCGTCACAGAAGGCGAGACGATTGGCGCGGTGCAGTATGAGACTGACCGCCTGCGCTTTCTGGGGCGCGGTCATGACCCGTCAACGCCGCTCGCGGTGATGGAAGACCGCCCGCTCTCGAACACCGTCGGGACAGTTCTGGACCCTGTCTTCTGTTTGCGGCAGCGCGTCCGCCTGAAACCGACCGAAACGGCGCGCATCTCTTTTGCTACAGCAGTCGCGCGCTCGCGCGAAGAGGCATTGCGTCTCGCGGACAAGTATCACGACACGAGCACGTTTGAGCGCGAGGCGAGGCTCGCCTGGACGAAATCTAAAGTCGAGATGCAGCACCTCGGCATAGACCCGGAAGAGGCGCATCTCTTCCAACGCCTTGCCGGTCGGATACTCTATTCCGACCCGTCTTTGCGTCCCGGCTCGCACGTTCTCTCGCTCAACACGCAGGCGCAAAGTGCGCTCTGGCCCTATGGCATCAGCGGTGACTTGCCCATCGTGCTCGTGCGCATCGGGCAAATGGAAGAGTTAGACATGGTGCGGCAGATGCTCCGCGCGCACGAATACCTGCGCTTGAAAGGTTTGACGTTTGATCTGGTAATTTTGAACGACCGCCCCTTGAGCTATGTTCAGGAACTCAATGAAGAGATACAGAATCTGATTCGCAAGACAGGCTCGCAAGCTCTCCTCGATAAACCCGGCGGAGTTTTCTTACGCCGCACAGACATCATGCCCGAAGCCGATAGGATTCTGCTGCACACGGTCGCGCGAGTTGTCATCGTGACGGATCGTGGCTCGCTCGACGAACAACTCGTTCGTCGTCCGGCGGAAAATGATCTGCCTTTGCCTTTCGTTCCGCGACGACCTTCGCGCACATACCCTGAGCCGACCGTTGAGCTTCCGAAACTAAAATTCTTCAACGGCCTCGGCGGCTTTGCGACTGAAGGCAGAGAGTACGTGACCATTCTTGGCGAAGGACAATGGACGCCTGCGCCCTGGTTGAACGTCATCTCGAATGGGCGTGATTTCGGTTTTCAGGTGACGGAGACAGGCTCCGGCTACACCTGGAGTGTCAACAGCCGCGAGAATCGTTTGACGCCCTGGTCCAACGATGCGGTCTCAGACCCTCCGGGCGAAGTCATCTATTTAAGAGACGAAGAGACGGGCACAGTCTGGACGCCGACGCCTCTGCCCATCCGCGAGGCCGGGCCATATGCCATTCGTCATGGGCAGGGCTACACGGTCTTCGAGCGCACGAGTCATGGATTGGCGCAAGAGCTTTTGCAATTTGTTCCCCTGGATGCCTCCGTCAAAATTTCACTGCTCAGGCTTCGCAACCACAGTGACCGCAAGCGCAAGCTTTCCGTGACGAGCTACAACGAGCTTGTGCTCGGCGTGCAGCGCGGCACGAACGCGCCCTTCGTCATCACTGAGACGGACGAAGCAAGCGGAACACTCTTCGCGCGCAATCCTTACAATAATGAGTTCGCAGGCCGAGTCGCTTTTCTTGAGATGAGCGAGCGCGAGCGCACCTTTACCTGCGACCGCAAAGAGTTTTTGGGGCGCAACGGCTCGCTCCAAAGTCCAGCCGCGTTCAGGCGCGCGAAGCTCTCAGGTCGAGCGGGAGCGGGACTTGATCCGTGCTTTGCGATGCAGACGATTGTAGAGCTTGCGCCCGGCGAGACACGCGAGATCGTCATCCTCTTAGGACAAGGCGATAATCTGGACGAGGCGCGCGAGCTGGCTGCTAAGTTCAGAAGAGTGTTGATGGTCAATCAGGCGTTCGAGCAGGTCATCAATTATTGGGACGAGCTTCTCGGCACAATTGAAGTCCGCACACCTGATTCGGCGATGGACGCGTTGCTCAATCGTTGGCTGCTCTATCAAGCGTTGGCGTGCCGTGTCTGGTCTCGCTCGGCCTTTTATCAATCGGGCGGAGCCTTTGGTTTCCGAGACCAGTTGCAGGACGTGATGGCGCTCGTCTACTCAAAGCCGGACATTGCGCGCGAGCAGATAGTGCGCGCGGCATCGCGCCAATTCAAAGAGGGCGACGTGCAGCACTGGTGGCATCCGCCGACAGGTAGAGGCGTGCGCACACGATTCTCTGATGACCTTTTATGGCTGCCCTTCGTCACGAGCTTTTACATAGAGGTCACAAATGATGCTTCCGTGCTGGATGAAGTCGTGCCGTTTATCGAAGCCCCTTTGCTGAAGCCGGACGAGAGCGAATCCTACACACAGCCCACAACATCAACCGAAACGGCGAGCGTTTATGAGCACTGTGCGCGCACGCTCGACAGAAGCCTGGAGACAGGCGCGCACGGTTTGCCTTTGATGGGATCGGGCGATTGGAACGATGGGATGAACCGCGTCGGCGACAAAGGTAAAGGCGAAAGCGTCTGGGTCGGTTGGTTCCTGCACACGGTGCTGAATGGCTTTGCTCCGTTTTCGGAAGCGCGCGGCGAGAGTAAACGCGCCGCCACATATCGCGCTCACATGCAGAAGTTGAAAAAGGCTCTCGAAGAAGATGCCTGGGACGGCGATTGGTATCGTCGCGCTTACTTTGACGACGGCACACCGCTCGGCTCTGCACAGAATGAAGAGTGCCGCATTGATTCGATTGTGCAATCTTGGGGCGTCATCTCAGGCGCAGCCGACCACCATCGCGCGGCGCGAGCCATGTCTGCCGTCGAACAGTATTTGATTCGACGCGGCGATGGACTTGTCATTCTCTTTACTCCTCCGTTCGACAAGAGCGCGCTCGACCCGGGCTACATCAAAGGCTATGTGCCGGGCGTGCGCGAGAACGGCGGACAGTACACGCACGCCGCGCTCTGGACCTTGATCGCCTATGCGAAGCTTGGCGACGGCGACCGCGCTGGCGAACTCTTCGCGCTCCTGAATCCGATCAGCCATGCTTCGACGCGCGCTGGTCTTTACAAGTACAAGACAGAGCCATATGTCGCGGCGGGCGATGTCTATGCCGTCTGGCCGCACACCGGGCGCGGCGGGTGGACCTGGTATACGGGCAGCGCGAGCTGGATGTATCGCGCGGGGCTTGAATCAATCCTGGGGTTTGACCTCAGGGGCGCGCGTCTGCGCATTGACCCATGCATTCCGCGAAGCTGGCGCGAGTACGAGATAAACTATCGTCGCGGCCAGACGCGCTATCTGATTAAGATTGAAAATCCTTTCGGCGTGAGCCGGGGCGTTGCCGAAGTGTGGCTTGAAGATGTGCAGCAATCCGCAACTGAAATCACGTTGGCCGATGACGGGAAGACTCATCACGTCCGAGTCGTTCTCGGGGAACATGAGCCTCCGGCAGATGAGCCGAAGACAAGCTCGACGCAGGAGCAATCTTTGAGCAGCCAATCACATTAAGAACTCAAGTTGCGAATCCAGCTACCGAAACTTTATCCGATTACAGATGCTCGTCTCACCGGTCTCTCGCACGCAGAGCAGGTGAGACGCTTGAGCGCGGGCGGAGCGACTCTCATCCAACTACGCGAGAAACAGAAAGAGGCGCGCGAGTTTTATAGAGAAGCAGAAGAGGCTTTGCGTGTGGCGCGCTCTTTGGGGGTGCGCCTCATCATCAACGACCGCGTTGACATCGCGCTTGCACTCCGAGCCGACGGCGCTCATCTGGGCCAGGATGATCTGTCGCCAGAGTTCGCGCGCGAAATTTTAGGAGAGCCTTCGCTGCTTGGCTTTTCAACTCATAGCGTCGAGCAAGCCATCGCAGCCGCGCGTCTCCCAGTTGATTACATCGCCATCGGCCCTATCTTTGAGACCTTATCGAAAGAGAACCCTGACCCAGTGGTCGGCCTTGATGGTCTTCGTCGCGTCAAGCAGGCTGTGGGACGCGTGCCTCTCGTTGCCATCGGGGGAATAGGGCGCGCGCAAATAGGGGAAGTCTTCGCCGCCGGAGCAGATTCAATCGCTGTCATCAATTTATTGCTCGCCGGAGAGCCAGCGCGGATTGAAGCCCGCACACGCGAAGTTTTAGCCAGCATTTAGATAAAAACCTTCGTAAATTCGAGGAAGAACATCAAGGTCAACAAATTTTGCTTGCGTTTGACTTCGTTATACGAGACAATCCGAGTGTCGGCATTTATGTAAGGAGCCGACCCGGTTTTGCCTGCCGGTTCATTTTCAAAAAGACTTACCTTTCGCAGACCTGACTTCTCCCTGATCGAACTTCTGACAACGGAGTGCCATCCCTGAATGAGTTTCTTTGACCTGCCGCCCATCATCGAGCGCATGCTGCTCGTCTCGGACAAAATCAGCGACTTGAACTTCAGCGTCGGCCAGCCGCCGCAGGTAGAGATCAACGGTAAGCTGACGCCCGTTCAACCCCTGGGTTTGCAAAAGCTGATGCCTTACCAGACAGAGATCATCGCCATGACTCTGATGCACGGCAATCCTGAAGCAGCCGAACGCCTGGCGCACACCGGCACGGCAGATCTGAGCTACAGCCTGCCTTCGCGCACGCGCTTTCGCGTCAACATCTTTCAGCAGCGCGGCTCTTATTCGATAGTGATGCGCGTCATCCCGACCGACATCCCGAGCATTCAATCATTGTCGCTCCCATCGCAACTTGCAGAGATCGCAGACCTGCGTAACGGGATAGTGCTTTTGACCGGCCCGACCGGTTCCGGCAAAAGCTCCACGCTCGCGGCCATCATAGACATCATCAACGAGACGAAGCAATATCACATCGTCACCATCGAAGACCCGATTGAGTTTCTGCATTCGCACAAGGGTTCGACCATCAATCAACGCGAGGTTGGGTCCGACACGAAAGACTTTCCTTCGGCCTTGCGCGCCGCCTTGCGTCAAGCTCCGAAAGTGATTCTGATCGGCGAGATGCGCGACTTCGAGACAACAGAGATTGCTTTGGAAGCAGCCGAGACAGGCCACCTCGTGCTCTCGACTCTGCACACGATTGACGCCTCGAAATCAATTGACCGCATCATTGGACTCTACCCGAAGAATGAAGAGAAGGTCATTCGCACGCGCCTTGCGCAAACGTTTCGCTACATCGTCTCGCAGCGATTGATTCCGCGCGCGGACGGTCGCGGGCGCATCGCAGCCGTCGAGATTCTCAAGTCCAGCCCACGCACGCGGGAGTACATCGAAGAAGGCGAGTCAGAAGGCAAATCTTTGCTTGACGCGATGCGCGATGGCAAGCTCGATGGGATGCAGGATTTCGACGGCGTCATCAAGGATATGATTGAGCGCAAAGTGATCACGATGGAAGATGGCCTGGCGTTTGCCACGAACCAGAACAATCTGATTCTTGCGCTCAAGGGACTGTCCTCGTCCGAAGATTACATGCGCACGGGAAACCAGGTTCCCGTCGGAGCTTTTCAAGATTACGGCTCGATGCTCGACGCCATCGAGTAAGCAATTAATGGAAGACGCCGCTCTCGAAAATCGCGCGCGGCGTCTCAAACTCTTTCCAACGAACATCATGATTGTCGTCTGTTCCCAGTGTTCCACGCGATTGCAACTCGATGACGCGAAAGTTCCAACGCGTCCCTTCACGGTGCGCTGCCCGAAATGCCAGAGCATCATTCAAGGGCAGCCGCCCACAACTGCTGCCAACGCTAATGGCCAGCAGAGCGCGCTCGGCATAGGCGATGCGCCCGCCCTCGACAACGCGCGCTTCAATCCGCCGATGGCCGCCCCTGCCTTCAAAGCCGATAGCCCCGGTGATGATGTGCAAAGTTACGGCAATGCCTCTGGACCAGAGCCTAAAGACCTGGCGCAACTGCTCGCCGATCTCCTGCAACAGTCCATGCCCGCCGCAGGCAAACAGCGCAGCGCGGCACGGCTTCATTGGGAGAATCGCCGCGTACTCGTCTGCGTCACGCCCGAGCGCAGAGAGCCGATTGCGCGCGCGCTCGTGGACTCGAATTATCAAGTCTATGTCGCGGGAGACACTTCGCAGGCTACGGAACGCATGCGCGAAGATAAGATGCATGTCATCATTCTCGAACCGGATTTCGATGCGGTCGAGCAGGGCGCGGCCTTCGTCACGAGCGAGATCAACACATTGCGCCCGGCGGAGCGCCGCCGCTTAATCTTTATTCATCTCACGCCGACGGCTCGCACGCTGGACACACATGCGGCCTTTGTGCATAACGTCAACCTTGTGGTCAACACAGCCGACATAGAGAGGTTGCCGCAAGTTCTCGAACGTACGATCCGCGATTTCAACGACCTTTACGCAGACTTCAATGCTGCGCTCAACATCGCCGCGATTTAGAGGCGAGACGAACGTTTCAGTTCTCGTTAATCAACCCAGGCCGTCACCGCCGAGAAGCTTCTTGGCCGTGACGGTCTTCATCATTTACAACGAACTCGAAGCCTCTTGACGAGGCGCGCGCGTTGGGCTGTCAGGCTTAACTGTAATCTGCTAATCTTATGCTGAACGGTAATCAAGGAAGGGGAGCAAGCTGGATTGAAGATTAAATGAATAATCCACGAGGCAACACGAAACGAGACGAATAGGACGTTTTGTTCGTCTCGTTTCATGTTGCTTCGTGGACGGTCTTCCTTCCCTTTTGGAGCGATCAGTTATTAAAGTCCGAAGCCGTAATCCTTAGCCGTAATTCTTCTTTGCTTTATGGCGGCGCACGAAGTAATCAGCAACAACAGTGAGCGCGAGTTGGCGCGCGACGAGGGACACGCGCACCATCACACGCACTCTCATGGCCGCGCCACGCGCAGTCGCCGCAGCCTGAGCATCGTGCTCGTGCTCACAGCCCTGTACATGCTGGCCGAAGCAGTGGGCGGCTTCATGACGGGTTCGCTGGCCCTGCTCGCTGATGCCGGACACATGTTGACCGATGTGGCGGCGCTGGCTCTCGCGTTGATTGCCGTCTGGTTCAGCTCGCGCCCGGCGACCTCCAGCAAGACGTTTGGCTATTATCGCCTGGAGATTTTCGCCGCGTTGATTAATGGTGTCGCGCTCGTTCTCATTTCGCTGCTCATCTTCTACGAAGCTTACAAGCGTTGGGCCGCGCCGCCTGAGGTTCGGAGCGGCTTGGTGATTTTGATCGCAACGGGCGGACTCGTTACCAACCTGGTTTGCGCCTGGCTGCTGCACGGTGACCATAAAGATGATTTGAACGTGCGCGGGGTCTGGCTTCATATCATTGGCGATGCGCTCGGCTCTGTCGGCGCAATTCTCGCGGGTGTGCTGATGTCACTTTACGGATGGTATGCGGCAGACCCACTCTTTAGTTGTTTGATAGGGCTGCTGGTCATCGTCAGTTCGTGGCGCTTGATACGCGAGTCAACCAACGTGCTTCTTGAAGGCACGCCTTCACACATCAACCTGGCGGCGGTCGAAGATGCTATCTTGCAGACTCGTGGTGTGCAGGACGTTCACGACCTGCACGTCTGGACCATCACTTCAGGACGCGAAGCGCTGAGCGCGCACGTGATTCACATAGAGGCCATCTCGCAGGCGGAACTCTTGACGGAACTGCGCAAGAAACTGCACGACAGCTTCGGCGTTGACCATTTGACGATTCAGATGGAGACGCCGGATTTTGAGGACGACACATTCCACTTCTGCCACGCGGGCACGGCTTGCTTTCGTTCGACAAGGGAATGAGTCCAAAGTCCAAAGCCCAAAGTCCAATGTCGAAAGCGACCTGACTTTGGACATTAAGCTTTGGACTTTGGACATATTGAGATATGGAAATCAGTCTCTTACTCACGCTTGATTTACGCGAACAGGCTGCTTTGCAGGCCGCGCTCGTGACACATGGCGCGCCTGATAGTTTGGTGACGCTCGCTTTGACGGGCGCGTGCCGCATCGCAACGCTCGACGAGGCTCGTCATCTCAGACGCTGGTTGGCGGATGCGCGCGCCGCAGGGCAGACGGATTTTATTTCGCTCAACTCAATCGAGCGCGCTCTCATCCGCTTCGGAGTCTAACGGAAAGGCAGAATCCAGAAGTCAGGAGTCAGAATTCAGAATGGATAAGGCCGCAAACCACATTCTTCTGTTTCTCTTTTCTTCCGGCTTCTGACTCTGACTTCTGCTTTTTTATGACCGAAATTAAATTAGGGTATGGACATACACCGGTCGTCTTCACTTACGACGCGGCGCGTTTTCATGTGCTTGAGATCGAAGACGGAGAGAAGGAACGCGCGCTAACGGATGTTGAGATCGGCGCGGCGTTGGATGAGCCGATTGATTCTCCTCCTCTCGAAGAGATAATCTCGGCGGGCGAGACAGTCTTAATCGTCGTCTCGGATGCGACGCGCGCGACCGCGAGCGGACAGGTCGTCAATCTTCTCGTGCGGAGACTCATTGAGTCAGGCGTTTCTCCAGGCGACATCCACATAATTTTTGCGACGGGCATCCATCGCGCCGTCACTGCGGAAGAGAAGCACGAGCTTTTGACGCCGTTCATCGCGCAGAGAATCAGGACGCTCGACCACTCGGCTTCGGATGCTTCGAGCATGATTCGTCTGGGCCAGACAGAGCGCGGCACACCCATCGAAATCAATCGCGCGCTCAAAGAACACGATCACGTCATTCTCACAGGCGCGATTGGCTTTCACTACTTCGCAGGCTTTACGGGTGGGCGCAAGAGCATCTGTCCAGGTCTGGCTTCTGCTCAAACAATTGAGGGGACGCACATGCTTGCGCTCGATTTCGAGCGCGGAGGTCGTCGTGCGGGCGTCGGCACGAGTCTCCTCGACGGCAACGCTGTCCACGAAGAGTGTGAGCGAGTGGCCGCACTCGTTTCGCCATCGTTTCTCGTCAACACGGTGGTTGACGAGAGCGGGCGCGCCCTGCGCGTTTACGCTGGCGACTGGCGCGCGGCACATCGTCGCGGCTGTCTGGAATATGCGCGGACGCATTCGATTAAGATTGAAGAGAAGCGCGGGGTCGTCGTGGCGAGTTGCAACGGCTCACCCTGGGACATCAATCTGATTCAGGCGCACAAATCTCTGGACATGGCCGCGCACGCTTGCCTTGAAGGCGGCGACATCATTTTATTGGCCGAGTGTCCAGATGGTTTTGGTCGCGCAGATTTTCTCAAATGGTTCGAGGCGACGGATTCGCGCGCGCTTGAGAATCGTTTACGAGAGGGCTACGAAGTAAACGGGCAGACAGCCTGGTCTCTGCTCACAAAGGTGGAGAAGTTTCGCGTGCATCTGATTTCGGAGTTGGCGGACGAAGACGTGCGCCGGATGCGTATGCAGCCCGCGCATAATCTTGATGAAGCCCTCGCGCTCGTGAATCAAAATGCGCAGGGCTACATCATGCCGTGCGCTTCCGTAGTGCTGCCGGTCGTTTCGATTTAATGGAAGATGACAGGCTCGCTATTGCTCATCTGTTAGTCTCGGCACTACAATTCACAGCCCGAAGAAATTTTGTAGGGGCAGGGATAAGCCCTGCCGTCTTTTCAAACCCAATGCGGGCAGGGACAAGCTCTGCCCCTACAATTCTTGTTGGAGAGATTATTTCATGAGAACAAAACTCTTGATGTTCACCGCTCTCCTGGTCTGTGGCGTTTTGAATATTAGCGCTCAGCAGGCGAATGCTTCGCAGGGCAATGAGCAGCGCGTCGGTCTGGAAGAGCAAGCGATTGCTCTCGATTCAGTGGGACAGACTGCGCTCTCGGGACAGCTTGTGACAAGGGCGCTCAGTGGAACGCCCGATGCGCCCGTCAAGAATGTGCGCTTCATACTGGAGAATCGCTCAACGCTCTTTTACACATACGTTACAGGAACAGTCACTTTCTATGACGAGCGGGGCGTGCGTTGTGGCGAAGGCGAGTTCACCTTGAACGCTCTTGCGCCCGGCGAGCAGGCCGAAGTGGACGCGCCCGGATTGAGGCTCGCCTGCGCGCCGAGGGCCTGGCGCATCGTCGCCAACAATCTGCTCACGCGCACGACCGACGTGGCAAAGCCTAAAGTGGAACAGAGCGCGCAGCCTGTACCGCTACAGCCTACGGCGAGCGCGCCCGCGCCAACCTCGCTGGAAATTACCGTGAACGATAAAGTTTATAACGCGCCGTTGGGCAGCACGCTGGACATTCCAGTGAAGAGTAAGCGAGTCAAGATTACAGTCCGCTCATCTCAATAAGGTTTCGTGACTCGCTACTTGCGTGTAGAAAAAATTGTAATCAAGTTGCAAGCTAAGTAGCGAGCGGGTTGCGGCAACACCTCGTACAATTCGGCGCATCCAGCGGCGGCGTGAGCAATATTACGCCGCCGCTTCTGTATCTGAATAGGCTCCGTTGAGATACATCAGTCGCCACGAGCTTATAGTCTTTGAATTATTGACTCGGTAATCACGGGTCAGTACCGCCTGCGGTAGCGGGCGGGGAATTTAAGGGATGAGGGCAGAGGGCAGAGGGAGGAAGAAAAGAAAGACTGTTCTGGTTTTCATTCATCCCTCATCGCTGCCGCCCTCATCCCTTCGTTAGCAGGCGGCACTGACCCGCCGTCACGCGTCGCCTAAAGTTATTACCGAACCTACGATTCAAAGACCATTAGCTAGTGGCAACTGAAAGGAATCAACATTCTCTGGTTCTTCAATCTTACTTTGCTCTGCAATTTGGTATCATGTCAGGCGGCGCATGAGTAACTCAATTGGAATCATCTCAGGCAAAAGGCGAGCGCGCACGGCTGCGTCGGACGAAGCGGTCATCGCGCGGCTTCGTGAGATAGTCGGCGCAGAGCACGTCATCGTTGACCCGGAAAAGGTAGAGCCTTACGGGCAGGATGCGGTGAAAGAAAAATTTCCGCCCGAAGCGGTTCTCTTTCCGCGCACGGCTGATGAGGTCGCTGCGATTCTGAAACTAGCCAACGAAGCGCGCTTTCCAGTGACGGCGCGCGGCGGCGGCGTCGGCTACACGGGCGGCGCAGTCCCCGTTGAAGGCGGCGTCGTCATCGGCACTGACCGCATGAATCAGATCAAGGAGATCAATCCAGACGACCTCAACGTTGTCACTGAGCCGGGCGTCAGAACCTTTGCCTTGCAACAGGCCGTCGAAGCCGTAGGGCTTTTCTATCCGCCAGACCCTGCCTCTTACAAAGATTCTTTCATCGGCGGCAACATCGCGGAAAATGCCGGAGGCATACGCTCCGCCAAGTACGGCGTGACGAAGCATTACGTGCTGGGGCTTGAAGTCGTCACGCCCACAGGCGAGATCATCAGAACGGGCGGGCGCACGAGCAAGAACGTCGTCGGGTTTGATTTGACCGGCTTGATCTGCGGCTCGGAAGGAATGCTCGGCATCATCACGGAAGCGACGCTGCGCCTGCTGCCATTGCCGGAAGCGACGCGCACTGTTCGCGCCACGTTTCACACGATGCGCGAGGCTTGTGCATGTGTGGCAAGATTTTCGCGGGCGCGCGTGACGCCCGTTGCGATTGAGGTCCTGGATAGAAACTCTATCGCGGCGGTCGAATCTGAATATGCTTTCGGTTTGGCGCAGGATGCTGGCGCGCTCTTGCTCGTCTCGGTTGACGGCTCTGTCGAAGAAGTCGAGCGAGCGTCGCTCCTGGTTGAAGAGATTTTGCGCGATGGCGGCGGCTATGATCTGATTCGCGCCGTGACGAAAGAAGAAGAAGATAAGTTGTGGGATGTGCGCCGCTCGCTCTCTCCGGCAATCAAGAAGTTCGGGACGCTGAAGTTTAATGAGGACGTTGTCGTCCCGCGCTCGCGCGTGCCCGAGTTGATCGAGCAGGTTGAAGAGATCGGTCGTCGTCATCAAACCTTCGTCGTCAACTTCGGCCACGCTGGCGACGGCAACATACACGTCAACTTCATGTGTGACCGCGATGACCTTGAAGCAGTGCGCCGCGCGCGCGAAGCCGTGCGTGAGACTTTCGCTGTCGCTGTTAATTTGGGCGGCACGATTAGCGGCGAGCATGGCATCGGTTACGTCAAAGCTCCTTATCTTGAAATGGCGATTAGCTCGCAGACCGTCGAGACAATGAAGCAGATCAAGCGCGCGCTCGACCCGAACGGAATCTTGAACCCTGGAAAAATGTTTATGGGGGATGGGGGTTAGGGGCTGGGGGTTGGAAAAGCTTTTCACTATCCCAAACCCCTAACACCCATCCCCCGCACTTATGATTTCTACGCTGATAGAACTTCAACGTCTCAAAGGATTGGAGCGCACGGGTTGGATGTTGCGCGGGATTGCGGCTGGCGCGGAATCGGTCGCGGCGCATTCTTATGGGGTGGCGGTGGCTGCGATGTTGTTGGCGGACGAAGTGATCGCGCGCGGCGTTGAGGTCAACATGGAGCGGGTCTTGAGAGTCGCCCTCTTGCATGATTGGGCTGAGGCGCGCGTCGGGGATATGCCGCGCACGGCGACCGAGTACTTTGGGGCGGCGGCTAGAAAACGCGCTGAGCGCGCGGCGTTCACGGACATCGCCCGTGATTTGGATGCTGGTGGCTTGGCTGAAAAGTATGATGCTCTGCACGAGGATTACGAGGAACGCGCGAGCCTCGAAGCGCGGCTTGTTAAGGCTGCTGATGTGATTGATCTGCTCGTGCAGACGCTGGCCTTCGAGCGCGCGGGCGTGCGCGGACTTAACGAATTCTGGGAGGGAATTGCTGAGCGCAGTCTGGGATTAGAAGGCGTTGCCGGTGAGGTCGTCAACGAAGCTCTGCGGCAACTATTGGAAGAGCGCAGGCGTGTTCTCGCTTTGTGAGGACACTCTCTTGAGTGTCCCAGCCTTCGTTGACAATGCCGAATGCTCTTTGCTAGCTTTCTTAGCTTAATTTTTATCAAGATAATTGGTCTTATATAATAGCTTCGGGGTCAAGCACGCACTTTTAGTTGATGGTTAATCAAATCTCTTTGCCTACAAAATCGTTTCCGCGCGTTGTCAGCCTTCTTTTACTTGCGCTCGGTCTCACTGTCATGAGCGGATGCGCGAGCCTGTTCGGAGTTAAGAAGAAGATCACTGTCTATCCTGTGCTCGGCCCGCTGTCGGACGCGACGACGCAGCGGCTTATCTCTGAGGTCAATCGTCTGGCCGCAGTCCGCTCGATCAAAGGCAAGATTGACATACAGATTCAGGACAACTCGTTTGCCGAAGCCGGACTCGCCGAAAAATACAGGACCGCCGACGGAACAGTTTACTTGCAACGCCCCGGCCAGATTTACTTGCGGATTCAAGCTCCCTTTGTCGGCACGGACATCGCACAGATGACATCTGATGGCGAGCATTTCCGCGTCGCCGTCCTGCAAGGCGACGAGAAGATTCGCCGCTTCGTATTGGGCACGAACAGCGCCAGCTATCCGAAGCTGGACATGGACAACAGCAACGACAAGAAGAAGAAGGATGGCAAAGGTGAGCAGACAGTCAATGTGCTTTCGAGTCTGCGCCCGCAGCATTTCACGGACGCGCTGATGATTCGTCCCATCGAGGCTCGGACAAACTCCGGCCTCGTTTATGCCAAGAGCGAGTTCTATCAAGAGGAAGATGCGACCAACAGCCAGCAGGGCAAAAAGGATGGGAGCAAAACGGCGCGCGTCGTGCGCGGCTATTTCCTTCTGGATGAGCTTGCGGCGGGCGGCGAGACTGGCGCGCGCCTCTTACGTCGTTTCTGGTTTGATCGCGTCGGCGGAATAAGGCTGGCGCGCGTGCAGACCTTTGACAAGGACGGGATGCTTGATTCGGACATCACCTACAGCGACCCGAAAAATTTCGGCGAAGGCGGCAGCATCGTCATGCCCTCGCGCGTAGAGTTGACGCGCCCGCATGATCGTTACAAATTGAGCGTTAGCTATCAATCGCCCGAAGCAGTCGAACTCGATCACGAATACAAGCCGAGCGTCTTCGTCCTTGAGAACAAATGGCAACTTCCGACTCTCGATTTAGACGAGCGCGAGAGACAGCGAGCCAACAACAAGTGAATTATGAATTTTGAGTTTTGAATTTTGAATTGAAGAAGCAGGACTGCTTTCAATTCAAAACTCAAAATTCAAAACTTATTAAAGTGGATAATCTCATCACAGCCAACATCCGTCAGCGACCCATCCGCTCGCTCGTGAGCGTGGTCGGGGTTGCCCTTGGGGTTGCGCTCGTCATGTTGTTCACGGGGCTGGCGCGCGGGATGTCCAATGACTTGCAACGTCGCTCGCAGAATTTACGCGCAGAGATTATCTTCACACGTCCGGGCACGATGGATAACGTGACGAGTTCGACGGCGAATCTCAGCACAAAGTATGTCGAGAGATTGAAGAGGATCGAAGGCGTTGACGCGGCTGTGCCGGAGATTCGCTATGTGATTCAAGGAGGCTCCGGCTTCGGCTTCGAGCAGGTCGAAGGCGTTGACTGGGAAGCTTTCTCGCAGATGAACGGGTTGAAGCTCGTGGAAGGGCGCGCTCCTGTTGCGAGGAGCGAGGAGGCCAAAGGGCGCGACGAGCCTGTGGAGATTGTCATTGACGAGACGAAGGCGAAGAACAGCAACGTCGGCGTCGGCGGCGTGCTGAAACTCTTCGGCGACATACCGCACAG
>Ga0268242_1000057_pt1 | contig 17367 bp, 8 predicted proteins | sample BulsoiFelSFmetaG_FD_200253 | JGI IMG/M metagenome (GOLD analysis project Ga0268242, IMG submission 200253) | Bulk soil microbial communities from Mexico - San Felipe (SF) metaG (v2) (version 2) | ecosystem: Environmental > Terrestrial > Soil > Agricultural land | place: Mexico: San Luis Potosi... | reverse complement strand
GGCGTTCGTCAGACCGCCGCCCTGATAGATTTGGCTAATCACCAGATTGGCCGCGTCATCGTTGTTAATGGTTCCCAGACCTTGACCATCAGAGAGAGTCGCGCCCGAAACGTTCGTGACATTAACGAAGAAGGTCTCGTTCGCTTCCACGAGCGTGTCGCCGTTGACAGTCACGTCGAAAGTATAGGTCTGTTGACCGGCGGGAATCGTCTGCGCAGTCAAACTCTTCGCCACATAATCGCTGCCAGCGGTCGCCGTGCCGTCCTGCGTCGCAATGTCGAAAGTGATGCCGCTTGCCGGGGCTGGCAGCGACGAGCTGACGGTGAAGGTGAAAGTAGTTGTGCCGCTATTGCCTTCCGCGGCAGTCACGTCATTAATCGTCAGCGTCGGGCTATCGTCATTGACAATCGTGCCCGTGCCTTGACCGTCAGCGATAGTCGCGCCGGAAACATTTGTCACGTTGACGAAGAACGTCTCGTTCGATTCGATGACCGTATCGCCATTGACAGTCACATCGAACGTATAAGTCTGTTGTCCAGCAGGAATGGTTTGCGACGTGAGGCTGCGGGCAACATAGTCGTTGTCAGCGACCGTCGCCGTGTTGTCCTGTGTCGCGATGTCGAAGGTGACGCCTCCGGTCGGCGCAGGCTGCGAGAGGCTGACCGTGAAGGTAAACGTGGTCGTTCCCGCATTGCCCTCGTTCGCCGTGACATCATTGATGGAGAGCGTCGGATTGATAGTCAGGCTCGCAGTGCCTTGTTGAGAGCCTGCGCGCGCGCGGATGGTCGTCGAGCCGGAAGCGAGAGCTTTGGCCGTTGTTGATTGACCCGTAATCGGTGACAGGGTTGCTTTGGTTGTGTCGCTCGAATCCCAGATGAATGAAACGTTCTGGACCTCCACCTCTGTGCCGCTAACATTGCTGAACGCTTTGGCAGTGAAGTCTTTCGTCTGCCCAATATTGACGGCTGTGAAAGACGGCGTGATTTCGATGCGCGTGATCGCGGGCGAGCCGAAAGGCGTGCCGTCGGCGCGTGTTCCGGGCGAGAAGACACGGCCAGCCGCATTCGTGGCTGTTGAATGAGCGACAAAATTACCGCCCGCCGTGCCGCTTTCTGCATCAGGTGAGCGAGTCAGAGACTGGTCCGTAGGCGCTGGCGGATTCCCTGTTCCGCCGTAGGTCTGTGACGCAATCTGGACATCTGTGCCGCCGACATTGAGTTTGACAATTACAGTGTCACCGCCATCATTGAGGCTGAGCGTGCCGGAGCCAGGAACCGTGAGGACGAGCGCGCCACCAAAGGCAGGGTCATTCGGATTAAAGGTCGCAGCTTGCGCTCCACCAAAGACAACTACTGCACGTCCCGCAGCCAAAGTCGTTCCGGCAGGGAAGGTGAAGCGTGAAGTTGCAGCGTTCGTTGCATCAGTAATCACGACACCGGAAAGGTCAACAGCGGCGGTTGAATTGTTTACTAACTCGACAAACTCATCGTCCTCAGAATCACGCACGCCGTCGCGGTTGGCGTCACCTTCGATAGCATCCGTAGCGGGATTGTCCGCGCCAACGTCCGCGTTGATTTCATTAATCACGAGCGGGACTTGAACCGTCAAAGTTGACGTGCCCGAAATCGTCGCGCCCGTCGCATCAGATGTGGTTGCTGTGATTGTTGTCGAGCCGAGTCCGACTCCCGTTGCTAATCCATTTGCATTGATGGTCGCAACGTTCGTGTTGCTCGAACTCCAACTGAAGCTCACGTTCGCAATCGGTTGGTTGTTCTGATCGAACGCGGTCGCCGTGAACTGCTGTGTCTGCCCGCGATTGATTGTTGGATTCTGTGGAGCGACATCAACGCGCGACACAACGGGCGGAGGCTCGTTGACGGTGAGCGTGGCCTGGCTGCTCGAAACAGTTGTCGTGCCGTCCGTTGCTTGTGCAGTGATGTGTGCAGTGCCCGCGCTTCGCCCCTTCACGGTCGCCGTCGCAATGCCTGTACTGGGATCGGTCGAGACGGATTCAACCGTCGCAATGTTGGTGTTGTCCGATGCGAATGTGATGGTCACATTCGTCATCGGGCGATTGAATTGATCGAACCCTTGTGCTGTGAACTGTGTCGTCTGTCCTGTTATTACACTGGCCGAGGGCGGTGAGATCGTCACACTCGACAAGCGACCGACGCCAACGGCAAAGGCCGAGCCGTCAACGCGTGTGCCCGGACTAAACGCGCGACCGCCGCTGCCCGATGCAGTCGTGTGCGGCACGAACTGTCCACAGGTCCCGCCGCCCGCGTCGGGCGAGCGCGTCAGCGATTGATTGGTGTCACCGTCCAATCCGGTCGAGCCGCCGTATGTGAAGATGTTCGTGATCGCACCCGATGGCTGGCGCAGGGTGACAGAGCCGCCGGAATTGTTGAGCGTCAAACTGCCAGACGAAGCTTTGAAGACTTGCGCGCCGCCGAAGGCAGGATTGTTCGGATTGAAATTGCCTCCGCCGAAAATAACTATGGCAGAGCCTGCGGGGAAGAGCGTGCCCGCAGGAAATGTATGGCGCACTGTGTCCGTCGTCGCAGAAGAGCTGCGCGTCAGGAGTTGATACCCGCTGATGTCTATGTTGCTCGATGTGGTGTTCACCAGTTCGACAAACTCGTCGTCGCTTCCGCTGCGGACTCCGTCGAGGTTGGCATCGCCCGCGAGACCATCGGGCGGGTCTGCGAGGACTTCGTTGATGACGATTTCACGACACGCATCGCCGCTGAAGACGACCGTTGCAGAGTTGCTGTCGCGCCCATCCGCGCGCACCACAACGTCAACTGTGCCCGCGCCGCGCAGGTCAGCAGGAACTTTGACGTGAACCTCGTCGAGTCCGGCCATGTCAGGTGAAGCCATGAAGGATTCAACCGTGAGCGCCCGCCCGCTCGCAGTCGCCGTCACCTGTGTTGCGTTACGCAGTCCGGTCGTGTAGATGACAAGTCGCAGGTTGCCACTCGTCGGGTCAAACGGGCCGGGCTGAAGCGTGTCCGCGTTTAAGATCACGCCTTCGCCAAGGCCATCGCCGCTCTTGGTGAAGATGCCAGGCGCAGCTTTCAATGTGGTGACGCTTCCGCGCGATTGAAAGCCTTCTGAGTTGGTGACGATGACATCGGCAGTGCCGATCTCTGTTTGTGGCGGAACTAAAAAGTTGACCTGAGTTGGCGAGACGAAAAAGATTTGTGCGCGGCGACCGTTGACCGTGACGGTTGTCCCGCCGACCGTTGTTGGAAAGCTTCCATCCGGTTGCTTCTGCGCTTGCTCTGTCGTGAAAGAGAGTGCGCCGCCTTGCGCGACGGCGATTGAATCGGGTGCGACCGCTTTGGTCGTCGAAGGCTCGTTGCCGAACGATGCGCCGTTGAGAACAGTAAGTGTGCCGACCGATGGGCGCGTCGCCGTCCCTGTCACATAAATCTCGGAATCGTTCTCCAGTCCCGATGTCACAGTGCCCGACAGAGAGCGCGGGAAGTTGAAAGCGACGATTGAGCCGTCATCATTCAAAGACGAGACGACCTCTGCGACGCGGCTGCTCCCGTCAAAGCCGTCCGCGTTCGATGGCGCATTCGTGACGCGCGCAAACTGTCCGGTCGGAATGTCAAAGGTGTAAAGCTCTATGCTGTTATCCGAATTGCTGATTCCGGTGACGGTGCGGCGCGTGGCGAAGGCGATGCGAGAGCCGTCGCCGCTGATGGTCGGATGAAGCGGAACCTCGGTTGTTCGCGCGCCGAGAGTTGTAATCTGACGGGTCGTGTTGCTCGTCCGCCCGTCGAAGAGAAAGACCTGACTGCTGTCTGTCGTCACGTCCGCCGAATAGACGACGCGCGTGCCGTCGTCGCTGATGGCGCGACCGTAGGTGAAAGCAATGTTCGTCACATTGCTCGCCAGGATGCGCGTCGTCCCGCCCGTACGGTCTTGCAAGATTAGATCGCGTTGGGTGCTTGCGGAAGCGCCATTATCGCGTATGTAAGCGATGCGAGAGCCGTCGCCGCTAATCTTCGCGTCACTCGCTCCAATGGTTCCAACAGTGTTCGTCAGTTGGGTGAACGTGTTCGTGCTCGTGTCGAAGATAAAGATTTCGAGGTTGCCGTCTGAGTTTTGATTCGCAAGATTGCGATTTGAAGAGAAGGCTATGAAGCGCCCGTCATCGGTGAGCGAAGGCTCAAAATTCCCATCACGAACGCGCGTCGAGGCATCAACCGGAGTGGTGTTGGTAATCTGTTTGAGCGTTGCGCCATCGTAGAGAAAAATTTCGGAGTTGCCATCCGCGTTCGTGCCGAGCGGATCGTCTTTCGCGGCGAAGGCGATGCGCGAGCCATCCTGCGAGATGCCGGGCGCGGGAGCGCGCGTGCCAGCCATTTGAGTGAAGACCGCAGGGTCGCTTGAGAAGTCTGCGCGAATGGCGCGGAAGTGGTCTGTGCCGCCCGTGTGCGCCAGGTCTTCCGTGGATTCAAACGCGATGCGCCGTCCGTCGCCGCTCAGAGAAGGATTGATGTTGATGCCTTCTTCGGTTGTCGTTGTGACGCGACGCAGGCCGCCGGTTTGTGAATGTGTGGTCCAGAGTCCCAGCAGGCAGACTACGGTGATGAGGGCTAGAAAGGCTGCTAAAGGTCTCAGTTTAGACACCGAGGTTCTGCTCCGTTCGAGAGGTTGACTTAACTTGATTGAATGCGAGCCGAAAGCCCCCGGCACAAATCTAACGACCGCAAGAAAAGTTTAGCTAGTGGGAAGTCTTTCTTGAAGTGTGCCGCCAAGACCAATCTAACAACCGTTCCCAGTTTAAGTTTCGGCAACCGGCATTCTACGTTAGGAAACTATCTCATGCCAAATCCGAAGAGCGCGAGAGTCCCGTTTTGAATGATGATGTAAAAGCCGAGCGCGACCAGAATGAAGGGAACGATCAGGTGGCCGTAGTGCGTGATGACATGAGCGAAAGTCTGATGGCGAGTGATGATATCGATTAATCACAAACCGGACAGCGACGAATTTCACATTACTTATAAAACAGTTTCTATAGACTTTCATAACTCTGAGGCAATCAAGAGGCTGTTATGCTATCAAGCTCGATTCACACTCAGCTCTTCGGTCATGGAGACTGCGACATGAAAATTCTCGTAACCGGCTCGACAGGTCTGATTGGCTCGGCTCTCATCCCCGCTCTTGAATCCAAAGGCCACCAGATCGTGCGGCTTGTTCGTTCTGCGCCGCAGAACAAAGAGACGGAAATTTTTTGGGACCCCGAGAAGGGAACACTCAACGCGGACGAGCTTGAAGGAATTGATGCTGCCGTGCATCTGGCGGGCGAGAATCTGGCCGATGGCAGATGGACCGAGGAGAAGAAGCGCAGGATTCGTGAGAGCCGCGTGAAAGGTACACGCCTTTTGAGCGAGGCATTGGCGAAGCTCAAGCGCAAGCCGCAAGTTTTGGTCTCAGCTTCTGCCGTAGGCTTTTATGGCAATCGCGGCGACGAGATTTTGACGGAGCAAAGCGCATCGGGCGCAGACTTCGTCGCCGAAGTTTGCCGCGAGTGGGAGTTGGCAACACAACCTGCTGCACTGGTCGGAGTGCGCGTCGTCAACCTGCGCTTCGGCGTCATCTTCGCCTCGGAGGGCGGCGCGCTCAAAAAGATGCTCTTTCCATTCAAGATGGGCGTCGGAGGAAAACTGGGGAGCGGGCAACAGTACATGAGTTGGATTACGATTGACGATGCGGTCGGCGTCATCGAGTTTGCGCTTGAGAACGAAAAATTGCGTGGGCCAGTCAACGCGGTCGCGCCCGATGTCTTGACCAACAAGGAGTTCACGAAAGACCTGGGCAGCGCGTTGTCACGTCCGACGATCTTTCCCATTCCGGCATTCATGGTGCGTCTCGCCTTCGGCGAGATGGCGGACGAGACGCTGCTCACAAGCCAACGCGTCGAGCCTCTGAGATTGAAAGAGGAAGGATACGTTTTCAAGTATCCTGAGTTAAAGAGCGCGCTCAAGCATGTGCTTGGCAAATAGCTCGTCGCTCTTCACTTGAGGTCAGTTGATCGGTTGCTGAGGTTTCCTTGCGAAGATATAGGCGCGGCGACTCGGATATTCAACGTCCGCGTAAGGGTCGCGTGTGATGACCTCTTCAAGCACAAAGCCAGCGTCTGCGAGATAGCTTTTCATCTCTCCGGTCTCGAAGAAGTGAAAATCCAGAGAGATCTCTTTGCCTAAAAATTCATCTCTGTGGACTGTCTCCTGTCCGATGTGAAAAGTAATCAGCAACACCCCGCGCGGTCGCAAAGTTCTTTTCAACTCTCGCAAAGCATCAACCACCAAGGGACGCGCGATGTGAATGATGGAATAGAAGGCAGCGATGCCGCCGAAAGTGTCGTCTCCGATTTCGGTGAGGGCGAGCATGTCTCCCTGTTGGAAATGAACGTCAGGGTTCAAGGTCTTTGCCTGTTGGACCATCTCGGCTGAGAGATCAATACCGCGAGCGTCAATGCCGCGCGCCGAGAGATAGCCTGCAAGCTGTCCAGGGCCGCAGCCCATGTCGCAAATCTGCCCCGCACCGTTAACTTTTTCAACGAGCCAATCGAGCATCTTCCGGTCGAAAGGTTTTTTGCTCAACTCGTCACGAAACTCATTGGCGTACTCTTTGGCGACGAAGTCGTAGGCTTTTTGGGTCTCGGTTTGAGCTGTAGGCATTTGGAAATGGGGAAGGTGATAGCGGGTCAGTACCGCCTGCGATAGCGGGCGGGTCGGGAGTGTCCTACCCTCCCGCTACCGCAGGCGGTACTGACCCGTTCTTAACATCCCGCATCACACTGTGACGTTGAGTTCCTTGCGCACTCCGAACTCTGCGAGTACGTCAAAGACTTCGAGTGCGTAACGCACGTTGCCGAAGGGAGCGGAGACCTGCACGCCCTGAATCAGGTCTCTGACTTCCATCAGAGATTCGCGCGCAATCCGTAAGCCTTCGTCGCGCGCAGCCTCTTTGCTCTTCTCGGAAGCGATGCGCATGCGCTCCATGATCGAAGGCGTGACGCGCACGCCCGGCACTTCGTTGTGCAGGAATTCCGCGTTGCGGAAAGAGACGAGCGGCCAGATGCCTGCGACGACGGGGATGCGCACATGCTCAATGCGTTTGAGAAAATCGCGCAGTTGTTGTGTGTCGAAGACAGGCTGCGTGATGGCGTATTGCGCTCCGGCCTCGACCTTCCACTCGAAACGCTTGATCTCTTCATCAAGATTGAGCGCGCCCGGGTTGACGCCGACGCCGATGCAGAAGGCCGTCGGTTGACCAATCGGATTGTTGCCCAGGTCCAGACCGTGATTCAGCTTGTTGACCATGTTGGTCAAACCGATTGAGTCAATGTCGAAGACTGCGGTCGCGTCCGGGTACGGCCCCATCTTCGGCGGGTCGCCCGTGATGAGCAGCAGATTGCGAATGCCCAGAGCAGCCGCTCCGAGGATGTCTGACATCATGCCCAAAAGGTTGCGGTCGCGGCAGCAGTAATGAAGCACAGCTTCGATGCCGATCTCGCGCTCGACGAGAACGGCTGTGGCCTGCGCGCCCATGCGCGTCTGCGCTCGCGGGCCATCTGGAATGTTCACGCCGTCAACGCCAGCGTCTTTCAGCAGGCGAATCGAATCGAGCGTCTTCTGCGGGTCGCAACCTTTCGGCGGCAAGACCTCGACCGAAGTGACGAACTCGCCGTTTGTAATCTTGCGCGACCAATGAGAACGCTCTTCGGGCGGGATGACCTTGATGTCGGCGGGCGTTAATTCTTCAATCCGTGTTGCGGCGGCCTCTTTGATGACGACACGCTGCTTACGGGGCGAGGCCGCGCGCACGGCGTCCGCGATGAGACGTATGTGTGCAGGCGTTGTGCCGCAACAGCCGCCGATGAATTTTGCTCCAGATTGAATCAGACGCTTGGCAAACTTAGCCATGTACTCAGGCGAGCACATGTAGAACTGTCTTCCTTGAACGTCGCGTGGCAGACCTGCGTTTGGTTGCGCTGACAGCTTCTTGTTCGTCACGCCGCGCATCTTCTCAACGGCGTTGAGGACGATGGCAGGCCCGACGCCGCAGTTGAGGCCGATAACATCCGCGCCCCATTCATCCAGCCTGGAGGTGAAGACTTCGGGCGTTGTGCCGAAAGTCGTGTTGCCATCAGGCATGATGGTCATCTGCGCGATAATGGGGAGATCGCATAGCTCTCGGACGGCGCGCATCGCCTGGCGCAACTCCGAGATGTCGGAGAAAGTTTCAAGGATAAAGAGATCAACGCCGCCTTCGAGAAGAGCGGCAATCTGACCCTTGAATATCTCTTTCGCTTCGTCAAAAGATGTCGGGCCATAAGGCTCGATGCGTAAACCTAATGGCCCGACTGCGCCCGCGACGTAGCAACGCTCCCCAGCGGCTTCACGTGCGATGCGGGCAGCAGCGATATTAATGAGGCGCAGGCTTCCTTCCAAGCCATACTGTTGCAGATGATGAGCCGTCGCGCCGAAGGTGTTGGTCTCGATGATCTCAGCCCCTGCGCGCACATACTCTTCGTGAACCTCGCGCACGAGGTCTGGATTGGTCAGATTCAATTCGTCGTAAGAGCGATTGATATAGACGCCCTTCGCATAGAGCATCGTGCCCATCGCGCCATCAAAGACGTGAACCTCGTCGGTATCTAATAAGTTCCTAAAGTTTTCCATGTAAGCTTGGGATTTTTGATTTTTAATTTGCGGTTTTTGATTGGACAAGGACGGCTTACGCCGAATCTGATTTTAAGCCTTATCCCCAAATCGCAAATCAAAAATCTAAAATCAAAAATAACAAAAGCCCCGCGCCAACAACGCGGGACTTCGAGAAAACTTGAAGTTTGGTTCGTTACTTTGAACTCGCCGAGCTGTTTAGCGGTTTGTTTTACGTGGCCGCAAGTCGCCTTAACTCACCACGTTTTTCTCCTGTGCTTATACGCCGCTCGACTGTTTACTGTCAAGCGATAAATCCATCAGCCCTTGTATTCCTCTTTTTAACGATTCTGGCAGCGCGGGCAGTAGAAGGTCGAGCGTCCGGCTTGAGCAATGCGACGAATTTTCGAGTTGCATGAAGGGCATGGCTCGCCCTCGCGGTCATAAACGCGCCAGTGGCCTTCATAACTCCCGCCGTAATAGCTGCCGTCAATGTTTTCCGGGTCAACGTTCATCGTCGAGCCATGCGCGAGCGATTCGACAAGAATATCGAGAATAGCGCGATGAAGACGCGGCACGCGTCTCTTCGATAAGGTGGCCGAGGCGATGAATGGATTGACGCGCGCCAAAAACATCGCCTCCGCAGCGTAGATATTGCCAAGCCCCAGCACGAGCTTTTGATCCAGCAAGGTTTCTTTCAAAGTCCGCCGCGAGCGCGCGAGAGCTTTGGATAAATAAACGGGCGTGAACTCTGCGGAGAAAGGCTCTGGCGCGAGCCGTCGTAACTCCTTCGCCTCGTCAAGCTCAGCCGCTTCGACAATCTTCATCATCCCGAAATGGCGTTGGTCCGTGAAGACCAGACGCTTGCCGTTATCAAGATGAAAGAGAGCATGAGTGTGTTTCGGAAGCGGCGCTTCCAAAGGCAAGTAAAGAAACCTGCCCGTCATCCGCAGGTGTGTGATAAGGACGCGCCCGTTGTCGAGCATGAAGAGGATGTGTTTACCGCGACGCCCGACTTCTGCGATGCCTGCGCCCTTAAGCAAGCGAGCAAACGTTGGCGGCGACGTTTCAGGCGCGAGAGCAGGGCGCAGTAGCTTAGCTCTGATGATGCGCCGACCCTTGATGATGCGATCAAGAGCGCGAGCGACCATTTCGACTTCGGGCAGTTCAGGCATGTGACTCTCGCGCCTTTAGCTCGCCTTCATTCAAGAGCGTTTCCACTTTCTCTTTCGACGTTGCTTCGGAATAGATGCGGAGCACAGGCTCTGTTCCCGATTGCCGAAAGAGCAGCCACGACTCGTCTTCAAAAAGCAGCTTCGTCCCATCCAGAGTTTCGATGCCGACAACCTTGAAGCCAGAGACTTCATCGGGCGGCGAAGTCGCCAGACGAGCGACAAAATCTTTCCCGCGCTCGACCTCGCAATGAATGTCGCGGCGATTGAAATAGAATTCACCGAACTCTCTATGCATCTCTTTGACCATCTCGGTTGGCGGTTTGCCAGCCGCAACGACCGCTTCGAGCAGGAGCAGGGAATTGAGTATCCCGTCGCGCTCGGGGATGTGCCCTCTGACTCCGATACCGCCGGATTCCTCTGCGCCGATCAGAATATTTTCTTTGAGCATCAAGTCTGCGATGTACTTGAAACCGATGGGCGTGTCGTGAAGCTTTAGATTGTGAGCCGCAGCGATGCGTTTTGTGAGAACGGATTGCGAGAAGGTGCGAACTACTCCGCCCTTCATCTTGCGCGCACGCGCAAGATGAAGAAGGATGAGCGGCACGACCTCGTGCATCGTCATTGTCTGGGCCAGCTCGTTGACAGCGCCGACGCGATCAGCATCTCCATCGGTCGCCAGTCCAAGACTCGCTTTCAACTCTTTAACTCTGGTTTTCAGCGGCGCGAGGTTGCGATCAATCGGCTCAGGATTGATGCCGCCAAAGAGCGTGTCGCGTCCGGCGCGAATCGTTTCAACACGAAGGTCGCGCCCCGACAGGAAACTCTCCACCCAATGCCCGCCCGTCCCGTGCATCGGATCAACGACGACTTTCAAGCGCGCGCGCCGTAAACTCTCAAGGTCAATGTAAGAGGCAATCTGCGCGCGATAGGTATCAATTGCAGATTGCAAAAGCTCTCGCTCCGTTGAGGTCTCGACAACGGTGCGGCGCGAGGCATTGGCATCAATTAGAGATTCGACAGCAGATGTGATTTCGGGAGATGCGCTCCCGCCCCAGGGAGCTTTGATCTTGAAACCATTGAAGTCTGGCGGATTGTGCGATGCTGTGATGACGACTCCGCCGAGAGCATCATTCTTCTTCACAGCCCAGGAGACGATGGGCGTCGGAATATCTTTCTCGAAGAGAGCGACTCGCAATCCATTTCCAGCCAAAACTTCGGCAGCGCGCTCGGCAAATTTCTCCGAGAGAAAGCGACGGTCGAAGCCGACGATGACGAGCGAAGCTTTTTCGATCTGTGAATCGAACGTCTTGTTGAGGACGTTGCGAAATTGCTCTGACTCAGCTTCGATCTGGCTGATCTGACCTGTGAGGACAAACTGCTGAATGAATGATTGCTTTTTAGTCTCAAGCTGTTGGAGAAGATAATGAGCGTAAGCTTGCGCGACCCGTTCGAGATTGGCGAAGGTGAAATCTTCGGCGATCACCGCGCGCCAGCCGTCCGTGCCGAAGCGTATGGGCATCAACTCGCTCGCCGTGCTCAAATCGTGACGCCTCCGGTCTGCGAGTAGTCAGTGAGAGAAGTTTTGTCGCCGAGAACAGCACCCGGGCCTACGCTGGCTGAGCGTCCGATGTGGCAGCCACGACCAATGATTGCGCCTGTGACTTGCGCGCCAGCGCCGACGCGCGTGTGCGCCCAGATGACGGAGTTTTCGATGCGCGCCTTCTCTTCAATGTAACAGCCTGGACCGAGGACGGAATTGATAATCTGCGCCCCCGGTTTGATCGTGCATTCGTCGCCGATCATGGAAAGCTCGTCAATCTCTGCCACCGTCGCAGATTCAAAGTCGCCCCGCCGCTCTTTGATGTGGATGCGACCGACGCGATTGGCCAAGAGATCGAGGTGAGCTTGCAAGTAACGCACGGGCGTCCCGATGTCTATCCAATAGGTGCGCTGCGGGATGTGCGCGTAAAACTTTTCGCCGCGCATCAAAAGGTTTGGAAACAGACCGTACTCGAAGGAATGGTTCTCGCCCGCAGGAATAAAGTCCAGAACCTTCGGCTCTAAAATATATGTACCGGCGTTAATCGTGTTGCACGTTATCTCATCAGCCTTCGGCTTCTCAAGAAAGCGCGCGACCGTTCCGTCTTCCTTCGTCTCAACCAGACCATACGCGCTCGGATTTTCAACCGGTGTGAGCACGATTGTAGCGGTCGCTTCGCGTTTCTGGTGCTCGCGGATGACTGCCTTCAGGTCCAGGTCTGTCAGGATGTCGCCGTTGAAGACGACGGTCGGTTCCCTGATTAAATCCTCCGCGTATTTGTATGCTCCGGCTGTGCCCATCGGCTGCGGCTCGACTGTGTATTTCAGGTTGACGCCGAAATCCGACCCGTCGCCGAGTTGTTGCTCGATCTTGTGCGGCTGGTAGGAGAGCGAAAGCGTGATGTCCTTGATGCCTGCGCGCTTGAGCGTGTCTATCTGGTAGAGAAGAAACGGACGATTGCAGATGGGGACGATTGGCTTCGGCGTGTAAACAGTCAAAGGACGAAGCCTTGTGCCTTTACCGCCAGCGAGTATGAGAGCTTGCATGTTCGAGTAATCAGCGACGAGCGAAAAGAATTCCGTCTCACTTACATTCTATAATGAAACTAGCATCGGGTGAGTCTAACACTCGAAGCCCGAGCCTTTCAAAGAATGCGGTCGAAAATCTATCTGGCCTTTTTGCTGCCAGTCAGCTTTTCGCGGAACTGCTCGACGAGGCGGTCGCTCAGTCGAGAGACGGTGGCGAGCTTTAACGGCCCGACCAGATAGCGACCGTAAGCGGCGTCACGCAGCGCGTCCAGATCGTAATTATCCTTGAAGTGCTCACGATAAGCGTCCAAAGGGATAGCCAGCCCCTCGATAGAGCCTTCGTCAAGATTGATGAGAAAAACGAAATCGGCCTCGCTCAATTTTTCGGCGACTCTGAAATAATGCCACTCTTCGATCCTTTTCCTGACTTTTCTTTCAGCGTCAAGATCAAGGTCTGTATATTCACGCCCCGAAGTGGCAACAGTTGTATCTGTGGTGATGGTCGCCGTCAGCCGACGATAGGCGACAATGTACATTGACTGTCCCGGATGAAAGGCGAAAGGCGCGGACGCCGTTTGCGCTTTGCCCTGAACAGCAGCGGCGAGAAGAAAGGTTAACGATAAAAAGGGAGCAAGATATGAAAAAAATTTTCTCTTCATGGAGACCTCTTGCAAAGAGTGGATTGCTTCTACTGATCGGGAGAGACGCATTAAATTCTGGAGATTAAATATGCGCCCTTGTTGGTTTATGTCAAGATTGAAACCTGAAATTCTCCTGCGCTAAAGGTTTATGGTTCTGCTTCAAAGCAATTTCACCACAGAGGACACAGAGGAACACAGAGAAGAAGAAAGTGATGAGTGATGAGTACTGAGTGATGAGATAAAGACAAAAAACTGTTCTGCTTGTAACTCAGTCCTCATTCCTCATCACTTCTTTTCATCCTCTGTGCCCTCTGTGTCCTCTGTGGTGAAATTGCTCCAGAGCTATCCCCCAATTTCAAACCGAACCATCACTTGATTAAGCATCGGCTTGCCATCGAGCCGCACTTGCGTGTAGGCTTCACATCTTAAATGCAGGGTCGCTAAAGGGTCGCCTCGCATGAAATTTTCCGAACCTCCCAAGAGTTTTGAATAAAGATGACATCTTCGACGCCGATGTTGCGGCAGTATCAGGAACTGAAGCAACAGCATCCGGGAACTTTACTCTTCTTTCGTCTGGGCGATTTCTATGAACTCTTCTACGACGACGCCGTGACGGGCGCGCGCGAGTTGGAGATTACCTTGACCGCGCGCCACAAAGAGCGCGGCGACCCCATTCCGATGTGCGGCGTGCCGCATCATGCCGCGTCCACACACATCGCAAAGCTCGTCCGCAAGGGCTATCGTGTCGCTGTCTGTGAGCAGACGGAAGACCCTGCGCAAGCGAAGAAGCTCGTCCGGCGTGAAGTCGTCCGCATCATCACGCCGGGCACGGCCATTGACCCGCAGCTTGTCTCGGCGCGCGAGACAATCTATCTGGCGTCTCTCTGCGGGACAGGTGAGCGGATGGCCGCAGCATTTCTGGATTTATCAACGGGCGAATTTCGCGTGACCGAAGCAAGCGGGCGCGATGCCTGGGAAAGAGTTTGCGCCGACGTTGAATCCTACGCTCCGCGCGAGATTCTCTTTCCGGCTTCGCTTGCCCCGCTCGTCAAGAGCGCGCGTTATGGCTCGGCGCACACACAACCTCTTCCTCTCAGACGCGACAGCAACTCACAACACGATTCAGGAGGCGCGAACGGGCAGAAGGCCGCGCTCGGTTCAGAGAGCGGCCAGACTGTTTTCGCTGGAGCGACACTGACGCCGATTGATGATTGGCTCTGGCAGGAGGAAGCCTGTGCCGCGCAACTCTGCGAACAGTTCGGCGCGCGCACGCTGGAAGGCTATGGCCTTGATGGAAAGTACGAGGCCGTGCGCGCCGCCGGAGCATGCTTGCGTTATGCGCAGGAGACGCAGCGCGCCGCCGCCGCGCACATCTCAGACATCAGCTACTTCGAGCCGCAGGACCATTTGATTCTCGATCAGGTGACGACGCGCAATCTTGAATTGGCGGAATCGCAGGCCGGAGCTAATCGCGCCTCGACGCTGCTGGATGTGATTGACGAAACCGTGACGGGCATGGGCGCGCGTCTCTTGCGCTCGTGGCTCTTGCGTCCATCTGTGCGCAGAGGCGAGATCGAAGCGCGCCATGCTGCGGTCGAAGAGTTGCACACATCGCAGATGAAGCGCGATCCATTGCGCTCTCTCTTGAAGGAGGTCGCAGACCTCGAAAGATTAACGGGCAGGCTCAACATGAACACGGCCAGCCCGCGCGATTTGAACTCGTTGGGACGTTCGCTCGATCAAGTCCCAAGGATTCGCAAGTCGCTCGCAGACGCGCGGGTCTCTCTGCTCCAAATCCTTTTTGAAAGCATGGACGAGTTGCCGGAGACGCGCGCTCTCATCAACGAGGCAATCGCCGAAGACTCGCCCGCAAAGCTCGCGGACGGCGGAGCAATCCGCGACGGCTACTCGCACGAGCTGGACGAGCTTCGCTCCATTAGCCGCAACGCCAAGCAGACCATCGCTGCATTAGAAGCGCGAGAGCGTTCACGCTCCGGCATCGCTTCCTTGAGGATTCGCTTCAACAACGTCTTCGGCTATTTCATAGAAGTCTCGAAAGCAAATGCTGCTCGCGTGCCTGATGATTATGAGCGCCGACAGACGCTCGCCAATGCTGAACGTTACACGACGCCCGAGTTAAAGGAGTGGGAGAGAAAAGTTCTCGGCGCAGAAGACCGCATCAAGCAACTCGAAGCTGAAATCTTTGCGGAAGTCTGCGCTCAGGTCTCCGCCGAAACACGACGCATTCAAGCGACGGCGCGCGCTCTGGCCGCGCTTGACGCTCTCGCAGCACTCGCTGAAACGGCTGCGCGCCGCCGCTACGTTCGACCCCTGATGCACGATGGCGACGAGATAGAGATTGTTCAGGGACGACATCCGGTGATCGAAGCCGTCAGTCAGGAGCCGTTCATCCCGAACGACCTCTACATGAACAACTCCACAGACCGCTTGCTCATCATCACTGGTCCAAACATGGGGGGCAAGTCAACCTGCTTGCGACAGGCGGCCATCATCTCAATCCTCGCACAGATGGGTTCATTCGTTCCTGCCGAGCGAGCGCGGCTTCCTCTGCTCGATAGAGTCTGGACGCGCGTCGGCGCAAGCGATGATTTGGCGCGCGGGCGTTCGACCTTTATGGTCGAGATGACCGAGACCGCAGCGATTCTTCATAACGCGACACCGCGCTCGCTCGTGCTGCTCGACGAGATCGGGCGGGGAACGGCGACCTTCGACGGGCTTTCAATCGCGTGGGCTGTCGCCGAACACTTGCACGATTCGGCAGAGCACGCCGCGAAAACTCTCTTCGCCACGCACTATCACGAGTTGACGGAACTCGCAGAACGCCTTCCGGGCGCGCAGAACTACCAGATCACTGCTGCGGAACGCGAAGGCGAAGTAGTCTTTCTGCATCGCCTGGAACGTGGCCGCGCGTCAAAGTCTTACGGCATTGAAGTCGCGCGGCTAGCGGGTTTGCCGCCAGCAGTGCTGGCGCGAGCGCGTGATGTCCTCGCAAGGTTGGAGCGTTACGAGTTGGACGTTTTCGCCGAAGAAGAGAAGAAGGAAACGGAGGCTGGGCTAGATGCGGATGAGTGGAACGAATGGGCGCTCGACGAAGCCGGATTGAAGTTAGCAGCACGGCGCGCACGGCAGAAGCGGATAGCGATGCAGGCCACGCTCTTTGACGCCATCAACCAGAACCTTCTTGACGAGTTGCGCGGCGTTGATGTAGAAACCCTGAAGCCCGATGAAGCACTTGAAATTTTACAAAGCATACGCAAACGAATAGTCTGAAAAACAGTGATGAGTGACGAGTGACGAGTGACGAGAGAAGACGAGTTTTATTCTCGTCACTCGTCACTCATCACTCGTCACTGCTTATTTATTCATGCTCGATTCTTTAACTTCACTTCCGCTCGAACAACAAATAGGCCAACTCTTCTATATAGGCTTGCCGGGAACTGAGTTTGACGAAGAGACGCGCTCTCTGGTTCAGCACATCATGCCCGGCGGCGTCATCATCTTCGGGAGAAATGTCGCCGCGCCTGAACAGTTGCGCGCGTTGCTTGACGACGTGCGCGAGCTTCTGCCGGTCGCACCGCTCTGCGGGATAGACCAGGAAGGCGGCCTTGTTGATCGCCTCCGGCGCATCTTTACACCGATGCCCGCGGCGCGCACGATTCGACAGCACGGCGACCTTGCGGCGGCGCGCGCCCTGGGTCGAATTACGGGCGAAGTCCTACGGATGCTCGGCTTCAACATGAACTTCGCTCCCGTCATGTCCATCATGACGGATGACCGCGACCTGCTCTCCAACGGACTTTATTCGCGCTCCTACGGTCGCTCGCCCGGCGAGGTTCTGGGCTACACGATGGTCTATTTGCGCGGGCTTCAAGGGACGGGTTGCATGGGCTGCCTCAAACATTTTCCGGGCATCGGCGCGGGCGAGGTGGACACGCATGACGAGATGGCGATTGTCCATCTCTCGCATGACGATTTAATGGCGCAAGACCTTGCGCCCTACATCGAACTCTTTCAACGCGAGGACGACCGTGTGCGCGCAGTGATGGTCAGTCACGGTGGATTTCCCAATATCGTTGACATCAAAAGAGGCGTGGCCGGAGGAAGACTTGAGCCTGCGTCGTTGAGCTACGCCGTCTCGACGAAACTTTTACGGGATGAGCTTGGCTACAAGCACTTGGTCGTCACGGATGATTTAGAGATGGGCGCAATCACCAAGCACTATCCGATTGAAGAGGCGGTCGTCCGCGCCTTTGAAGCCGGGCAAGATATGTTCCTCAT
>Ga0268242_1000054_pt1 | contig 17801 bp, 9 predicted proteins | sample BulsoiFelSFmetaG_FD_200253 | JGI IMG/M metagenome (GOLD analysis project Ga0268242, IMG submission 200253) | Bulk soil microbial communities from Mexico - San Felipe (SF) metaG (v2) (version 2) | ecosystem: Environmental > Terrestrial > Soil > Agricultural land | place: Mexico: San Luis Potosi... | reverse complement strand
TCTCCGTCATGGTCATTGACTCAGGCATTGACGCCACGCACGCAGACTTGCAGTTTGGCGACAAGGTCGTACAGAACGTGCAGGTGATGTCCTCGACCGATCTGGTCGAAGGCTTCACGCCGCTCATCACGATTGAAAACGTTCCCAACACAGACCAGTCGGTCGGTCACGGGACACACTGCGCGGGCATCATCGGCGGTCTGGGCACACGCTCGGGCGGTCTCTATGCGGGCGTCGCTCCGGGTGCGAAAGAGATTGGCGCAGGACTCGGCGCGGGGCTTTTCGTTCTCAACGCGCTTGGAGCCTGGGAATGGGCTGACGCCAACCAGTTCCGCTACAACATCCGCGTCATCTCAAACTCCTACGGCAGCTTCGCCCCGTTCGATCCAAATGATCCGATCAACATCGCCAGCAAGACCATGCACGACCGCAACGTTGTCATAGTTTTTGCGGGCGCGAACAGTGGACCAGGCAAGGGAACTTGGAATCGCTACGCCAAAGCTCCCTGGGTAATCGGGATTGCGGCGGCGCACAAAGAGGGCGACCTTGCTAATTTCAGCTCACGCGGCACTCCGCGCGACGAGCGACTCGGCAACTCAGACCCGCTCGACGATTACGACGCGCCGACTCTGACCGCTCCGGGCACAGGGCGCGAGTTCGCTACGAACGCGAGCAAGTTCACAAGCGACATCGTTTCGGTGCGCGCGACCTCGAACATCTCCGCCAACGGCGGCACGGCTGACACAGAAATTCCGACGGCGTTCATTCCGTTCTACACACAGATTTCCGGCACTTCGATGGCGACGCCTTTCACGGCTGGCACGGTCGCGCTCATGCTCGACGCAGACCCGACGCTCTCGCCCGATGAAGTGAAAGACATTCTGACAAGCACGGCGACGCGCATGCCCGGTCGTGAGGATTACGAAGTCGGCGCGGGCATGGTCAACGCTTATGCAGCCGTTGATAAAGTTTTCAATCGCTCGAAGAATTACGGTTCGTTCCTCAATCCGACTTTCAACGCGCAGGTTGCGACCAACGCGACGAACGAGCCTTTCAGTATAGACTTCAATCCGGCGGCGACGCCTGGACCAGATTCCGTGAACGCCAGAAAGTTCAACGTCGAAGCGGGAACGGACGTGCTTGACGTTTTCGCCAACGTTGATTTTCAGGGCGAGACCAATCCCGTCGGAATCATCCTGACCGATCCCAACAATCAAACCTATTCGAGCGGCGTCGGCCTGCCGGAATTGAATGCGCCGGTCAGAGAAGTGCTCGTCAAGAATCCTGTCGCCGGGCAATGGACGATGGAGGTGAGAGGCGTGCGCGGCCTGACGACACAAGGCGTCAGCACTCCGCTTCTGCCGACGGCAGGCGCTGCGCCGCCGAGCACTGTCACGGGCACGATCACCAGGAAAGACATCTCAATCGCTCCGGCCATCGCGGACATTCAGGGTAATGCGGCGCAGGCTGACATCGAGCTGGCGATCATCAATCATCGCATGGATAGCTTCTCGGACGGCGGCTTTCATCCGAATGATGCCGTGACGCGCGAAGACTTCGCCCGCTCGCTCTCTTTGAACGTGCCGCTGCGTCAATCGCTCGGCTCAACGGCGAAGTTCACGGATGTCTCCGCAGACTTCGAGCCGCTGGCCGAAGCAATCACCGCCAATGGCTCGACGCTCAGGGATTGGAATTTCACGCCCAATGGGTTGATAAGCGCGAGCGGTTCATCATTCAACCCGACAGGGAAGATCACTCGTCTCGATTTGGCGGTCGCCTTCGTCCGCGCTCTCGGCCTCGATGCGGAAGCCAAAGCGAAAGCGAACACGGCGGTCATTGACCCCACAAGCGGACAGCCCGTCATCGAGAATGCCCAGATTCCCGCAGACCTTCGCGGCTATGTGCAGATCGCAATAGATAAAGGTTTCCTCGAAGTCTATCAGGCTTCTGTGCAGCAAACGCCGACAGGTTTCGTGGCCACGCCAGGCCCGCGCGTTGACCCAAGCGGAAATGTCACGCGTGCCGCGCTCGCCGCAAAAATCAATCTCTTCGTGCAACGTTTCGTTGCAGGAAACTGATGCCTCGCCCCGCAAAGCACGCCCGCGCTCGCCTTCGAGAGCGAAGCGGACGACGGGCGTGCCTTGCCCCGGTCCACTGATTTGAATGTTTGCCAGCTCTCTCTCGCAACTTATCCGAAACAGTGTTTGAAACATCTTTTGGAGGTCTGACATGTTAAGTAGATTTTTTAAGATTCGCTCGGTCTTAACCGTGCTTCTTCTCCTCGCGGTCGCCTCGTTCTTGCTCAGCCGAACGTTTACGGCTGCGGTCAACGCGGACACGACCACCTCGGTCATCGTCGAACTCAAGGATGACCCGGCGGCTGTTTATAAAGCCAAGATGGCAAAGTCCGGCGCGCAAATTTCCGACGATCAACTTCAAGCCTATCGTAATCAGTTGAGCGCAACGCAGGACCAGTTCTTGAATGCGCTTTCGGCGAACGGCATCAATGCAACTGTTCTCTCTCGCAGCATCAAAGACTTGAATGGCAACGTCGCGGCGACCATTCCGCTGCGCTACACGCTCGCTTACAACGGCATGGCATTAACCGTTTCGCCCGGTGCGATTGACCAGATTAAAGCAATGCCGCAGGTCAAGAGCGTTCATGCAGACACACGGCTCTATACTATGCTCAGCCATAGCGTGCCCTACATACACGCGCCTGAAGTTTACGGCAAGTATGCCGAGTTGACGCCGTACGACAATTTCAACGAAGGCTATGAAGGGCAGGGCATCAACATCGCCATCATAGACACGGGCGTTGATTGGACGCACCCGATGTTCGGTGGCGACCCGACGCCGCCGCGCCTTGGCGTTGCGCCCGCATCGGCTTCCGTCAACACGAACAAGAAAGTCATCTATTACCTGCCGCTCGCGGACATCGCGGCCAACGACGGCTTCGGTCACGGCACGCACGTCGCTTCGACAGCCGCAGGTTATCTGGCCCAAGCCCCAGGCCCGGATGGTCTGCCGAACACTGCGGACGACATACAGCTTCACGGCGTTGCGCCGCAGGCCAAGATCATGTCCTACAAAGTCTGTAGCGATGTTAAATCTACCGTCAGCGAAGTCCAGCCCATCGGCGGCTGCGACACCTCGAACATCATCATGGCTATTGAAGACGCCATCTCGCCCGTCACGCTGACGCTGCAATCAAAGCCTGTCGCCCATGTCATCAACATGAGTCTGGGCGGCGGCGGTGGCGCGGATGAACCGAGCGCGATTGCTGCGAGCAATGCTGCGCTCGCTGGCACAACGGTCGTCGCGGCCTCTGGTAACTCTGGTCCAGGCGAAGGGACGACGGGCGCACCCGCAGCAGGCATTCACGTTATCTCCGTCGGCGCGACCACGCATCCGGGCGCGGTCAACTCTTCCTGGTCGGTGGATGTGTTGCAAGCTTCGGCTGTCAGCCAGACGACGACAGGCGCAATTACGCCTGCGAACAATTTTGCGACCGCCTCGGGCTTCAATCGTTTGCTGCTCTATCCGATGGCAGGCACGCCTATTCCGCCAGCAAAATCATTCGCGCAGCATTATGTGCTGGTGAATAATCCGACGGTCGCCTGGCCTGCGAATGTTTCGGGTCGCATCGCACTCGTTAAAGACCCTGGCCTTGCTTCGGCCACCTTCTTCGACATCTCCAACATGGCATCAACGTCTGGCGCAGTCGGCATGATCTTGATTAGCACGACGCAGAATCCGACAGCCGTGCACGGCAGCATCCCTTCGGCCATCATCAGCCCGGAGGATGGTGAAGTTTTGGTTGATGCTATTTCTTCGACAGACGATAACAGCGTTGACCCGCCGAATGGCGCGATCTCGGAATTGCCGATTCGCATGAACCCGACCTTCAGCGCGAGCTTCATGGGCGAGATGGCGGGCTTCAGCTCGCGTGGTCCTGTGATTGGTTACGGTCAAATCAAACCTGATGTCTCTGCGCCCGGCGTACAGGTTCTGGCAGCAGTCCCGCCCGGATCATTACTCGGCGCGCTCGCGGCGGCAGCCAATCCCGGCTCTCCGAATTACGGATACCTCGATGGCACTTCGATGGCGACGCCGCACATGGCTGGCTCGGTCGCCCTTATCAAGCAGGCGCATCTTGATTGGACGCCGGACATGATTCGCACCGCGCTCATCAACACGGCGACGAACATGCGAGACTTGGCGGGCACGCCGAAAGCCGATGGCCCGACGGTCGCCGATTCGATCATCGCGCAGGGCGGAGGACTCATTGACGTGAAAGAGGCCGTCAACGCGAAAGCCCTGATGGGTGTCGCGGGCGATGGCATTGTCGAGCCTGGAATCTTGGGCAGTCACTCGTTCGGCGAAGTGCCCGTCATCAACAGTCGCACGACACACACTGAACCTGTGACCGTCACGGTCCGCGATCTTTCGGGCGAAGGCGGAACTTATAACCTGGCGGTCGCCAACAATCGTGATCTGCAACTCGCAGGCATCAGCGTCTCGCTCTCGCAGCAGAGCGTAACGATTCCGGCAAATGGTACGGCGACCTTTACAGTCAATGCGACGTTTGACGGCGACGCGATTCGCCAGGCGGTCGTCAACAAAGGCGGCGGGGTCTTCGAGCCGATTCAGATGCAGTGGTTCGTTACTGCCAAGCGCAGCGACAACGCCGAATCGCTTCGCATGCCTTTCTACTTCAAGCCTGGTCAGAGTCTTCCGGCCAACCCGAACGTGCAGACGTTGACGCAGACGGGCATAGTTCCGGCGGGCGATGCCGGTTCACAATTAGCGAGCGGCGTGACCTACACGGATGTTCCGTTCGAGGTTGATGCTTCGACTTTCCACATTGAAGCGAAGACAGAATGGCTGGGCGCGCCGACGGGCGGACAGCCTGACGTTGATTACGAATTGCTCGACCCGGACGGAAATGTGATCGCGAGTTCTGGCGCTTCGGGTGGCCCAGAGTTCGTCAGCGTCGCCGTCTCGCGCGCAGGCACGTACACGCATCGTGTCGTCGGATTCACAAACGCCGCGACACAGTTCACCATCACGACCACGCTCACAAAGGGCGCGCCGCCACCTGCACTCCAAGCGATTGCGGGCGACTTTACGAACGCGCAGGGCAAGGCTGTTGACTTCGACGGCAACTTGAACCTGAGCTGGCAGGCGACCGATGGCGCGACCGCGTATGAAGTCGAGCGTTCGACCGACGGCACGAACTATCAGGTTGTTGCGAGCGCGGGCGCGGGTCAAACAAGCACAACGCTTGCGGATCAACCGAACGGCGAAGACTTCTATCGAGTGCGCGCTCTGACGCCGGGACGCATCGGCACATACGTAACGGCTCCGAGCAACGTCGGGGACATCATCGTTGATCGTCGCGGTAAGGTTGACATCACGAGCCAGGTCCAGACGGCCATGACGAACGTCTCGCTCGCGGGCAACGTCTTCTCGCTCGATTTGAACATCAAGAACAATTCGACGAACACCTACGTCCCGCTAGTTGAACTCAACGTCGTCAAGGTAACTTCAACTTCCGGCACTGTCAGCGTGAAGAACGCGGACAACGCGGGCGATGGTAAGTCAGGGGCGACGGCTGCGCTCTTCGGTTATTCAAACCTGTTGGGGATTGATCAGCAGTTCACTCCGGCGGAGATCACCGGCAATCGCACATTGCAGTTCAACGACTCGGCGGCGGAGATGTTCAGCTTCGATGTTCAGGTCACCGCCTATCAGAGCGGGTCGAGCGGCGCGGGCGGCACGATGGCTCCGAGTGGCGGGACGAGCGCAGGCGGTGGTGGCGGCACTTCGGGCACTTCGTTGTTTCCGTTGACCAAAGTGATGCACATCACCGTCAACCCGTTGACCAAGTCGGTGACGACGAAGTTGCTCTAACGACGGGCGATGTCATAGCTCCGCCAGGGGCGGAATAAAGTAGTCCAGGGCGTAAGCCCTGGGAACAAGTTAAAAAATAAGAATCAAGCCCCGTACGGGCGACATCATGGATGTTGAATTTTATGTCGCCCTTACGGGGCTTGATGATTACTTTCTACCTATTCCCAAGGCTAACGCCCTGGGCTACTAATATGTCGCCCCTGACGGGGCTTCTGCCGCTCAAGTTTTCCTCAAGTCTCCACATAAACCAAAAACCGCTGATTTTCCTAAGAAAATCCATCAATTTTCATCTCTCAATCCGCTCAACCTTTTCTCAAGCCATTCCGGTTAATTTCACACCGTCAGTTATTGAAAACCACCTCGCCCGAATTTATTCGAGAAGCTTAAGAAATCATGGAGGCAGAAACCCGTGTCCAATAAATTTAATTACCGCTCGCTCCTAGTTGTGTTGGTTCTTGTAGCCGCAACACTTTTCCTGCTGAACTTAACGGCGACCGTGCCCGTCGGCGCAAGCGGCCTTGGCACCTCTGTCATCGTTGAATTCAAAGACGACCCGGCTGCCGTCTATAAGGCGAAGACGGAGAAAGCTGGCGGCCAAGTTTCAACCGACCAGCTTCAAGCCTACCGCGACCAGTTGCGCCTGAAGCAGGACCAGTTCCTGAACGAGCTTAACTCGCGCGGCATCTCTTATCAGATAGACGGCGTTGATATTCCTGATTTCAATGGCTTGAAAGCAGGTCACGCAGACTTTCGCTACACGCTCGTCCTCAACGGCATCACCTTGACTGTCCCTGCGGCAGCCGTTGATGTCATCAAGACGATGCCGCAGGTCAAGAGCGTGCAGCCGAACAAGACCCTGCATATTGATCTTGAGAAGAGCGTTGACTACATCAACGCGCCTGCCGTCTATGGCAAGGTTCAAGAGTTGACTGCCTCTGACAATCTGCACGAAGGCTACGAAGGACAGGGCATCAACATCGCCGTCCTCGACACAGGGATTGATTGGACACACGAGATGTTCGGCGGCGACCCGACTCCTCCGCGCTTGGGAATCGCGCCTGACGTTGCCGCGCTCAACACGAACAAGAAAGTCATCTACTACCTTTCGTTCACGGGCGGCCTCATGGACGACTTCGGTCATGGCTCTCACGCTTCCGCAGACATCGCAGGCTATCGCGGCTTTGCTCCCGGACCAGACAAGTTGCCGGGCACGGCGGACGATATAGCCATTCACGGTGTTGCGCCGCAGGCTCGACTCATGGGCTACAAAGTCTGCACGGGCGCAGGCACTTGCCTGAGCGCTTCGACAACCCTTGCGATTGAAGACGCGGTCAGCCCGCGCACCTTAACGCTTCAACCCAAACCCGTCGCGCACGTTATCAATATGAGTCTGGGCGGCGATGGCGGCCCTGATGATGCGACTGCCGTTGCCGCGAGCAACGCTGCGCTGATGGGCACAATCGTCGTTGCTTCGGCTGGCAACAGTGGGCCGGGCGAAAGCACAGTCGGCTCGCCCGCCGCAGGTCGTCATGTGATAGCGGTCGGTGCGGATAATGATCCGGGCGACGGCACACACACGGCTGACCTGGTTGCCACTGGCGGGCGCACAGGCATGATCGCCAACCTGCTCGACGGCGCTGCTCCGATTACAACAGACATCACGGCCAACTACGTCTATTGCGGTCTCGCGGAAACTCCCGCAGACGTGCCCGATTCAGTCTCAGGCAAGATCGCTCTGATTCAGCGCGGCAGCACTATTCAATTCGGCGATCCGGTCAACGCGGGCACGGGACTCTTCTCCAACAAGGCTGCGAATGCTCTCGCCAAGGGCGCGATTGCCGCAGTCATCTACAACAACGAAGATGCGGAGCTTTCAGCCGCGACCGTGCGCGCTTCCACCATCCCGGTCGTCGGTTTCTCGAAAGTCAATGGCGAATATTTGAAAGCGCAGATCGGCTCCGACACGGTCGGCGCAGTTTCGGCCAAGCCTCTGCGCTTGAACAAAACTCTCTTCTTCCAGCCGCAGATGACGGACTTCTCCTCGCGCGGTCCAGTCCAGGGTTTAGGTCAGGTCAAGCCGGACGTGACCGCGCCCGGTTCTAACATCCTGAGCGCGACCGTGCGCGTCGGCGGCGCAGAGACAAGCACCGCGACGATGTTCGACCCCACAGGCTATATCAAAGCGAGTGGCACGAGCTTCTCTGGTCCACACGTCACGGGCGCAGTCGCTCTCATCAAGCAGGCGCATCTGGATTTCACGCCGGACATGATTCGCGCTGTCCTGATTAATACATCAACCAACCTGCGTAAAGCTGACGGCACACCGCGCGCAGACGGCGATGCATCCGAACCTGTCATCGCGCAGGGCGGCGGCCTCGTTAATGTCAAAGCGGCGGTTGATGCCAAAGCGATCATGGGTGTGGCGGGCGATGGCATCGTCGAGCCTGCGATTCTTGCCAGCCACTCGTTCGGCGAGTTGCCAATCCTTAACAATCGCATCGTGAACACCCAGAGCGTGACCTTTACGATTCAAGACACGTCGGGTCAGGGCGGCACATACAATCTCTCGACTGCCAACAATCGCTACTTCGACCGCGACGGTATCGCGGCGAGCGTCAGCCCTGCGACGGTCACAGTTCCGGCGGGCGGCAGCGCGACCTTTACGGCGACGGTCACGCTCGATGGCAACAAGGTGCGCGACACTTCCGCTCCGCTAGAGTTGCAATGGTACGTCGTGGCAAAACGCACGGACAGCAGCGAGACCTTGCGCGCGCCGATGTACTTGAGAGCGAATCCGACAGAGCCGACGGACCAGGTTGCCGCGAGCAAGACGGACACCTACACGGGCACAGTCCTGGCGAGCGATGCCGGTGTGCAACGCGATGTTGCCGGAGCTTATGTCGCAAGCGGCATTACTTACACGGATGTTCCGGTGGAAGTCAGCGCGGCGACGACCAGGCTCGACGGCACGCTTAACTTCGACATGGTTGTTGACGGCACTGCTCCTGATTTGGACTTATTGCTGTTTGACCCGAGCGGCAATGAAATCGCCAGCTCGACCAATGGTGGTGGGCCAGAACATGTGAGCGCGCCCGTCACCCAGGCAGGAACATATATCTATCGCGTTTACGGTTGGGCGGGCGTGGCGACCAGCTACACTTTGACGAGCACGCAATCGCTCGCGGGCGCGCCTCCCATTGTGCAACCTTTCGCCGCCGACTTCACGGACGCGCAAGGCCGCCACATAGATTTCGATGGCAACTACACATTGAACTGGCAAGGGCAGAACGGCGCGCTTCAGTACGAAGTCGAGGATTCAACCGACGGCACGAACTATTCGGTGATTCGTGACGTGGACTCACTGACGACGAGCGTAGAGTTTCAGGATGTCCCGAACGGAACGCACAGCTATCGCGTGCGTTCGATCTTGCCTGGACGCATAGGCTACTACGTGACTGTTCCATCTGATCCGCAGAGCATCACGATTGATTATCGCGGCAAGGTGGACATCACGAGCACTACTGCTTCGACGATGTCTAATGTCTCGTTCGTCGGGAGCGTCTTCAAGCTGGACCTCGATCTGACGAACAACTCGACTTCGACTTACGTTCCGCTCGTCGAACTCAACATCGTGAAGATCACCTCGACCTCCGGGACTGTCAGCGTCACCAACGCAGACAACGCCGGTAACGGTAAGAGTGCGACGACCGCTGCGCTCTTCGGCTACTCGAATCTGTTGGGGACAGATCAACTATTCACTCCGGCAGAGAAGACAGGCCAGCGAACCATTCAGTTCAGCGACCCATCGGCAGAGATGTTCAGCTTCGATGTCGTTGTCACCGCTTACCAGAATGGATCGCTCGGCGGCACGAGCGCGACGAGTACGAGCAGCACGAGCCAGAGCGGCACGAGCGGTTCCAACAATTTGCTCTCGTTGCCGACAGTTCCGAAGTTGATGCGCTTTACTGTCAATCCTCTGACTAAAACAGTCACGGCGAAGTTGCTCTAAAGAAAGGACCAGTGAGACAGAAGGTGCGAGCTGTGCGAGCAAGCCAAGCGCCTTCTGTTTCACCAGTTTTGATTTGCGATGAGTTCAGCGCGAGCGACCCCCGAACGATTTTGAGAGGAAGTAGCTCTCTTTAAGAATTGCGAAACTCATTTGACGCGCGCGGCCAGGACACGAAGGAGCGCGGAAAGGATAACAACAATGAGAACAAAAGCGGCGACCAAAAGAGATGCTCTACGCTTGCTTTCAATCCTCGCGGGCTTGGGACTGGTGTTCACTTCTCTCTTTTACATTCCATCTTCCGGCAGCCATAGCGCAGCACAGTTGAAAGCCGTCACGACAACGACGACCGTTGCCACGCAAAGCGCGAAGGTTGATCCGATGCTTGTGAAATATTTCAGTCTCAACGCTGGCGTAACCGCGCCTGTCGTCATCACCTATGCGGCCAAGCCTTCGGCGACAGACTTCAGTCGCCTGCAATCGGTCGGCATCAAGAAAGGTTTCGCGTTGCGCGAGCTTCCCATAGTCATCGCGCCGATGAACGCTTTGCAACTCGCGGCTGTCAAGTCGCAGCCGGGAGTGCGCTCCATCTGGGCCAATCGCATCATGAAGACGTTCACGAACGAGAGCCGCCCGTTCATAGGCGTGCCGCAGTTGATGGCGGACGCAGAAGCGACACGCGCCAACGCACAGCATCCGGGCATGCCCATCTCAGGCAAAGGCGTCGGCATCGGCTACGTGGACACGGGCTGCGATGCGACGCACGCGGATTTGAAGTTCGGCTCGAAGGTCATCCAGAACGTAATTCAGCCGATGTCGGAGACGACAGTCGGCGATGGCGGTCTGGCAGTCGGCATCGGCATCAACATCTTCGATACTCTTTACGAGCAAGGCTTCTATGCGCCCGTCTATCTTGAGAATCAACCGCATTCGGATGTCGAGTCCGGTCACGGAACATTCGGCGCGGCAGTAGCGGCTGGCACAGGCGAAGCAAGCGGCAACTTCTATGGCGGCGTCGCGCCGGGCGCGAACCTTATAGTCGTCAACTCCGGTAACGAGCTGGGATTGCCGCTCGTCTCCATCCTCGGCGCGTACGACTATCTATTGGTTCACCAGTTCGACTACAACATACGCGTCATCAACAACTCTTGGGGAACGACCTTAGCATCATCGCCCGAAGCCCTGGACCCGAATGATCCAGTCAACCTCGCCACGCGCACGGCTCATGACCGCAACATCACTGTCGTCTTCGCCGCAGGCAACGATGGCGATACAGAGGGCGCGATCAATCCGTATTCGACGATGCCCTGGACCATCTCCGTCGCGGCTGGCCTGAAGCGCGGGCTCGGCACGCCCGCAGATTTCAGCTCGCGCGGCGTTGATAACGGCATGGGCGTTGACGTAGCAGGACAGCCCGCAGACCCAATGGCGCAGCCGAACCTGCGTCCAGACATCACCGCGCCCGGCGTTGACATCAAGAGCGCGCGCATGAAGGGCGCAGGCATCACGAACACTGCGGGCGGCATTCCAATCTTCGTCGGCGCGAACGACGAGAGCACGATTCCTCCTGCGTTCCTGCCTTTCTACACGACTTCGCAAGGGACAAGCTTTTCTTGCCCGCATGTCTCAGGCGTCGTCGCCCTGATGATTGAAGCCAATCCGCAACTGACTCCTGATGAAGTTGTGACCATCCTGCGCGGGACGGCGAACCCGATGCCTTATGAAGAGCGAATCGTCGGCGCAGGCTACGTTGACGCGCACAACGCTGTTCGTCGCGCGCTGGGCCTCGGCGCAATTGCACATCCGCACGACCTTTTCCCGCAGCCGGGTGGGCCAGAGATTATTGACCCCGAAGGCGATCAGTTTTTCGGAACGGGCACAGGCGCAGGCACGGCTTCCGATGCACAGGACATCCTCTCGGTTGATTACGCTTACGACGCGGCGAACCGTCAGATTGTTTACACCTTGACGCTCAAGAACGCACAGACGCGCACCGCTGGCATGTCCTGGCTCGTGAGTTCAAACTTCGGCCAGATTAACATTTACGTGACGGCAACCGCCTCAGACGTGGGCAGTATGACCTACACCTACGGCAAGATTGACAACAGCACGGCAGTGGCCCAGCAGAATGATCTTGGCGATTGCGATTCGGGCGAGGTCCGCGGCAACCAGATCATCATGAGGTTGTCGGTTGACAAACTGAAAGCGCCCGAAGCGCTCGGTTACGATGTCGTCGGCAAGACTTCGACCGGCACAGAAGCTCTGGCGCAAGTCGGCGTCGGACTCTTATTCGCCGCCGACACGGCCAACGGTGCGGACTTCACTGTGCAGTAAGCAATTACCTTGAGATCAATCGCGGCTTCATCTGTGAAAGGATGCGTCGCGGTTGCAGGGCAGGTTCGATGAGTCGCTTGTCGGGGGTGGCTCATCGAACCTGTAAAAGAACAAGGGGTCATGTGATTCAACAGGAATCCACCGGCAAGAAAAGCGACCGCGCGAGATTATAAAGTCGCACGGTCTCTCACTTGCCCCGGAGGGTCTCATGCAAGAATTCTTGCATGAGACCTTTTCTTGTGCCGACTTGCATTTGTCGAACTTCGGCCTCGCTTTATCATCGAGTGTGATTCTGTTAGAGTGACATTCGTAGTTGCTAAGCCCCAAGTAGAGTTTCCTTAACCTGGCAAACAGCCTAATTGCGAGCAGGTCTGTCGAAGAGTGCGGAGAAACGAATAAAGATGATCGAGCGGAACAAGAAGTTGAAAGCGCTTCTGGTTTACCCGGAATTCCCAAACACGTATTGGAGCTTCAAACACGCGCTCCCCTTCGCTGGAAAACGCGCAGCCTATCCGCCGCTCGGCCTGCTCACGCTCTCTTCGATGCTTCCCGCAACGTGGGAGAAAAAGCTCGTTGACATGAACGTCCGCAAACTGCGCGACGCAGACTTGAAGTGGGCGGACATTGTTTTCGCGAGCGCGATGATTGTCCAGCAAGATTCTTTGCGCGAGGTGATTGATCGGTGCAAAGCGCTGGGTGTCAGAGTCGCCGTCGGCGGCCCGTTCGTCTCGACGGGAATGGAACATGTCGGGGATGCGGACTTTCTTTTTCCGGGCGAAGCCGAATTGACCGTGCCGGATTTTCTCAACGACCTGGAGATGGGCGTGCCTGAGCATGTCTATCAATCGAGCGAGAAGCCCGATTTAACCACCTCGCCGATTCCAGATTTCTCTTTGGTCGAGATGAGCCGCTACTCTTCGATGGCAATTCAATATTCGCGCGGCTGCCCTTTTAACTGTGAGTTCTGCGACATCATTGAAATTTACGGGCGCGTGCCGCGCACCAAAACAAACGAGCAGGTGATTGCAGAACTCGATTCGCTTTATCGCACGGGTTGGCGTGGGCCGCTCTTTGTCGTTGACGACAACTTCATCGGCAACAAGAAGAATGTCCGCAAGCTCATGCCGGACCTTTGCGAATGGATGGAGCGGCACAAGCACCCGTTCCGACTGTTTACGGAAGCTTCGATCAATCTGGCGGATGACGACGAGCTTTTGAGCTTGATGAAGCGCGCGAACTTCCGGCGCGTCTTCTTAGGCATCGAGACTCCAGTCGAAGAGAGCTTGAAAGAGACGCAGAAGAGCCAGAACACCAAGCGCAGTTTGATTGAATCCGTGCGCAAGATTCAAGCTCACGGGATGGAAGTGATGGCCGGTTTCATCGTCGGCTTTGACAACGACCCGGCGGACATCTTCGACCGCCAGATTGATTTCATCCGCGAGAGCGCGATTCCGATGGCGATGGTCGGACTCCTTTCCGCTCTGCCGGACACACAGCTCTGGCGGAGGCTCGAAAAAGAGGGGAGACTGTTGAGCGAAGGCGCGGGCACGAACACCGAAGCGTCTCTGAACTTCATCCCGAAGATGGACAGGCAGACATTGATTGATGGCTACAAGAAAATTTTGCAGACCATCTATAGTCCAGAAGAGTATTACGAGAGGGTGCGCGCCTCGCTGAAGAATACTTTCAGCACGGGCTATTCTCCGGCGAAAGCTTTCAAGAAGGAGTACGTCATCGGATTCTTTCGCGTACTCTTCAAGCTCGGCATGTTCGACTCTTCGCGCAAAGAGTTCTGGAGTTTCCTGCGGCGCGTCTATTCCGAGCGAAGAGACTTAATCGGGGATGCTGTGGTGCTGGCCGTGATGGGTTACCACTTCCGCAAGATTACGGAGCAGTATTGCGAGCAGTAAGCCATGCGAGCGCGCGAAAGGGCTTAGCTTAAAATTTGCTATTGACTCGCCGCTTGATTTGCCTTAGAAGCAATCTGTCAAAAGAGAGTAGCAGTAACGGGTGGCTCGCCCCAGCTTAGTCTGAGCGAGTGGATTTCCATAAATTCTTTCTATCACATATAAAGAGGAACGCAGAAGATGACATACGTTGTGACAGAGTTATGTGTTGATTGTAAGTACACGGATTGCGCTGCGGTCTGCCCGGTCGAGGCGTTTCACGAATTGACCGACCGCCTCTATATCAACGCGGACACCTGCATAGATTGCGATGCGTGTGTGCCGGAGTGTCCAGTGGAAGCCATCTTCCCTGACTCAGCCGTGCCCGATCAGTATGCCCATTGGACTCAGATCAATATTGACGAAGCCCCGAATTATCCGGTTATCAGCCAGAAGATTCCAGCCCTGCATGGGCCAAGCTGCACAGGACCGGAAGAGTAGAGAGGCGCGCTCGATAAGAGGTTTGAGTCTCTTCAAATGAGAAAAGTGGCCTTCCGCGAAACTTGAGTTTCGCGGAAGGTCTTACTTTATGAAGTTTGATTGGGGCGAGCGGCCTTGATCTCAGGGACAGAAAGTATCTTCACCCCTTCGTTTGGATTCTCGACCGCCCAACAGAGCGCGCTCGTCATCTCTTGGTAGGAGACCAATCCCAGCCGCCGCACCGTCTCGCGTTTTGAAGGTATTCGTTCGAGAATCCAGTAGATGGGCTGGATCAGGCGAGGCCACTGGCGACCCGGCCCCAGAACATACCAGGGGCGCAGGACGGTCGCGTTCAAACCGCTCGCGTTAATCGTGGCTTCCGCTTCGGCGCGCGCTTCCACGTAAGCTTTCATAATCGGCGCAGGCTGCGCGACGCTGACGTAGATGAAATGCTTGATGCCCGCTTCGCTTGCAGCGGCGACAGATTCGAGCGCGGATTTGAGATCAATCGTGCGAAACTCTTTGGCCTTTGCCGGTGAAGGATGTGCAACACCGACGAGTTGAATGAAGGTATCGGACGAGCCAATCTGTTCGGCGAAGGATTCTCTGTCAAAGGGATTGCCGGTCACGACTATGCTTCCTTCAGGAACTTTCGATTCCGAGCCGGGGCGTGCGAGCGCGCGCACCGCGTGCCCGCGTTTGAGAAGCTGTGGAATCAGGTTTCGTCCCATAAAACCCGACGCGCCTGTGATGAAAACCGTTCGTTTGGACATCAGGGTTAATCTCTCTTCAAAAAGATTGGTGAATAATGGAAGATACGAGCATGAGCGGCAAGATGGTTTCGTGGGCTTCATTTCTTCCGGCGCACTTTGGGAAATCTGCCGCCATTCGCTCTTTATAGAGACTGAAAGCCCTATAATGGGCGTCAATGTTTCGTGGAAATGGTTGACGCTTGATACCGTTTTGGCATAACCTGCGAGCTAACATTATTCCGCTCGCATGAGATGGAGGAGCCAGAAAGATGCTCTCAAGAAAGCCCTACTTCATAGTCCTAAGCCTATTGATTTTCTGCACGGGAATCATCAACATCTCGGCACAGGCGCAGAAGACCAACAAGAATAGTAGAGAGATTCTGACCAACGAGCCGAAGCCGTTCGTGCAACTTTCGGATCACACGATGGTTGTCATGCCCTGCGACACAACCACTAACCCGCAGATTCCTCTGACCGCTAACGTGACCAACTTCAGCGAGCCGGATAAGCTGCGCTACACCTGGAAGACCAACGGCGGTCAGGTCGTCGGCAATGGACCGAACGCGACCTGGGATTTGACCGGAGCGACACCGGGCACCTACACGGCCAGAGTCGAAGTTGATAATAATCGCGATGATGGCTGTTACGCGTTCACGACGACCAAAATAGTCGTCAAGGATTGTCCGCCTCCGCCTGTCGTCTGCCCGAACATCTCAATCTCCGGCCCCGACACAGTGCCGGTCGGCACGCCCGTCACCTACACGGCGACCGTGAGTGGCGGCACACCCGGCATCGCTCCTGTTTATAATTGGACTGTCACCGGCGGCACGATCACCAGCGGTCAGGGCACGCCTTCGATTACAATTAGCACGGCAGGGCTTTCGGGTCAGCCCATCACTGCAAACCTTGCGGTTGAAGGTTTCAATCTGGACTGCGGCTCTTCAGCCACCACACAGATTCAGAGAAAGATTACTTCGACGCTCACAGATTTCTATCCGCCGCTGAAGCGCGATGATGAGAAGGCGCGTCTGGACAACTTCGCCATTCAGTTGCAGAACGACCCCTCTGCTAAAGGCTACATCATCGCCTATGGCGGGCCGGGCACGAAAGCTGCCGAAAAACAGAAACGAATCAAGTTCGCTGTGGACTATCTTGTCGCCTCGCGCGGGGTTGACGCGACACGCCTTGTAACCTTAGAGGGCGGCATGCGCGATCAGGCGACGACCGAACTCTGGATCGTGCCGCTCGGCGCAGACCCGCCGAATGCGAAATAGGTTTGATGAACTGTTTGCATGTAGAGATGAGGCGCGAGGATCATGACCCTCGCGCCTCATCGCTTTTTCACTCAGGTCATCCGCAAAAACTTTTACGCGGAACTTTTACGGACACGGCGCGTGTCAATGAGCGATAAACTTGAGATCGTGCTATTGTAAATGGCGCGCTGTCTCATCGGACTATAAACTTGTGAGGAGGATCACTATGTCAACGCTCAAATCACCGCGCGCGTTTTTCATCGCTGCGGTGTTGATTACCCTTAGCTCGGCAGCGTCTCTACATGCATTCGCACAAAGCGATAACTCGTCGCCCGCGAAACCAAGAGCAGAAAACACTGTCGGACTCGAAGTTCAATTACAATTGTTGGTTGCGACCAAGTCGCCCACAGGCGAGGAAGAGAAATTGCCCGCATCGCTTGATGCAGTCGTCAAGCAGTTGCGCTCAACATTCAATTTCAAGAGCTATCGCCTGGCAACGACCTTGCTCAACCGGGTGATGAACAACGGAAAGCTGGTCTTGCGCTGGGCCGGAAGCCAGTTGCTGCCACAAGCGTCCGCCGCGACCAACGCCACGCCCGGCTTCAACGAGTTCCGTGTCGAGAAAGTGAGATTGATTCAGGACGAAGCGGGACGCGATATGATCCAGATGATTGATTTTAATTTTGGCGCGCGCATCCCTATTCAAATCCCAAGTATCGCGAGCAACGGGACCACAGCGCCAGTCATTCAGTATGAGAATACCGGCATCACGACGGACATCACCATGCGGGAAGGCGAGCCGACAATAGTCGGAACATTGAACGTCGGCCCGTCGGGCGATGCTCTCATCATAGTCGTCTCCGCCAGAAGACCTGCCTCAAGATAAAAGGCTCTGGCCGCGAGTCTTTGAAGCGCGGCTCTTCTTTGAAAAGCGACCGCGCACGGCTTTTAACCCTCAGGCCATTCATCAAAGTGATGTCTTGCCGGTGGTCTCTCCTTCGACGCTCCAGCAGCCCTTAATAAAAGAGGCTGCCAGACAATAAACTGAAAGTGCCTCTCCCCAACACATTCAATTTATAATCTGGCAGCCGACAGGCGGGGCCTTGATTTGCCTCTCCCCGCGAAGACCTTAGCTCTCCCCACACCATAATTTCCTGACAATTCAGTTCGGTCA
>Ga0268242_1000053_pt1 | contig 17836 bp, 10 predicted proteins | sample BulsoiFelSFmetaG_FD_200253 | JGI IMG/M metagenome (GOLD analysis project Ga0268242, IMG submission 200253) | Bulk soil microbial communities from Mexico - San Felipe (SF) metaG (v2) (version 2) | ecosystem: Environmental > Terrestrial > Soil > Agricultural land | place: Mexico: San Luis Potosi... | reverse complement strand
CTATTTCAAGAACAGTCTGACGAATGTCGGGTGTTGCCATCGGCGGCAAGGGCAGGCTGATGTCGTCAACCGCAATCGTCACCTTCATCCCCGGATAAAGCTGAGCGAATAAAGGGTCGCTATCGTGCGGGTGATTCAAGGCGTAGCGAATCGCGGCTTCACGATTCGGCAGTCCCTTAATCGGCGGCTTCGGATAGATGACGCGCGTGCCGATGGGCAGGTCTTCGAGGATGAAGTCTTCGCCCGAAGGCATGACGCGCGGCGCGCTGTCGCGGTCAATGTAGATGACTGATTCGTGTGTCTTGCGACGTAGTTGTAAGCTCATCGTAACGAAGTCCAAAGTCCAAAGTCCAAAGTCCAAAGCCCAAAGCGTCGTAGTTGACATTGGACATTGGACTTTAGACCTTGGACATCATTTCAAATTAAGTATCGGCCAATCATGATGGAGCGCAGTCTGTTTTAATCTCATGTCCGGGTTGACCGCCGCCGGATGACCCACGACCGAGAGCATCGGAAGGTCTGACATGCTGTCGGTGTAGGCGTAAGAGTCACTCAAGCTTAAGCCTTCACGCTCGGCGAAAGTTCTAATCCAGGATGCTTTGGTGGCAGCGGCGACAACGGGCGGAAGCAAGCGGCCTGTTGCCACGCCGTTGACGAACTCCAGACGGTTCGTGACGTAATCGTCAATTCCAAGATACTTCATCAGGGGGACGACCGATAAATCGAGCGCGCCCGTCACAATCACCTGACGAAGCCCAAGACTGCGAGACTTTTCTATCAACTCGAACGCGCCGGGAAAGACAGCAGGCTTGAGCACGTCCTCGAACAGCTCTTCGGCGAAGAAGCGCAAGCGGTCTTCGGATTCTCCCCTGTATCTTTTGAAGAAGAGATCGTTGAAAACTTTTCGACTGTATTGATCCGTCGCCGCAAAGATGGGAATGCTCAACAGCGTCGTCGCGCTTTTCTTAATAGTGCGAAATAAGCCCTGCTGGTTCTTGGCATAAAACCCGAGCGTGTGAACCAGATTGGTGCTGACTAAAGTTCCCTCTAAGTCGTAGAATGCAGCAGCAGCCACATTATCCTCCGAAAGCGCGCGCCTCGCGCTTGAGTTCTAAGATTACTTTGCGCCGGGACTCAGCCGGTCATGTGTATTGAGTTGGGAATATTAACCTATAATGTTGAATTTCTGTAAGCGGAATAGGCGCAGGAAAAAGTTATCCGTGTGAGCCTGAAAGATTTAGCTGCGGAGGAAGTATGAAAAATGTAGATGCATCAATGAAGCTTCGTCGTGTTTTGCTCCTTGCATTCATGCTCCTCGCCCTGGTCGCTTGCTCGAAGCAGACGGATGTGCAAGAGGCTGCGCAGGACAAAGCTGCTTCGGCGGAGATGGTCGCACAGGCGGATAAACTTTACGCCCAACGAGCGGAATTGGCTCGTGCGCGCGAGGGCGTCATTCTCCTTCGCCGCGCTCTGGCCTCAGATATGAGTAGCTACGACGCGGCCTGGCGGCTGGCAAGGTTCAACTACTTTCTTGGCTCTCACACGACGGACAAGACTGAGCGTGATAGAGCTTACAACGAAGGCGTTGATGCGGGACGACGCGCCATCAAATTGCAGGACGCAAAACCCGAAGGTCATTTCTGGCTCGGGGCGAATTTAGGCGGGAAGGCAGAGACGAGCGCTTTGAGCGGCATGGCCGCCGTTGACGAAATCCGTGACGAGATGGAGAAGGTCATCAAGCTCGATGAAGGGTTTCAATCGGGAAGCGCATACATGGCTCTAGGTCAGGTTTACCTGGAGGCTCCGGGCATGCTCGGCGGCGATAAAAACAAGGCAGTTGAAATTTTAGAGAAGGGCTTGCGCTTCGGTGAGAATAATGAGCTTTATCATGTGCGCCTGGCACAGGCTTATCTGGCAGTGGATAGGAAAGAGGACGCGCGTAGGGAACTCGACAAGGTTCTGAACATGAAGCCCGACCCGGACTATTTGCCGGAAGCGAACGATGCCGCAACAGAGGCGCGGAAATTGTTAGATGAACTTAAATGAGGACATGAATACGGGTCAGTACCGCCTGCGGTAGCGGGCGGGTGGGGCTAACTCCGACCCGCCCGCTACCGCAGGCGGTACTGACCCGTTATTAACATCCGATTACAATCTTTACAAACAAAAATGACAGAAGCCAAATGTTCATGCTCAAGACTTGAAAGGCTCGAAGGCGCGAGCGTCAACGCTTATATCTGCTCCTATCTTTTATCGGAAGAGAAGAACCGTTTTCGCTGCCGCATCTGCGGGCGCGAGTGGGAGAAGCATTACCCGGAAAGTAAGAGCGAAGGAAAGCGCCCTTCGTTAATTCGCTTGAGTTGATTAAACCCTCAATCCGGTTTGCAGGTAATGGAAGGGAACGTGCTCTGCGTCGCGCCCTGCATCTTGCAAAATATCGAGCATGCGCTGCGCGCCCACATAGTTGAGAGAGTGAATAACGATGAGCGCGTCACGCTGGTGGTCCGGGTGCGCAGCGAGCCAGGCGGCGACGGCAAAGCCTGTCCGCTCGTCGTCAGGCTCGTTTGAAAAATAGTGTTCGTCGGCGAGGTCGTGATCGAGAAGAATTGTCGTGTATTCGTGTTCTTCAAGCCAACTGATGGCCTGCCTCACATCGCAAGTCACATCGAGCGAGTGCGCAGAGAATTTCTGATGAAACCATTCGCAGCGCATCGCGTCGTCTTCGACAATTAAAATCCTATCCATTGAGATAACCTGAAAAGCGGATTCATCAATTGCCACTAGCTTTAGCTGGTGGTAGAAGGCTCCTAAAAGTTTTTGGCTTTAGCCGAATTCCTGTTTTGCTTGAACATTTCGGCTAAAGCCAAAAACTTTTCTATCATCTTACCCACCAGGCTTGTGCTAGTGGCAATTTATTTGTAAGGCCAACCGACAGAAATTTATTACTGCTTGCCCGCTGCTTTTTTCAGCTCTTCCAAATCACGCTTGAGCGCATCGAGTTTCTGCCCTGCTTCGCCCAACTTTCCTTCCGACGTGAGCTTTTGATACTGGGCAAAGTCGTCAGCCGCGCGGTTGATTAATTGCTGAGTCGTTGCTGCCGGAGCCTGCTGTGGACCAGTGGGCTGCGGACTCTCTGAAGGCTTCGGCTGCTCGCCGGGTTGCTCAGGCTTGGGCTGCTCGTTGGGCTTTCCTTGCTCGCCGGGTTTTGCTCCTTCGCCGAAGAGCTTGGTTAAAGCCTCCTGGAAATTCGAGCCGAAGACGAGATGTTCCTGCGTCGCCAACACGACGAGGCGCAATTCAGGCATCGGGCTTTTCTCGGCCTGCAAGTAGATCGGCTCGACATATAGCAGAGCATCGCCTATCGGGATGACAAGCAGGTTGCCGGGCCGGACGCGCGAGCCTTGCTGATTCCAGAGCGAGAACTGACCCGAAAGCTGCGGATCTTGATTGATTCTGGCATCAATTTGATTTGGCCCATCAATCAGTCTCGATCTTGGAAAATTATAGACGAGAAGATGGCCGTAATAGTCGCCGTCGCTGCGACCGGCCACCCAGCCGATCATGTTGTTCTTGTTGGCGGGCGTGAAAGGCACAATCTCGACAAACTCATTCTGTATTTGCTCGCCCGGCAGTTGCATCAACACGAAATATGGTTCGAGCGGCTCACTCTGTTGCTGCTTATCATTGCCTTGCACCTGACGGCTCGCCACGCTCCACACGTCGTTGCGTTGGAAGAAGACGCTCGGGTTCGTCGTGTGATAAAGACCGAAGACATCGCCCTGCGTTCTAATCAACGTTTCAGGATAACGAATGTGTGCGCGCAAATCCGCAGGCATCTGCCCGGCATCTTTGAAGAGCGCCGGGAAGATTGCGCGGTAAGCCTGAATCAAAGGGTCTTCGGTGTCGAAGACGTAGAAATTAACGTCGCCGTTGTAGGCGTCAATCGTCACCTTGACGCTGTTACGTATGTAGTTGGCGGTCTTGTCTCCGACCTGATGATGCGTCGAGTATGGATAGGTCATTGATTCCGTGAAGGCGTCAATGATCCAGACTAGACGACCATCACCCGTGACGACGATATAAGGGTCGTTATCGTAAACGAGATAAGGGGCGAGAGCCTCAACGCGGTCGCGTATGTTGCGGCGCATCAGGACGCGACTGTCCGCCGTGACAGCATCCGAGAAGGGAAGCTTGGACATATCGTCGAGCGCCCAGGCCAGAACCAATTTATGAAAGAATCCGCCGACGGGGATGCCGCCTGTCCCTTCATAAACGGTCGTGTTGTCCGTCTCGCCTTGCGGAAAGTTGAATTCCAACTGCTTGGTCTTAACGTAAACGTCCGTGTCCGTCTTCTGCCCGAAATAGATTTCCGGGCGAGTGAGTTTGATTTCGGGTGCGCTTGATTCAATCGGCATGTTCGAGAGCACGAACTGCGGCATCCCTTCAGGCGTGAACTCGTTTGAGCTGTTCATCGTCACGCCGTAGCCGTGCGTGTAGATCAGCTTTTCGTTAATCCACGTCCGCGATTGCTCTGGCAGCTTCGTCACGTCCAACTCGCGCGCCGCAACCATCATCTGCCTGATTTGCCCGTTGATCTTGTAACGATCAATGTCAACGTCTTGAAAATCGTAGTAGGGTCGAATCTCTTGAATCTGCCGCAGGGTGTCGCGAAGCGCGGACCAATCCCAGAGGCGTATGTTGTCGAGCGTCGGCTTGTTGTTCTGGTAATCGAGACCTGCAATCGTCGGGTCTGCGTCGAAGTCACGAATCTCTATGCCTTCGAGCTTGAAACCTTTGCGCGTCCAGGCGATGTTGTGTTCGATGTACGGCGTCTCGCGCCCCAGCTCGTTCGGCTTGACGATGAAGCTCTGGACATAAGCCGGAATAATCATCCCTGCGACGACGTAGGTGAGAATTGGCAGCGCGATGGCTGCGATAATGATTCTCAGTTTCCGCACGGTGAACGCGTTAATAATCACGATGAGGGCGGCAACAATTAAAATAATGCCGACGATGAACAGTCCCGGCAGATAATGGTTGGCCTCCGTGTAGGTCACGCCGGAGAACGATTGATGATCCTGCCAGAGGTAAGGATAGCGCGAGAGAAAGACGCGCCAGGCCAGAAGCAGCAGAAAGGCCGCGAGCGAGAAAGAGACTGCGGCGTAGCTGGTCCGCCGCATTGCCTCAGACGAAGCTTTGCTCAACTTCTTCTGCGTGATCGCGAGCATGGCGAAGAGAACGGTCGCAATCAACGTCACAATCGTGAGCATAATCAGCCAGCGACTCACCATCTGATGAACCGGCAGCGTGAAGAGATAAAAGCCTAGCGGCTTATTAAAAATCGGATCGGGCGTTGTCGCGGGCGGTTGATTCAGGTAGAGCGCAAACTGTCGCCAGCCGTCTTTCATTCCCGCGCCGAAGGCGAGGCTGATGACAATCGAGAGTATCCAGATAACCGGGCGAAACAGGCGTGCAGGGTTGATGTGGACGGCCTGGTTGTTGACCATGATCGTGCGTCGTTCGAGCGCACTCGCCGAGAACGTTCGCTCCAAGAGCCAGAACGCGCCGCGCAGGATGATGAGGGTCAGGACGGTAAAGATGAGAAAGGTAAAAAGTTTTGCGCGGAAGATATACCAGTAAACTGAAGAGTAGCCGAGCGAGCCGTACCAGATGGCCGAGATATAGATCGAGACCGAGCGAAAGAGCGCGACCAGAATCACAATCGCGGCGACGATTATGATAATCAGCTTGCGTCGTCGTGGCTTCGGCTTGGCGGGGGTAATGTCAATAACCTTGTCGTCAAGATCGTCGTCGTCGTCAAAGGATGTGCTCATGCCGCATAGCATACGCCTAACCGCGCGCAACACTCAATACCGTTTGCTTTAGAAATTGTTGGAAGTAATCGGTTATAGTTTCGGCTTGGAGTGTGAAAGATTTAGTTTAACCGCAGAGGACGCAGAGGAACGCAGAGGAAAGACAAACGGATTTGGAATTTCAAATCTCGAATCTCAAATTAAAGATTTCTATTATCTTCTCAATCCTCTGTGCCCTCTGCGTCCGCTGCGGTTAAATTTCTCTAAGCCAATTGTCCTTAAACAAACACCAATTCCCTTGAAGACAAAGCTCAAAGCACAAACTGCGTTCTCGCTTCTCATCGCAATCATTGCGGCTCTCAGTCTCTCGTGCTCGCGCGCCACGAAACCGCGAGCGCAATTCAATGCTGTGCGAACGCTCGCTGGAGCAGACTCAAACCCCGCGCGCTTCGGTGACCCGTTCGGAGTGGCCGCTGCACAGGATGGAACGGCTTATGTCTCTGATGGCGAAACGGGGCGCATCTGGCAGATTGCACCGGACGGAGCGACAAAGGTCGTGGCCGAAAATCTCAACACGCCTTCAGCGTTGGCTCTTGCGCCGGACGGCTCGCTCGTCGTCGCGGACACAGGCTCGGACACAATCAAGCGAGTCGAAATGCAGACGGGTCGCATCACAATCATCGCTGGCAGCGAGAGGCGCGCAGGCTTCGCCGATGGCAAGGGTGCGGAGGCGCAATTCAACGCGCCCGTCGGTTTAGCCATAGCTAAAGATGGAACAATCTATGTTGCGGACACCTACAATGATCGAATCCGCGCGATTAATGTTCAGGGACAGGTTAGAACAATTGCAGGAAGTGGCGAGCAAGGATTCGCGGATGCTGTGCGTGGAAGCGAAGCGAAATTCGACACGCCCTGCGGAATCGCAGTAGACGTGGACGGAACTTTGGTTGTCGCGGACACGGGGAATCGTCGCTTGCGCCGCGTCAATGCGGATGGAGCGGTCTCGACGCTTGCCGGAAACGGCGCGCGTGATTTTCGAGACGCCGGACTGCTCGACGCTTCATTCGTTGAACCGACCGCTGTTGCGATTGATGAAGAGGGAACGATCTATGTCGCGGATTCAGTTGGCTCTGCCGTGCGCGCCTGTGAGTTTACGTTCTGGCCGCACGTCAAGACTCTGGTTGGAGCAGATACAGGCTTGCAAGATGGCTCGCTCGAACGCGCCCGTCTTAATCGCCCCTCCGGCCTTGCGCTCTCAGCGGATGGAACTCTGCTTGTAGCAGACACGGGTAACAGACTCATGCGCGCGATTTTGAGAGAAGGGAACGCGCGGGGCACTGAGCTATCGCGCGAGGCCATTGAAGCAATGCGTGTGAAGGCGGAGGATTTTCGTAAGCTTGCGCCGCCGCGTTGGCCTTATGATCCGCCGGACAAGCCCCGCGAGATTGCCGCGACTTTCGGCGAGATTCGCGGTGAAGTTGGAAATGGGGATGTGCCGCACTTTCATAACGGCCTTGATGTGCCTGGAGCCTATGGCGAGACGGCCAGAGTAGTGCGGACGGAAAAAATCCTGCGCCCGCTCGCGGTTGATGATGTCGGCGGAATCCGCGAGCGCGTGCGTTTCCCGACGATGGGTTACATACATCTGCGCATCGGGCGAGATAAAGATGACAAAGCTTTCGCGGATGCGCGCTTCATTCTTAAGCACGACACGCGCGGAAAAGTTGTGGGTGTGCGCATCCGTCGCGGCGCGCTCTTTTCCGCAGGAGATGCGATTGGAACGCTCAACAACCAGAACCACGTTCACTTAATCGCCGGAACTACGGGCGCTGAGTTCAACGCGCTCGCCGCTCTGGAGTTGCCTGGAATCAAAGACACCGTTGCGCCTGTGATTGAAAAAGATGGCATCCATTTGTTTGACAGCGCATGGAGAGAGTTTGGCGATGGAGTCACAGCGAAAGATGGTCAAGGCGCGGAAAAGAGCATCACGGTTCGCGGCGATGTGCGCGTGACGATTCGCGCTTACGATCAGATGGACGGCAACGCTCAGCGGAGACGGCTCGGGCTTTACAAAATCGGCTATCAGGTGTTCGGCAAAGACGGAAGCCCGGCAAAAGGTTTTGCAGAACCCCTATGGACCATCTCGTTTGAGAGTTTGCCGGACGACGACCGCGCCGTGCCGCTCGTGTATGCCGCAGGCAGTAAGTCAGGCGCGACGGGCGAAACCATTTTCGCCTATATCGTGACCGACCAGCTTCACGACCGTGCAGCGAAAGAAGATTTCTGGCACACAGCAGAGCTTCCAGACGGCGATTATACTTTACGCGTCTTCGCCGCAGATTTTTTCGGGAACAAGACGATTCGTGATGTTCCGGTAAGAGTGAATAATGAATCGTTGCCTCGCACCTGAGATTGATTCGATTGCTGATATAGCTGTCTTTATTGATGCGCTTGATTCAGGCCACAGGCCGCGACGATTTCAAAAATCACTCTGAAAGAGTTATATTGACTGTCGCAACAACACAGTCCGAGGGGTTCTCGTTCATCACTTCCCAATGAAAAATTTTTTAGTAGTTTGAGGAGATAAGTCCGTGAAGATTCGACGCACGCATCGTCAACTGTTAATCCTGTTCGTTCTCTTTTCGCTTCTGGCCGTCGTGGCTTTCAAATCATTTGCGGAGTCTGGCGGCGACAAATCACCCGCGCCAGCGATTCGCGTCACGCCGCCTGCGCCAGTCATTGATGACAACGAGCGTCTGGCAGAGCTTGCCTCGCGCCGCTCGCGGGTCGCCGAAAAGATTGGGCCAAACGGCGTCCTCGTTCTCTTCAGCACGGAGCCGCGCGTTTACACGAACGACGTAGATTACGAATATCGTCAGGAGAACAATCTGTTCTATTTAACAAACTTGAGACAGAAGGGCGCGACGCTCGTCCTGATTCCTGGCAACGCGCAGATGCGCGAGGTCCTCTTCCTCCCGCACCGCGATCCAGCGGCTGAGACCTGGACAGGGCACATGTATAGCCCTGAGGAAGCGAAAGCCGTCTCCGGCATCAGCGAGATTTGGGAAGCGAAAGAGTTCGAGCCGTTCATGCGCGCGCTCAGGCTTCGCCAGGGCTATCGTCCGAAGAGCGAAGCAATATTTATGTCCGCAAGCGCTGCGCCGCCTTCTGAGCCGACGGGTGCGACCGGCACGAAGCCGCCGACAGGCTTTGAAAATCTTTTCACGGCGATGGGCAAAGACGAAGCCACGCTCTATTTGTTGTTGCCGCGCGAGGACGACAGCCGCGAGTACAAGCAGGAACAGAATTTTGCAGCGCAGTGGGCGAAATCCGCGACAGGCTTCAACGTCCGCAACGCCGCGCCGATCTTTGCGCGCATGCGTCTCATCAAGTCGCCCTATGAATTGAAGCTCTTGCAACACGCCATAGACATCACGACCGAAGCGCATGAGCGCGCGATGGCCGTCGCCGGACGTTCACAGTGGGAATACGAAGTCGAGAGCGAAATCGTCTATACCTACAAACGCCGCAATGCAGACCACTGGGGCTATCCAGACATCGTTGGCTGTGGACCAAACGCGACGACGCTTCACTATGAAGAGAATCAAGCGAGAGTGAAGCCGGGCGACCTGATGCTGATGGATGTCGGCGCAGAGTATGGTCATTACACTGCCGATGTGACCAGAACTTTTCCTGTGAATGGCAAGTTTACGAAAGAGCAGGCGGAGATTTATCAGATTGTTTACGACGCGCAGGAGGAAGTGGCGAAAGCGACCAAGCCCGGCGCAGTTTTTCCAACGGACGTGCACAACGCCGGAGCGGAGAAGATTAAAGAGGGCCTGCTGCGCTTAGGGTTGATTACGGACAAGAACTCAGACCAGTATCGCATCTGGTTCATGCACGGCACATCACACTGGCTGGGGATGAACGTTCACGATGTTGGCGGGCGTGGTGTGAAGCTTGAGCCGGGCATGGTCTTCACGAACGAGCCGGGCATCTACATCCGCGCCGATGCTCTGGACAATCTGCCGAAGACGCCCGAGAACGAAAAGTTTATCGCCGCCGTGCGCCCTGCGTTTGAGAAGTACAAGAACATAGGCGTCCGCATCGAAGACGACCTGCTCGTCACACAGAACGGCGCAGTCTGGCTAACCAAAGACCTGCCGCGCTCCATCGCAGACATCGAAGCGTTTATGGCGCGCGCCCCGAAAGAGGTCACCATCAGCGCGCTTGATCTGCCCTGGAGTGAAAGCGGGATTCTGCCGACGAGGATTTTCTGGAATAAATTCTTTCGCGCGTGACCATCAAACTGCGGCAGCAGCTTGTTATAAAGCAGGCTGCTGCCGCTTCCTTGATATTGACGCGAGTCTTTAGCCCCGGACATGAAATGAACATAGGAAGCAGGCAGCCTCACTTCTTATGTAAGTAGATTTTTGCATGTCCTTCGTGGGTCGAGCCGCTCGCTTTAACAAGAATGTCAAAGGATTTGTCGCTGTAAACTTTCCGTGTCCCTAGAAACCAACTGATTGACCCGGAAGTTTGCCCCGCGGGAATCACAAAATACCCGTCCCCCATAATCTCCGCCAGGTTACCGTTCGAGACGCCGAGGTCTATTCTCTGGCCACCCGGAGGCGCAGGAGCATCTATAGCTACAGTCATGGTAGGTTCCTGGTCGTTCTTCCCGCCGACGAAAGTGTTCTCGCTCAAATCAATGCTGTAAACACTGATGCAGGGGGGAGCGTTGAAATTGAGAATCACTTCATTTGATGTAGCCCCGGCGCTGGGTAAGACTGTTCCATTGGATGTGTAGACATACCCTTGACAGAAAACCTTGAACGAAGCTGTTCCATTTGCTGTTGCATAGGCGGCTGTATTGTAGGTGCTGAAGTCAATCTCAAAATATATCTCATCCGTTGGGTCCGGATTAGATGTATCCGAGAGATACTGGGCGACCATGTCATACTGTCCTGTTTTCGGGTTTTTGAAATTGAGATACCAATAGACATCAGGACACTCTAGGTCGTTCGTGACGTGAAACGTCATCTTGCAATTAAAGCCCATTGAGACGTTGCCTTGAGGACTCACATTTACGACATGGACTGGCACAGCTTTGCCTGCACCGACTAAATCTAAAATCCCTTGCAGGTTTTCTGCTTTATGCTCAACAAGCGGTCCAGGAATTCCGGCGCTTCTAACGGATGGTTGGGGGGATTGGCTTTCAAGCTTTTTAGCTATATCAACATTAAGCGCACGTCCGGTCCCAATCTGGACTTGAGTCTTCGGTGTCTGAGGGTCTGTCCGCAGGTTTTCAGGGATGGTGAATACATCTGGGTTGACTGAAAGTGTACCGTGACCGACGTTGATTTTTGGTCCTCTGGCGGCGGCTCTATCCTTGAGCGCTTTTATTCTAGCCTGAATTTGCGCGAAATCGCTCGGATTGTCGTACCGTAGGTAGGGGGGGTGAAATGTTAGGGGTGGGTTTGCCATCGTGATTGCCTTCCTATTAGCTGAATCTCACTTACTAAAATCAAGCTGTCGAAATAGCAATCCTCATACCAGCGATGGGGAAAAGAGAAACTTGTCTTCGGTAAGCCAAAAGAGGTTTGTTTCCTGAAGGGCAGGTGACAGGGTGTCTTCAATAGAGGACTGATTTGAGCGGCAGGTGTGTACTTCCTTTGAGCCTGACCTTTCCGTCGAGCGTCCAAATGGTCCAGCAGTTAACTAAAATACAAAGAAGCGCAGAGCTATTGCACATCGCGTATAACATCTCACATCATTTCAGCTCAACGATGGCGATGATCTCGTCATCGTTGAGAGAATCCCAAAAGCTGACGCCTTCTTTCGTCTGCATCGCCTTCACCGTCTCTTCGTCGGGGCGGAGAAGCACCAGATAATTGTGGTCTCTCTCCAACTTCTTGCTAACGTATTCGGAATCGGGCAGCATCGCCGTGTTGATGCGAACAGAGTTAGTTCCCACCTTACCTCGATAGACTTTCTTGACATTAAACCAGGAGTCTATAAACCAGACTCTCGTCCCATCGGGCCTCAACATACAGGGAGTTCTTCCCTGACCGAATGTGCCAGTGATAACAACCGTTGCGCTTCCTCTGAGTTGCTCCGGGATTCTGTAGAATTCTTCCGGCAAATTCTGATTCTGCGGCGCAAGCATCATCAAGATGATTGCCATTGAGAGAAGATGATTCATGATTCTTCAATTCCTGAGCTTCCAGATGTGCTTGCCGGTCAGATCAATGTAGCCAACCTTCTTCCGGCAACTTTTCTCATCGGAATTTCCTCCTGAGTGGACAACAGACGGACGTTAGCGAGAGGGACGTTTGCCTCTTTTAGCGGCCAAACATACATTTTGACGTGAGCTTTCAGAAAATGGATGGCTATTGAAGGCTCTTTACCAGCCTAAGCTCCGCAGCCATATAATCATTTCACGGGCGGGTCGTTATTCGTAAGCCAATGCTTCAACCGCGTCCTGTCTCGCCGCTCTGATTGCCGGATATAAAGCGCCGATTGTCCCGCCGACCAGACCGACGGCGAAGGCGATGATGATCCAGCGTGGCTCAAGTTCCACCTTGAGCGATGTGGTCCTCATCACGGCGAAGCGCACGAGAAGCGTTAGGAGAACTCCCGTCAGCACTCCGAGGAAGCTCACCAAAATTGCTTCCTTCTCAATCACCCACGCAATCGTCGTCTTGGACATGCCGAGCGATTTGAGAATGCCGATCTGTTTCGTTCTCTCGGTCACGGTTGTGTACATAGCGAGCAGGATGACGAGCATGCTGATGGCTGAGGCGACGCCGACAACCACTTTGATGAAGATGTTGAGCGCGGGCACGCTCGAAGCGTAAAGCTCTGGCAGGTCGCGCGTGAAGATGATCTGGTCCGTAGGAAACTGTTGGCGTATGCGCGCGGCGACCTGTTCCTGCTCCGCAGGGTTGACGCAGGCAACAAGAATAGCAGAGGCGTTGCCATCGCCTCCGACCTGGTCCTGCATAGTCGAGAGCGGAATCTTGATACGGCCTCCGCCCGGCGGATTATAAACGCCGACGATACGAAACTGCCGGTCGTAAAGATCAACGGTCGAGCCGACAGGAGAATCAGGATGCTCTTTGTGCCAGACAGAATCAACGATGGCCTCTTCGCCACTGTCGTTCAGCTTGCGTCCTTCCGTAATCGTCAACCCCGTCAACGCCGCATACTCATCAAAGTTGATGCCGTCAACGTTGCGGCTGCCGAAGCCGCTCGCCCCCTTATTGCTGACCAGGTTCTGCCCGATGGCGACAGCGCCGCGAACGCCTTCAATCTTTTTTAGCTCTTCCGCACGCGAGACGGGCAAGCGAAAAGACTCAGAACCGCTCAAGGCAAACGTGCCGGATGCGCGCACCATGATCTCCGCGTTGATGTTGCCCTCGCGCTCCCCACGCTCGCGCAGGACGCCATGCGCCAGTCCAACCGTGAAGATGATTAAGAGAACCCCGACGCCGATGCCGAAGATGCTGACGATTGTGCGCGCGGGTCTGTGCGATATGTTTGAGAGAACAAGGCTGTCCATAAGTTTCCTAAAGCGCGGGCTTTTGTCCATCAAGCGGCGCGTCGCATTGGGCACAGCGCGCCAGAGCAAAACGATCAGCCCGATGACTGTCCAGAAGAGCATCCCGGCCTTGCGCACCAGCGCGAGCGCCACGCCTGTCGCCGGGCTATAGCCGAGCGTTAAAAGAATTCTCTGAGTCCCGTATTCGTAAACGCCGACCGTGCCGGGCACGAAGCCGAAGGCGAAGTTGATGACTTTCGTTAGAGATTCGATGATATAAGCCCCGCTGACGAGCGGCGTGAAGCCGAGCATTTGCAGCGTCACATAGACTTCGAGGACGCTCGACGCATGCGTCAGAAAGTCCATGCCAATCATGGCGAAGAACGACCCGGGCCGGTGCGAATAGAAATCGTAAACATGCGACTCCAAATCCCAGATGTGATCGCGCCTGGAGGTCAACGCCTTCGGGTGAAAGCCGAAGCGACCGAGCGTGTCAATTATCCATGTCAGCACCATCACGCGTCGGTTCACGGCCAGGACGGTCAACAGAATTCCGAGTGAAGTCGCTGCGACAATTCCGAAGAGTATGTAACGAACAACAGGAGGTAGATTGTATGAGAGCAGCATCACAACTGCGCCGCTCAAGATGAAGAAGACGACCGAGAGGTTATAAAGAATGTTATCAACGACGAGAGCCGAGACGCCGTAAACGAGCGGGACGCGGCGGCGCAAGAGTGCGACCTTCGTCGCCTCGCCAAGCAGTGGCCCAGTGAATGTCAGGAAGCTGACGGATTCGCCACCGAGGCGCACGGCCAGCGCGTGCTTGAAACTGAAGCGCCTGTGCTTCGGGTCAATCGCTGTGCGCATCGAGATGGCTCTGAAGACGTGGCGCGAGCCGCTGATGACCAGGAGGAAAATGAAGCCGAAGCCTATCTTCTTGAGCGCATCGAAGATCGGCTCAACGCCGACGCGATTGATGACATAGACCAAAAGAGCGAGGCCCAGGAGAAAGGCTATGCCCTGAAGCCAAACCATCTTGCGGCGAAAATTGTTTGAGCCGGACTCAACCGGCTCATCAATTTCTTCGAGCGCCAAATCATCGCTCAACCGTTCTTCTCTCAATTGCTCATCCGTCGTCGTCAAGGCGCAGTCGCCAACCTTTCAGCCACAGGCGAGACCTTTCTGTCCCGCTCCGTTTCTTTGAGAATCTCTCTGATGATGCGTCCGGGAAAGCGACGGAAACCGCGATCCCAGAGAACTTTGACAGGAGCTTGCCCGTCCGTTATTTGCCCCGTCAGCGCGAGCACCGTCGGCATGAAGCTCAGGCTGTCATATGGCTCCTCGATAACCTGCCCGCGCGGAACGCCCGTCTGCTCGCCTCCGGCAATCATCAACGTCGAGTGTGTCGAGATGCGGAAGAACGAGCCATGATTGCCGCCCGGATTAAAGCCGCGCACATCGAAGTTCCAATGATTGTTGGCGAGCACGAGCAAGTCAGCTTCGACCATCTCGCGTCGCCTGCGGCGAAAGCGTCGGAGCACACGCTCATCTGAGGATAGCCCCGGGACATCCGTGTCAAATGCCTCGTTGTGATGACGCGCAAGCTGCTCGTTTAGTCCGACGACGGCGTTAGAGTATTCGGTTTTATGTGTAGCGCGCAACCATTCAAGGTCTGTGTGCCACTCGTTGAGCCAAAGAGCGCGCGCGCCCTGCGGCACGTCCAGTTGCGGGTCTTCCCAGAGTCTTAAGGGCAAGCCTTCGCGCCAGGGAGCGCGCTCGAAGTGAATCGAGCCGTCTTCGTTCCCCCTTAAATTCGAGATGGGAAGATAACGCAGACTCAAATGTCCCGCTTCATCTTCGCGCGAGAGAATCAAGGCTTGGTTTTTTTCTCCAGCATAAATCCAGACCACATCCGAGTTCGGACGCAGCTCTTTTTCAAGCTCAGGAGCAATCAACTCATGCGGAATCCTGACGGCGACGAAATCAATCGGGTGGGAATCAACGCCGGGCTGCACATTATTTTTCACAGCCACATCATGGAGCAGCGAGAAATAGTCAACGCGCTGGAAACTCTTTTGAAAATCGAGTGATCCATCAGCCGCCATCACCGCCCCGCCCGGAGCAAAACCGGCGACGTAATTCTGTAGCTCATGGATGCTGTTCGGCATCCCCATCGCGCCTCTGGCAATCACGTCTTCGATCTTGATGGCAGTCGGGTTGAAGCTCTCCTTGTGAAGGGCCAGCAGGTTCGTCAGCGTTCGCGCGTACTCGGTATATTTACGCTCGTCCGCCACAGACGAATCATAGCGTGCGAAGATGCGCTTGCCATCATCGCCGTGCGGAAGATCGTCGTCGTCTGTATCGGTCTGTGCAGCGTCCTTCTTTTCCTTCTTCTCTTTCTTCAACAGTTTTTTCTTCTCTGCAATTTCGTCCAGAAGCTTTTTCTGCTCTTCGTTCGAGCGATGAAGCGCGGCCATCTCCTCGTTCAACTCAGAGAGCAGTTGCTGCCACTCTTCGCGGCGGCGCTCAAGCGTCTTAAAGAAAGCGTCTGTCATCGCGCGCCGCATCTCTGACGATAAATCTTTGCCTTGAAGCTGTTGCAAGAGCATGTGCAGGACGTTGAGGTCACTGTCGCGCAGGTGAATTGATGAACGCTCGTTGCCGTCGAAATCAAGGAGCGCTGTGGGGTAATCCGTGCTTTGCCCTTTCAGATAGTATGACTCGGACGTGGTGGTCGTGATGAGCGGAACGAAAGGGTAAGAGCCTTTGATCGAATAATCGAGCATTAAGCGTCGCTTGGTGATGACGTGATGACCGCCGCCCGCGGCGCTGCCCAACAGTTTGACCAGATTGTAGCCCTGACTATAGACCTTCTCGTCTGTGTTAAAGCCATGATCGGAAACAAGTATCAGCGCGGTCTCCGCAGCCATCGGACTCTTTTGAATCGCAGTCCAAACGCGCCCAACAACCGCATCCAGAGATTGGAGCGCAACGAGATGCGATTCGCGGTCGCGGTTGTGGTGCGCCATGTGATCGAAGTTAGTGATGTATAAATCCAGATAGCGATAGGTTGGACTATTCAATCTCTCAATCAACTCACGTTCAAGCTGATCGAAGACTGTGTCGCGAACTTCAAAGCCTGTGGTCCACTCGTCCAAAAGCTCGCGCGGATTTTTCAGGAAACGGTTCTGCGCGGCGTTCTGCATTGTGCGCCAGCGCATCCCGCGTTGATAAAGTTGAAAGCTAATAAAGCGTTCGGGCGGAGCATATGCATCAGCCAGAAGTGGTATCCCTGTTTCATCCAACGTCTCTGCGCCTGGAGTATCAACGCGCCGCTGACCGACGTTGCTGACGTAGAAGGCCAGGAAGTTGAGATAGTCGTAAGTGTGAAGCGTCAGGCGGTCGTACTCGACGTTACCCTTTATCTGCAAATGCTGTCCTGAGTCGAGCATTGACCAGGAGGGCGCGGACAAACTCATCCCGCGAACGTAAAAGTTTGCCAGGCGCGACCCGCGCTCGTAGAAGACGTTCTCAATCCAAGGTAGGAGACTTTTGCCCGTGCGCGGGTCACGCTCGCGCACGAAGCTATCAACGATGTCCGGCTGCAACCCGTCAACCTTGAGAATGACGACGCGCTTGGCCTGCCCAAAGACAGGAAGACTTAAAAACAGTAAGCAGTAAGCAGTAAGCAGTAAGCAGTGAAAACCGCGCTTCTTACTGCCAACTGCCAACTGCCAACTGCCAACTGTCTGCTTACTGAATCTCATTGACCACACTCAAAATCGCTTTCGCATCTGCGGGAGCGATGCGCTGTTCCTCTTTGATCGCAAGGCGTAAGTATTCCGCGCTCTGTGTTCGCCAGCGCGCCTCCAGCTTCTCGTCGCGGTAGATATTGAGCAACTCTTTCTTGGCCGTCTCGTTGTTGATGCGGTAGAGACAGTTAAGAGAGAGTCGGCGCGTCTCTTCGTCTTCTGTCCGCGCGAAGACGCGCGCAGCCAGGCTTGCGAGCTTACCATTGGCTTCAGAGCCATGCTCTGCGATAAAGCGCAGCGAGCGGCGAATGTCCTCTATGTTCCAGACGACTTCGACCTGTGGGCTGGACTTGACGACACGGCGAAGGTATCGCTCATGAAAGGCGATTTGCCTTTTGACATCCAACTGTGCCATCGCTTCGGGCGTTGATTGCTCTCTATGTGTGTAAAGGCCGAAGCTCAAGAGATTGCCGAGTTGAAAGAGCGCGCGCGCCGCTGTGCCATGCTTGAGCGAGACCATCTCTGCACGCCGGTCGCGGTCTAATCGCGCGGGCAAACCATCCGCACGTTTGGCATAAGCGACCAATGCCGTGTACTGTTCGCGCGCGAGCTTAGCTTCCGCTTCCAGATCGTTTTCGAGCGGGTTCAAAGAGACGCGCTCGACCCTGTGGCTGATCTCGTCGCGCAAGGCTGGGTCGAGCGACGCGCTCAGACTGAGCAAGAGTTTC
>Ga0268242_1000046_pt1 | contig 18311 bp, 10 predicted proteins | sample BulsoiFelSFmetaG_FD_200253 | JGI IMG/M metagenome (GOLD analysis project Ga0268242, IMG submission 200253) | Bulk soil microbial communities from Mexico - San Felipe (SF) metaG (v2) (version 2) | ecosystem: Environmental > Terrestrial > Soil > Agricultural land | place: Mexico: San Luis Potosi... | reverse complement strand
GAGTGCCAGCAAGCTGGCTCTGAGCAGCGGTCCGGTGCTCAAGTTAAAGGGTCGTCGTGCTTCTGTCGTCGCAATCCTCTTGACTTCCTCCTCTTGCTCACTCTCAGCCACATTACTCAGGTCCGTCACGCTCAGGCTTATCTTTTGAGTCTCATTGATGACCTGCACGGGTTTGCCGTCGGTGACGGCAAAAGTGGTGCGCAATGACTCGTGGCGACGGACAATCTCATTCAGCGTTCGCTCCAGCGCTTCGAGGTTGAGCATTCCGCTCATGCGAACGGCGGTGGGTATGTTATAGAAAGGGCTCTCGGGCTCTAACTGGTCGAGGAACCACAACCGCTGCTGCGAGAAGGAGAGCGGCAGTGGCTGCAACTCTGCCGCTCCCACTGCCTCCCCACGCCTGACCCTCTTGACCGCTGGCAACTCCACCCCTGCCCCGCGCCGCAACGCCCTCTCCACTCTCCGCCCCAGCCCCCTGATGCTCGGCTCTTCGAACAACTCCTGCAACCCCACTTCCACGCCCACGCTCTCCCTGACGCGCGAGATCAACTGTGTCGCCAACAAAGAATGGCCCCCAAGCTCGAAGAAGTTCTCCTCCATCCCTACTTCCTCCAGCCCCAGGACCTCACTCCACAGCCCCGCCAGCACCTCCTCAATCGCTGTCCGCGCCTGCTCAGAACTGGCGCTTACCTCTCGTCCACTGGTCTCCGGCTCGGGCAGCCTCCGTCTGTCCACCTTCCCATTGCTCGTCAGCGGCAATTCCGCCAACTGCACCACGACTGCGGGCAGCATGTACTCCGGCAGTCTCGCGGCCAACTGCCTGCGGACCTCGCCAGTCGTCACCCGCTCCTCATCTGTCCCCACCAGATAAGCCACCAACTGCTCGTGGCGCTGCTCGCCACGCTCCTCCGTTCTGACCACAACCACAGACTGGCGCACTCCCATCAGCGCGTTGATGGCCGCTTCGATCTCTCCCAACTCGATGCGGTGGCCACGAATCTTGACCTGGCTATCTACTCTCCCCAAGTACTCCAACTCACCATCGGCGAGGTACTTCACCAGGTCTCCGCTGCGGTACAACCTCGCTCCGCCGCACTCCCTCTGAAACGGGTCGGCGATGAACCGTTCACTGGTCAACTCCGCACGCTTGAGATAGCCACGAGCCAGCCCTGCACCCCCGACATACAACTCGCCTGCCACTCCGATGGGCACCAGCTGCTGCTGAGCATCCAGCACCGTCAATGAGAGGTCAGGCAAGGCCTTGCCAATCACACTGCCTGCGCCCAACTCCACATCCCTGATCGAGAGCCGACGATAAGTGACATGGACGGTGGTCTCCGTGATGCCGTACATGTTGACCAACTGTGGCTGCTCATCACCATGACGATCAAACCAGCGGCGCAAACCCTGCACATCCAGCGCTTCACCACCGAAGATGACCACCCTTAAGGAGAGATACTTGCCACTGCTATCACGCGCTTCGGCCTCGTCCAGTTGAGCGAAGGCCGTCGGCGTCTGGTTCAAGACTGTCACCTGCTCGTCGCAGAGCAGGTGATAGAAGTCCTCAGGGCTGCGGCTCACCAGATAGGGCACGATCACCAATCTCCCGCCGGAGACGAGCGCTCCCCACATCTCCCAGACCGAGAAGTCGAAGGCCGCCGAGTGGAAGAGTGTCCAGACATCTGTGTCCGTGAACTTGAATACCTCTGCGGTCGAAGCGAAGAGTCGGGTGACATTGGCGTGCGTGACTTCGACGCCTTTGGGCTGGCCCGTCGAGCCTGACGTGTAGATGACGTAAGCGAGGTTGTCCGGCGTCGAGTGATGCGGTGGCGTCTGGCGTGATAAGTCCGAGATGATGCTCCAGTCACGGTCCAGGCAGAAGCTCTCCACAGAGGAGCTCTCCGCAGAGGAGTTGGCCTCACCACCTCCCGCCATCGGCAGGCGCTCCAGGAGATGTTCCTGTGTCAGGACGAGCTTGACTTCAGCATCCTCGAGGATGAAGGCCAGGCGCTGGGTCGGGGCTGTCGGCTCCAGCGGGAGGTAAGCGGCTCCAGCTTTGACGACTGCCAGGATGGCGACCATCAGCTCCATGGAGCGCTCGAGGCAGACGCCGACCAGAGAGTCAGGGCCGAGCCCGAGAGATTGCAGATGATGGGCGAGTTGGTTTGCGCGCTCGTCCAGTTCGCTGTAGCTGAGTTGCTCGGAGCCGGAAGAGAGAGCTATCCGCTCTGGCTGGAGGCGCACTTGCTCGGCGAAGAGGTCCTGGAGGCAGTGGGTCGCAAAGCTCTCGGATGCCGAGTTCCAGGCTCTGAGCAACTGTTGCTCTTCGGCTTCGCTTAAGAGCGGAAGCGCCGAGAGCCGCTGCTCTGGTTGACGCACGATGGCTTGCAGCAACTGCTCGAAGTGGCTGGCCAATCGCTCGATTGTTTCCAACTCGAACAGGTCCGTGTTGTACTGTAGAGAAGCGGTTAGTCCACCGTCCAACTCTGCGAACATTATAGTCAGGTCAAACTGGGCCACGCGCTGTTCCAGAGCGACTGACTCTACTTCAAGCTCGCCCAGTTTGAGTCGCACTCCCTCTTCGCCCAGTGCCAGCGAGGCCAACGATTCTTCATCGCCGAGATGAGCATTTTGCAAGACGAAGAGGACTTGAAAGAGAGGCGAATAGCTGGGGTCGCGCACGGGTTGCAACCGCTCCACCAGCAGCGGCAACGGATACGCTTGATGCTCGAACGCTTCAAGCACGACGCGCCGTATCTGGCTAAGAAAGCTCTCAAACGAGGGGTCTTGCGAAAGATCGCCGCGCAGCACCACAGGGTTGACGAAGTAACCGACGATGCCCGCCATCTCCAACCAATTCCTGTTGGCCGTGGACGAGCCGACGAGGATGTCCGTTTGTCCCGTGTAGCGCGAGAGCAGAGTTTGAAAGGCCGCGAGCAAGGTCATGTAGAGCGTCGCTCCGTTTTTCTGACTGAGCACTTTCAAACGTCGAGTCAACTCCGCATCAAATTTGAAGGGGACGGATGCGCCGCGATAGGTCTGGACAGACGGGCGAGGATGGTCAATGGGTAAATTCAGCACCGGTAGCTCACCGGCCAATTGCTTTTGCCAGTAGGTCCAGAGCCGCTCGCCCTCTGGTCCATGCAACAGTTCCTCCTCCCAACGCACAATGTCGCTGAACTGCAACGGCAAGGCATCGAGGGTCACGGGCGCTCCGGCGTGCTCCGCCGAGTAGAGGATTCCCACTTCACGCGTGAGAACAGCCAGCGACCAGATATCAGAGACGATGTGATGCACGGCCAGCAACAGGACATGCTCCTGCGCCGAGCGACGAAACAGGCTCACGCGCAGCAGCAGCCCCTGTTGCAGGTCAAAGGGGAGATGCGCCCGCTCGGATAATCGCCGACGCAACAACTCTTCGCTCCACTCGCTAGCATCTTCTTCCTCGAAGAAGACCTCCGCCTTCTCGTGTATGCTCTGAACAGGCTCGCCATCAGGAGCGATGAAAGTCGTCCGCAGGGAAGGATGACGGTCAACGAGCGCCTGGAACGCGCGCTTCAGGGCTGCTGTGTCCAACGCTGAGAGAATCCGAACCGCTCCCACGATATTATAAGCCGCACTCGCGGGCGCTATTTGATGCAGAAACCAGAGGGCTTTTTGACCGTGAGAGAGCGGATGCACGGCGACCGCTTCGTGCGACGACTCCAATTTCGACTTGGCCGCCATGGAGGCTGTCGTGTACTGGTCGAGCATCCGTGCCACGAGTTCTGTGAGACTGAGATTTTGGAGAAAGAACGTGAGTGGCAGGGCAATGCCCAGAACGGTCTCCGCCTGATGCACAAGCTCGATGGCCAGAAGTGAGTCAAGGCCGTATCTGGTCGCGGGCTGGTTGACATCTATTCTGGAAGAGTTCAGGCGGAGCTTCGCCGCAAGCGTTGCTTTCAGCCAGCCGAGCATCCCTTCCGTAGTGTCCGGCGCGGCGCTGGCGGCTGTCTCCACGCTCTCCTCGACCATTTCAGATTCGCTGCGCCACTCGGCCAATACTTCCAGGCTGCGTTCCAGAAAAGCAGCCCGGCAGGCGTGCCTTTGTATTTTTCCGCTAGATGTTTTGGGGATGCTTCCGGCGCGTATGAGCGAGACGGCATGGACCTGAATCTCATGCCCTTCGGCGACAGCCTCGATAATCTGCTCAATCACTTCAGAGAAGTTTGCGCGGCGTCTGTGATCTACCTCCTGGACCAAGACCAGTTTCTCTTCCCCTTCGACTTCCACCGCGAATGCAGCTCCGTAGCCGGGCCGCAACGCCGGGCTGCACCGCTCCGCCGTCAACTCTATGTCCTGCGGATAGTGGTTTAGTCCACGAATGATGATGAGGTCTTTGAGCCGACCTGTGATGTATAGCTCTCCGTCTTGTAGAAACCCTAAGTCGCCGGTCCGCAAAAAAGGCCCGGCCCCGCTTTCTGCGAGTCGGGCTTGAAAAGTGCGCTCGGTCTCTTCCGGGCGATTCCAGTAGCCTGCGGCAATGCTCGGCCCGGCAATCCAGACTTCTCCCACTTGCTCGGGCGGACAAAGGCGTCCGCTCTCCGGTTCTACGATGACCAGTTGTTGGTCCATCAACACTGTGCCGCAGCCGATCATCGCTTTAGTCTCAGCGGCCTCGCTCGGGCCAGCCGCAGCCTCGACCACAAGGTTATTCTCCAACGCTCTCGCATCAATCGTTTTGACCAGGAGCAGCGACTGGTCGGAGCGGCCAGTGACGATGAGTGTTGCTTCCGCCAAGCCATAGCAAGGTGAGAAAGCTTCACGTCTGAAGCCACATGGCGCGAAAGTGTCGGCGAACCTCTCCATCGTCTCTTGGCGAATGGGTTCAGAGCCGTTGAAGGCCACAGTCCAACTGTCGAGGTCGAGCGTCGCCCGCTGCTCTTCAGTAATCTTGCGGGCGCAGAGATCGTAGGCGAAGTTTGGTCCGCCGCTCGTCGTGGCGCGATAGCGTGAGATAGCTTCGAGCCAGCGCACAGGCTTTTGTAGGAATGCCGTCGGGGACATCAGGACGCAGGGCGCTCCGACGTAGAGAGGTTGAATCACATTCCCGATCAATCCCATGTCGTGATAAAGGGGAAGCCAGCCGAGAATGATGGACTCTTCGGATTGCTGAAAGGCGTGCTGGATGATCTGCTCGTTATGCAGCAGATTTCCGTGCGTCAGCATGACGCCCTTCGGCGTCGAGGTCGAGCCGGAGGTGTACTGAAGGAAAGCCAGCGCCTCGCTGTTGATGGCAGGCTCTTGCCAGTGACGCTCGATTCCGACGGTGATGCTATCGGAAGTCAGCCAGCGCAACGGCTCAAGGTAAGGATTTTGCGAGAAGAGAGGACTGATGCGTGCGAGCACGGGCGCGGTGGTCAAAGCCACAGAAGCCTGCGCGTCAGCTACGAGAGCCTGTAGCCGCAGAAGATTACGATTGCGTCTCGGCGGGTAGGCGGGAACAGCGACCGCCCCCGCATACAGACAGCCGAAGAAGGCAGCGATGTATTCCAGACCCGGAGGATAGAGCAGCAGGACGCGATCACCCGGCGAAACCAGAGGTTGAAGCCAGGCCGCGATGGCACGCGCCTGCCGGTCAAGCTCGCCGTAAGTGAGGCTTAGTTCCTCCTGCTCTCCATCAATGAGAAAAGTGTAGGCCGGACGCTCAGGTTGCAGTTGCGCCCGGCCTCGTAAAAGGTCCACGAGGGTGAGTGCTCTGGGGCTGGCTTCGGATAAGTTATCAGGGTCAAGGATTAACTGACTGCTCATTTATTCTACACCTACGGGCTGTTGCAAAAAGCTGTTGCTCTCTTGCGGCGGGACGCGCGGATGATTCTTTCCTAAAAGGTGAAAGACTTGCTGACAAAGCTTGAATCAGTGATTGAGATGGGAGCCGGAATGATGTTATCGGGCCGGGCCGTTACGGATTTCCCTTGAAGCTCGGGAAGCCCATATGACTGGTCCACGACCCTCAGCTTGAGAGGCTCTGCCGTTTTGATTTCCGCCGACACCTCTATACCCTCCGGCGGCACGGAGTAGTAACGCAAACTCCATTGCCGCGCTCGCTTCAACGCGACGCTCGTCTGCTGGTCGTCTATGGGCCTCCCGTTGACCGTGGCTCGCAGCACTTCCGCCTTCGAGTCAACATAGAGCGAGAGGAGATTTGCGTGGCGCGGCGAGGTGATGTGCAGTCGCAGCTTGCGCACCCCGTCTTGAGAGCTGTCTTCGATGACTTCGATATTTGGAGCGGCCAGCGCCTCAACCGGAGCCGGACTCTTGAGATATTTGCCGGTTGAGTTAGTGCTAAAAAATTCCGGCAAGACTCCTTCCGCCACATCCGCGTTGAAGAACTGTGAAGTCCACGCGTCCGCCTTGCGATCTACGCTGGCCCAGACGGCTGCCCCTGAATCGGCGTTCAAGCCGTAAAAGATGCTGTCCAGTTTCGGATGATTCGCATCGTTGCCGGAAGCGAGGCTGCCAGCCACGACGCAGCCTGCGAAAATCAAGGTCGCAGCCAACGTCAGCGACCATTTGTTCACGGCTGTCATCAGGTCCAGGTGCGGGATGAGGAGGCCGAGCAGCAAGACCACCAGCGCCATGACCAGGCCAATCCAATTTAAGGTGAGGCCGACGAAGACTTGTTCGATGGTCGGCGACAGTAAGATGATTCCGGGGATGGCACACAAGCACAGCATGGCCCAGCCCTTGAATGAAGCTGCCGCATCCTTCCTCAAGCTCAGCCTGACTCCCAGGCCAATCAAGCTGAAGAGCAACGGCCAGGTGAGAAGATAGCTGGCCCCGGGCAGATAAAAGCTGGTCAGCAACAGTAAGAGCATCCACCAGAGCAAGCCTCCGACCGCGAGGTTTTCCGCGCTGGCTCTTTTCCGAAACAGGACAAAGAGAGTCGTGCTGATCGCCACCGCGAGTGCCACAAAGCCGATGAGGAAGAGGCCCGGATAATAAGTCTCGCCTGATGGCTTGATACCGGAGACCGGCTGCAACTTGTCAATCATCCGCCAGATGAGCGTTCCGGCCAGTGCCGACGCCAGCAGACTCAACAACACGTTAATAAAACCCAGCGCCACGCCCTTGAAATTCAAGCGCCCGTTTCGCACCCCGATGTAGAGGACTCCTGCGAACAACAGTAGGGCGATGCCCGTTAAAGGAAGAACCCAGGCGTATGAATAGTGGACCACGACTTCGCCGAAGAGATCGAAATAGACGGCGTTGGTCTCCGGCGTCTCTCCCAGATTCAGGTTTCCGAAATGGCGTGTCAGTGCCAGCGCGTATGAACCCTGATGCTGGAGGCTGCGCTCGTCAATCTGAGAAAAGCTGTCGAGCTGTGTGTGATAATGAGAGATGCCATTAATGTAGGCGAAATTGAGCGCCGGATATCCCGCCTGCTTGAAGACCGTGAGGTCTGTGTCATTCGGCAAGAGTCTGTAGATTTCGTAGGCCAGAGACTGCGCTCGCGGGGCGGGCGTAGCTTTCGCAAATTCCCTGATGAGCCAGCCATTGCGATTGCTCGTTTCAAACATCATCGAGGGGCCGCTGTTGCCGCGCGCTTCAAAGTTGAGCACGAGGCCGACATCTTTGGCCCAGGGATGTTGGTTGACGAAAGCGTCTGCCCCAAGAAGCCCAGCCTCTTCGCCGTCGGAAAAAAGCAAGATTACATCGTTCTTCAACGGCGCACCTGTCTGTAAAGCCCGCACCGTTTCCAGCATGGCCGCCACCGCCGCGCCGTCATCGCTGGCTCCCGGCCCGGTCGGCACAGAGTCGTAATGTCCGACCAGCAGAATGGCTTTGGTGTTCTCTGTTCCTTTGAGTCTGACGACGATATTCTCGACCGTCGCGGCGCGCACTGGACCATCCCATTCCTGATTCAGCCCGACTGTCTTTTGGATTTCGGGCGACAGCCCTTCCGCTCTCAACGTACTGACGATGTAATCGCGGACTTCTTCGTGCGCGAGCGAACCGAGCGGGTGCGACTTTTGGCTGATAGCCTTAAGTTGAGGCATTGCGCGACCGGACGAGAACTCTGCCAACGGCGCGCCGGTACTGACCGCAGCCGGAGGCGTTTGTTGATAAAGGCTCACCGTTGCGACCACGAGCATGAATAAAAGGAGTGCTCCTCCATTCAGCAGATTGGTCCTGGGCGAGGCTTTCAGGATGCTTGAGTTGGCGCTCTCCGTTGAATAAGCTTGGGCCATCAGTGATCTTCCTCAGACAGTGCTCAGACGCACTTGCACATAAGCGTTGGAAATTAAGAGAACCCGGCGCGACCCGGCGGCTGCGGCTAAAACTAGAACTGGTTTGTCATCTGGAGTCTTAAGCTGAGCGGACGCATGTCGGTCCAGACTTCTCGAATGTAGGCCAAGCACGCCGCCTTCGTGCCACTCTCGCCCGCGTCGTTCCATCCCAACGGATTCTCGCGGTCGGCGGGCCAGATGGAATACTGCTCTTCTTGATTCACGACCACCTTGTAACGGGTGTTATCTTCCTTCTCGTCTCGATTCATTACGGTCTCCTTGTTGCTTGACGATTATTTTGGCCGAAGAGGATTATCCGAACTTTGAGCGGCGCGAGCGGCTATGAGATGTCCGCAACGTGGGCGGTTAGGACCTGGCGGCGCTCAATCTTTCCACCAACGGACAGAGCTACCGCACTTTGCGCCGAGCAGTCTGTTCGGGCAAAACAGAAAATTTGCGAGTTGGTGACGAACTATTTTAGGTGTGGCAAGCCACACCGTTCGAGAAGCGCACTTGAGGAGCGCTTGTTGTTATTTCGCAGGCGACCTCAGTCTCATGCGGTCATTTATGCGTTGGGGGAGATGCTAAAAAAACTTTTTGGTTGCCGGGGCAACAGCAGACTTCTATTCAACAGGCAGCTTACTGCTGAATATTTACTCGCCTTATGCCTATCATGCGACAGCGCATAACAGACGGTCGGATTGTCGGACCAGCGACTTATCAATGGTGATATGCGCCTGGTAATTGACCGCCTGGAGGAGGATGATCACACGATCAGTCCCCTTGATTCCTTTATCGAAGATGCCGTTGAGACCCTTGAGCGAGCCATTCTTTATCGTCACCTCGTCGCCACGCTTGAGTTCGTTGTCCAGACTGACGAAATTGTTTTCGTCCATGCGCGACCGGATGAAAGCAATCGCCTCGTCATCCACTTCCAGCGGATGATTGTTAGAACTGACGACGCTCTGCACTCCTCTGGTGTAGCAAACTTTATGGAGCAACGTCTCGGCGTTAAACTGAGCAAAGAGATAACGAGGAAATAAAGGTTTAGTAAAATAAGTTGGTTTGCCGGTAAATTGGTTATAGCGAGGTTCTCTAATTTTGGGGGCCAGTGTTGGTATTCCCCAGGCCGCTAAATTCATCTCGGCCCGGTCTTCTTCCTTCGACCGGGTATGAATCGCGTACCAGCATGAGCGTTCAAAGGCTTTTCTAAAATCCATGAAACTTCTTTTATCTGCCACCGTAAGTTAAATCAGTCAGTCCGATTTAAGGTTTAAAATATCCGATAAACGTCCGAGGAAATGGAATCCTGCAATGATGACTATCGGGATAAAGCTCGCCTCACAACTTTTGCCTATTAAAGCCGATTCGGAAAATCCTCTCGGGCGCAAATTTATAGTTGACCGCATCATTGCCACAAGGCAGAGTCTTCTATTACAATTCGCCTTGCTAAGCGTTATTAGATGGTAGTGGTTTTATCGTCCTCATCCTTGCCCTTGTTCTACACGCCCAGATGCTACTTGAAGACTGCCTTAAAGTCTTCAAGACGGTCATCAATTTCTTCTCAATAATTTTATTGAAAAATTATTGAGAGGAGATCAAGGCGTTGTATGGGTATGCGAATAAATCACTATTATGAATTTGGGCCTTTCCGGCTAGACCTCGAACAGCGTCTTCTTTTACATGAGGAGCGGCCAGTGCCTTTAGCGCCGAAGGTCATTGAAACTCTCCTGTTACTGGTCGAGCGCGCCGGGAGCGTGGTCGAGAAAAGTCAAATGATGAGTGAGTTGTGGCCGGACAGGTATGTCGAGGAGTCTAACCTGACCCAAAACATCTTCACGTTGCGCAAGGCGCTGGGCGAGAGCGAAAGCAAGGATCAATATATTGAGACTGTGCCCAAGCGCGGTTATCGTTTTGTTAAGCCCGTCAAAGAGGTCCATGAAGAGATTGACGATTCGGCAGCGGAGACGGCTCGTGGAGTGCGCTCTGCCACCGCCCAAAGGCAGACCACGAAACGACAGGCTGAACCGAACATCACTTTGGCCGTCCTGCCGCTGGTGAACGCTAGTGAAGACTCCAATCTGGAGTATCTCTCAGACGGAATTATCGAAAATATCATCAACACTCTCTCACAACTGCCGCAACTACGCGTTATCACCCGCAGCACAGTCTTCCGTTATAAAGGTCAAGAAGCTGACCCCCAGCAGGTAGGCCGCGCGTTGGGAGCCAGCGCGGTGCTGACCGGACGGATTTTTCAGTTGGGAGAGCGGCTCATCATTGCGACGGAACTGGTTGACGTGGCACAGGGCTGGCAAATCTGGGGTGAACAGTATAACCGGACGCTCTCGGATATTCTGTCCGTCCAGCAAGAGGTCTCAAAACATATTTCGGAGGAACTCCGATTAAAGCTGACGGATGAAGACGAGCAGAAATTGGGACGCTATTACAACGTCGCGCCGGAAGCCTACCTGTACTATCTGAAGGGTCGTTATTACTACAACAAGCGAACGGAGAGTGGCTATCAGAAAGCCATCGAGTCCTTCGAGCACGCCATTGATATAGACCCCGGCTATGCGCTGGCCTACTGTGGTCTCGCCGACTCTTATGCGGCCTACGATTTCTACGGCATCTTGCCGCCCTGGGAGGCAAACCCGAAGGCCAAGGCCGCCGCGCTCAATGCGCTGGCGATAGATGACACTCTCGCTGAGCCTCATGCCTCCCTGGCTTGTGTCAAAATGATTTACGAGCGAGACTGGGTCGGCGCAGAGAAAGAGTTTAAGCGAGCCATCGAATTAAATCCCAATTACGTTCACAGCCATAACTGGTATTCGCACTTTCTGATGGCTATGGGCCGGATTGAAGAATCCTTCAACGAGAGCCGGATTGCTCTGGAATTAGACCCTCTGGATCAAGGCGTCGCACAGTATTTAGGCTGGCATTATTTGCACGCGCGCCAGTATGACAAGTCAGTCAAGCAGCTTGAGCAAACGCTTGAGCAGAATCCAGATTTCTGCCTGGCCCACATCACACTGGGGATGGCTTACGAGCAGCGGAGTGAATTCGATAAAGCCATCGCAGAGTTTCAAAAGGCGGGCCAAATCTGCAAGCTTTCAATCATTCAAGGCTTTATCGGACATGCTTATGCCCTGGCTGGAAGAAGGGACAAGGCTGTCCAAATACTCGAAGAATTATCAGAGTTATCCAAGCGGAGCTACGTTCCGCCTTATGTAATCGCGCTTATTTATACAGCACTCTCCGAGAAGTCGGAGGCTTTCGAGTGGTTGGACAAGGCTTACGCGGCCCAGAACGAGTGGCTCAACTGGATAAAAGTCGCTCCCGAAGTGGACAGTCTGCGCTCGGACCCCAGATTCCAGAAGTTAATAAAGCTCCTCAAGCTACCGTCCTGATGCTACTTCCAGTTTGGGGTATCTTCCCAGCACGGGGCGGAGCAGTCTTTTCAAAGAAGCTCTACGCGAAATCAAATCAGAGATGAGTCTCACCAGATAAAGTCTTCACTTACTAACACCCTGCAAGAGTAGCTAGATTCCTGGACACAAAATTGGAAGCATAAGTTGGAACTCCCGCACTTTTGATGAGGGCTGGATAGTTCCCGCTTGATAGACCCTTTTCGTAAGGGCTATGCGGCGAACAACACTTTCGCTCTTAACAGGTCGAACTTTGCTCGGCCATACATCTGCCTCTTCAACAGCTTGAGCTGATGTACCTGTCCTTCGGTCTGTCCATTGCTCCATTCTTCACGCAACGCTGCGTCTATTGCCGCCCGGTCTTGTTCCAAGCCGCGGGCGAACGCCTTGAGTTCCGGCAACCGGCTAGAGGCTACTTCGCTCATCCACTCGCTCAGTTGATCCGCTTGCCGCTCCCGTACCATCTGCATAAAGCGACGTGTCAACGCCGTCGCCTGCTCCACCTCCGGCGACAGCCGACACAAGTTCTCGACCATCTGCTGCTCCGCTTCCTTCAGTCTCTCTGGCTTGAGCAGCATCCACACCGCTCGACGTGGACTAGGCGCGGGCATCAACGGCGGGGCAGTTCGCCGTCGAGCGCTCTTTCTATGCGGAGGCTCTACTGCCGGCGGTAATGATTGGCGATGCAGGTAGTTGTTGAGAGACTTGCATGAGCCGCGATAGCCGCGCTCCACAAGTTGGCGCCACAACTCCGAGACGTTGCGGCAGCCTTCCTCCCATCGGGCGCTGATGTATGGCAAGTAAGAATCAAGAAGGCTGCGCCGGTGTTTCCTGAGTTCTCGGAACTCACCCAAGCTGAGCCAATGGCGAACAGTACGGGGGCGCTTCCCAACGCGAGGCGCTATCTCTTCAGTGGATAGTCCTTCACCCTTGAGACGGACGACCTCGTTATACAATGCCAGGGAGTTATCCCGACGCTCGGCGACGCCGGGACGCGGACACAGAGGCGGCAGGAAAGTCTGTTGTGTAAGCGCCGACAACTCGGCTTCCCGCTGTGAGAGAGGCGAGGATGATGAAGCCGCCGCAGGAGGCTGAACGGCTGCACGCACGAACTGATGTTGGCGGGTAAGCACACGCTCCAACGCTTCACTCAGATTCTTCAGTATGTGAAAGCGGTCGGCGACTTGGAGCGCGGATGGAGCGCCGCCCGTGATGCCTTCAGCGTAAGCGCGTGCGCGGTCACGCGTGATGACCTCGATACCCGGATGAGCTTTGAGCCATGCAGCTAATGTTCTGGCTTCACGATCCAGTAACAGGTCAACGGGGCGGCGGCGTTCCAGATCGACAAGAATAGTGCCGTAGCTTTGCCCTTTGCGTTTGGCCCAGTCATCCACGCCGAGTACACGTGGCGTCGGCATCGCCGGCATCGCCGTTTGTCGAACGCGCCGGATTAAGGTATCGGGACTGACGCTCATGCCGAGTCGAACGGCGGCACGCGCTCCGGCTTCGCCGCCGATGAGGAAGCCGATGAGCCGCACGGCATCGTTGAGCCTGACGGTCTTGCGGGCATAGACGGCGACGACCTGTGGGAGACGTTCGCAAAAGATGCGACGCGGGCAGAGAGCATTGTCGCAGCGGAAGTGGCGTGTATGCAGTTCAAGCTTTACCGAGACGCCTTGCCACGGCAGGTCTGCGATTCGACGCACGTAGCGGCTGTGAACGAATGTTGAGCGCCTACCGCAGAGGGGGCAGGAGCTACACGGGAGGATGGTCTTGACGACAATGGTGATCGAGTCGGCCGCAGGGCGAATGTATGTGAGTTTGATTGCGGAAGGGTCTGCGAGCAGGGTAGCGGTGTTCATGCTCCCTTTATAACAAGTCGGATTAGACTTTACAGTTGAAAAATACTGTCGGCAGGAGTTGAAAACTCAAGAAATCTGGCAAATCGGTAATGCTTTAATTAGTCGCTTCAATCATTCCGTCCAATGAGCCTGCCTTCTGGTTATATAGCCCCTCGAACAGAAGTAGAAATTTTGTTGACTTCTCAACCTTTATGCTGTTAAATTCCCCGCGCCGTTCCCGCTGACGAAAGTTTTACCCTCGCGGACTCATCTCTTCGACGCGGTGTAAAAGCCTACCGTTTCTTTCAAACGGCCCCGCGCTAACACGAGGCGAGCATGAAAAAAACCTCTTTCTTTTATTCAATAATAACACTGACGGTTTTATTTATTTCAGGCTGCGATCCTTCTTCTACTCCTGAACAAATCCGCACTACGGCGATCAACTGCGATACGCCCGAAGGAATCCTTGCCATGATGGTGCCGCCGGCAATACAGAGCCACGAAATTACAAACGTAGATGATGTACGAGTAACAACGAAATTATTTAAAACAGCGTGTCCTACATGTGGGGCTACGGAAAATCAGTGCTGGGAAAAGTGACAATGCGTGTTTTTTACAGTTCAGAACGTTCCCGGCTTGTTTCCTTACCGGAATTCGCAAGCAATGGTAATTGGGACGAATTATATGCACGTGGACATAGGGAGAAAGCGTTTTCATCTGCCGGCAGTGCGACAAATGAGAAATCGCTCACACTGACTCCGAATTTTCAAAATTCTTCGCAAACTTATTACCGGATCGCAAAGGAAATAGAACAAGGCAACGCCGAAGCCGGATTAAACCCATTCGTATGGAGTGAAATCTTTGTTTATAATAGGGGCAATCCCCCGCCCCCGCCTTCAGCATGCACCCAACCCGATCTACAACCTGCGCCTGAAGACGACGACATCACTGTATTCAGCGACTTGAGCGGAAGCCTCAGTGACAGTGCTGGCAACACATATATAAAAACAGCACGTGTATGGTGCAGTGGTTTTTTTGACGGCTCAGGACAGTTGCTCCCCGGCAATGTGTCGGGCAATGATTCTAATCTCGGCGAGATTAGGCAATTACTTATTACTCTGCCTCCGATTACTTGGGGTGTAACGGAAACAAATAACGTGAACGTTAACACAGCATTTAACTGTAGTCTTTTCAGAAGAGGAGAAAGCAACGCTATTGCTACATTTAATGTTCCTTCACTTGCCGCAGGTGATACTTTCAACGGACCTCCGTTCACCGATCGCGGTACGCGAATCGTGTTTCTTTTTCCTAGCCAGGGTTTGGATGCCTGCTTTGTAAAAACATTTGATCATGTACAGGGCAATCTTGATGTAAAAGAAAGAGAGTATGAGGTTAGAGTGGACACGGGTAGCGCAGTCGCTGAGTGTTCGGAATCGAACAATCGAAAAACGTACAACAATACTGGCTCGGCTACCTTTATCTCCCCATAGAGCTTTGAATAAATCGCGCCGCGTCTTCCTTTAATTTCTGAGCGAATTTTTGGTAATCATCTACTTGATGCAGGTTCGGTAGTTTATCTTCGTCTGCCGTTGAAAAAAGCCTGAGAATTGCTGAGAGGACTCTCGGCCGGGTGCGTCAAGTAGATAATAACCCTCCCTTATTGCTACGACTGTAGTTATAGCACATTAGTCAGAAGACATGATTTGACCAATTCATTACTATCTTGAAAAGGCTCTATTACTTGCATCCTCAATGAGACAAAAATGGTCGCAGTGTCTCGTTGCCCGCCTTCGAGTAGGTCTTCCATTAAGCCTATATCAAGTCAGACGGGCTGAAAAGCTCTATCCAGCTCTCATCAAAAGTGCGGGAGTTCCAACGGATGGTTCCAGTCACACTAACTTACACATCATAAGCGAGAATAGGTCAGCCCGGTCTGGCCTTGATACTTGCCGCCGCGATCTTCGTAGGAGGTGGTGCAGTCTTCGTCCGATTCGAAGAAGAGGACCTGGCCGATGCCTTCGTTGACGTAGACGCGAAGCGGCAGGTCTGCGAGGTTGGCGAGTTCGACGACGAGGCGACCCGTCCAGCCTGCTTCTAAAGGCGTGGTGTTGACAAGCAGTCCTGCGCGCGCGTAGGTGCTCTTGCCGAGCGCGATGCCTGTGACGTTGCGCGGCATCTTGAAGGTTTCGACCGTGACGCCGAGGGCGTAGGAGTGCGGAGGCATCAGGTAATATTTCGAGCCGTCTTCCGTCTCGCGCAAAGGCGGCTCGACCAATGAAGACTCATCGAAATGTTTGGGATCAATCTCGCGCCCGTGAATCGGCGAGAAGACGCGAAAGCCGTCGTCCGCCAGACGCATGTCGTAGCCATAGGATGACGCTCCGGCAGAGATGATGCGTCGTCCCTCTACCTGACGAACGAGTTGCGCGTCGAAAGGTTGAATCAACGCGGCCTCTTCAGCCATCTGACGAAGCCAGCGATCAGATTTGATAGTCATAATTTATTTGATGCCCGGAAAATTCAGATAAGAGAGCGATGGAAGGATAATAAGAACAGTGACGAGTGACAAGTGACGGGTGACAAGTAAATGCCTTTTGCTCGCCACTCGTCACTTGTCACTCGTCACTGCCTTTAGGATTTTCAGTGTTCCGTCCGTGACTCTGAAGGTAAGAGTTGCGCCGCCTGCTCCGGCGCGGCCTCTGATTGATTGTGGAGTGAAGGTTGTGCGCTCCTGCGGAACGAGTCCCTCGTAACTGCTCTCTATCTGGCCTGAGCGCAGGATGCTGGCGTTGATGTCCGCGTTGAAGCCTGCGGGAAGCTCAATCGTCAAATCGCCTCTGGCGAGTTCGACGAGCGCGCCAGCACCGCGCCAGCTTCTCGTTGTCAGATTGACACGGACAGAGCCTGCGCCAATGGTCGCGCTCACAGCCCCGCCAGTTAAAGTCAACACGGCATCGCTCTCCAAAGCCTTCATGCTGATTGCGCCTTCGACGCCTGCGAGACTAATAGGCCCACGCCCTGCGTCAATCTCTATGTCGCAGTTGGCGGGCACGCGAATGCGATAATCAATCTTCCAGGGAAGGTTCAGCAACGTCTTCGGAAACTTCTTTGCAACGCGCTTCATAAAAACTTTGTCGTGTGTGCCCGTCGTCAGGACGCGTATGTGATTAGCATCTTCGTCAACGGTGAAGCTGTTGATTGTGGAGAGAAGCGCAAGGTCTGATTCGGTTGCAGCGTGCAGCTCTATGTCAGCCGTAATGTCCACCTCGCTCTTGTTCCAGGCTTCGATGATGATTGAGCCTGCGGGCGCGCCGATGATTGTGAGACTGCTGCCATAGCCGAAGCGTCGTGCCTCGTGCTTGGTCGTCGTCCGAGTGAGCAAAGTCTGCGACGCAGGCGGCGCGCTCTTCTCTTTCTGCTGCGCGGAAACTATTGAGCTGGCCGCAAAGAGAGTGACGAAGCAAAGAAGAATGATTGAAGCAAGCTTAATGGTAAGAGGGGGCTGAAAGTTTCGCATCGTTGAAGCAATATACACTAAGAATAATTAACCGCAGAGGACGAAAAGAAATTATGGGTTTTGAATTATGAATTTTGAATTAAAAGCAATCCCGCCTCCTTAATTCAAAATTCAAAACTCATAATTCAAAACTTTTTAAAGTCAGATGCGGACGCCTCTCAAGATTGGAGAGAGCGTCCGCATCGAAGATTAAAAGATTGCGTCTGAACGTCAGCGACCGAGAAAAGATATTTTCCCGCGCTGGTTGAAGATGATCATCGAAGAGCGCGGCCCATCGCCGCGATTAACGTTGCCGTAAACCTTGCGCCCGTCGCCGACGAAACTCAGATCGGGACTGGCGAAGACGTTCAGATCAATTGATTTCTCGACACCGTTGGCGACCAGGTTGAACGAAGAGTTGGTCGGGATTCGTATGCTGATGTCGCCCGACAGAGACTTGAAGGTGTAAGTGCCGCCCGTCAGCTCGCCGTCGAAGACTATGTTGCCGATGCCACTCTCGGCGATCACCTGATTGGCGCGCAGGCCCAACAGCTCCACATCGCCGCTCGTCGAGACGTGAGCGCGCACCATGTCTCCGCGAATGTTGCTGATGCTGATGTTGCCGCGCTTGGTCTCGATGTTGACTGTCGAATTAGCTGGAACTCTGACTCTGAAATTGATGTCGCCGACCGCCCGCCCGCGATTGTCGCGGACGACATCTATGCCGACGCAACCTTCCGTCTGCTCGGGCGTGAACTGTGCGGCGGGAGAATAGAGGGTCGCCGCGACTTCGATGATGTTCCGCTCCCAGGCTTCGATGGTGATCGAGCCGGAAATGTTCTTCATCTCAAAGCGAACGTTTTTTGACGCCGGATATTTTTTCGTGATGGTTCTCTGCGCGGAGACTTCTGCCGCGAAACTCACAAAGAGCACGGTAAAAGCGAAGAGGCTCAGGACGGCGCGCGCCTTCTTGATATGGTGATAGCGCGTGTCGGGCGGGCGATTATTCATCTTCGGTAGCTACTCGCTAACTCCTTCAAACAAAATTTTCGGGAGAGCTTCTGCCACTCTTCTTAGAGATCCGAAAACTCCTTAAGGAGTTGCATCTTATCATTGAGAGCGGAGTTGAGCATCTCTTCCGTCACTTCGTCATGCGGGTGCTCAGTCAGCCTTTCGAGCGATTCGTTGACGGTCTGGTCAAGCAAGGTCAAGTTGCGCTCGAAGTCCTGGCGCACCTGCGGATTCCAGTGCGACTTGTGCTGGTCAACAACCTGAATCA
>Ga0268242_1000041_pt1 | contig 19141 bp, 14 predicted proteins | sample BulsoiFelSFmetaG_FD_200253 | JGI IMG/M metagenome (GOLD analysis project Ga0268242, IMG submission 200253) | Bulk soil microbial communities from Mexico - San Felipe (SF) metaG (v2) (version 2) | ecosystem: Environmental > Terrestrial > Soil > Agricultural land | place: Mexico: San Luis Potosi... | reverse complement strand
TACGACAAACATCGCAAGATCGCGCGCTGGACCTTTCCGCTCTGGCTTTACGTTTCAGTAACAGGCGTCATAGTTTACTTAATGCTTTACCAGATTTATCCTTCTCGTTAAATGACAGACAGCGATTCAAGCGACTATTCTTCATCAAAGGTCATCGCCGTTCAGCAGCAACGGCGGCGCACTCCGCTTTCGTTCATCGTCCTCGCCATTCTTTTCATCGTCGTTCCTTTTCTGACCTGGTATCTGACCTGGTTCGGGCGCTCGCTCTCCGACGAGAGCATCACCGCTTATCTGAATGACGGACAGAACGTGCGCCATGTGCAGCAAGCCCTGACACAGATCGAAGAGCGCATAGAGAAAGGCGACGAGAGCGTCAGGCGTTGGTATCCGAAGATAGTCGAGCTTTCGTCGAGCAATGTCACGGAGATTCGCAAAACGGTCGCCTGGGTGATGGGGCAGGACAACAAAGCGGAAGAGTTTCACGAGGGCTTACGTAAACTTCTTCAAGACCCGCAGCCGATTGTCCGCCGCAACGCTGCCGTGCAGCTCGTGCGCTTCGGTGATGCAAGCGGAAGAACGGAGCTTCGCGCGATACTCCAACCTTACTCGGTTATCGCTCCCACAGAGGGAACTATCACGAGTGTTTTGAAAGAGGGAGGCGATGCCCGAGAGAACGCTCTGCTCGCGCGCATCACGAACAGCCAGAATCAAACTCAGGAATTGCGCGCGCCGCTGCCCGGAAAGATTGTGAATGTCTCAGCGCGCGAAGGCTCGAAGATCAATGTGGGCGATGTGGTGCTGCGGATTGCGCCTGATTCCGATTTTGTTTACGAAGCTTTGCGCGCTCTCTATCTCATCGGCGAGGCTGATGATTTGCCGGACGTTGAGCGATATGCTCAAGGGGTTGAAGGAATGCCCGACCAGATAAAACAACAAGCGGCGCAGACAGCCAAAGCCATCCGCAGCCGCTCAGAGAATAAAGATTCCTCAAACGTTAAGCAGTGACGGGCGCATCCGTCAGTTCTATGCCGTGAATCGCCTCCCAGTCATCCGTTGGGACCATCTCGATTGCATCCCAGGGACAGCCATCCAGGAAAGCTCCGTCTGGTCCTTTGCTCGTGCATTTCTGACAGCCTATGCAGAGGTTCGGGTCAACCTCAATGCGTCCGAACGGCGGATGGTCTTCGTCCGGCACCCAGAACATGCAGGCTTCAATCGGACAGTACTCGATGCAGGCCGGAGAGCCAGCGCAACCTGTGCAGCAATCGGTCGTGATGGCCAGAATCTTAGGCTTCTTCTTACGCGTGGCCTTGCCGTCGCCCTCTGACATCGGAAAATGCTTTTCGAGAATCGAGATCATTCAATGCGCTCCGCTCAACGTTATTGAGAACTGCCTAACTTTAACACGACGCGTCTTCTCTACTCAATACTTTCGAGAGTCCTCCTCAATTATGAACCACAGAGGGCACAGAGGGCACAGAGGATTGAAGAGAATTTGAGATAGCAGATTTCAAATCTGAAATTTCTAATCTGCTATTGCTTTTCCTCTGTGCCCTCTGTGTCCTCTGTGGTTAAAACAACTTGCACTTAACGCATTCGCAATCAAACGTACTCACGGCTTCAAGATCGGCGGCGGCGGAGGCGTCGGACGCTTCGGCGGATTGCGGCGAAGTTCTTCAAGCAGATACTTGACAGCCGCTTCGAGTGTCGGGTCTTCGCCCTGGGCCAATGCTTCGGGTCTGTCAACTACTTCAACGTCAGGGTCAACGCCGACGCCTTCGACCGCCCAATGTCCTTCGGTATCCATGAAGCGGAATGAAGGCGTGCTCAGACTTCCGCCATCCGCGAGCGGCGGGTTGCCGGTAAGCCCGATCAAGCCTCCCCAGGTTGTCGTCCCGAAGATGCGTCCAATCCCGCGCTCGCGGAAATAGTAAGGCAAAGCGTCGCCACCCGAGCCTGCATAGCCGTTAATCAACATGGCCTTTGGTCCAAGGTGCGAGAAGGCCGGTGTCGAGGTTGTTCCGATGCCGCGACGCGACCAGTAGCTGAGCGGCTTGCGCTCCAATAGCTCAATCATGCGGTCTGGAATGAAGCCGCCGCCATTGTAGCGGTCGTCAATGATGAGCGCCTCTTTCTTCGTCTGCGGATAGAAGTTTTTGAAAAGCTCGCGGTTGCCTTCGACCGCAGTGTTCGGCACATGTATGTAGCCGATGCGCCCGCCCGAGAGTTTCTCGACGCGCGCCTGCTGAGCTTCGATCCAATCTAGATAACGCAAGTTCGCTTCGCTCTTGACGGTGCGCACGCGCTCATCATGCGCGCCTGCGGGGTCTGCTCTGTCGTTGAGCTTGAGCGTCACGGCGCGGTCGCCTTTGCCTTCCAATAGCTCGTAAAAATTCTTCACGTCGCGTGTCGAGCGACCATCAACGGCGAGAATGAAATCGCCGACTTTTGCTTTCACGCCCGGCTCTGTCAGAGGCGAGCGGAAGCTCTCGTGCCAATTTTCGCCGGGAAAGATTTTCGTGATCTTGAAATAACCCGATGAGTCCGGCGCAATCTCTGCGCCGAGCAGTCCGCCGTCCGTGCGCGTGACGCGCGAAGCATCCGAGCCGCGCTCGACATAGATGTGACCTGCCATCAGCTCGCTTCCCATCTCGGTCAGCACAAAGTTGAGGTCTTCGCGGTTGGCAATATAGGGAATGAGCGCGCCGTATTTGGCGCGGATGCCGTTCCAATCAACGCCGTGCATATTCGGGTCGTAGAACCAATCGCGCATGATGCGCCAGGCGTCCGTGTACTCCTCAGCCCACTCTGCTTTCGGATCAATCTTCATCGTCATGCCGTCGAGCTTGAGTAATCCAGCGTCAGGTCTCTGTCCGGGCGAAACGGAAGCGACGCCGAAATTATCTCCGGCTTGAAAGACAAACTGCTTGCCGTCTGCTGAAACGTCGTAATCGCCTATGCCTTCGATGATGGTCTGCTCTGCTTTGGCGTTGAGATTATAGAGCGAGAGCCTTCCTGGTCCAGAAAGATAGAGCACGCCGTCGGGCGTTGCGGTCAGATGGCGATAATTGTTGGGCTGCCCCGGAATAGCGCGGACGCGATTCTCAAAACCATCGAAATCAATCTTAACGCTAGCATTTGTCTTCGCTTGCTTCTCATCAGCCTTCGCATCGCTGGCGGGTGCGCTCGGTTGAGTTGGTTGCTCGGATGTTTGTCCTGACGGTTGTGCTTTCGCGCCCTGCGGCGGCGGAGCTTGTGCCGGATTCGGTGGCGGCGTCAGCGGCGTCTCTCGCGTCTTGATGCGCTCCTCGTCGCTCGTGGGCAACAGGATGGCCGGGCCATCTGCGGCGAGCAGCCCGATGTAAACGCGCGTCGGGTTCGTATAGACGTAGTTGAACTCAAAGCCGCTGAGTGTCAGATTGAAATCGCGGTTCGAAAGAAAGTAGAGATAGCGTCCCTTTGGGTCAAAGACGGGCTGTGTGTCGCTCGTCATTCCGCCGGTAAGTTTCTGCGTCCTTCCGCTCGCAAGCGAATAGACCCAGATTTCCGAGAACTGATTGTCGCCGAGTTTGGTGTAAGCGATCCAGCGACTGTCCGGTGCCCAGGTGTAGTTGGTGATGTCGTTGGTTGTGCTATGGTCAACGTCAACTGTTTTTCCGGTCGCCACGTTCACATAACGAAGGCGCTGCTTCTTGTCGCCGTAAGCGAGCATGGTGCTGTCAGGCGACCAGACGATTGGAAATCGCCAGATGTCGCCGTCGGTCGTTACGCGCCGCTCTTCTCCGCTTCCATCGCTCGCTCTGACATAAATCTCATATTCACCTGAGCGGTCGCTCAAGTAGGCGACCAAGCGCGCGTCTGGAGACCATGCGGGAGAGATTTCGCGCACGCCTTGCGATGAAGTTAAGTTTCGGACTTCGCCCTCTTTCGCGGGCGCTGTGAAAATATCGCCGCGCGCTTCAAAGAGCGCGCGCACGCCCGTCGGCGAAAGCGAGAAGTCGTTGATGTTCGCCTTCACATTCTTGAAATAGGGAACTGTGTCCGGGAAGTCGCCATAGACTCTGATGGGCACGCGCTCCTCTTTGCCAGCGCGCGTGTCGAAGCGATAGATGTAGCCGCCAGCTTCGTAAACAATCTCGTTGCCAGAGCCACTGGGCCAGAGCACATCATAGTCCGAATGGTTCGTCAGCTTCTTTGTCTTCTTCGTCCGTGTGTCGTAGGCGAAGAGGTTCATCGTCCAATCACGATCAGAGATGAAGTAGATTGTGTCGCCGAGCCAGACCGGAACCATGTCCTGCGCGCGCGTATTTGTGATTTGCTCGGATGTGTTGTGCGCCAGATCGTAAATCCAAACGTCCGGCGATTGGCCTCCGCGATAACGTTTCCAGCCGCGAAACTCATTCGAGATAGGGGTGAAGGCGACGCGCTGGCCGTCTGGCGAATAGCTCAAGCCGCCCGATTCAGTAATCTGCAATGGCCGTTCTTCGCCACCTTCTACGGGAACAAGATACGGGCGACCCAGACGGTCGCTGTAGGGAAGGCGGTTCGCGCGAAAGACTACGGATTTGCCGTCAGGCGTCCAACCCAACACGCGATTATCCCAACCGCCGCGCGGAGGCAGTGCGCCGACATCATTATGAAAGGTGAGCTGACGTGGCTCGCCGCCGTCAACCGAGATGACGAAGACTTGCCGCGTCCCGCTGTACTCGCCTGAGAAAGCTATCCAACGCCCGTCAGGCGAAAACTTCGGAAAGAGTTCCAGGCCAGGATGAGAAGTCAGACGCCGCGCCGTGCCGCCAGAGGCCGGAACAGTCCAGATATCGCCAGCATAGACGAAAGCAATCATGTCGCCGTGTATATCTGGAAAGCGCAGCAGGCGCGTCAAATCGTCCGCGCGCTGCGCTTCGATGGCTGGCGAGGCCGCACAGAAAAGCAGAATGGCTACTAGTACCAGGCGTCTGTACATTCTTTGTGACTCCTAAGGAAGGTTTTATTGTGTAGAGAAAACTGATAATAACATGAGAGCGCAGCCGAGTATGAAAGAGAAATTAATGCTGCCTGTTATCAACGCCTGGTGAACTGCTTTCAGCCTTAGCTGGAAGAACAGGCAAACACCTATTCCAAGCGAGACGCGGCATGTTCTAACTCAGCCGCCAATTATTTCAACCCGACCAGCGAATTGAGCTTGAAAGAGCGGCTCGAAAAGGATAAAACTATCTAAAACCAAAAGGGAGGGAACCGAATGAGTACCGTTGCCGGTATTTTCAAATCACGTGCGGATGCAGAACGCGCTGTAACCAATCTGCGAGCGGCAGGCATTAGTGAAGAGCGCATCAATCTCTTGACGCCGGGCACAAGCGCGGCAGAAGTAGAAGAGTCTGTGCCGACGACTGAAACGGAACAGCCTGGAATGGGCGGCGCGCTTGGCGGCACAGTTGGTGGCGCGCTCGGCGCAGCAGGCGGCATGACAATCGGAGCGGCGACCGCGAGCTTGCTTGTGCCTGGTGTTGGACCGGTGATCGCGGCTGGCATTTTGGGCGCTGCGCTTCTCGGCATAGGCGGCGCAGCGGCAGGCGCGGCTGCCGGTGATGCGTTGGAAGAATCTGTTGAAGGCTTGCCGCACGATGAGCTTTATATTTACGAAGACGCGCTCAGGCAGGGGCGCACAGTTCTCGTCATCGTCGCAGACGACGAGACGCAGGCCGATAGCGTTCGCACAATCCTGTCCCAATCCGGCGCGGAGAGCATTGACGCTGCGCGTGAGAGTTGGTGGGTTGGCTTGCGCGATGCGGAAGAAGCAGAGTACACAGGACAAGGCGGAGATTTTAAGGCGGACGAAGCGGGTTATCGCAAAGGCTTCGAGGCGGCACAACACCCAAGCGTGCGCGACAAATCTTATGAAGAGTGCGTTGCGAGCTTGCGCGGGCGTTACAGTGACGCTTGCGAGACCAGTGCTTTCCGGCGCGGGTACGAGCGCGGGCACAGCTATCAACGCAGCTTGAGGGAGAAGTAGAAAAGGTTTGAAGGACACGCTCCTGAGCATCGCCGTCCTCGGCGGCATTCTGGTAATCAGCGCGGTCATCACCAACCTGTTTGCGCGCAAGATGTACAACCGCTGCGCCGTCTGCGGAACGCTCAACGCCAGGCGGCGCACGCATTGCCGAGCCTGCAATGTGGAATTAAAGTAGCATCGTTTCCTGTTAGGGATTTGTGTTTCAAGTTGAGTATTAACCACAGAGGACACAGAGGGCGCAGAGGCTGAAGAAGGATTTGAAATAGCGGATTTGAAATCTCAAATTTGCAAATTTGAAATTATTCCCTTTGCGTCCTCTGCGTCCTCTGCGGTGAATCCTTTCTTGAACCAAAAGAGCTTGTTTCGTTCCAGTCATGCCTTGGAATCCTGCGCAGTATCATCAATTTCAGAAAGACAGGTTCGCTCCCTTTGAAGACCTCTTTGCGCTCGTTGAGGTTCGCGCGCAGATGAGCGTCATTGATTTGGGCTGTGGCGCGGGCGAGCTGACCGGACGGCTTAAAGAGAGATTGCCTGAAAGCGATGTGCTCGGCGTTGATTCATCTGAAGAGATGCTCAGGCGTGCGCGCGAGCAAGAGCGTGACGGGTTAAAATTTAAGCAGGTTTCAATCGAAGAGGTCGAAGGCGCATGGGATTTGGTCTTCTCGCACGCCGCGATTCACTGGGTGGAGAACCACCAGGCGCTCATCCCACGCCTGCTCTCGCTGGTACGTCCGGGCGGGCAACTCGCTGTTCAACTGCCATCGAATCACACGCACCCGTCGCACATTTTAATTGAAGAGATAGCGTTGCAAGAGCCTTTCCGTGCCGCGTTGAATGGCTGGACCCGCACCTCGCCCGTTCTCTCGATCAACGAATACGCGGAGCTTCTCTACACGCACGGCGGAAGCCAGATCACAGTCTTCGAGAAAGTCTATCCGAGCCTTCTCGAAAACTCGGACGCCGTAGCAGAATGGACGAAAGGGACAACGCTCGTCCCTTACCTTGAGCGTTTGCCGGAAACCTTGCACGAGCCATTCATGCAGAGATACCGCGAACGCCTGCGAGCACTCTTTCCGGCCTCGCCCGTCTTCTACACCTTCCGGCGAACGCTCTTCGCAGCCTCGCGCTCGGCGTTATGACATTAAGCCTCTCAATGGGGCGGATACTTAATGAGGGATGATGGTTGTGCCTCGCGGCTCTCCACCATCCATCATTAAGTAATTACTAATTCAAGCAGATCAACATATGCTCGAAGTTTTGTGCTGAGCTTCTCTCACGGCATGTCTTTTAGAATAAGCTCAATTGAGAGTTTGCCATTCTTCGGCAATGGTTTTTCACCGGCCGAAGGACTAGGCTTGTAAGTGTCTGTTGAAGTCATAGCGCCTGTCTTCTTTGTTACATCTATCTCATTGATTTGCTGGCCGCCTCGATGGAACAATCTTGAGTTGGTGCGCTTTTGGTACTTGCCATCATCAATTGTTATGGAGACGGTTTTCGCCGCGGGAATCCCATGAATTTCAATTTGCTCGCTCCTCTGTATTTTGAGAGTGATGGTGAACTCATCGGTTGCATTTATGCCCAATGAGGCATCAGGTAAAGGTGAGACGTCATTGTCATCAAATAAAGAACCGCTGACCAGGCTACAATTCGAGCATTGATATATCCCACTGCCAGCGGCTGTTTCTGGAAAGCTTCCGCCAGGGAATTCTAAATGAATTGAACCGCCGGAAACATCAATAGGCGTATCAGCAAGAGTAAGAGTTTTTGGTGCGACGGAGGGGGAGGGAGTCGGAGTATCTGAATTAGAATCTCTTCTACCTTTGTTATCTGTTTGTGTTCCGCCGCCGCTGCATCCGGCAAGCATAGCTATTGAGAACAATAGCAGTGTGCATGCTGCGATGTGGAACGTCCCTTGAAGGTGCGCGTGGGTTTTCCAGTTATTGAGGTACATTGGGGCTTCTCCTTTTGGATTGTAGAAAATCATTTACCCGTTGCGAGAACATCTGTGATCTGTTTACGGGCGGTTTGAACGTCGCGCCTTGTGATGTAGCTGCTGTACTTGTCCGTTCCCCATTTTTGTTCTAACCCTGAGAGAAGGTCTGAGGCTCTCGAAGCGTACTGGTGAGCCTTTTCTTCATCCTTTGCTCGTTTGCTGGCGAGCGCGGCGATGAGCCACGCGCGCCACTCGGATTCCTGCTGGCCGAAGCGCTCGAAACTCTCCTGCGCGCGTAAGGCGTTTGTCAAAGCGCCCTGTGTGTCTCCCTGTTCGAGCATTGCTTCAGAGAGGGCGAGTAAAGATTTGGATAAAAAATACGGGTCGCCTAATTGGGTCGCTAAATCAACGGCCTCACGGCACGAGGCTTGGCCTTCGGCCTTCGCGCCTGAGCGGGTCAAGGCCAAACCGTTGATACGCTTCGACTCCAGAGCTGCCCCTTTATCCTGTGTTCCGACGAGGGCGTAAACTTGCGCGCTCTTCTCTTTGGCTTCCGGATAATGGCCTTCGCTCAACTCCAACTCGGCAGAGACCTGCGCCACATCAGCCGAGAGAGGTTTGCTTCCGCCATCAATCTTATTCACGACGGACACAGCTTCGGAGAGCTTTGCAAGAGCATCATCATAGCGACCCATTTGCCACAGGCAGCGACCCTCGTTCGTGAGGCTTTGGCCGATGCCTGACTGTTGGTCGCGCATCTTGTAAGCAGCATAGCTCTGTTCAAATTGTTCGAGGGCCTGCGGGTACTGCTCCTGTCTCATTAAAACTGTGCCGATGCCTTCGCGCGAGAGAGCCTGCTGCTTGATATCCGATGATTGCTCGGCAAGCTGTAAAACCTGCTCGAAACCAGTTCGCGCTCCTTCATAATCGCCGTGATCACGATTGGCGCGCGCCAGCAGGGTGAGGGCATTATAGGCCTCCTTGCGGTAACCATTCTTTTGATAAAATTCGAGCGCCTGCTGAATGTAATGCGAGCCTTCATCAAGGTCGTGTTGCTGTATCTTCAAGCTGCCAAGCATGAAGAAAGAGCGTGCTTCGTTTCGCTCCGCCTTATTTCTCTGTGCGAGGTCCAGCGCCTGCTTAAAATATCTCTCCGCTTCGGCGAAATCTCCGCGCGCAGGGTCGCCTCGCAGGAAAAAGACTGTGCCTAAGTCAACCAACCCGCGAACGGTGAGATTCTCCATCTTATTCGCCTGCGAAAGATTCAGGGCTTCCGTAGCGTACTGCTGCGCCTGGCTCGATTTGCCTGTGTGTTGAAAAACATAGACGAATTGGAGCATTGTTTTGATCTGCACCGACAGGCTCGGAATGATGCGCGCCATTTCAAGCGCATGCTGCAACTGGGTGCCTGCATCGTCGAGCCTGCCCTGTTGCACAAAAAGGTAGCCGCGTTGATAAAAGACTTCGGCGCGGACTTCGAGATTCCCTGTGCTCTGAGAAATCTCTTCAGCCTTGCTGAAAGCGTTGAGGGCGCTGGGTAATTCCGTTGATTGTCGCCCGTAAAGAATTCCGACGCGCAGAAAAGCAGTTGCGCTTTGCCCGTCAAGGCTCGTTGCTTTCACATAACTCTCGATGGCCTGCTTTGTATCGTCAACATATTCGTAAGCGCGCCCTAAATCTATCCAAGCCTCCGCCTTGTCGGAAGCGAGGCGGGCAAGCTCAATATAGTTTTTCAAGGCGCTCTGAAAGTCTCGTGTTGCCGTTGAGGTGATAGCGGAAAGGCGAAGCGAATCTTCTGGCTGGAGGGCTGCACGTTCGGATGAAAGGTTCGCAACTTCAAGCAACTCCTCTTTCGCTTTTTCTCCATAGTCCAGTTCCATCAACGCTTCGGCGAGCCGTGCGTGAGCGAGCGCGTACCTCGGAGCCAGGCTGATGGCATGCTCGAAATTTATCTTCGCTTGATAGTAAGAGCCGTTTCGTAAGGCGGTCGTTCCGGCCTCGTAATAGCTTCGCGCCTCCGGCGACGGCACATATGCCTTCGGTCTTAGTAAGGAGTAAAGCACCCAAACAGCCAGCCCGATAGTGAGTAATCCGATCAACACAGTCAGGAATGAAAGCCTTGGCCGACGCATCAGATCAGAGAGCGTTGTGAATGCGCTGGCCCTGTGCGTTTTGGGCGAGCGACGAATTCTTTGCGTGACTTGATGATCGTCGCTCAGTTGCTCGCGGACTGTTTCCAGGTCTGTGCGGAAGTCGTCCGCCGATTGATAACGCGCGCCCGGTTCTTTCTCCAAAGCCCTGAGCGTGATGCGGTCTAGTTCCGAGTTGATGTGCTTGTTGAATGTCGAAGGCGGCGCAGGCTCGACATGGATGACCTGTGCGATGATTTCGATGACGCTCTTGCCTGAGAATGCCGGGTGGCCTGCGATGCACTCGTAAAGAAGCGCGCCCAGAGCAAAGATGTCGCTGCGCGGGTCAACGGGCGCGCCCGTCGCCTGTTCAGGGGAAAGATAAAGCGGTGTGCCGATGACAATCCCGCTCTGTGTGTGCGTTTCGAGAACGGTCTCAGCATCTTTATCAACGGCTCTTGCTTGCTCTTCGCTGACCTGCTTGGCAAGGCCGAAGTCTAACACCTTAACCAGCCCGCGCTCCGTAATCATCACGTTCGAGGGCTTGATGTCACGATGAATGATGCCGTGCGCGTGAGCTTCTGCGAGGGCGTCCGCCACATCCGCTATGATCTCAACGGCGCGCGCTAATGAGACCGCGCTCCTTTGCAGGAGATTGCTCAGAGACTCACCCTTGACGAGTTCCATGATGATGAAGGGCTTACCGTCGGGCGTTTCACCGTAATCGTAAATGGTTGCGATGTGCGGGTGACTGAGCGTTGAGACAGCGCGGGCTTCGCGCAGGAAGCGTGCGTGCGCGTGATGCTCGTCCGATTTGACTGTCGGAAACTTGATGGCGACGCGGCGGTTAAGCTGTGTATCCTGCGCCAGATAAACCTCGCCCATCCCGCCTGCGCCTAAGGGGGAGATAATTCTATAGCGACCAAGAAGAGTTCCAGTAGCAACGGCCATCGGGGGTTTGTCGCGCGGGCTGTGTGTGCGCGCTCCGGCTATCGGTGGAAGACTACTGCAAACAGAAGTGACGTGCGCCATTCTAACCGAGTCTGCTCGCGCGCGCTAGATTTTTATAACAAAGATAGCGTTTGTCGGGGCAGGGCTTGTCCCTGCCCGCGTTCGTGAAGTAAACACGCGGGCAGGGACAAGCCCTGCCCCGACAGTTTTGTTTGACGCTCTAAGTATTTGTTTACAACGCTCAGATGAGGCTCTCGGTTTCCCTCATCAATTCGCGTGAGCAGCAATCATGCGCGCTCCCGCTTGAGGGAAATCCAACTTCTTCAGGATGCGCTCGTCCTTATCGAAATTTATCTTCAAAGGCTTGCTGTCCAATTTGAAGGTGAAGCGTTGGTGACGCTCGTTGATCTCTATGTGCTCGGTATGCGCGCCCTTGACGGTCACGAATTCAACATCAACGGGAAGGCGAAAGACTGCGGGCGTGTCGAGTTCCGTACCTTGAGTCTGCGTGACATCGAGCGTGATGGTGTGCGCTCTCAAGTCATAGAAGGAGCGGACGCGAAGCTCAGGATAGCCCGCTTTGTAAACCCATTGATCGAAGAACCAGTCCAGCTTCTGGCCTGTTGTCTCTTCAAAGGCGCGTTCGAGGTCGCTCGTTTCGACGTTCTCGTCTCTATGCTCGCTCAAATATTTGTGGAGAGCTTTCCAGAACATCTCGTCGCCGACCGTGTAGCGCAGCATGTGCAGGATGAGCGCGCCCTTCTTGTAGAGCGTCGCGTCAAAGAGATCAATCGGGGCATGATAGCGGTCGTAAACAATCGGTCGGCGATATTTCAAACTGTCTTCGAGAAAATAGAGAAAGGTGTTTGAGCGCATCTCCGCCAGATAACCTTCATGGCCTGCCTCATGCTCTCTGAAGACAGCTTCCATGAAGGTTGCGAAGCCTTCGTTGAGCCATGCCTGTGACCAATCCTTACAGGTCACCAGATCGCCGAACCATGAATGAGCGAGTTCGTGCGAGATTAGATTCTCCGTCGAGATTTGAGCCTCGCCTGAACGGTTTCCGAGAATCTCCGTGTCCGCGTGCGTCGTGGCCGTGATGTTCTCCATCCCGCCGAAGATGAAGTTGGCGACGACGGTTTGCGCGTACTTGTTGAAAGGAAACTCGATGCCGAGCTTCTCGCTGAAGACGCGCATCATCTCCGGGGTTTTGGCAAAGGCGTTGCGCGCCTCAGCTTCCGTCCCCTTATACGTGTAATATTCGACAGGGATATTTTTATAAGTATCGGCGAGCTTCGCATAGTTGCCGACGACCATTGAGATGAGATAGCTCGAATGCGGCTCGTCCATCTTCCAATGAAAGGTGTGTGTCCCATCCGGGTTGTTGATAGTTTCAAGAAGCGCGCCGTTGGAAATGGCTATCTCGTCCATGCCGGTTGTGATGAACTGCTCGCTCGTTGATTTATCGTCCGGGAAATCGTAACAGGGAAACCAGTAGTGATTCTCTTCCGGCTCGCCCTGTGACCAGACCTGTGCGGGCTTCGTCAAACTCGCCGTGCCATTGCGCGTCTGCGGAATAAAGTAGAGACCTTTCTCCGGCGCGGCGTGATACTTGATGCGAACACTGATTGAATCCGTTGGCTCGTAGGTGTGGTCGAGCGTGATTGAGAGTTTATCTTTCGGCTGAGTGAATTGAAGCGCGGTGTTGCTGTCTGCGAGCGTGACCGATTCGATCTCCATGCTGGAGGCATCGAGGTCGAATGACTGAAAGCCGCCCGCGAGCGGCTTGAGCGTCACCGTCTCGTCGCCCAGAACAGCGCGATTCGGGACATCAAAGCGCGTTCTGATCGTGTAGTTCAAAACGTCGTAGGTACGCGGTGCGCGAACATGCTTCGTGCCTTCGAGCGGCTGATGCTGTATCACTCTTTCCGTTGAAACAGTGGTGGCAGTGCGATGCTTTCTTCTGTTCTGGGCGAATGCCGGAGCGAAGCTTGAAAAAAGAAAGATGAATGCGAGCGTTTGCGAGAGAGCGCGGCGAGCAGTTGTGCGATAGTTCATTAAGCTTTCCCTTAGAATCTGACCTTTGATGCGGAAATTTTCTGCTCTTCAATTGTGCCTTACCAAAAGGCGCGAAGCAAAGCCTGGCGTTTCTCTTCTGACTTGCCCAAGACACCAGGCAACTTTGGACGAATGCTCTATTGGAAAATTGCGATAGGGTTTGAGGTTGCCCCTCGCCCGTATTTTATTTCACGGCGAAGCGTCGTATATTTACTTCAAGCTTTTAAGCAGGGCAGGTCAGTACCGCCTGCGGTACTGACCCGCAGTCGCATTTAACTAAGATATTATGAAAATGATCGGAGAAATCAGATGCAGCGTTATGTCACTTCTGTGATTAGCGTTCTACTCTTAATTGCTCTTGCAACACTATCTCAAACGACTATGGCTCAAAACAGACAACCCATTGTTCCAACCGAATGGCAGACGCTCGCCGAACGGACTGACTACCGCGAGACGCCGCGCTACGATGAAACCATCGCCTATTCACGAAAACTCGCCGACGCTTCGCCTTTGATTCAGTATGAAAGCTTCGGCGAAAGCGGGGAAGGTCGCCAGCTTCCGCTTCTCATCGCTGCAACAGGGAACACTTTCACGCCGCAGGCGGCCAGAAGCGCGGGCAAGGTCGTCTTGCTCGTTCAAGCCTGCATACACTCCGGCGAATCGGATGGCAAAGACGCGGGATTGGCGCTGCTTCGTGATATTGTGATTACGAAAACTCGCACTGGGCTTCTGGACCACGTCGTCTTACTCTTCATTCCAATTTACAACACGGACGGGCACGAACGCTTTGGGGCTTTCAATCGCATCAATCAGAATGGTCCGGCAGAGATGGGCTGGCGCGCGACCTCTGCGAATCTCAACCTGAACCGCGATTACATGAAGGCGGACGCTCCTGAAACTCGCGCCTGGCTGAAGCTCTGGACCGAGTGGAATCCAGACCTCCTGATTGATTGTCATGTCACGGACGGCGCGGATTTTCAGTACAACATCACTTACATCTACGAGCACCATGAGCATTGCCCTGCGCCCATCCTTGCCTGGATGCGAGAAGCTTTCGATAAAAGAATTTTCCCTGCAACCGAGAGCGCAGGGAACTTGCTCTCGCAATACATAACCTTTCGGGACAACCGCGATTTATCGAAGGGCCTGGATGGTTTTGTCATGCCGCCGCGATTCTCAACCGGCTACTCGACCATTCGCAATCGTCCAGGCATGACCATTGAGACGCACATGCTCAAGGATTACCGCAATCGCGTGCGCGGAACTTACGACCTTCTGAGGTTCACGCTCGAAGAGTTGAATCGCAATCCAGAAAAGTTGTTGCGCGCCGTTCGTGAAGCGGACGAAGAGACTGTGAAAGAAGGTCAGAAGTATGACCCATCGAGGCGTTATCCATTGCAGATTGAATTGACCGAAGGATCGAGACCCATTCAATTCAAAGGCGTCGAATCGCGCACGGAGTTGAGCGAAATCTCTGGCACGCAGCGCGTCGTGTTCGGGACAAAGCCGAGGGACGTGACCATCCCGCTTTATGACGAGAGCAAGGTCGCGGCTGCGGTCGCGCCTCCGCTCTATTATATTGTGCCGCCTCAGTGGAAGAGCGTCATTAACGTAATCACAGCGCATGGTCTGAAGATGCAACGATTGACCGTGCCCGCGACGATTGAAGTTGAGAGCTATCGTTTCAGCGACGTGAAGTTTGCTGCCGAGCCGTTTGAGGGACGCGTGATGCCGAGTTTCAAGAGCAATATGGTGCGCGAGCGCAGGACTTTTCCGGCAGGTTCAATCGTCATCCCTGTTGCTCAACCCGGCGGGCACGTCGCCGTCCATCTCCTTGAGCCTGACGCGCCGGATTCCTTTGTCGCCTGGGGATTCTTCAACGCTATCTTCGAGCAGAAAGAGTACGGCGAGGATTACGTGCTGGAAAAGTTAGCGCGCGAGATGCTGGCCAAAGATGAGAAGCTCAGGCGCGAGTTCGAGCAGAAGGTTGCGAATGATCCAAAATTCGCCGCGAGCACAACGGCGCGACTCAATTTCTTCTACGAACGCTCGCCTTATTGGGATACACAGTTGAATCTCTATCCGGTTGGACGCGTGACCGCGCCTTTGAATGTTCGGCTGGAGGATGTTCGTTAAAGAATAAATAGGCGTCAATAATATTTGTAGAGGCAGGGACAAATCCTCTGCCCGCGATTCAATAGATGAAAGCGGGCAGAGGATTTGTCCCTGCCTCTACAAATATTTTTAGTACAAAAGAGAACGGGGCGCGAGAGTCATTCATAACTCCGCGCCCGCGAATCTCGATTCAGTTGTGTACCAGCTCTCTTAAACCGTCCTGCGGCCTGTGAGCAAGTTGATGACCAGAACAACGAGCGCAACCACGAGCAGCAAGTGTATGAAACCGCCACCGATTCCGCCAATAGCACCGATCAACCAAAGAACCAAAAGCACCACCAAGATTGTCCACAACATATCGCCTTCTCCTTTTGTTTATGCCTTCCCCCAAAAATTACCGCTCGCTTGACCCCCCTCTACTCAACCCTGACCGAACAAATCTCGCTAATGAGATCGTTACGAGGTTCGTCAGTTAGACCGTGCGTCGGCCTGTGAGCAGATTAATAACGAAAACGACGAGCGCTACAACGAGTAGCAGATGTATCAATCCACCGCCGATATGAGCGATGAGACCAATCAACCACAACACCAGAAGCACCGCCATGATTGTCCACAACATTTTCGCCTTCTCCTTTTTTTGCGTCGCTGATTTAATCTCAACGGGTCTACTGAACCCACCTGCCTGAGCTTATGAGCAATGACCATGCCATCTCTCGGAGAGCTTCCGCATTATCCGACTAAACTTTTGCTGCTGAGTAGTTTAAGAGTTATTCGAAGCAAGAAAAGCAGCCCGTGACAATCAATCAGCCCTCATCTTTGTATTGAAATACGGCATACCTCTGTGATGCCCCGTGTTTTGATTCAGGTCAAGCCGTATTTTTACCATTCTAAGTTTGATCGAAACGGCAACCGGAAAGCATCCGGCTTCATCGGAACTTTCTTGAAAGCTGGAGCGGAGTTTCTCAGCCTGCTCTTTTTATAAACTTGAGAGTGAACAGTTTAAAGGACTAGACTTCATCGGGCACGGACTGGTAAAGTAGGACTTGCGTTCGCGCCTGCTCATTACAGGCGAACGCGTGGCACGATAGGGTTTCTACGCCAAGCCGCTAGGCGAGTTGCTCCTTCCATTTACGGACACTTTCAAAACCCCCGATTCTTTGTAATTTTGATTTTCTTAAAAGTACGTTTGTGGTTTACCCCTTTGATCCGAAAGCCACCAGCGTTGCAGGAGAATTTTTATGCCATCCCCTTTACCACGTTTGCTCCCTCGTTCCCCGAAACTGGTTCTGATCGCAGCGAGCGGCCTGCTCGTGCTGCTGATAATTGCCAGCATCTATATCATCTATCACCGCCATCAACCCATCGTCCATGAGATAAACGCAACGCAGATTCGCGCTCTAGGCGAGAACAGCGAAGTCTCTTCGCTCAGAGTTGAGGACGAGACAATGGTCGTCACCGGCAAGGACGGCTCTATCTCGCAGGCCATCGTGACCAACATCGCGACGCAGAACGACATCATCAACGTCTTTAGCAAAAACAATCTACCCGTAGAGTTCAGCTCGCTGAAGCCGGGCGGGTTCTCGACCGCGATGACATGGATCATCCCCTTACTGACTTTCGCTGTTCTGGGCTTCGTCGTCTGGCGCGTCTATGCACATGTCGGCGGGGGGCGCGGTGGAGATTTCAATTTAGTTGATTCAAGCGGCAAGCAGAGCGTGAACTTCGCTGATGTTGCGGGCGTGGACGAAGCAAAAGCGGAGTTGGCCGAAATGATTGAGTTTCTCAAAGACCCTGAAAAGTTCGGCAGGCTCGGCGGGCGTGCCCCGCGCGGCATTCTTCTTTCTGGCCCTCCGGGGACGGGCAAGACGATGCTCGCGCGTGCCGCAGCCAATGAAGCGGGCGCGCCGTTCCTTTCCGTTTCCGGCTCAAGCTTTCAGGAGAAGTTTGCTGGATTGGGCGCAGCCCGCGTGCGCCGCCTCTTTGCAGAAGCGCGTCAACACAGCCCTTGCGTTATCTTCATTGACGAGATTGATGCATTGGGTCGCCAGCGCGGGCGCGGAGGCGATTCTGCTTCCGCCGATCAGGATCAAACGCTCAACCAACTGCTCGTCGAGATGGACGGCTTCGATCAGCACAGCGGCATGGTCATCATAGCCTCGACCAACCGACCGGACATTTTAGACACCGCCTTGACCCGCCCGGGACGCTTCGACCGTGAAGTCGTCGTCAACCTGGCGGACAAGAACGGGCGCGAGGCGATTTTGAAAGTCCACGCGCGCGGCCTCAAGCTCGAAGAAGGTTTAGACCTCAAGTGGATTGCGCGCGGCACGCCCGGATTTTCAGGCGCAGACCTCGCCAACCTTTTGAACGAAGCGGCGATTGCCGCGACACGTGACAACTCTGAAGCCATCGCGCGCAAGCACGTCGAATACGCGCGCGACAAAATCTTGATGGGCGCAGAGCGTCAGGGCTTTATGATGGATGAAGAGGAGCGTTACGCCACAGCCGTTCACGAAGCAGGCCACGTCGCGGTCGGCCTCGCAGTCAAAAACGGCGACCCGATTCACAAGGTCTCAATTCTCCCGCGCGGACGCGCGCTCGGCGTCACACAGGCTCTGCCGGAACGTGACCGCTTGATGAAAAAGCGCGAGTATCTGGAAGATCAGGTCGCTATGCTTCTTGGCGGACGCGCCGCAGAGCAGTTGTTGCTCGACACGATGACCGCCGGAGCGTCGAACGACATCGAGCGCGCCGTAGAGATTGCGCGCAAGATGGTCGCGGAGTTCGGCATGAGTCCGCTCGGCCCCATCCACCTGGGCAAACCCGAAGACCCGCACAGCCAGGCTCTGCTTGATCGCGTCGAAAACGCTACCTCCGACATCATCAACGCGCAGATGAAGCGCGCTCTTGAAGTCGTTGACCGTGAACGCGAATCAATCGCCCGCCTCGTCGAAGGTCTGATGGAACGCGACACGCTCGAATCAGACGAGATCAAAGAGAGCTTCGGCCTGAACGCAATAGTGAAAGCGGCGTAAACCATGTTTTGAAAATATCGAGTAAGCGTCCGTCGTGAAATAGTCACGACGGACGCTTATGAGAAAGGCGTCATCAAGCCAGATAAGCTGACGCATCATCGCCTGATTAGCACTCGTCCAAGAGTGTTTCCCTACTTTCGGTACAAGGCTTGCTCAATCCACCTATCGGAGTGGGTTGGACATAAAATCCCGCCAATTTGAGTGGTGTGCACGTCATTTCGCCAGCCACTCTCTCAGTTTGACGTTATCCCTCCTCATTTTTAAACGTCCCGTAAAATAAAGAATGCCTCTCGCTCACAAAAGCGGCGACTGAGATTTGAAATATTTCAATGACCCTGTTCGGATAGAGGTTTCATGGGACTGTCTTTTAAGCTGGAGCACACACGAGAAATTGAAGCGCGGAGTCTGCCACGGCGCAGAGTGTCTCGTCCATTTCTGCTGACCTTTAGCGTATTGTGGCTGCTCGCGATTGGGTTTGGTGTGTGCGTTCTATGCAACTACGAGAACACGCCCGGCGTCGCCGCGACGCCACCTGAGCGTTGGCCTGTTGAGAGTCATGTAGAGCTTGCGCCGGAGGGCGCGACGCTCGTCATGCTGGTCCACCCACATTGCCCTTGTACGCGCGCGAGCATTGCTGAACTGGCCGCGCTCATGGCTCATTGCCAGGGTCGTTTGACTGCTTATGTCCTCTTCCTCAAACCCGAAGGATTTTCCGACGAGTGGGAGAAGACAGACCTCTGGCAAAGCGCCGTGAGTATCCCAGGAGTCCACGCCGTGTTTGATGATGATGGCGCTGAGGCGCTGCGTTTCCATGCCGCCACCTCAGGCCAGACCATTCTTTATGCAGCCGACGGACGCCTGTTGTTCAGCGGCGGCATCACAAGTTCACGCGGGCATGAGGGTGACA
>Ga0268242_1000038_pt1 | contig 19413 bp, 12 predicted proteins | sample BulsoiFelSFmetaG_FD_200253 | JGI IMG/M metagenome (GOLD analysis project Ga0268242, IMG submission 200253) | Bulk soil microbial communities from Mexico - San Felipe (SF) metaG (v2) (version 2) | ecosystem: Environmental > Terrestrial > Soil > Agricultural land | place: Mexico: San Luis Potosi... | reverse complement strand
GCCGTGCCGCCGAACTTATTGTTAATCAGGTGAATCGGGAAGGCATAACGCACGCCCTCGTCGTAGAGGTGCTGAATCTCGTCGTAGGTCATCGGGCCGCTGCCGCCGACCTTATTGAAGTTGCCGATGTTGTCTATCTCGACGCCGAGAATGATTGCCATCTTGTTCTGCGAGACGATGCGGCGGAGGTCTGCGGGCGTCAGGGCTACTTCCATAAAATCATTATGCCGACCGACGAATGATCTAATCTCCTTGATCTGTAAGTCAGCCGAAGCCTTGTCGTCGGTTGGGCCGTCACCAGGACCAGAGACGCCAGCCGCGATGGTGTAGTTATTGACGGCGAGCGCGACCATCACGCGCTGACCACTGGCATACGAGCGACGAATCCAGTCAACCCACATCTTCTGGTGCGTGATGTCATTCCAGCGCGGCCAGTCTTTGAAAGAGGGAAAGCCGATGGCATTGTCCGGCGTGACGACAGCATGATTCTGTTCCTGAAAGGCATCTATGATTGCCTGACGAAGATTGTCGCCGCAGGGATTGTCTGCGCCAAACCATCCTGTGCCACCATGCGTCCCGTTGTCTCTGTCGAGGGCTTCGGCAATGCCATTGGCGCGCACGTTGTGCTTGCACTGTGCATCAATCGTCAAGAGCGAGCCGACATCAACGCCGCCATGGACAAGCTTGCCGCCGAACCCCAAGTTGACCATCGGGTGAGCGTGAAGGTCTGCGAAGCCTCGCAAGCTGTTTGGCAAGCTGCGCCACAACCTGCTCATGTAAATTCCTTCCGGCGGATTGATGCTGTTCATCTCCTGCGGGTTAGCAAGATTAAGACCGAGCACGCCACTGTTTGCGGCTTTGCCTTTCGGCAGATCAACCCAGTTGCCTGTAATCAGTTTATTAATCTTCTTGCCGAAGAAGACATGCACGAATGAAGGCTGTGCTGTTCCGCCCTCGCCTCCCCACTGATTGTTCTCAGCTACCCAGACGATGTCCGTCGGCGTTTCGCGCACGTAATAGAAGGCCGCATCATCACCCTGCCAGACTCCAGTCAGATTCTGCTCATTGCCGGAAAAGCCCTGCGGGCGGCTGCGCATCTCAGGCGGGAAACCTTTGATGTTTAAGCCTTCCGCATGCGGAACCTGTTTCGTCAAAGTCTTAGTGCCGAAAGGAGAAGTGGAAGAGACTTTGACGAGCGTTGCGCCGTTGCCTTCTATGGTCAAAGTTATCTCGCCCATCCCTTGCGTCTTTCCTTTGGGTACGTCCCAGTAGCGAGCAGTGATCTTGTTGCCGGTGATTGTGCCCATCAGCACGTTGGCGTATGTGCCGTTCGGGTCTTCGCCGAACCAATAGACCTTATCGCCGATCTGCCGTATGAAATATGCTCCACCGTCATCCGCCAGATAGTAGCCGTTAAGTTCCGCTGCGAGTGCGGCTGCGCTTGCGAAGACGCTCATCAACATTGCGCCTACAAGCAGGATCGTCATTCTTCGCGCTTTGCTCCACATCTGTTTCTCTCCTTCTTTGTCAGGGGAAAAGGCCACCGACCTTTTCGTCTTTTGTTGACGACACTGGCTGTGGGCCAGCGTTTTGAAATTAAAGTTGCGAGGGGCATTGTTCCTGCGAGTGTTCATTGCTCGCTCTTCCGGCGTGGCTGGCGACGTTGAAGTAGATTTCAATTCAACGTCGCCAGCCGATGTCTTGTCTCTATTTACCGAATCTCAGCACATATTCACTGGAGTTCAGGAAGCCATTGACCAGAACGCGATAGTCTTTGGTCTGCTTCAGCGTCTGAATCCAGGTTAGATAAAGGATGTCGGCATCACGTCTGAGATAGCCGAAGTACTGCATGATGACGAAAGCCTCGTCATAAAACTTCTGATCCACCTCCGCGCTTTCAACAACCATTCTGAGAGCCTGTCCACGCGTGATCTGATTGGCCTGGAGTTGCTGCACGATCTGATTCCTGTTGGACAGAGTCACCCCAGCCGTCTGCGAGAGCGCATCAACATAAGCCGCAGCATCCACGCTCCCGTCATACTTCTGCTTGAATTCAGCCCGTGCCATGAACTCACTGATGAACTGGACTTTGGCATCCTCCTGCTGCTGAGCATTCAGGAAGCCGCTGACCTTCTGCACGTCATGCATGAACTCCTGGTACTTGGGAATGCGACCGAGCGCAGTCTCGTAGAAGCGGTAAGTGAAGTAGCCGCGATCATGAAACTCCTGCGAGCGATAGAAGGCCGAAGAGACTTCAATGCGGTCACAGTAATTACCGTTCACGTCCTTGCCCGATTGCGGACAGGTGTTGAGGATGTTTTGCCAACCCTGAAATCCCGGCGGGTCTGGCTCGCGGTTGAGAAAGTCGTGATACTGCTGGCGGACGAAGTTCGCCACGTCCACGATGGCATTGGCAGCATTCGGGTCGTTGTCGTTATCCAGAATCGTGACCTGCGCCTGAGACTGTGCGCCCAGTGTTGTGCCCGTAGCGTTGCTCAAGTTGAGATTCAAAGTCTCTGCCCCTTCGACGTAAGAGTCTTCGGTGATGAGCAGAGTCAAAGTCTTCGAGGTCTCGCCCGGAGCAAACGAGAGTGTGCCGACCAGCAGGTTGTAATCGGTTCGCTGCTGCGCCGTTCCGTCCGAAGTGGTGTAATCAACTGTCGCTGCCTGCGACGTGTCGCCCGTTCTCGTGACGTTAATCAGTTGATAGTGAACATCCTCTCCGACGCTGTATGAAGCGTGCTCGAATTGCACGGTTGATGTCGGCTGCGCCACATCATCGTTCAGGATTGTCCCGACGCCCTGATTAACCGCAATCGTGGCGTTGACGGGGCTGGTGAGAAAGACTGAGAACAACTCGTCCGGCTCAACATCCGTGTCGCCGTTGACGACGACCGTCACGGGCTTGCTGGTCTGGCCCGGACTGAAGGTCAGAGTTGTGTTCAGCGATTGGAAGTCTTGACCCTCTGTGGCAGTTCCGCCAGATGCGGCAGCTTTAACGGTCACGGTCTGCCCGCTCGCGGCGGAGAGCGTCACAGTAAAGGTCGCATTGGTCGTCCCGCTGTTGCCTTCCGTCACACTGACATCGTTGATCGAGAGAGAAGGCGTCGGGTCGTTATCATTGATGGTCAAAGTTGCGCCTTGAGGCAAGCCCAGGGTCGCGCCTCCCATCGGATTACTCAATGCCAGGTTGACGGTCTCGTTTGGCTCATCCAGCGTATCGTCCGTGATTGAAACGGTGAACGTCTTGCTGGATGAATCGCCATCAGCCCAGTTGAGCGTGCCCGAAGCAGTTGTGTAGTCGGAGCCAGCCGTCGCGGTCCCGCCGCCAACGGTCGCATACTGCACGGAGACCGCACCCGAAAAACCGCCCGTGCGTGTGACAGTGATGGTGGCCTGTCCACCGTTCTCGTTCACGCTGTAGGCTGTTGAGCTGAGTTGAAGCGAGCCGGGCAGGACGCCGCCCGCGCACAGTGAGAACTCTGAAGTATTGCCTGCCGGGTCTGTCGCCGTTGCCGTCACAAACTGAGTCGCCGGAACAACAACGGGCAGCGTCACGTCGAACGTCGTGTCGTTGCCGACCGTCGTCACATTAGTCGTGCCGATGTAGGTCTGGCCTTCGCCGTAACCCGTCGGGTCACACTGAGCGTTGGCGAAGAATTCGAGACGAAACTGTGTGTTGGCCGTCGAGTTGAGCGTGCCCTGAATCTCTGTCGAGTTAGCCAGACGAGTGACGTTTGTGATGACAGGAAAGTTTTGTAGATTGTTCGGGCCTGTGTCACCGTCGCCTGCATCGTTCAGTGTGACGCCATCGAGAGGAAAAGACCCGTTAGCATCCAGGTCAATTCCGAGCATTCCGTTGAAAGCTATCGAGTTGGTTGAGATAGTGTTGTTGATGCTGGATAAGACTACGACGCCTCCGCCGTCATTGCTTATTTTGGCCGTGCCGGTCACATCTGTGCCGATGCGATTACCCTTGACACTATTTCCGAAGGCGGACACAAGGAGAACTCCGACATCCAGGTTGCCGGAAATGATGTTGCCTTCGCCTTGACCTGTTCCTCCGAGCTTATTGTTAGAGCTGTTCTCAGCACGCAATCCCTGATTGCCGTTGCCCAAATCAATTGAACCGGTGGCGTCAACACCTATGTAATTGCCGAAGACGGTGTTTGAACTGCTGCCTGAAAGGCGCAGCCCCGTGTTGCCATTGCCGGAAATGATGTTGCGGTCCGCAACGGTCGTCCCGCCAATCGTGTTATTGTTCCCGCCCTGCACATTGATTCCATAACTTGAATTTCCAAGAACAATAGTGCCTGTGACATCCGTGCCGATGTAATTACCCGCAATGACATTGTTGCCATTCGTCGCTATGAAGATGCCGGTCGAGAAGCGGTTGATTACGAGACCCCGCACAGTGCTGCTTCCAGCGTTGATCTGAAGACCGACTGAGCCGCCGCCCGAGTTCGTTCCTTTCAACTCGATAATCGGTGTGCCGTTGAAGCCGGGTTGTGTCGTGCCGTCTATGATGACCGGGTCAGTGACTATTGGCAGCGATGAGCCTGGCGAGATGGTTTGTGCGCCCGACCCTATGTTGAAAGTGATCGTGTCCGTGCCGGGCGTGTTGTTGGATAAAATAATCGCCTGTCGCAGAGAGCCGGGCGTCGGATTATTGTTGTCGGCGTTGTCGGCTGTGGTCGTCACCTGAAACGTCGCCGCCTGTGCCGTCAAAGAGAGGGCGAAAAGGCAGGCCAAGAGCACGAACAGCAAACGAATCGTGCCGGAGAGCTGTTTGTATCTGCTCGCGCCGGATTTAATTCTGAAGCTCATTATCTTTTTCTCCTCAGTATTGTTTTTGGTTATCTGCCATTGCCCTCCCTGGGCGATGGTTTCAATTGCGGTTCTCTTCTCGCCTGAAGTCAGTTTCAACAGATAGCTGAAGAATCTAAGTAGTGGCGATTGGGTGGAAACTTTTCTGCTTTGCTCGCGTGCTCTTTCAAGTTGCTCTGCTTGCGTGATCATTTGGCGGAGAGTGAAGTACTCTTCGTCCGTGATGGCGTTAAAGAAATCTTCATCTTGATTCTCGACAGTGCAGCCACCGTCGCAGATGGCGAGAACGGTTGCAGCCTCAGGGATTGATTCACGTTTCTCCGCCAGAGAGAACTCCAGAAAACGCGGACTATTGGTCGCATAAACTATGTGCATCGTCTTACTCCTTCAGTAGTTTGATAGCCCCGCTCGAAATCAGTTCTGCTTCGCGTGGAACACGAGTCTCGTCTGAAATTTCTGTCTCCGCGATGATGTTCAGAAGTGAGTTCAAGCAGATATAAAGAAGCCCGTCAGTCGTCTCGATGTAATGAAGTCCGTTTGTCTCCAACTGGTTGATGACCCAGCGCAGCCCGTGACCAGAGAGGAGCGCAGCCCGTTCAGCCGAAGCCATCAAGACCTCTGCGGCGCAGAATGGACAGACTAGTTGCACTGTCTCGCTCGTCTGGCGGATGGTCAGCCGCTCGGTTTCGACTTCGACCAGAACTACTCTTTTCGTCTTCACTTGTGGCCTCCGAAGTTTTCGTCTCGTTTATTGCTTCGTGCTACAATCGGCGTCGCTATTTCTTGTCCCGGTCCTGCCGATGGCTCGAACGAGCCGCAGGTTCTCAGGCATCGGCACCTTTTGTCCTTCGGAAGTCCTGAAAGAGTCGTGGTTTCGGGGCTGAAGAAATTCTGACTAAAACCTGACCAGGCTTATGGCCCTGAAAACAAAGCAGATATATGAGTTCGGGGCGTTCCGTCTGGACGCCGCCGAACGTCTGCTTTTTCAGGATGGCGAGGCTGTGCCGCTGCCGCCGAAGGTCATCGAGACCTTGCTTGCGCTGGTGGAAAGCAACGGGCGGCTTATTGAAAAGGAAGATTTGATCCGGCGCGTCTGGCCTGACACCTTTGTTGAAGAGAACAATCTGAACAAGAACGTCTCGGCACTGCGCAAAGCTCTGGGCGAGGGGCAGGGAGAACTGAAGTTCATCGAAACCGTGCCCAAGCGTGGCTATCGCTTCGTCGCAAAAGTGAATGTGGTTCAGGACGGCAGTGGGCCGGAGTTCATCATCGAACGCTCAAAGGTGCGCGTCCGTGTTGAAGAGGAACAGGAGACGGATGATCTGGAAGCTGAAGCCAAAAGCAGGCAACCCGCGCTTGAGACTCAACACGTTGCTCTCATCGCCAGTAAAAGCTCAACGCAACCGCTTTGGCATCGTTATCGCTTCATCACTTTTGCTGCCATCATTGCGCTCGCCCTGGCGACAGCCGTTGGCGCGTGGCTCATACTGAGGAAGGCAAATAAGAGTTCCGGTAATTCGAATGCGCGGGCAGGCGAGAGCGTGCCCCTCAAAACTATTGCCGTGCTGCCCTTTCAACCGATCAGCGCCGACAGCCGCGACGAGATTCTTGAGTTAGGCATGGCGGACGCCCTCATTACTAAGCTCAGTACTCTGGAGCATGTCATCGTCAGGCCGACGAGCGCCGTGCGCAAATACGCCGGACTCAATCAAGACCCTTTGGCCGCTGGACGTGAGCAGCAGGTTGAAGCGGTCTTAGTAGGTAACGTGCAGAAGGTCGCAGACGTGTTGAGAGTGACCGTGCAACTGCTCAACGTGGAAGACGGAAGATCACTCTGGTCCGAAAAGTTTGACGTGAAGTCTGCGGACATCTTCGCCGTGCAGGATACTATCTCCGAAAAGGTCACGAGCGCGCTCGCGCCGCAAATCACGGGCGAAGAGCGCGCTCGCCTCAATAAGCGTTACACGGAGGATGACGAGGCGTATGAGCTTTACCAGAAAGGACGCTTCTTTCTGGATAAACGCGATGATGAGAGTCTCAGGAAAGCTCTTGGATTTTTCCAGCAGGCAACTGAAAAAGACCCGAACTACGCGCTCGCCTTTGCCGGTATCACTCAATGTTTCATAGGCTTCGCCTCATCAACCTCCAGGACTTCAAAGGAAGACATCACTCAAGCAAAAGCGGCTGCCGCGCGTGCGATTACGCTTGATGATACTCTGGCTGAAGCGCATCACGCTCTTGGCGAGATTCTGCTCGACTATGACTGGGACTGGCAGGGAGCGGAGCGCGAATTCCAGCGCGCCCTCCAACTCAATCCGAACAATGCCGCTGCTCACATGTCTTACGGCTTCTATTTATTGACGATAGGACGGCGGGAGGAAGCACTGACTGAAGCCCAACGCGCGGTGGAGCTTGATCCGCTCTCGTCACAAATCAACTCGAATCTGGCGATCATCCTAATGGTCGCGCGTCAGGGTGACGAGGCTCTCGCTCAACTACGCGAGACGCTTAAGTTGCACAGCGATTATGCCTATGTGCAGTCACAAATGGGGAGAGCCTATCTTGTCAAGGGCATGTACGATGAGGCTATAGCTCATTATCAAAAGGTGATTGATGCCGGAGGTGACAGGAATCTCGCGCTCGTTGGCCTGGCGCAAGCCTACGCCCATACGGGTCGGCGCAACGAGGCCGAGCAGATACTTGAGGAGTTGAAAGCGCAGTTAAAGGACGGTCACGTTAAGCACTATTATTTAGCGGTCGTGCAGGCAGCCCTTGATGAGCACGATGCCGCGTTTGAGTCGCTCGATAGAGCAATGGCCGAGCACGATCTTGGAATGCTCTACCTGAAAGTAGACCCGAGATTTGACCAACTGCGTTCCGATCCGCGCTTCGCAGACTTGATACGTAGAATCGGCATTCCGTAGTAAGACGACCAAAATAAAAGATCTGTCTCAGGCTCAACCGATAGAAAAATTTTCAAACAAGAATGAGCGCGCGGCAAAGAGAGCACGCGCTCGGTGGCTGATCCTCTCTTTGATTTCATTTGATAGCTCTCCGAATGTCTGGTCATAACCTTCTGGAACGAAGACCGGATCGTAGCCAAACCCGTTCATCCCGCGCGGAGCCTGAGCTATCAGACCCTCGCAGATTCCTGTCGAAAGATTGACTATCTCTCCCTTTGGGTTTGCGATGGCGATAGTGCAGACGAAGCGCGCACGGCGGTCTGCGTCGCCTGAGCGCGACATCTCTTCAAGCAACCTCCTGATGCGCTCCGCAAAAGTTAAGTCATGCCCGCCATAACGCGCCGAATAGACGCCGGGCGCGCCATTGAGCGCGTCAACCTCAAGACCGGAATCGTCCGAGAGAGTCCAAAGCCGAGACTGCTCGGCATAAGCTTTTGCTTTGAGTGAAGCGTTCTCGGCAAAGGTCACACCTGTCTCTTCAACTTCACCGATCTCTGGAAACTCCGCCAGACTCCGCAGTTTGATTGGAAGCGCACGCACCAGGAGTGGCCTCAGTTCTGCCACCTTGCCTTCGTTGCGAGTGGCGATGAGCAGTTCGTTTGGAAGCCGTTTCTTCATCTTCATGCTTTCCCTGCCAGGAACGTGATTTCGATAAGTGAAAATAAATATTTTGCAAGGCGGGGGCTTTCATGCTTACAATCAGATGAGCAGGCGCGAATCAACGGCGCGCACGAAAAGCGTCTGCGATAATCCAACATAGAGGGCGGGTGCCAGAGCATGGTCAGTTCCCCAACGCAATTAAGCACACTCACGAAAGAAAGAGAAGTCGCGGCGCAGGCCACGCCGGAAGATAGGGGAAGCTTTGACGCTTATGCTCAGGCGCGCGAACTCAAAATGTGGGTTCATGCCCTGCGCGCATTCTTCAACCCGCGCAATCATCCTTTCCCTGAGACGAATCAATCCGACCTCGTCAAACATGATTGGATTAACGAACTCAACATCGCGCGGGGAACATTGCTTCGCGCCTCGCAACTGGTCTTTCATCTCATCCATTCGGAAAATTCCGGCAACACACTCTTTACTAAAACGGACGAGACCTTTGCCTTAGACGACGGTGCGGCTGCAAACATCGCAGACGAAATGGAAGGAGAACTCGAAGACGATGCGCTCTACACCGCCGCCAGTCTCTTAAGCGATGCCTGCGAATTATGCGAGTCACTCTTAAACGCGCCCAAAGTAACACTGCATGCCTGGACCAATCTCGGAGAGACGTTAGCGCATACGCTTAACCAGATTGATGACTCGAAAGCTCTCTCGCAGTTTGCTGCCAGTCGAGCCATGCTCAATGTTCCAGCGCCTTTGTTAGAGATCACGCGGCAGAATATCAAGCCCGCAGCAGTCGGCGCGGACATACTGCATATCTTCTCAAGCATCTTCGATCTCTTAAACCATTTGTCAAAGGTGGAAAAATTCCTGCGGCGCGATCAGTCGCTCAAACAGACGCTGCCGATTTTCAGTCTCGTGCATGAAAAGACAAGTGAACTCATCAATTTCATCAAAACGCGCACTCTCAAAATAGAAGGGTTAGAGCAAGATACTTTTGAGACGCTCGACAGCACGAACTATGCGATTCGGATGGAGCTTAGAAAAGTCTTCGCGCATGAGCTTGTTGACATGGTCTCGCTTCGTCATGCGCCCGCCATCTATATCAAAGTGGAGAATGCCAACGGCCTGCTGAGAGATTCGTTTCGGCAATCGGCAATCGGCCTCGCACAGCTTTTTAATCCGGCAATCGAAGGCTCACAGCTTTTCGACGCATATCAGACTAAGCTCGAACAATCACTGGCACTGCGGAGAGACCTCTGGACACTCTCGCAACTGGTCCGCCGTGCCGAGAAAGAGCAGACGGTTTCGGCGTCCGAGCGGCTGATGAAAACGCTTGTCAACTTCCACGAAGGAAGCCTACGCTATCTCATGTTCAAGGATTGGGAGTCGTGCGAGCGTTTTATGGAAGAGGTAGGCGCGGCGCGCGGAGCGGCGGAGCTTGCCCCTGTGCTGCATCGCTTCTCGGCCTATCTGGAAGCCCTCAGCAGCCAGGTCAACATGCGCGCCGTCTTGCTCAATCATCCTTTCGATTATCCTGCACTGGAAGATGACTGAGGATTGCTACCTTCCTGTTTCACTCTCCGGCGGCTGAACAAACTGCGAGGCAAGCGTGCCGAACTGTCCGAAGGACGAGAGCGTTCTTCTCTCAAATCCGCCCTCGACAAGTTGGGTTTCGCTCGTGGCATAGCGCAGTTGCGCGAGTGCATTCTCAAGTGCGGATTGATTTAGTGGTCGCTCGCGCATCCCTTTTTGATTAGCAATTGCTTCGACGAATGAGCGTGTAGATGCACGCTCATCTGTAAACGTGACAACGCTCGAAGGGGCGTTGCTTGTGACCGTCTGCAAGCTCTTTTGAAAATCGTCTGCATTAGCGAGCGTCTCTTTCTGGGCCAGAGCCTGAAGACATCGCCGCACGTTCTCCTCCGAGCCGAGAATCAGGTGGTCGCCGACAAAACTCGCTGCATCATGCTTCTCGTTATTGGAAACGAGCATCTGATTATCGCCGATGGTTTCGCTGCGAGGCTTTGCTCCGAGCCGTTTGGAGACAAAATCACGCAAGGTCTGCTCGTTCCGCACCTCGACAATCGTCACAGTGCTGCCGCCCGTATCGTCAAGGCGCGCCGTCACAAACTCTGACCCGATGGCGCGCAGGAAACTGTCCGGCTCTTCGATGCCGTAAGGCTTGAGGGCTGTCTCCAGAAGACGACCGACTAAGATCGCGGCGAGCGTATCGAACTGCGATGTCACGGTCGTGTTCAAGCCTTTCCAGGCTTCGGCTGGATCACGGTAGCTATACCTTGAGATTGAATAGGTGTTCGCCGGTAAGAGGTCGCTCACGGACAATATTGCTTTCTGGTCAGAAGCAAGAGAGGGCTTCAACCTTTCTGCCATCCCGTTCTGTAAAGCCATGAAGTAGCGGTCTTCGATTGAGCCATTGGAGAGATGCGCGCTCCACCCTGCGCCGCCGAGAATCTTCTTCGCCAGCGAAGGAAGTATGCTCGCGGCTGCACTCTGCGCGCGCGGGTCCTGAGAAATCTGTGTGGCGTAAGCTGTGCCCGCCAACTCCAAAAGTCTCGCTGCGCCTTCGGGCGAGACGTAGCCGAAAGCCAGGGCGTCGGTGCCTCCGACCCGACGACGCATCTCTTCCATTTGAGGATTGCCCTTGAGACTCGGACGTTCTCCTCGTCGAACAGCAAGGCAGGCCGCGACAGCCGACTCGTCATTTCCGATGATGGCTACGCTCTCCTTGATGGCTGCAACGATATGTCGCTCTCCATCGGGCGCGGACCAGGTTGTGAAGTGTACGCCATCCGCCTCTCTTTGCTCGACACGCGGGTCGCCGTAAGCGCGCCGCGCAAACTCGCCGAGACGTTGTTCGACGGCGTAACGCGTGCGCGATTCTCCAGTATGCGTTTCGACGATGACGGCATAGCGTGGCTTTATCTTCAAAGTCTCGTCGTCGGCTGCGGCGTCGAATCCAAGAATTGCGATGGCGATTTGCGCGCGCGAGAAGACGACAGCCTCAGACGATCCTATGCCTGTCCAGGACGCCAGGCGGCTGAGCCAGCCTATGCGACCCGCATCAGACCTGATGCCCGCCGCAGGGGCGAGCGCCTTCCAGGCGTCTGTGTTGATTAGACTGCTTGCTATGATCGGCAGGTCGTTCGCTTCCAGGTAAAGCAGGGAATCAGCCGGTACGTAAGCGGCCATCTCCACTTTTTGCGGGCGATTCCACCAAATCCAGATGGCGGCCAAAAGGATGAGCGCGAGCAGTATGACCAGAGCTTTACGAAGAAATTTCATCGCCACTGAATCCTAACTTTTGTTGAGTACACAGGCAAGGCTATAAAAATTTTGAATTTATGAATTTTGAGTTTTGAATTAAAGGCCAGCGGCTTTCAATTCATAATTCAAAACTCATAATTCATTTAGGGGCATTGATAGGTCAAAAGCGTCTGTGATACTTTGATGCCTGTTTCATTATCCTTTTAGTCAAGCGATGTTGTTGTCTGAAGCCTTCGCCCGTTTTGAGGAGGACGAATCCCTAATGTCTTATCGTGAGCTACGCCCGCTGCCGCAAGCCGAAGCGGACTTTGACGAATTCTTAGGCACGCTGCACCGCGCCCTGACAGACGGGCGACGCGACCCGAACGATGTCGTCCGCGACACGCTCTACGAGATTTATTACGGTGTGGGAAACTCGGGCGATGGCAGCAAACGCGCTCCCGATCCATCCAACCTATCGCCGAGCGCGCGCGCCGCCCTGCACAGCTTCGACCCGCGTAACATCACTACGGAGCCTGAGTACTACACGGACATTGACGGCGCGGCTTACGGTGAGCGCAAGCCTTTCATCTGGCTCTGGCAGATGTATGACCGCTCGCCCATCGGACAGAACGCTCATCTGGGGCATCGCTTACGCAGGATGCTCGCGCCGCTCATTTTCAAGCGCGTCGGCGAAAACTTTAAGTGCTGGCATTTCGTCGAGTGGTCCTACGGCTACAACCTGTCGTTCGGCGATAACGTCGTTGTTCATCGCTACGTTCTCCTTGATGATCGCGGCGGGATAGAGATCGGCAACAACGTTTCAATCTCCGATTACGCCAACATCTATTCGCACACGCATGACGTTGAGGACATACACAACGTCTATAACCTGACGACGCGCATCGGCGATGGGGCGCGTATCACTTATCACGCGACCGTGCTCGCGGGCACGCAGGTCGGCGAGCAGGCGATGGTCGGCACGAGCGCGGTCGCAACGAAAAACGTTGAGCCTTACCACATCAAAGTCGGCATCCCTGCCAAGACCGTCAAGATTAAGCAGGGCGGGTTAAAGAATGAAGCGGACGAAGAAGATGTCAAGCGCATCAGCGAGCGTTAGAAAAGTTTCTTATTTCTGTTCGGCTGCTTTTTTTCATTTTGATTTGAAATCTCAAATTTGGAATTTAAGATCATCGAAAAGAACGCCAACATATTTACAGCGTACTTACTTTTTAAGAAAAAGGAGGGAACAAATGTTCATAGTCATGAACCGCATCACTGTGACGGAAGGGCGCGAGGCCGATTTTGAGAAGACCTTTACGGAGCGCGACCGCGCTGTTGATCTGATGTCGGGCTTCGTTGACATGCAGGTCTTGCGCCCCGCAGAAGGCCACACCTACATCGTCCTGACCCGTTGGAAATCGCGCGAGGATTTTGAAAACTGGACCCACTCTGAAGCCTTCATCGCAGCCCACAGGAAACAGTCTCCGGGCCTTGCCGAGACCCGACCCGTTTTGGAAATGTACGAGGTCTTCACCCAGTAAAAAACTGGAAGAAGCATCAAGGTCTTCCAGAAATTTGACCTGACGAAGAAAAGATTCTCTCACAAGCCGCCTATATATCCTTGTCTAAAGGGGATTTAAACAATCAAAAATTGCGATTGACAATGTTTGACCAGTGTTGTACCCTGACTAAGACGTTGGTGGTCATGCCACCAGGCAAAGGCTTCAAAGCTTTTGGATTCTGTTCGGAGTTGGGCGCTGCTTGATTGAAAGCGCCGACCATTTGAAAGTCAACCGATAAAGGCACACTCCGCGCGAGCGGAGGTCGCAAAGCCAACGGGAGTCGGTGAATCTATCCGACTCGGCTGGGTTACCGAAGTGAGACGGTCAAACGTGCAAACGCCCGGAAGACCACGCTTGTCCTTCCCGCTTTATCACTTGCTAAGACTTCGGCGTTTGCAACCTGCGATTTAAGAGATCGCAACTTCCCCTCAAATATTTTGCAGCGCCGTCCATTTCAAAACATATAGGTCACGAGCATGCACTGCATCCCGACAACAATAGTGAAATCCGCAAACCACGCACAGCAAATCAAACAGACGCCGACCAAAATCTCCAGAGCGCGCAAGGCGCGTCTTCGTCTTCGCCAGCTACATCGCCAGCGATCTTTAGTCTCAAGGGTCGAGAGGAAATATTAAGTCATGTTCAAAAAAGGTTTCGGCAAAAAGAACCTTGTCGGAGTTGACATCGGATCAAGCTCCGTTAAAGCCGTCGAGTTGCAAGGGAAGACGGGCAACCTACAGCTCGTCAGTCTCGGCTACGAAAATCTGCAACCGGACTCAATCGTTGACGGGCAGATCATGGAATTGAATGACGTTTCGAACGTCATCACGAACATCTTCCGCGAGCATCAGATCAAAACCGACCGTATTGCTGCGGGCGTCAGCGGCCATTCAGTAATTGTCAAAAACATCGTCGTCCCGCAGATGAGCGCGGACGAGTTGGAAGAATCAATAGAGTGGCACGCCGAAGAGCACATCCCCTTCGACATCGCTGACGTTAGCCTCGACTATCAGGTGACAGGCTCGTCGCCCGACGCCTTACAGGTTTTGATGGCCGCTTGCAAGCGAGACAAGATTGCGAACGTCAAGCAGGCGATTCAACTCGCCGGAAAGCAGCCCGCCATCATTGACGTTGATGCCTTCGCTTTGCAGAACTGCTACGAGGTGAACTACCAGCCGATGCCCGGCCAAGTCGTCGCGCTTCTGAACATCGGCGCTGCGACGATGAACATCAACATCCTGAGCGGCAACAAGTCAGTTTTTACGCGAGACGTTTCGGTCGGCGGCAACCAGTACACCGCGCTCTTGCAAAAAGAGCTTGATCTAAATTTCGAGCAGGCCGAGGCGGTCAAGCGTGGATTGCCCGCGCCCGACGGGAAGGAAGTTCCTGATTTCGAGCAGATGCTTGAAACCGCTTCCGACATTCTCGCCCTTGAGATTTCCAAGACGATGGACTTCTACCGCGCGACCGCCGAAGACGGCGATGGCAATGTGCAGAAGATTCTCATCTCGGGCGGCGGCTCAAAGCTCACTGGCTTGTCCGACTATTTAGGCAAGCGTTTCGAGATCCCCGTTGAAGTTCTCAACCCGTTTCGCCAGATCAAGGTTGATGCGAGACGTTTCGATCCAGATTACATGCGCGAGGTTGTGCCGGAAATGGCGATTGCCGTCGGTCTCGCTTTGAGAGGAGTTGACGCCCAATGATTAAGGTCAACCTTTTAGATTCAGTGACCGACAGGGCCAAAGGCGTTGCCGCTGTCGAAGAGAAAGTTGCCAATCCGCGCAACCAGACCATCCTGCTCGCCCTCGTCGTCTTCGGCCTCTTGGCCGTCGGCATGCTCTACGACTATTACAGCTCGTCGAGCGCGCGCGATGCACAGCAGGCCGAGAAGACAGAGCAGGAGCGCATTAAGGCTCAGATGGTCGCAGTCAACCAGGAACGCCAAGAGCTTGAGAAGAAGACGGCTGACATTCAGGCGCGCATTGACGCGATTCAAAAACTGCGTTCATCGCAGCAAGGACCAGGCGCTGTGCTGAGAGAGATCAATCAACGTTTTAACAACGTTCCGGGTCTCTACTTGAAGAGCGTCGAATTAAAAGGCGGGGAGCTGACCATCAAAGGCGAGTCGCCGAACGAAGTGTCTGTGACCAATTTCGGCAAGAGCCTTGAATTCTCGTCCGGCCTTTTCACCAACTTCAGCATCGAGACGATGCGTCAAGAGGCCAAGCTTGAGAACACTTCGAGCACTTCAGCGGGAACGTCTGCCGCTCCAGCGTTGGATGATAAGGACGCTCCGAAACCCGAGGTTGTGGCCTTCACGATTAAATGCAACTACGCGCCGGAAGCTCCTGCTGCTCCTGCCGCCGCAGTGCCCGCCAAGCCTGCCAACGGACAGCCAGCCGCGCCAGCGACAAATCAGGTTGCGAAGAATTAATTAATCAACTATTGGCGCTCGCCCGTGATGAAAGCGAGCCAGCAAACAAGCCTTCAGTGCTTTGAAGGGAAGATGTTGAGATGAAAATTGGAAACATAAATGAAATGCCCTGGTACCTCCGTCTGGCGATCTTCGGCGGCGTCGCCCTCGTCATCTATGGCGGCTTCTGGTACTTCATGACCAAGGGCATGCATGAAGAAGTTGACGGCCTCAAACAAGAGGTCGCCTCGTTGAAGCAGCAGAACATGGGCACGCAGATTGACTCTCAGCGTCTTGCGGAATTCAAAGCCATGTACGTCAGCAAGCAGCAGGAGTACGAAGACCTCAAAGCGCTTCTGCCCGAACAGCGCGAACTGACCAATGTGCTGCAAGGCGTCCAGGACCGCGCCCACGACGCGCACCTGGTCCTCAGCAGCTTCGCGCCGAAAGATGATTTTCAACAAGATTTCTACAACGGCAAGAAAATCTCTGTCGGTGTGACGAGCACATTTTCTTCCTTGCGCGAATTCTTCGAGTTGATGGCGCGCTACCAGCGCATCGTCTCGATTACAAACTTTGAGATTACACAGCTCGATAAGCAGAACGATGGGATGACCGTGAAGGCCAACTTCGACCTCACGGCTTACTACGTCTCAGCCGAATCGTTGAAGAACGCTACGCCGACTCCGGCAGCAGGTGCAACGCCCGGTCAGCCTGCGCCAACGGGTCAAGCCGCTCCCCCTGCCGCAGTGCCTAACGGTGCTCCGCCCGCAGCGGGAGCGCCACAGATCAAGATCCCTCAGAAACCATTAAGCTAACGCCGCGCGTTCACAGTTGCGGCCAATTTCGAGAGAGCATCATGAAGACTTACGCAAACATCATTCGTTACGGCATCGGCGGCCTGGCCATTTGCGGCCTGCTCTTTATCAGCGGAACGCAGTTGAAAGCGGTCGCGCAGGATGAGAGCAAGCCTAAAACGCAATCAAAGGGCAGTGGCGGAGCGCGCGATCCGTTTAAGCCATACGTCCCGCCTGTCAGAGTCAGGAAAGCTGCGAAGAGTGTACCCGTACCTGTCGTAGTGCCTCCGATTCAACAGCGCATTGATAGCTACAAGGCCGAGAAGGTCGCAGCCATGAACGCCATGCGTCCCGCGCCGAAGCCGACGACCGCGCTTCTCTTGAGCGAGATGCAGGTGACAGGAATCTTCCGCACCCCGCGCGGTTATGCCGCGATGGTCGAGGCCACTCCGATTAAACTCTCTTACGTTATCTATCCGGGCGAGACCTTCTACGACGGCCAACTCGTCGCCATCGAAGAAGACCGCCTCGTCTTTCGACAAGAGACGCGCTTCACCGATGGCAAAGTCGTCAAAGCGGTTGAGAACAAGCCTTTGCGCCAGGCCAACGCCGTCACCGATTCGATGACAGCGACGAAGAGTGCAGCGCCCGCCAACCCCTCGTCTGACACCACTCCGGCGGCTGGAGAAGAGAAAGCTCCGACGCCAGAAAAACAATAAAGTTTTCCGATCTCGCTGGAAATCGGGAGCCTGAGCCTGAACGACAAGCGAGATCATCACGACAAGGCGCGCACACCCGTTTGAACTCAGGCCATGAGCCTTTGAGCTTTAGACGGTGTGCGCGCTGGTTTGACAACCCAAAATGGGAAGGCTTCCGCTTTGTGCGGCGCGCGCTTCAATAACTCTGACAAAGGATTAACGAGCGTAGCGCGTGGCGGATCAGTCTTGCCCGCTTCCCTGAAGGAGGGAAATATGTTTCGACACCTGTCCGAAAACATCAGACGCGGAGCGCTCGTTCTCCTGCTGGTGTGCTTCTTCTCCGTGTTCGCTTTCGCGGGCACAAAAAACGCGCCTGTGGTGACAAGCGTCTCAGCTTATACCTCAGGCTCGTCCACACTCATTACCATCTACAGCACCGCGCCGATGGCCTATTCTGTTTCGAGGCCGGACGCGCGCACGATCATGGTGAATCTGCCGAGCGTTGATGCTTCGCGCCTCGCTGATTCCTATGCTGTCACTTCGCCGCTCGTCTCAAGCGTCATCGTCGAACGCGAGCTACGTGGACCTGACAACATGTCTGCGCGGATGCGCGTCGCGCTGCTTGCGCCTGCGCGTGACCGCTCCGAGCTTGCGAAAAACAATCTCGTCCTTGAGTTGGAGCCTGTCAGCACTGATGGGGCATCCACGCTGGCGAAGAATGCTACGGCGCGCACAGAAGAGAGCAGCAGCGCTCAACAGCAGCAACAACAGAATCCTCCTGCGAAGCCTGGTCCTACGCCGCGCGTGAACATCACCGCCTCGCAAGATGGACAATCGTCACAGGGCGAGCAGTACGGCAAGCCCGGTTTCGTCGGCGAGCCGATCAACCTCAACGTCGTCAACGCCGACATCCGCGACATCCTCAACTACATCACCGAGCAGTACGGCGTGAACTTCGTCATCGACAACTCGGTCGGGGCCGTCCCCGTCACGGTCAACGTCACGGACGTGCCGTGGAACATCGCGCTCGACTCGATCCTGAAGGCCAACCGCCTCGGCGTCGAGGCCAACGGCAACATCCTGCGCGTCGCCACCACCAGGGTGCTGGCCACCGAGTCCGAGACGCAGTCGCGCATCCGGGCCGCGGCGCTGGAGAACTCGCCGCTCACGACCGAGTACGTCCGCCTCAATTACGCGCGGGCCTCCGGCACGCTCTCGAACGCCGCGGGCACCACCGGCAACTTCTCCGGCGGCTCGACGGGCCAGAGCTTCTCGGGCGGCACGGGCGGGCAGACCGACCCCGGCATCCTCCCCATCGTCAAACGCCGCCTCTCCAAGCGCGGCGCGGTCGAGTACGACGGACGCAGCAACACGCTCATCATCACCGACGTTCAGGAGAACATCGACTCGATCCGCAGGCTCATCACGCTGCTCGACCAGCCCGAGCCGCAGGTCGAGATCGAGACGCGCATCGTCATCGCCACGCGCAACTTCAGCCGCGACCTCGGCGTCCAGCTTCAGGCCGCGGTCTTCGGCGCGCGCGGCGCGGGCGGGGCTTTCGAGACCGCGCCCTCGCAGGCCGGCCTCAATCCCAACGGCCTGCCGGGCGGACTCTTCAACACGCCGCCCGCCTCCGGCGGCCTGGGCGTCCCCGGCGCGAGCACCGTCATCGGCCTGACGACGGGCATCTTCGGCACGGCGCAGATCGGCGCGCTCATCACGGCGGCCGAGCGCAACGGCCAGGCCAAGATCGTCGCCACCCCGCGCGTCACCGCGCTCAACAACCGCCCGGCGCAGATCGAGTCGGGGTCGCAGATTCCGGTCGTCACGCCGCAGGTCGGCAACATCGCCGGCGGCAGCCTCGGCGGCTCCAGCGTCTTCACCACCACGTTCGTCTCCGTCCCCCTGCGCCTGTCCGTCACCCCGCAGATCACGGACGCGGGCACGGTCATCCTCCGCGTCGTCGCCGAGAACAACAGCGTCAACCTGACGCTCGTCAACTCCTTCGGCACGCCCGGCATCGACACGCAGCGCATGCAGACCGAAGTGCTCGTGCCCGACGGCGGCACGACGGTCGTCGGCGGGGTGCTCAACGACCGCGAGGCCGAGACGCAGAACCGCACGCCGGGACTGTCCGGCATCCCCGTCATCGGCAACCTCTTCAAGCGCCGCACGACCCGGCGCGACACCGACGAGCTGCTGTTCTTCATCACGCCGCGCATCTATCGCCCCGACTACCAGGGCCGGCGCGTCGAGTCGAGCACGCAGACGGGCACGCGC
>Ga0268242_1000037_pt1 | contig 19571 bp, 17 predicted proteins | sample BulsoiFelSFmetaG_FD_200253 | JGI IMG/M metagenome (GOLD analysis project Ga0268242, IMG submission 200253) | Bulk soil microbial communities from Mexico - San Felipe (SF) metaG (v2) (version 2) | ecosystem: Environmental > Terrestrial > Soil > Agricultural land | place: Mexico: San Luis Potosi... | reverse complement strand
CCCAAACAGTCTATCGCGGGCAGTCCGGTTCGACAGGTCGCCAGTACAACGTCGTCGTCAACATCGCCGACACGACGCCAACTGTTAAAACCATCACCGTCAACGTTACGCCCGTCGCCGCGCACGCAGCATGGACCAGCAACACAAGCTGGGCGACGGTGAGCCTCGTCACGCAGCGCGCCATGTCGGATCAACCATGAGAAATATTTTGCATCCACTACTGAAGAAAAGAGTGAAGCTGCATGCTGCGTTGCCGAAGAAGCGTGGGGGCGAGGCTGGCTTCTCGTTGATCGAACTGACGATTGCGATGGCGCTCTTGCTGGTGATGCTGATGGGAGCATCTCAGCTTCTGATGAGGTCATTGGGCACGCGCACGCGCGAGAATCAGAAGTCGGATGCGCTTGCCGATGCCCAGCGCGCGCTGAACATCATGTCGCGCGAGATAGGCAACTCCGGCTTCGGCCTCGACTACAACGGCATCGTCGCCGCCGATTGTCATCCGACAACCGCGTCCGATCCCGTCACCGCAGAGATACGCATTCGCTCCAACATCAATAACTCGGATGCAACGACGGGGCAAGCTGATGAGGATGTGACCTACGTCTATCAAGGCTCGCCCGCCTTTGCCATTGTCCGCTACGACAAAAACACAAACACGCAGACAGTCCTCGCCAATCGGATTGACGCGATGCAGCTCACTTATGTTGATGCTGCTGGCACACAGTCAACGCTCGCCACGCCAACGGTCGTCGCCAACGCCGTCAGCGTCAGAATCACTGTTCAAGTCAATCTTAATCCGACGGTCGGCCAGCCTGCTTCGCAGGTTTTGCTAACGTCCGAAATCGCGCTCCGCAACGCGCCCGCTACTGTGCGGCACTACTGAAAGATGCGCGACACTTGCCCTAAGAGGAGTTTTTCACGATGAGTAGAAAAGAGACGCAAAATGATTTAAGCCAGAGTCGTCAAGGCGAGCGCGGAGCAGCTCTCGTCGCCGTGCTGCTGATCTCGATGCTGCTTCTGTCCGCCGGAGGAGTGCTCCTTCTGACCACTTCCATGACGACGACCAATTCGGCTGATAGCGCTGCCGAGATGCAGACCTATTATGCGGCTGAAGCAGGCTTGCAGCGCTCGCTCAACATCTTTCGCTCCAAAGATATTCCAGCGGGAACAATGCCCGCCGGAAAAACCAAGCTCACTTTCCGCGACCTCGTCTTGAACCCGACTCTGGCGAACTGGCTTCCCTTCGATGGACCAGCGATTGGCGGCGTCAGCACCACTCTGATCGGAACGAATGCTTTCAGCGTCGTCATCACAGACCCGGACGATCCGGGCATTTTGGGGGTCAGGAAAATTGATACCATTCCGACCTATCAACCCACACGAGTCAACATTCAGTTGACGGGCTATGGGCCAAGACGCTCGAAGAAGATCATGAACATGATGGTGCTCCGCTCCGGCCTCAGCGGTTTTCAAGCACCCGCGACCATCACGCTTCGCGGCTCGGACGGCGTTCCGCCTGCTCCGCTCAGTCTTAACACGGGCGATAGCAATTCTGTGACCTACACGGGTAACGATGCGGCGGGTGGCGCGGGCATCTCTGCCTTCGCCGTCACAGTCCCGGACGTTACTCCGACACTCACAGGCATTCAGCGACCGACTCAAGTTCAAGGGCCGCCCGTCAGCATCCTCGGCCCAACCTCGCCCCTGGCGGGCGTGCCACCGACGCCTATGCCCGATTGGCTCAACACGGCGGATGCCACGCGCGCGTTTCTGGCAGACTTGAAAAGCGATGCGGTCTCCGATGGCCGCTACTTCACGACCCAACCCGCCACGAGCAGCATGGGCACAGCAGGCTCGCCCGCACTGACCTTCGTTGACGGCGATGTGGACTTAGGAGCGGGCGACAACGGCAACGGTCTGCTGATCGTGACGGGCAATCTCACGATGCACGGCAACACGAGCTTTAACGGAGTCATCATGGTGCTCGGCAACGGCACAGTGAATCGCAGCGGCGGCGGCAGCGGAACGATTTCCGGCGGCATCGTCATCGCAAAATTCGGCGCAACCGGAGGCTTTCAAGCTCCGACCTTCAACACAAACGGCGGTGGCGACTCGACCATCCAGTATGATTCCAAAGCCGTTGGTGACGCGACCTCAACAGTGCCGGGCTTTCAGGTTCTCGGCGTTGCGGAGAAATAGAATCGAACACGGGGGTCTTGCAATTTCAAGCCGCAGCTAACGACTCAAGCGCAAGAGAAAGATTCTCATCAGATGGCAAAACTCGACGAACTTCTCAGACTCATGAAGCAGCACAATGCTTCAGACCTTCATCTCTCCAGCGGTTCCGCGCCTTACCTGCGCGTCCATGGCGAGATGATGAAACTCAATTATCGCGAAGTCTCGAACGAGGTCTGTCAATCGCTCATCTTTCAGATTCTCTCGGACAAGCAAAAAGAGTTGTTCAACGAGAATTGGGAGTTGGATTTCAGTTATCCTCTGCCGGAGGTCGGTCGCTTTCGCGTCAACGTCTTCATGCAGCGACATGGCGTGGCGGGGGTCTTCCGCCTCATTCCTGAAAGAGTGCAGACGATTGAAGAACTGGGCCTGCCAGCAGAACAGTTGCTGGACCTGATCGCGGTCTCGGAAGGTCTCGTTCTGGTGACAGGCCCAACGGGTTCAGGCAAAAGTACAACGCTCGCCTCGCTCATCCACGCCATCAACATGAACGAGCGCGCGCACATCATCACCATCGAAGACCCAATCGAGTTCGTTCACACCAACGGGCAGGCGCTCATCTCTCAAAGAGAGGTGTCGAGCCACACGAAATCTTTTCACGCTGCGCTGCGCGCCGCTTTGAGAGAAGACCCTGACATCATTCTCGTCGGCGAGATGCGCGATCTGGAAACAATCTCGCTCGCGGTCACTGCCGCCGAGACAGGCCACCTGGTTCTCGCTACGCTGCACACCAACAGCGCCCTGAAGACCGTTGATCGCATCATTGATGCCTTTCCTGAAAATCAGCAGGCGCAGATTCGCGTCATGCTCTCAGAAAGTTTAAGAGGCATTGTGGCCCAGGCGCTGTTGCCGACCGCTGATGGCGAAGGCAGAGTTGCCGTCGCAGAGATTCTGGTCAACATCCCTGCGGTCGCCAACCTGATTCGTGAAGGCAAGACATATCAGATACATTCGGTGATGCAAACGGGACGCTCCTACGGCATGGTCACGTTCGACTCAGCCGTCAACGACCTGATCCGCAAGGGCGTCATCAACAGAGAGGTCGGGAACAACTTCCTGACGCGCCGCTCGCCAGGCAACGGGACAAACAAATACGGTAAGGGCTAAAGCCGGACTTCTCTCCCGTCAGAGAATTTCCAGAGCCAAAATATTCAGGAAGGGCGCTCATGCAAAAGCGGGTGCCCTTTTTAATTTTTCACATAACCCGCTTGACACATCAAAAGCAACCATGAATCATGCAGTCAGTCGTCTGTCGTCCGTTATCAGTTGTTTCAGCCTTTGCAACTGACCACCGGCCACTGACCACTGACCACTACTTATGCCTGACATTCTGCTCGTTGAAGACAAGGATAGTTTGCGGCGCGTGCTCCGCCTGACTTTGGAGAACGCAGGCTACACTGTCACGGAGAGCGCGGATGCGCGCGCCGCCGCGCAGGAAATTGCGCGCGCGCCTCACCGTCTGGTCCTGACGGATTTGCGCATGCCGCACGGCTCAGGACTCGATGTGTTGCACGCAGCGCGCGCGGCAGACCCGGAAGTGCCCGTCATCGTGATGACCGCCTACGGCTCGATTGATGAAGCCGTGCAGGCGATGAAAGACGGCGCGCACGATTTTCTACAAAAGCCCGTTGACTCGAATCATCTGCTGCTGCTGGTCGAGCGTGCTCTGGAGCAGGCGCGTCTCCGCACGGAAAATATTTTGCTGCGCGAGGAATGGTCGCGCCGCTACGGTTTCCCGCGCATCATTGGCGAATCAGTGGCCATCAAACGCGCCGTCGCTGAAACGCAGCGCGTCTCGCAGACGGAGGCAAACGTTCTCCTCCTGGGCGAGTCCGGCACCGGCAAAGAGTTGTTCGCGCGCGCCGTCCATCACCTGAGCCAGCGCCGCGACAAACCTTTCGTTGCGATCAACTGTGCGGCGATTCCAGAAACTTTGATTGAGAACGAACTCTTCGGCCACGAGCGCGGCGCATTCACGGGCGCGGGCGAGCGTCGTCAGGGCAAGTTTGAGCTGGCTTCGGGCGGCACGGTCTTCCTGGATGAGATCGGAGAGTTGCATCTCGGCGTCCAGAGCAAACTGTTGCGCGCCATCGAAGAGAAGATGATTGACCGCATCGGCGGACGCGCCTCAATTCCGGTTGACGTGCGCGTCGTCGCCGCGACCAATAGGGATTTGCGCGCCGCAGCCGAAGCGGGCGAGTTTCGCCGCGACCTCTTCTTTCGCCTCGCTGTCTTCCCCATAGAGATTCCGCCCGTTCGTGAGCGGGGCGAAGATGTTGTGCTGCTGGCGCGTCATTTCGCCGCACAGCTCGGGAAAGACCTGCGCGGGCGCGAGGCCACATTGGGCGAAGCAGCTCTCAACGAGATTCGCAAACATACATGGCCCGGCAACGTGCGCGAGCTTGAGAACGCGATTGAGCGCGCCTGCATTCTTTCAGACTCGTCCACGCTCGAACCCTATGATTTAGGTTTGATGAAACCGAGCGTCGCAGAACCTGAGGCTTTCACAGAGCTTGAGATGTCGGGCACGCTCACAGAAGTCGTCGAGCGTGCCGTGCGCTTCGTCGAGCGACGGAAAATCGCGGAAGCCTTGCGCGCGCACGACGGCAACAAGACCCGTGCCGCGGAAACTCTCGGCGTGAGCTACAAAACGCTGCTGACGAAGATTAAAGATTACGAGCTTTAGAAATTTGAGATTGAGGGTTGATTAAAGTAATTTCACCACAGAGAACACAGAGGGCACAGAGGAAATAGAAGGATTTGAAAGAGCAGATTTCAAATTTTGAAATTTCAGATTTTCAGATTTGAAGTTTTATCTCTTTCCCTCTGTGCCCTCTGTGTTCTCTGTGGTTAATTTTTTCGTATCAGATGAAACCAGACCCAGAACAAGAGCGCGATAAAAAAAGGCACGGGCATAAGGACGCCAGCACAATTGCTGGCGAGACAGACGTTCCTGTCGGGACAGTCACGGGCGAGTTTCCTGCCGAACAAGAGACCTCGAAACGTGAGCACGATGCGAGCACAGGCAAGCATGCTTTCCTTGTTGGGGCGGGCATTCTCTTGAGCCGCATCGTCGGCCTCATTCGGCAGCGTGTCTTTGCACACTACTTCGGCATCTCCGATGCTGCGGGCGCATTCAACGCTGCGTTCAGAATTCCAAACTTTCTGCAAAACGTCTTCGGCGAAGGCGCGCTCTCCGCTTCATTCATTCCCGTCTATGCAAAACTGCTGGCACAGAAAGATGAAAAGGAAGCGACGCGCGTAGCCAGCGCAGTCCTCACGCTACTGGCGCTGACGACCTCTCTGATTGTTCTCGCCGGAGTTTTGACGACGCCGATTCTGATCCACGTCATTGCGCCTGGATTTACGGGCGACACTTATGATCTGACAGTTCGTCTCGTCAGAATCTTTTTCCCGGGCGCAGGTCTTTTGGTGATGTCCGCCTGGTGTTTGGGCGTCCTCAACAGTCACCGGAAATTCTTTCTCTCATACACCGCGCCGGTCGCCTGGAACATAGCCATCATCGCTTCCCTTATCTGGTTCGGCAGACATCCCGGCATACTTGCCGGTGGAGAGTTAAGACTTTTTCAGTTTGATCTGGCGGTAGTGACAGCCTGGGGTTCAGTGATCGGAAGCGGGCTTCAGTTTCTTGTACAGATGCCGACAGTTCTGCAAGTGATGAAACGCCTGCGTCCTATCTTTGATAGGAAGACCGCGAACGTGCGGACGGTGATTCGCAATTTTTTTCCGGTCTTCATCAGTCGCGGTGTCGTGCAGATCAGCGCTTTTGTTGACGCGATGCTGGCGAGTCTCATCTCTCCGCAAGCCGTCGCTTCCCTAACATACGCGCAGAGTCTTTACACATTGCCCGTCAGTCTCTTCGGTATGTCTGTCTCGGCGGCTGAGTTGCCAGCCATGTCGAGCGCGCTCGGCAACGAGGAACAGGTCAACGAGAAATTGCGCGGACGGCTCGATGCAGGACTGCGCCGGATAGCATTTTACATAGTTCCTTCTTCGATGGCTTTCCTCGCGCTCGGCGATGTCATCACGGCTGTGCTCTATCAAACGGGAGAGTTCAAACAGGATGCCTCCTATTTCGTCTGGGGAATTCTCGCAGGCTCGACCCTCGGCTTGCTCGCCTCAACGCTCGGCAGGCTCTACTCATCAACCTATTACGCGCTTCATGACACGCGCACGCCTTTGAAGTTCGCCGTCGTCCGCGTCTTTCTAACGACTGTGCTCGGCTACCTCTTCGCTATTCCGCTGCCCCTTCTCCTGCACATTGATCCTAAGTGGGGGACTGCCGGGCTGACCGCTTCCGCGGGGCTTGCCGGATGGGTCGAGTTCGCGCTGCTGAGGCGCACGCTCAATAACAGGATCGGGCGGACCGGACTTCCCCTCTCTTATGTCACAAAGCTCTGGGCAAGCGCGGGCGTGGCCGCCGGAATCGGATGGGCGATTAAGCTCTTGGTCGGCGTCCGTCATCCCTTTATCACGGCGACGACTGTTCTAGGGGCATACGGAGTCGTCTATTTCCTGCTGACTTCGCTCATCGGTCTGCCGGAGGCTCGCACGGTCGTCGGGCGATTCACGCGGCTTCTCAAGCTCAGACGTTAAATTCTCCGGTGCGAGATAAAAACCTTTACATTCAACTGGTATCTGTTTGATAATGCCCCGACTTAAGCTCCATATTTTCTGGAACGCGACCCCTATTGCGAGTTTTCCGAGAACAGGAAAGCTTATAAACAGAGGATCGCAGAAGCGCAGGCGCGCTCTTAGAAAGCGGCTTTCTATCAAGTCTTCCATAATGAAGTAGGGAATTTTATCGAACTGGGATAGGAGATAGCGATGAAGAAATTTTTGCCTCGTCTCACTTTTGGACTCCTGGCTCTGGCTTGCCTGGCTTTGACGGCGAGCAGCGCTTATGCCGACGGAATCGTCCTTGTCGGGTCAAGCACCCTGCGCCCGGACGGAGTTGGGCTGAGAACAGTCCTGTCACTCCAATCCCCCGGCAGCGCTTCAACAGAATCGGGCGGAATTAGATGGACAGGCCACACCGATCAAACGTTCGGAGACGTTTTAAGAGGCGGGACAAACAATACAGTCTCGCTCACAGACCTCGGCGTCACGCGCGATTCGACAGCCGTTCAAATCGGGATTAACGTCAACGAGCCGAGTGGCGGGTCAGGCAGTGACCCCATCGTAGTCTCGGCTATGACGCTGACGGCATATGACAGTAGCGGCAATGCTGTTTTCACAGCCAATCTGATTAACGGGCCTTATACCCTGCCGCTAATTGGCAACGGTCAGGGCACGGCTGATTATATCTTTACTCTCGATCAAGAGGCTGCGGCGCGTCTGGCTGCCGTCTATGACCCGAATCTACGAATAGGGCTGCAAGCGACCATCAACCACGCTCAGGGCGGGCCTGAGAGCTTCTATTTCGGCGTCGGTAAATCGAGCACGCCCGTTCCAGAGCCGACGACCATGCTGCTCCTCGGCACTGGATTGGCCGGACTGGCCGCGAGAGCGCGCAAGCGTCGTAACAAGGGCGAAAAGGTCTAATCAGTTAGGTTTTCTTAAACTATCCCTGGTTGGAAAGCTGGAGTGGGGCATAAAGTCCTACTCCGGCTTTAACTTTTCTAAGGCAAAATGTCCCTCGCCTGATTGCTAAAAAAATATTTTCTGAATTCAACTTTTTTCTGGAGAACCTTCTGGATTAAGAATTTACTTAGAGTACCGAACAGGAAGCGAGTTGGTTGGCGTCAGAGGCAGGCGGAAGGCGGGTAGCAGCGGATGCTGCAAACGGAAGGCGAAGAGCCTTCTTTTTTTGTGCCTCAGAAGAGCCGTGAATCGTGAATCGTAAATCGTGACAAGAAAGAGCGCGCTTTCTGCTGGTCACGATTTACGATTCACGATTTACGCTTTATCATCTAGCTCGTGCAAAAAATCATCACATCCGAAGAGATGCGCGAGATTGATCGCTTAACGACCGAGCGATTCAGTACGCCTTCTGAGCTTTTAATGGAGCAGGCTTCTGCTGCTTCCCTTCAGGCAATCGCAAAATATTTTCCAGACGGGCTACGGGACCAGCGAGCGCGCATTCTCTGCGGGCGTGGCAACAATGGCGGCGACGGCGCATCTCTTGCGCGCCAATTCTGGCTTGCGGGCGCGCGGGTCGAGATGATTCTCTTCGGGCGCGTGGACGAGACCAAAGGAGATGCCCGAGCCAATTTTGAGATGGCGCGCAGGCTCTCAAGCTTTGAAGCTGGCACACACACTCAACCTTCGCCGCTCTCTTTCGTGGAGTGCGAAACGATACCTGAGTGGGAAGAGATTGCCGGAGCGCAGCACGCTTTTGACATCATCGTTGATGCGCTCTTCGGCACAGGACTCACTCGCCCGCTCGAAGGAATTTATCTCAAAGTCGTTGAGCATCTGGAACTGCTGAGACGCGCACGCCTTCGCTCTCAATCGGCTCATCCGCTGATCGTCTCGTTAGACATTCCCTCAGGCGTCAACGCAGATTCCGCCACTCTCATAGGCGAAGCTGTCCAAGCGGATTTGACCGTCACGTTCACCGCCCCGAAGCCCGCGAATGTTCTGCCTCCGGCCTCGCATCATGGAGGGCAACTCGTTGTCGCAGACATCGGCTCGCCGCCTTCTCTGATTGAAGCATCAACGTCGAATCTCTTTTTGATCGAAAGCGAGGACGCGCGCGCGTGGCTTGTGAAGACGCGCTACACGCCGGATTCTTACAAGAACACGCACGGCCACGCCCTTCTTATCGCAGGCTCGCGCAGCATGACGGGCGCGAGTGCGCTCTGTGGGCGGGCGGCAATGCGCTCAGGCGCTGGACTCGTGACAATCGCCACAGCTTCTTCAGCAGAAGCTGTTGTCGCCGCGCGCTCAATCCCGGAGATCATGACCGCTTCGCTTTCGGAAAACTCTCAGGGCGCGATCAGTTTCGAGGCCGTCGAGGAAGCCTTGAAACTCGCACAGCGAGCAACGGTCGTCGCCATTGGTCCTGGACTCTCAAGCGTTGATGAGAGCACCCGTCGCTTTGTGCACGAGGTAATTGAGAAGCGCACGACACCCGTTGTGATTGACGCCGATGGCTTGAACGCGCTCTCGCCCTGGCCTGCCGAGTTGCGCGGAACACGCGAGCTTCCGCTTGTTCTCACGCCGCACCTTGGCGAGATGCTGAGGCTTATCGGCGCGAGTGCGAAGGATGCGCTTAATGATCGAGTCGAAGCGGCGAGAGAGCTTGCAAAAGGGCACGAGTTGATTCTTGTTTTGAAGGGAGCGCGCACGATTGTCGCAGCGCCCGATGGTCGTGTCTTCGTCAATCCGACCGGCAACGCCGGACTCGGCACGGCTGGCGCAGGCGACACACTGACGGGCATCATCACAGGGTTCCTAGCGCAATCTTTGGCGACTTTGAAAGAGAGCGAGGATGCGCTCGCGGCGACTATCGCAGCCGTGTATGTCGGAGGTCTCGCTGGAGACATCGCTGCACGGACGCGCGGGATGCGCTCGCTGATAGCTTCGGACATCACCGAACATTTGGGCGCGGCCATCTCTTTTTTGGACCCACAGGGAGAGCAGCCATGAGCGCGCACACGAGCACAGCAATCCCCGCAGGCCGCTGGCAATCGCTGAGCGAGGAGGAGACATTCGAGTTGGGCGCGCAGGTTGGAGCGCATCTCAAGGGCGGCGAGATAATTCTCTTGAGCGGCGCGCTCGGCGCGGGCAAGACTGTCTTTGTCAAAGGCATGGCCAGATCGCTTGGGATGGACACAGACGAAGTGACCAGCCCATCGTTCACGCTCGTCAATCGCTATGACGATGGACGATTGACGCTCTATCACTTAGACCTCTATCGCTTGAACGAAGGCGCGGCGGCAGCTCATGCAGTTGATTTGGACGAACTGTTGACGGATGAGCGCGCAGTCCTCGTCATCGAATGGGCTGAGCGCATGGGACGTTACCCGCTGCCCTCGCCCGTCTATCGAATTTCAATTACGGGCGATGGTGACGAACCACGCGAAATAGTTATAAAATCCTGAGCACCAAGATTACGAACAGAAGAAGGAGAGATTCATGCAATATCCTGAAATCATGATCCGCCCGATGCGCGAAGAGTTAACGAGGCTCGGCGTCGAAGAGTTGAGAACGCCGGAGCAGGTTGACGACGCGATCAAAAACTCAAAAGGCACACTGATGGTCGTCGTCAACTCCATCTGCGGCTGTGCGGCTGGCAAGGCGCGCCCTGGCGTTGCGCTGGCGCTTCAACACGCGCCGCGACCGGACAAAGTTGCGACCGTCTTCGCCGGAGGCGACATCGAAGCGACGGAGCGCGCGCGCAGCTACTTCAAGGGCTACCCGCCCTCATCGCCTTCCATTGCTCTCCTGAAAGACGGCGAGCTTGTTTACATGCTGGAGCGCAGGCAGATTGAGAACAGGATGGCGCAAGAGATAGCTGAAGAATTAACAGCAGCCTTCGACAAGTTCTGCAATGCAACTTCGGCGGCCAATAACTAGCGAGGCCAGATTCAGAGTTCAATCTCTACACCGGTCTGCAATTGAAGATGACCGGTGCATAAGAAATGTAGGGGCAGGGAGCGAGCCTCTGCCCCTACAGATTTAATCCGGCGGCATCTCCCTCGAATTGTAATAACCTACCCTCTAACATCTCTCGTGAGCTGTGCTAGAATTCGCTGACGAGATTAACTTCCCCTTTTGGAATTCCCCTGACTCCCCCTTGAAGCTTTTGATGAGTCCTGGAGCATCTGCCTGCTTCCAGGTCTCAGTGTTGGAATTGAGAAATTTGTCGGAGGAAACCATGAGCAAGCGGATTACACGTTATATGGCGGTCGCGCAGTCGTTGCTGCTACTTGTCAGCATCTTATCTCTCGCGCCAATCAGTCAGGGCAAAGGAAAAGAGAAGAAGGATGTTCCGAAGGGCAGACCCGTCCTCTGGAGAGCACCCGACGACCTGCCCTCGCGCGACCTCTTTCTAGGTCCAGGCGGAGCAGCCATGAAACCGGACACCTCCAGCGTGACATTCCTCAAAGCAGATCAGGGCGGCTACTCAGTCAAGTTCCGCGTGCGAGATGGGAAGGGTCGTGAGTGGGTGGCAAAGCTTGGTAAAGAGGCGCAGAGTGAGACGGCTGCCGTGCGTCTGCTCTGGGCTATCGGCTATCAGACGGAGATTAACTATCTAGTGCCTTGCGTCCACATCGCGGGCGCGCCGAAGCCTAAGAAGAAAGTTGAGAGATGTGAAGGCGACGGTTTTGCCAACGTGAGATTTGAGGCTCGGCCTGAGAATGTTAAAAGGACCGGAGAGTGGAAATGGAAAAGAAACCCTTTCGTCGGTCGCCGCGAGTTGCAAGGGTTGATCGTGATGATGGGATTGATGAACAACTGGGACATCAAGGACTCGAATAACGTCGTCCTCTTCGTGCCAGCCGAGAACAGTCGTCACGTTGACGAATCCCTGTATGCCATCAGCGATCTCGGCGCGACGTTTGGTAGAACCGGCAATATTCCCTTCTTCTGGCGCTTCACGCGCAGCCGAAATAATCCTGACGATTACGCTCATTCAAGGTTCATTGATAAGGTGAAAGGTAATCGAGTGGCCTTCCGTTATGGCGGAAAGAATCGCGGGCTGTTTAGAAACATCTCGATTGAGGATGCGAAGTGGGTGGGGCGACTGCTCTCGCGTCTCTCAGATCGTCAGATAATGGATGCCTTCCGCGCGGCCAATTATAATGAGACCGACGTGCAACTGCTGACGCAGGCCGTCCGCCGCAGGATCAACGAACTCGTCAGGCTCTCAGAGCCGAACATTGCTTTACTACAGGAATGAACATCTTCATCGAACATCACACCTCTCAACCGTTAGCTTATCCGAAAAAAAAATGCCGCGCGTGAATAACGCGCGGCATTTCTAACGGGTCAGTCAGATAACCCTTGAGCCTCTTACCTCAATTAGGGCAAGCCAAAGATTCGTCCTAGCACGCTGCCAGTGCGGTTTCGGTTGTACCCGTTGTACTGGCGAAAGCCTGCATCATAACCCTGTACGAAACCCTGACGGAAAGCCTGCGAAGATGCACCCCTGTAATAATGCGATCTCTGCGGACTGTAGCTCTGACCGCGTTGGGCATCGCTGGCTCCGGTGTTCACACCGTACTGATAGCCCTGGTTCATCTCGTACTGGTAAGCATTGTTGTTGTAACCGTAGTTTCCATACGTGCTGTACGCGCCATTCGTGCCGTACGTGCCGTATGTATTATTCCGGCGCGCGCGCTCCGCTTCACGTTCACGACGCGCTCGCTCGCGTTGCCAGTCTCTCTGCTGGTCCTGATCGTAACGCCAGTCGCGATCAGTTCTGTACTGTGCCTGAGATGTCAGGCTTGTCAAAGCCGTAATGCTGAAAACGAAAGCGATCATTAAGAGGATGCCGCCAATCCCTTTTCTCCCATTGTTCATGCCCGTAGACTCCTTTCCTCATGAATGCTGATAGGCAAAGCGTTATCGCTTAGTAAGTGCGATGACGCTTGCGAATTTTATAGGTGTAAAGAGCGCCACCAGCTCCTCCGGCCAGAGTACCAATAGCTGCGCCTTTGCCACCACCGGCAATGCCGCCGATGATTGCGCCGCCAGCCGCGCCCATCGCGGTCGTCAGCTTATCTCTGTGCTTCTGCCAGAACGTGCGATGAGTGCTGCTGTAACTGTAATAGACGCGCCGATGGTGTCTATGCCTTCTTGTCTGAGCAAAGCTCGGCATCATTGTCGCAGCTAGGAGCACAAGACTCATCAGGACCATTAAAACCTTTTTCATTCGCAACCTCCTTGATCAATCTCCAAAGTAATGGGAGAGATTACACTGTTGGATTTGGCAACCATCATGCCAATGACGGATGCAAATGTGGAAGGATGGGTTTAACTCGGTAAATTTGATGAGTTTAGGGAATAACTCTTACTTCGAGGCCGGTCATAATGGCAGACTTCCAGCTCTTCTGAGGTGTACGAAAACTCCGCACTTGATATTTTATAATCATGCATCGCCAGCTTACGCTTGATCCGAATTCGTTTGTTAACCTTGGTAATCCCTAACGACTGGCCTCACTTTGTTAGTCCTAATAAAGCTTATGCTATCATCGCGCGCGATGGCACAGGGTTCCCCTATCACGCTCGACACATCAATCGTCGAACTCTATCGCTTCGGCATCCCGCGTTTTGGTCAACCGACTGCGCGCAAGCTTGGGCTGGCGTTAGCTTCGCTCTCGGCGAAGACGGATGCGACGGAGGCGACGGTTGAAGACCTTCTGAATTACCTGCCGATGCGCTACGAGGACAGGTCGAATCTGGCGCGCATTGAAAACCTGAGCGATGGGATGGAAGCCTCGCTTGAGCTTTATGTGAGGGTCGCAGGCGGATTTCAGGTCGGGAAGAATCGCGGGCCAAAGCAGCCGAAGCTTTTCATCTTCGAGATCACAGCGTCCGACCCTGAGCGCACGGGAAAGCCTGTGGTCGTCTGGTGGTTCGTCTCGGGGCGCGCGGCTCAGCGCATCATCGCCTACAACCGCCAACGCTTCGAGCGCGGCGCGCGCTTCATAGCCTACGGGCGTTGGGAGTGGGACACGCGACGCAACACCTTCTCTTTGCGCCTCAATAAGCCGGACGAGTTGGAGATGCTGCCCGGCGCTTGGACGCCGCCCGAGCGCGAGTTGCTGCGACTGGCAGAAGAGAATGGACGCGGAGACGGGGAGACGCGGGGGCGCGGCGAGAGCGGTGCGGGGAGTGGTGATGAAGATGATGCGCTGAGCGATGATGAGTTGGCGGAGGATGAGGAGAGCAACGCCGATCCACAGCTTGCGGCGATTCACGTCGGGCGGCGCGTGCCCGTCTATCGCAAGCTCGGAGAGTTTCGCGCAAAGCGTCTGCGCGAGATCATGCATGAGGTGTTGAGCCGCATCAGTGATGAAGCCATCACGGAAACTCTCCCCGAAGACTTGCGCTCGCGCCAACACTTAATCGGTCGCGCGGACGCGATTCGACGCATACACTTTCCTGCGGAAGACGTTCCGCTCGCGGATTACGAGCGCGCGCGAAGCCTGGGCCACCTGCGCTTGATCTTTGAAGAGTTCTTCTGGGTCGCGCTTGCGCTTGCCATCCAAAAAGGCGAGCGAACTAAAGAGGCGAAAGGGGCTGTGATAGAGATAACAGGCCGAGTGCTTGAGCGCATCTCGTCGGTTCTTCCCTTCACTCTGACAAGCGCGCAGGAGCGCGTCATCAAGCGCATCTTCGACGACATGCAATCTGACGCGCCGATGAATCGTCTGCTGCAAGGCGATGTCGGAAGCGGCAAGACCATCGTCGCGCTGCAAGCGATGCTGGCCGCGATGGAAAATAACTATCAGGCCGCACTGATGGTCCCGACCGAAATCCTCGCGGAGCAACACGCGCGCAACATCAAGCGCCTGCTTGCCGCAACACCTTACCGCGTCGAGTTGCTCATTGGTTCCTTGCGCGCTGCGGAAAAAAGGCGACTCCATAAAGACCTCGCCGCAGGAGACATTCACGCTTGTATAGGCACGCACGCGCTCATTCAAGATGCGGTCGCCTTCAACAAACTCGGTCTCATCGTGATAGACGAACAGCATCGCTTCGGCGTCCTCCAGCGCGCAGAGTTGCGCACGCGCGGCTTCAACCCTGATGTGCTGGTGATGACGGCGACGCCCATCCCGCGCTCGCTCGCCATGACCGCTTACGGCGATCTGGATGTCTCCGTCATTGACGAATTGCCGCCAGGCCGAACGCCAATCAAGACTGTTGTCGTCGGCGAGGACCAGCGCGCCGGAGTTTACAAAGGAGTCGAGCGCGAGGTGCGCGCCGGTCGTCAGGTTTACGTCGTCTATCCGCTCGTCGAAGAGTCAGAGAAGATGGACTTGAAGGACGCGACGCGTATGTACGAGCAACTGCGCGACCGCGTCTTCCCAAACTTTTCCATCGGCTTGCTGCACGGCAAGATGAAGACTGCGGAGAAGGACGAGGTGATGCATCGCTTTGTCTCTGGCGAGATTCAGATTCTGGTGGCGACGACTGTTATCGAAGTCGGCGTTGACGTGCCGAACGCGTCCTTGATGGTCATCGAGCACGCGGAACGCTTCGGCCTTTCGCAGCTACACCAACTGCGCGGGCGCGTCGGACGCGGCGCGGAGCAGAGCTATTGCGTTCTGCTTGCTTCAGACAAGCGAACAAGTGTGGCGCGCGAGCGCCTCGGCATCATGGAAGAGACCAACGACGGTTTCCGCATCGCCGAAAAAGATTTGGAGATACGTGGGCCAGGCGAAGTCATGGGCACACGACAGTCCGGCCTTCCCACCTTCCGCATCGGCAACCTCGTGCGCGACGTGCAGATTCTCGAAGAAGCCCGCCGCGAAGCAGACTATTACCTAACCTCGCGCCGCCTGACGCGCGAAACATCCAAGCTGATTGAGCGTGTGCGTGCTGATGCCAGATTCGGATTAGCGGCAGTAGGGTAAAGCAGTGGTCAGTGGTCAGTGGTCGGTGGTCAGTTGTCAGTTGATTTAGGATTGATAAGATGAAAGCTCTACAGATAATCCTAAACTCAATCAGCTAGAACCAACTGACCTCTGACCACCGACCACCGACCACTGACTACTGTTTCCGCCATGCGTATTTCGCGCCCGTCCAGTAAAGGAATCCTTTTTCACCTGCGAGCGTCTCTTTGATGACATCGCCTGTCATCTCTTGCTTTCCATTTGCGGCTTGCAAATTTTTCAGAGGTTCCGGGGTCATCGAGTTGCCAACGGCATTGTCGAGCAGATAGGTCTGTTGAGCTTCCTTGTTTCGCCAGCCCTCTCGTTTGTAACCATGAATAACCGCGAGCAGTAGATCATTCGGCTTGATGACGGGTCGCATGTTAGCGGGAAGCGTTTGCACGCTCTTGTGCGGGTCGGGAAGTTTGACTTGGCGCGGGTCTTCGACAATCCAGTTGGCAAGCTCATTGTTAAGCTCTTCGAGCTTATCTTTCGCCGGGCGGACCATCACCGCTATGTCTTCAGAGCCATCGCTATTGAAGTCGCCGACGATGTAAGCGGGCGCGCGCCCTGTCTCAATCGTCACAGCGTCTTTGTAAATTCGCGCGACTGCTTCGCGCACCTCTTCCATTTTTGGCGGCGGCAAATTCAAAGGCGCTTCAGGCGTCGGCTCTACGGTTGGAGATGCCGTAGCAGATGGCTTCGGCGCGGCTTCTGCTACGCGGCGCTCGCTCTTATTTGATGGCTCGGAGCTTGTGCAAGCAATTGAGAAGAGATTGATAAATATGAGAAGAGAAAGAAGCGCGCAAACTTTGCAGTTCAACTTTTGCGGGCGCAACTTTAGTTGAGTGCATCTCATAACTTTTTCAACTCATTTATTTATAGCAGCCTGTAGTTGGAAGCGACTGATGCCCAAGAATTGTAGGGGCGGAGGCTCACTCCCTGCCCGTCTTCTTTTATCGAGAAGCGGGCAGGGAGTGAGCCTCTGCCCCTACAGACTTAACCTCATCGTTTCCGATTGTTGAAAGCTCGCTCTATAACGAATTGAGGAAGGTGGCTATCTGATTCCTCTGCGTGACAGAGAGCGAGCGATAATTGTTGATGACGCCGGTCGCTTCGCCAGCGTGACGCAGGATGGCCTCGCTGCGTGTCAGCGATTCGCCGTCGTGCATCAGGCGTGCGCGCGAGCGGACGCCCCAAAGCGGGGCTGTGCGCATCTTGTTGGCTGTCCCCTGCCCGCCGTTCTGAACAACACCATCACCTGTGCCTACGTTGTGCAATAGAAAGTCGCTGTAGGGGTGGATGATCTTGTTGCCGAGAGCAGCAGGCACTGTGAATGCCCCGCCGTTGATGACCGTTCCGGCGGGCGCGGTTGTGATCGAAGTGACGTGACAGATGTTGCAGCCAATAGCATTGAAGAGCGATGCTCCGGCCTGAGCGTCTGATGTCGCCGCGAGAGCTGTGTCACGAGGAGGAGCTTTCGACGCACGCATGAATTCGGCAAAGGCCGCAATGTCGTTATCCTTGTCCTCGCCGCAAATTGTGTTTGGAATATTCGTGCAGGGCGTGTTGTCCGGCACTGTGTCGAAGCCTGAGCCGAAGCCTACGAAACGCCCCAGGCTTGTGTTCTCGGTTAGGTTAAAGCGGTTGGTGATACCCTGTTCGTTGAGATAGGCGTCGGACGCGAAAGAGAGCAGGCTGGCTTGCTGATTCTTCCAGCCGAAGCGTCCTCCGCGAAGTGCGCCGTTAGCTTCCAGGACAGGCACCTGGATGAACGTGCCTGCAATCTGTCCGCCGCTCTGTCCCGGTTGTGCATTGGCGATATTAGCGAGCGTGTTGCTGTCAATGGCCTCGACGAAGCCATCGCCGAGTGTGTTCAAAGAGGTGCGGAAGGTTCGCACCGTCTCAGCCGTACTCGGGACGCGCTCTTGAATCGAAGCGTCAATTGCGCGGTCGTTAATCAAGGAGCCGCCCGCCGCATCAACGAAGTTGCCTGCCGAGTCTGTGTGACCTGCCCGCAGCTCCGTGATTTGACTGATAGCTCCTGTGACCGGATTCTGGTGACACTCGGCGCACGACTGCGCGTTATAGACAGGGCCGAGTCCTTTTGCTTTATCGTCGCGCTCCTCGAAGGTGGCCAGGTCTGCTGTGAACGTGGCCTGCGTGACGAAGTTGTTGGTTTGATTATCAAAGCCCGTCGGGGCTTCTGTGGCACCCGCTTGACTCTGGACTCTGTAGCTCTTAAAGGCCGCCGGGAGAAGGAAGGCCAAAGCGAAGGAGACCAGAACTACAAGTTTCAGTAGTTTCATTTCCGTCCCTCCAAGCAAGTGGGGAGACCCACTCGTCACAAAGAAAAGCTTGAACGCTTTTCTGTGGTCGGTTTTATTTAGTTGCCCAATTGAGCGGACGTGCGCGTTTGTTTAGGTAGTAAGTTCGATTGGCTACGAGACAGTCAACCGAATCCATTTCGAGTTGGAGCAGACTTCCAGCCGCCTCGTTCAAGGCGGTTAGGTGAAAGCTACGACTCGCATTCCATCAGCGAATTCGCGATGCTCAAGCTAGAGCTTTTGACTCTCATGGAAAGAGAGTCAAGGCTTGACGCTTGAATCGCAAACTGATGCTCGACTTAGCCAGCTTGGACCGAAGGCCGAGAGTCTAATTGTCATCTGGGCAAGAGAACCGTGTGATTGGTAAACCCACTTTGGAAGCCCTTGTTCGGTGGTTTGCTCTTTGTGGGTTGATGAGAAATTGGGAGGCAAGGTATTTTCTCGTCAACGAACATCGAAAGCAGGGGAAGAGTATTTCCATTCCTTTGAAATGTCAACGAATTTTTGGACTGGCCCACGAATTTTCAGGCGGCAAATATTGATTCCGGCATAATGCCTTTATTAAAATAGGTTTTGAGACTTGACGGCCACAGACTTTAGACTACCTGACCGTGCAAATACTTGCTGGCAAATATCGCCGCCGACATTTACAGAGCACACTTTCGCCGAAGGTGCGACCGACGGCGCGTCGCCTGCGCGAAGCCCTTTTCGATTTCTTGGGTAAGAAGATTATTGAGACGCGCTTTCTGGACCTCTGTGCTGGCTCGGGCGCGGTCGGCATCGAAGCTCTCTCGCGCGGCGCAAGTCGTGTCACTTTCGTTGAACGTTCCGGCAAGATGTGCAGCTTCATCGAGTCGAATCTTGCGCGCTGTGAAATTCCAAAAGCTCAACGGAGAATCGTGCAAGCGGACGTGATTGATTTTCTGCGGCGCGCTTCTTCAAACGAGAATATTTCGTGGGACATAGTTTTTTTCGATCCGCCGTATGTGATGGATTATGCGCCTGTCATCTCGCTCGTCGGCACAGGCCCGTTGTTGAAACAGAGAGATGGCATCCTGGTCGTCGAGCATCATTGCGACCATCAACTAGACGATAGCTATGGCCGCCTGCATCGCTGGCGCGTCATCCGCCAGGGCGAATCGTGTTTGAGTTTTTATGGAAAACAGTAATCAGTGGTCAGTGGTCAGTTGAAAAGCTGAACCCGACTGACCACTGACCACTGACTACTGACCACTGCTTTATGCGCGTCATCGCCGGACATTATCGTGGTCGCAATTTGCGTAGCCCTCCTTCTATGCAGGTGAGGCCAACGTCGGATCGTCTGCGTGAGACGCTCTTCAATGTCCTCGCGCCGCGCATCGAAGGCACGCGTTTCCTGGACCTCTGCGCTGGCTCGGGCGCGGTCGGCATCGAAGCTCTCTCGCGCGGCGCGGCGCAC
>Ga0268242_1000035_pt1 | contig 19667 bp, 13 predicted proteins | sample BulsoiFelSFmetaG_FD_200253 | JGI IMG/M metagenome (GOLD analysis project Ga0268242, IMG submission 200253) | Bulk soil microbial communities from Mexico - San Felipe (SF) metaG (v2) (version 2) | ecosystem: Environmental > Terrestrial > Soil > Agricultural land | place: Mexico: San Luis Potosi... | reverse complement strand
AGCTGCCGAAACAGAGGCCAGGCGTTTAGCGGAAGAGGAAGAGGCGCGCCACAGAGAAGAAGAGGCCAGACTTAAGGCAGAGGAAGAAGCTCGTCTCAAGGCGGAAGAGGAAGCGAGACTTGCTGCCGAAGCCGAAGCGCAGCGGCTTGCGGAAGAGGAAGCTGCACGTCAGAGAGCTGAAGAAGAAGCGCGTCTTGCGAGAGAAGAGGAAGAGCGCAGGCAGGCTGAAGAAGCTGCACGCCTCAAAGCTGAAGAAGAAGAACGAGCACGACTCAAGGCGGAAGAAGAGGAACGACAACGCCTTGCCGAAGAAGCCAGATTGAAGGCTGAAGAAGAGGCGCGTCTCCGTGCAGAGGAAGAGGAGCGCGAGCGACAGGCAGAAGTCGAGCGATTGCGTTTGGAAGAGGAAGCTCGTCTTCGTGCGGAAGAAGAGGCCAGACGCAAAGCTGAAGAAGAAGAGGCAGAAAGAAGACGCGCCGAGGAAGCGCGCTTGGCCGCCGAAGCAGAGGCGAAACGTCTGGCTGAAGAAGAGGCTGCTCGTCTTCATGCTGAAGAAGAGGCTCGCCAACGTGCTTTGGAAGAGGCCAGACTCAAGGCAGAGGAAGAAGCGCGTCTCAAGGCTGAGGAAGAAGAACGACTCCGTGCCGAAGCAGAAGCTAAACGTTTAGCAGAGGAAGAGGAAGCTCGTCGCCGAGAAGAAGAAGCACGTCTTCGCGCAGAAGAAGCCCGCCTTGCTGCTGAGGCTGAAGCGAAGCGGCTCGCAGAAGAAGAGGCTGCTCGTCAACGAGCGGAAGAGGAAGCTCGTCTTGCCGCCGAAGCACAACGACGGGCGGAAGAGGAGGAGGCTCGCCGTCAAGCTGAAGAAGAAGCGCGTCTCGCTAGAGAAGAGGAAGAGCGCAGGCAGGCTGAAGAAGCTGCGCGCCTCAAGGCTGAAGAAGAAGAGCGCCGTCGTGCAGAAGAGTTGGCTGCGGCTGAAGCTGCGAAGAGTGAGCCGCCGCCTCTTGAATCCTTACTCGAACGGGGCGACGAATCGGCCTACGGCTGGGTGGACGTGGACGTAAGCGAGCCGCAGGCTGCTCCCTATTCGACTCCGCATGAGTTTGTTGAAGATGCTTCCATTCATGAACTGACGCCAGACGCCATCGTCGTCGAGTCGCCGGAGACCAAAGATATTACTCCATCGCTTTCGGCTCTCGAAGAGCCTGTCAACGGAGGCGAGAGCAGTTACGGAGTCACGGAAAACGGCGCTGCTGTAAAAGGGATTGCGACTTTAGACGAGTTCTCGACCGTGCCGGGAGCAATCCTGAAACGATTGAGCAGCGAAGAGCCTTCGGAGCGCGCTGCTGCCGTCACGGATTTAGCGCGCGTCGGCGGCGACGACTCGTTCCGCGAAATCAGCGCCGCGTTCGACGATCCTGCGGTCGAGGTTCGCAACGCAGCCGCTCGCTCGCTCTTTAATCTCAACACGGATCGCGCCGCGACGTTCACGCGCGCTCTCAGAGAAGCTCCGCCCGAACGCCGCCGCAAGATCGGCTCGGCCCTGGCTTCATCGGGTCTCGCCAGCGAAGCCATCGGCCAACTGATGGGCGAGAGCCGCGAGAAGACTTACGATGCCTTCTCGCTCCTCTTCCTGATGTCCAAAGCAGGCGAGGTCCAACCCCTGATGCGCGCCATCGAAGAGCACCCGAACAATGAAGTGCGCCTCGCGGTCGTCAAGCTCCTGGCCCTGAGCGGTCAACAGGAAATCCTCCCTGCCTTCCGTCGCCTGGCGGTGCGCGGCTCGCTCCCGACCGAAGTGCGCTCAGCCGTGATGGAAGCCATCTACCAGATCAGCAGTCAGTCGCCGACAGCAGCATAAAAATTGGTGACGAGTGACAAGTGACGAGTGACGAGTTAGAATTTAATTTTTAACTCGTCACTCGTCACTTTTAACTTGTCACTAATTTTTATGCCTTTCAATCTTAAATCAGAATACAGTCCACAAGGGGATCAGCCGCAGGCGATTGAGGCGCTCGTGCGCGGTCTTGATGAAGGCTCGAAAGATCAGGTGCTGCTGGGAATCACGGGATCGGGAAAGACGTACACAGTAGCATCCGTCATTCAACGCACACAACGCCCGACCCTCGTTCTCGCGCACAACAAGACTCTCGCGGCGCAGCTCTATCAGGAGTTCAAGACCTTCTTCCCGGAAAACGCGGTCGAGTATTTCGTCTCCTACTACGACTATTATCAGCCCGAAGCTTACGTTCCCGCGTCAGACACCTACATCGAAAAAGAGGCGACGATTAACGACGAGATTGATCGTCTCAGGATGTCCGCGACGCGCGCTCTGTTTGAGCGGCGCGATGTGATCGTGGTCGCCTCTGTCTCGTGCATCTATGGTCTTGGCGACCCGGACGCTTATTACGGCATGCTGCTCTTTGTCGAGCCTGGAATGCGAATGGCGCGCGAAGCTTTGCTGCAAAAGTTGGTTGAGTTGCAGTACGAGCGCTCCGACATAGAGTTTGATCGTGGAAGTTTTCGCGTGCGCGGCGATGTCGTCGAGATTTATCCGAGCTATCAGGACCAGGCCTATCGCATCGAACTCTGGGGCGACGAGATTGATTCCATCTCCACGATTGACCCTCTGCTCGGCGAAGTCCTGCACAAACACACCGCGCGCCTGCCGATTTATCCGAAGTCGCATTACGTGATGTCCAAGCCGACAGTCAAGCGCGCGATTAAGACGATTCGTGAAGAGCTTGATTGGTGGGAGCCGAAGCTGATTCAGGAGGGCAAGCTCGTCGAAGCGCAGCGGCTGCACCAGCGTACCATGTACGACCTTGAGATGATTAAGGAAATGGGCTTTTGTCGCGGGATCGAGAACTATTCGAGGCACTTGACGGGCAAGGCTCCGGGTCAGCCACCGCCGACTCTGCTCGATTATTTGCCGCGCGACACCATCATGGTGATTGACGAATCGCACCAGACTGTTCCGCAAATCGGCGGCATGTTCAAAGGCGACCAGTCCAGAAAGCGCACACTCGTAGAGTATGGCTTTCGTCTGCCCTCAGCGATGGACAATCGCCCGCTCAACTTTGAAGAGTTCGAGGCGCGCATCGGACAGACGATTTACGTTTCCGCCACGCCTGGTCCATACGAATTGACGAAAGCTGGCGGCGAAGTCATAGAGCAGATCATTCGCCCGACGGGATTGATGGACCCGGAGGTCGAAGTGCGCCCCGTCAAAGGACAGATTGACGATCTCCTGGAAGAGTGTCGCGTGCGCGCAGAACTAAACGAGCGCGTGCTGGTCACGACGCTGACCAAAAAGATGTCTGAGGATTTGACGGAATATTTCGCGGAGGTTGGCGTCCGTGTTCGCTATCTGCACTCGGACATCGAAACGCTTGAGCGCATCAAAATCTTGCGCGACCTGCGGCGCGGAGAGTTTGACGTGCTCGTCGGCATCAACCTTCTGCGCGAAGGCTTGGACTTGCCGGAAGTCTCTCTCGTCGCCATCCTCGATGCCGATAAAGAAGGCTTCCTGCGCTCAGACCGTTCCTTGATTCAAACCATCGGGCGCGCGGCACGTAACGCAAGCGGCAAGGCTATTCTCTATGCAGACAAAATCACGGATTCGATGAAGCGCGCGATTGACGAGACCAATCGCCGCCGCACGATTCAGGAAGCTTACAACCGCGAGCACAACATCACGCCGCAGACCATCATCAAGCCGGTCGAAGCCACGCTCGTCACGGCCTATGAAGCCGATTACTTCAAAGTGCCTCTCAACCTGGACGAATACTCAGACTACACGCGCGAGAACATCAAGGCGACGATTGTGGGCCTCGAAGCGGAGATGCGCGAGGCCGCCAAACGCTTCGAGTTCGAGCGCGCGGCGGAACTCCGCGACAGAATCAAATACCTGCGCGAGCGTGATCTACAGATGACTTAAGCGAGCAGATAATGTTCAAACGTTTATTCGGGCAAGGTAAAGAATCAGGGAAGAGTGGCGAGGCTGCGTTCGGTGATGTGTGCATGCCCGAAGTGGACGAGCCGCAGGACATAGAAGATGTGTTTAAGAATGCGAGGGCTGTGGCATCTGGCGTGGGATTGCCCATCGGGCGCTCGGGGCGGCACGTCATCGTCGTCACGCCCGGGCGGCTGCTGATGTTTCAACCCTGCCCGCCAGAAGGCACAATGGCACAAGGACAGGTCGAACCCATCGAGCGGATGATTCCTTCAAAGGTGAAGCGGAAGATTGCGGCCATCGCTTACACGGAACTGAATGCTTTAAGGAAAGATATTTCAAAGACAATCCCTTTCTTCGGCATTCTGATTGGCTTCGCATACATTGGGCACGCGGTCTGGGTTTTCGAGGGACACAAGAGCGCGCTCGCAGCCGGATGCAGGGACGCGGACGTGTTGATAGTTGACGGGGCGATGATTCCACATCTGCAAACAGATTGGGCCGAAGTCGCTGCGAGCGTCATGAAGCGCCCGGAAATATATGCTCATGACAGAGCGACCTACTCGCTTCGCAAAGTGACGTGAGGCGACATTTTGCCTTGCGCCGAAGAGCGCGAGTCGCGAATACTGTCAGCGTTATTCGTTAGAGAGAAAACGCGATCCTTTCCTTATGCTGGCAAAGCAGAACACAGACGAGATTCAATCGTTCGTCGCGGACGCGAGCAACATGCAGGGCGGACATGCCATGTGCGTCCTCTTTCCAGAGAATGCGCAGGAGGTCGCCGATGCGCTCCTTACTGCGACACACGAGCGCGTGCCTGTCACAATCGCAGGCGCGGGCACAGGAATAGTTGGCGGGCGCGTGCCCTTTGGCGGAGTCGTCCTGGCGACCTCGCGCTTGAACGAGATTAAAGAGATAGTGCGCGACGAGAGCGGCGCGTGGGCTGTTGCCGAAGCGGGAGTCGTGCTCGCGGATTTTCAGCGCGCGGTCAATGAGAAGGGATTGATCTATCCGCCAGACCCGACCGAGTGGAGCTGTTTCCTGGGCGGAACGGTTGCCACCAATGCTTCGGGAGCAAGGACATTCAAGTATGGGGCGACGCGCAACTTCATACGCCGTTTACGAATTGCTCTGGCGACGGGCGACCGTCTTGACCTGCGACGCGGTGAGGTCAAAGCTGACGAAAACGGTGTGCTTAATCTTCCACTGCCCGGTGGCAAAAGCATTGACGCGCGCCTTCCTTCTTACAAGATGCCGCGCACACGCAAACACGCTTCGGGCTATTTTATAGAGCCGGAGATGGATGCGATTGACCTCTTCATCGGGAGCGAAGGCACGCTCGGCGTCATCGTCGAAGTCGAAATAAAGCTTCTGCCAAAACCTGAAGGCGTGTTGAGCGGTGTGGTCTTCTTCAAAGCGGAAAGCGACTTGCTGAGCTTTGTCAGCGAAGCACGCGCTGCATCTTTACGCACGCGTGCGAGTGAAGACACAGATGGGATTGACGCCCGCGCGCTAGAGTTCTTCGATGCCCAGTCTCTAAAGTTTCTCAAAACTCACTACAGCCGCATACCTTCAGAGGCTACAGGCGCAATCTTCTTCGAGCAGGAGACGAACCATCGGACGGAAGAAATTTTGCAAGCGGGCTGGCTTGAGTTGCTCGAACGCCATAATGCGATGCTTGACGATTCATGGTTCGCAACGAACGAGCATGACCGCAAAGAGATGTCTGAGTTCAGGCACAGGCTTCCCGTTCTGGTCAACGAATGGCTCGCGCGCCACAACCAACGCAAAGTCTCTACGGACATGGCCGTGCCCGACGAAGAGTTTGCCGCGATGCTCAGGTTCTACGAAGATACTTTACGCGAGGCAAACTTAGGCTATGTCATCTTCGGGCACATCGGCGACAACCACGTCCACGTCAACATCATGCCGCGCGACGAAAGGGAAGCGGGGCGAGCGCGCGAGATTTACATGCTATTCGTTCAGCGCGCCGTCCGTGTCGGCGGCACAATCTCTGCGGAGCACGGTATTGGAAAGCTCAAACGTGAATACCTGCGAGTGCTTTACTCGGAAGAACACTTGAAAGAGATGGCGGCCTTGAAGCGCGCCTTTGACCCGGCCTGCATTCTTGGGCGCGGCAATATCTTCGCGGAGGAATATCTATGATGAGAGATTGTCCTTTCCGCCGCTTGCTCCTGTCCGTTGTGATGTTGCTGGCCGCGCCCGTCAGCGCATACTCGCAACGACCTGAAGCAGAAGCTTCCGCTCGAACCGAGTCAAGGCAAAAGAGCGTGAGCTATTCATTCATCAGTCCGAACACGCGCGAGAATCTCAAATTGGAAGAAGCCATCAGGCTCCTCAATTCTCGTGAAGAGTCGCAGCTTGTTAATTCCATCAGTCATCTCTCGCGCTGCTTGAGATTGAATCAGACGGTCAGCCGCGCCGTCGGAAGTTGGTCCGACGGGGCAGAGCATTCGACAATCTCTCGCACTTTCACAGATGAGCAGACTCTTCGTTATGAAGACGCGCGCCTGGGAAAACTTGAGAGGCAAAAGTCTGTTCTCTACTTCAGACGAAACTCATCAGGCGCGAGCGTGATGTACATCCTCAACACGCTTAGAGGTCGAGCGAGCCTTTCATCAATCTCCAAAACTCTCGATCAGAATGGCGTAGAATTCCGCAGCCTCGTCCCGCAACCGAAGCGTAGAACGATTATTTATGTGGTTGACCTCAAGAGCGATTTGCATAATCAAGTTGCTGCCGCAGCGAAAGAGTTGAGAGCACGGCTCATCTCCATCAAAGGTGACGGAGAGTTCATAGGCGACGATGCAGATCGTGAGAAAGCGCAACAAGTTTTCGCTCTTTTGATTAAAGAGTTCGAGGACGCGCACCCGCAAGTTGCGCGTCAGTGTGCGAAGTAGCGATCAAAGCTTGAGAGCCGGACAAAGAGATGTTTCGTTTCACCACCGCAGGAGAATCGCACGGGCGCGCGCTCGTAATGATTGTTGAAGGCTTGCCCGCAGGTCTGCCCGTTGACCTTGAGCAAATAAACCGCGAGCTTGAGAGGCGGCAATGGGGTTATGGGCGCGGCGGGCGCATGAAGATCGAGCGCGACCGCGTGGAAATTATGAGCGGCGTGCGTCACGGCCTGACGCTCGGCTCGCCTCTGGCCCTGATGATTGAGAACAAGGACTGGGCCAACTGGACCGCAGTGATGTCGGCGGAAGCTGTTGACCTCGCGCCCGAAAAATCTCGCCGCTTGAAACGCCCGCGCCCTGGACACGCAGACCTCGCGGGCGGACAAAAGTTCGGCGCGCGCGATTTGCGAAACATTCTGGAGCGAGCGTCTGCGCGCGAGACAGCCGCGCGCGTGGCTTGCGGAGCATTGGCGAAACGATTGCTCTCAGCCTTCGATGTTGAAATCCTCAGCCACGTTATTCAACTTGGCGGCATACCCGATAAGCCTCTGGAGCTATCCTGGGACGCAATCGCGGCGATTCCCGACGACGCGCCTTTGCGTTGCGCAGACACGGAAGCTCAAGAGCGGATGGTCTCGCTCGTTGACGAGAAGCGGCGCGCAGGCGACACGCTCGGTGGAATATTTGAGGTTGTCGCGCGAGGGATTCTGCCAGGACTTGGCTCACACACGGCCTGGGACTTGAAACTTGATGGCAGATTGGCGCAAGCCATCATGTCAATCCCTGCGGTCAAAGCCGTCGCCATCGGCGCAGGGCTGGAGGCAAGCAGTCTTCCCGGCTCTGAAGTTCACGACGAGATCGCTTACGACGAAGAGATGAAGCAGTTCATACGCCAGACCAATCGCGCGGGCGGCCTTGAAGGCGGCATCACTAACGGCGAAGAGTTGCGAGTGCGCGGCCACCTCAAACCCATCTCGACACTCAGGCGCGCGCTACGCTCGGTTGACATAGACACCAAGCAGGAAGAGTCCGCCTCCTTTGAGCGTTCGGACATCACAGCAGTTCCGGCTGCGGGCGTGATCGGCGAAGCGATGGTCGCGCTCATCTTAGCTCAAGCCATGCGCGAAAAGTTCGGCGGCGACTCTCTCGGCGAGATGCGGCGCAACTTCGATGGATACAGAGAACAGTTGCGCGGATATTGATTTAGGAATTATGAATTATGAGTTTTGAATTTTGAATTGAAAAGAAAGACAACCGTCTTTAATTCAAAATTCAAAACTCATAATTCATAATTCCCGGAGACGCTAATGAGTCTTGCGGTTAAAATCAGTCTCCTAGCTTCGGGCTTATTCTTGCTGGGCGGAATGCTCATCGGCATTCTGAAATATCAGCGCACGATGACCAGCCCGGAGCACCGTGCGCCCGTCTATGTTGACATCGCGCATCGCGCTGCTTTCCTTTACAGCTTCGCCATGCTCGTCGTTGCGAAGCTCGTTGAATACAGTCCGTATTCGACGAAAGTGCAGGTCGGCGCGGTCTTGATGATTTTGGTCTTCTTTGCGCTAACAGTCTTCGGCTACGTCACCGAAGGCATCAAGAACGTCACGGACAATCTTTTCCGCGAGCGCAACTTCACGACGACCTGGTACATGTACCTTCTGATTGCCGGAGAAGTCGGCGGCCTGGCTGTGATTCTCTGGGGCTTCATTCAAACACAACTCATCTCTTGATTGCGGACTGAGAAAAACAGGAAGCAGACGGTCATGAGCAGGAGGCAGAAGAGAAACGAGATTTGAAATCTCAAATTTGACTCACCGTTATCCTATTACCTAAGCTCGGATAGAATAGTCGGCCTACTCTTGTATTTTTGATACCTCTGGTTCAATTCATTGTTACCAAAGTTACAGCGAATCATAAAGTTAATAGATAAGCATCCCCGGCCCGGAAACGCGCGAGATATTCTATTGCTTTATGCGCCACAAGAGTTTACCCTTCCGGTCTGTACGTGGAGCGCCTGAGCAGATTTCCTTGCTGTCTCACAGACTTACGGTTTTCCGGCGCTCGTCCCAGACACACTACAACTAAGCCGCCAGAGATTGAGATTTTACGGCAGCTTGTGATGAGCCAAATTGTGCTTACACGCTGCTTAGAACAGCGACGCCAGGCTTTGCACCAGACTCAGCGCGACCTCCGTCGCCGTGTCTGTGGCTGTGAAGCCACCAGGCATATCGCCTGTGATGGTAGTTTCCATATCGCCTGTAATACCCGCTCCCATGTTTCCTTGCGTCGTCGCAGAAGACGAGTCGGGAGGCGGCGGCGGCGCAGTAACGCCACCCGGCATGTCACCCGCGAAAGCGGGCAGGGCGAGGGCGAGAGCCAACACGCACGCAGCGCAGAGTTTCTTGAGGTTTCTCATTGGTTTTTCTCCGGTTTTTCTTGTTTCGAGCTTTGGTGTTTGTACTCTTATCAGGAGGTCGGTGAGGACCTGAGTTCTTACCGAACCGCCCATGATTAGCCAGTGCGCGTCACATCTTAGCACTCTAGGTCGGGGAAGGCGCGTCTCACCGGTCATTTCTTGTTACTTTTGGAACAATGCTATAGAAAGGTGTTCCTCACATGAATTTAGCCAGCCAGCTTCTTCATCAGATAGGTAATCCGAACCTCACTTACGAGGAACGAGCAAAACTCCGATGCGAGGCCGCTAGGCAGTTAGAAGAGGTCGGAAACTACGAAGCCGCGCGCGAGGCCATGGGCGAGTTGTGGCAGGGCATCGGCCACTGTCCCGTAATCGAGGGGCTAGACGAGTGGACAGCGGCAGAAGTCACTCTCCGGGCTGGAGTGCTGATTGGCTGGATTGGCAGTTGTAAGCAGATTAGAGAGGCACAAGAAGAAGCCAAAAATCTCATTAGTGAAAGCATCGCAAGATTCGAAGAGCTACAGGATACGAAGAAAGTAGCAGAGGCACGGGTGGAGAGTGGCTACTGCTACTGGCGTCAGGGTGCGCTCAATGAAGCGCGTGTGTGGCTTCGAGAGGCGTTGGACAGTCTGTCTGTTAGCAAAGGCGATGAGGTAAACGAGGTAAGGGCACTGGCTTTACTTCGCCTTGCAATTGTTGAAAACGCAGCTAAGAGGTTCAGCGACGCCCTTCGCATCTGCACAGAAGCTGCGCCCCTTTTCCAGAAAAGCGACAATCATGCCCTAAAAGGAAAATTCCATCTCGGCTTCGGCGTTGTGCTGAAAAATCTTGGCACGGCGGAGCGCCGCGACGACTACATAGACCAAGCGTTAATCGAGTATGCGGCTGCCAGCTACCACTTCGAGCAGGCTGGGCATACTCGCTATCAGGGTTACGTTGAGAACAATCTCGGCTTCCTCTTCGGCACGATCAAGAAATTCCCGGAAGCGCATGAGCATCTGGACCGGGCGCAGGCGCTCTTTACGAGCTTGAAGGATAAGGCTCACATCGCACAGGTGGATGACACGCGCGCCCGTGTGTTGCTTGAAGAAGGGCGCGTTGCGGAAGCGGAGAAGTTGGCGCGCAGTGCGGTGAAGGCTCTGGAAGGTGGCGACCAGCAGTTCTTGCTCGCCGAAGCTCTCATCACGCACGGTATTACGCTGGCCCGCTTAAGCAGCTATCAGCAGGCGCAACTCACATTGCAGTCGGCTGTCGAAGTGGCGCAGAGCGCGGGCGATTCGGAGACTGCCGGAAGGGCTGCCATAACCATTGTCGAAGAATTGGGCGAGCACCTGGCGACCGACGCCGTAAACTTCACCTATGAACGCGCGGCGGACCTGCTCGTTGAATCGCGCGACCCGGCAACGCTGCTTCGTCTGAGCGCGGCGGCTCGGCGCGTTCTCTTCTTTAACGGAGCGTCTTCGACACCGATGAGATGGGAAGGATTTTCATTGAAGCGTGCGGTGCATCGTTATGAGAAACGTGTTATCGAGCGTGCCTTGATAGATGCGGGCAGGGTGGTCACACGGACGGCGAACCTCCTGGGATGTAGCCATAGCACTCTAATAAAAAAGCTGAACTATCAATACCCGGAATTGCTTTCTGAGCGAACACCGGCCAAGCCCCGTAAGCGCAGCTTGATCTTTATCCGCGATGCCAGCAAGGGGACGCGCTCGCTTCTGCATGTCGAGGATGATGAAAGTGTCTCTAACATAGTAAAGCATACCCTGGAGTTGGAAGGCTGGGCGGTCGAGCTAGTGAGAGACGGAGCCGCCGCGTTACAACGACTCCAGGGGGAAATGGATTATGACCTATTAATTCTAGACAACGAGCTACCGGACATGAGCGGATTAGAACTAATACGCCAGACGCGACAGATTCCGCGACGGCAGCAGACGCCAATCATCATGCTCTCGGCGAGCGATGTTGAAAGGGAAGCACGCCGGGCCGGGGCAAATGAGTTCTTAAGAAAGCCAGAGGATATGTCTGCGTTAGCTGAAACTATAGCGCGTCTGCTCGCCCGGAAGCCCAAACGTACTGGCCCAGGCCACTGCTAACGAGAAAAGCGTCGAGGCTGCTGCCGCTCAAAGTCTCGTTTGTGTGTGACGCACACAACAGAGTCGGCCTCTCGCTCACGACCTCTTTCAAGCTATTAACGCGATGTGCAAGTTTCTAGTCAGCATGATTTATTTTTCCCGCCACCTGCTCCTGCTTTCTGCTCCTATCTTTTCATTCCGCAATCATTACATTCTGTGAGAGCGCGCTTCAACGAGCATGTAGAATCCGTAGATGATGAGGCCGATTGAGACTGTGCCCAAGGTCCACGAGCCGTAACGGTTTTGCGCGAGTGTGGCGAGTGCTTGGTCCAGTCCCTTAGCTTCGACAGGATTGAAGTGGCGCGCGGCCTGGATGATGAAAAAGCCGATGACGCAGAAGAGCACGCCACGCGAGGCGTAGCCGATGCGCCCGCTCCACCTGGCCCACGCTTCCGTGTTTGAACCCTGCGCGCCGAGCTTCAGCCGTTTGAGAAATTTGGCTCTGACTCCTTTGTAAATTTGGTAGAGTCCAAAACCGATGACGCTTGCCCCGATGATGAGAGCCAGCCAGTAGCCGAAAGGCAGCGCGAGAAGTCGTGCGAGCCACTGCTCCTCTTTATCGCTGCTGCTGTCCGGCTCATCAACATCAATCAAAATCTTCGCGGCTGTCAAAGCCAGCCCGGCGTAAACTGTGCCGCTCGCAAAGTAGCCGAAGCGAACGGCGAGACCTTTCAGTTTCTTTCCCTTGCGCTCGACATCGGCGACAGCTTGCACCCAGCGCCAGAGGACATAGCCGATGAGACCGAAGGCGACTGTTGCCAGCGCGACCTTGCCGAAAGGCTTATTCTCAATCTCACGGAGCGCGCCGCGAGTGTCGGTCGTCTCTCCGCCGAGACCGAAAGCCGTCAGGGTTGCGAGCGCGCCGACGACTATAAAAACGATGCCTTTGGTCGCATAACCGAATCGCGCGAGCCGCTCCATCCAGGGGTTCGCGGCCACCTCGTCAATTGCAGCTTCAGCTTTCTTCTTAACCTTCTTCGTAGCCTGAGTCGTTTTTGCCATAGCTGAGAACTCGATCTCACAACTCCTTTGCAATCGCGTTCTAAAAGCGCATGCACAATCTTATCTGATGAGACGACAGGAAAGAGTTTCTTTCATGTCACATTTCTCCTCCAACAGTCATGAGCCGGGCGCAATAGGATAGTTGCGGTCAAGGCAAGTTTGTTTGCGCCTGTGCCAGTGATTAACGGCGATTCCTGATTTTCTGACAAGCGGAACGTCTCTTGCTCAGCAAGCCTGCATGACTAGAAGGAGGCAATCCGTAAAGATGACGTTTGAAGCAAAACTATTCGGCAAGACAAGATTCAAAAATTACAGTCAATGTCTCGCGTTACTCGAAGCGAATGCGCGCTTCGCACCGCTCTGGGAGAGACTGTGCCTTGCGGCCTACGTCAGCCTTGGTCCACCGCTCGCAAGACTTTTCGGCGCGCAGACGGCGGGGATTTTCAAGCGCGCGGACGACACAATCGCCGACGTTCGCGCCGTCACAAAGTCGCAGCCCGAAGAGATTGTGCGCAGGCTCCGTCAATACATCAGGTTGAGAATCGAGCGCGACGATCACCTGCCTTTCGACGAAGCCCGAGCGGAGATTTACGATCAATCCTTCTATCCAATCGTCACGCATTTCACATACGCGTTGCAGCCATCAGCCGCCGCGCGTCTGAAGTTTGTGCGACAGGTTGTTCAATCAATGCGCGCTGAACAATCAAACGTAGCGGATTTAGGTTGCGGGTCGGGCGTTATTTTGAGCGAGATTCTGATGTTGAAGCGGGGCTGGACAGGACATGGTTTGGACATCAGCCAGGAGTCAATCAAGTATGCGCGAAAGCTCGCGGAGCACAAAGGAGTGCAAGAGCGCGCAAGCTTCCAGACCGGTGACATCATGACGTTGCCTTACGCTGACGAATCCTTAGACCTCGTCGTCGCCTCCGAGATCATCGAGCACATGCCTGAGCCTTTGAAAGTTATCAGCGAGATTCGCCGCACGTTACGAGTGGGCGGAAAACTCGTCCTGACCATGCCCGTTGAAAGTCATACGCCAGCGCACATTCATGCCTTGAACAGCGGTGAAGATCTACGCGCGCTCTGCGAGCGTTCCGGCTTTCGTGTTCGCCGCCTTGAGCCTCACTGGCACTTTGGCTTCGGCGATGACCGGAGACATGTCTTCGCACTGGCCGAAGCCGGTGCTCGCGCCCTCAGAAACGATTACGTTTCACCCGACGCTCTGCAAAATTTTTCGGGCGGGTATCCAGAGCCGGAGGTCGTTTAAGCATTTCAGTAGCTCATTGAAGTTTTTTAATTGCCTCCAGCTTTAGCTGGAGGTATGAGTAAAGAAAAGAAGTGCGGCTTTAGCCAAAATGATTCGGCTAAAGCCGCATATCTTTTCTGTCACAGTTAACCACTAGCTCAAGCTAGTGGCAACTGATTAAGCCAATAACTTACTTTACATAGCGCTAGTGGCAACTGATGAAACGGCATGGCAACAGGAAACAATTTAATGATTGCCGCCTTAACCATCCTCGACAACCGCAGGTAAATCTTCCTCCGCCTCACGATTGCAAATCGAATTTCGCCCATCGTCTATGTTAGACTTTCGATTCTGATGGTTTGACTTGAAATCAGCGCGCTTGTTTCAATAACTGCTTCTCCCTAAAGTTTTACAGACGCCCCGACCTAACTTCGACATGAAAGTCTGCCACAAATGCGGCGCACAATATGACGGCGAAGAGAGCTTCTGCCCGCTCGATGGCGAGGTGTTGCAGGACAATCATGCCGAGATGGTCGGGCGCATTCTTGATGGTCAGTATCAGATAGAAGAGTTCATCGCGGAGGGCGGCATGGGCGCGGTTTACAGGGCGCGTCACACACTGCTCGGCGATAAAGTAGCGATTAAAATCTTGCCGCCTGAGATGCGCCGCAATTCTGCCTGGCTGAAACGTTTTCAGCGCGAAGGCCAGGCCGCGCGCCGCTTTCATCATCCGAACTCGGTCATCGTTCATGACCTGCGCGCTTCGAGCGAGGGCGACATTTATCTCGTCATGGAGTTTGTCGAAGGCCGCACGCTCGACGCAGAGGTTGCCGCACGAGGTGGTCGTCTTTCATTAACCGAAGCCTTGCAGATCATCGAACCTGTGGCGAGCGTGCTCGATGCCGCGCACGCGATGGGCGTAGTGCATCGAGACTTGAAGCCATCGAACATCATGATTACCAATCGGGGAATCGTAAAACTCCTCGATCTTGGTCTCGCAAAGATGACAGACTTGGGCGCGGGGGTCACGAACTTAACCGTCACAGGCCAAATTCTCGGCACGCCCCATTTCATGTCGCCTGAGCAATGGGGCGAAAGTCAGCGCGATGGCAGCGAAGAGATTGATGGGCGCACAGATATTTATAGTTTGGGCGTCATCGTCTATCAACTGACGACGGGCGACTTTCCATTCAAAGGAACATCCATCGTCACGCTTCGCCGCGCGCATTGCCATGAAATGCCGCGCCCGCTCGAAGAGTACGACCCAAACATTCCGCCGGAGTGGTCGCGCGCAGTGCTGCGTGCAATGTCTAAGGACAGGAGCGACAGGCAACTGACGGCGGGCGACTTTGCCGGTGAGCTAAGCGCAGCCGTCGGCGGTGGTAATGTTCGATATGAGAGTCCGCGCTCTTTTCAGCCGACAATCATTAACCAGCCACAGCAGGCGACCTCTCCGGGCGTTCATGCGACTCCGCAGAACCTGCAAGCTCAGACCGTCAATCTTCACGAAGGCGCGACACAGGGAGTTGAGAGAACAGTAGCTCCAACCGTTGCTCCGACGTTCAACCCTCCCACGCCAGATGCTCCGACAATTGAGCGGCGTCCGCCTTCAAATACCAGATGGCTTGTGGCGATTGTCGCCACGCTCATGATACTTGCCGTCGGCCTCTTCGCGATCTGGCAGTGGAGAGGCGGCAGGTGGACCGGAAGAGGTAGGGCTAAGAGTGTTCAGGCTAACAATCAGGCCGACTCACAAGAGGACGCGCCTGTCAATCAGAGTTCTCCTACGGCGGTCGGCGATGAAAGCGCTGCCCCTTTGGGCGACGCGTTTATACGCTATCATCTGCAACTCGCCCCGACGATATTAGACGATTGGGTGCCAAATTCAGGGCGCGACCCCATTGCATCTGGACAGATCGTGCAGTTTGTATTCAAGTCGCGCGAGAGCGGTTATCTGTATATGTTCGGTCACGACGATGCCGGAAATACTATTGTCATGCCGCTCGACGCGGACGGCCTTGAAAAGGTGACGGCGGGGGCGAAGGTAACGGCAAGCCAGGAGGGTGTGTTCCCGTCACTCCCGCTCATTAAACTGGATGCGCCTTCCGGCGAAGAGAACTTTACAGTCTTCTTCTCCGACAAGCCTCTGTCGTTCCCGTTCGTCAATGCCACATTGCCGCTTGACGGTTCGTTTCGTAAACTAACGGCGGACGAGCAACGCCAGCTTGATGAGTTGAGAAAGCAGTCCGTGCCCGCGACCATTCAATTCGATGGAGACGCCGTAGCGGTAAAACTTGAAGGCGAGCGCGGTACGAAAACTGTTGTGTTCGATATAAAATTAAAGCTTCGACGTTCCTGATGTGCCCGATTTCATTTTGGTGACTGAGAATTAAGAACCCCTTATGAAGTATTGCCCTGTTTGTAAATCCAAGTACGACGATGGTGTGAGCTTCTGCGCGGCAGACGGCGAAGTTCTCGAAGACGACGCGACCGCGCTCGTTGATTCCACGCTCGACGGCCAGTACCACATCGAATCAATGCTCGGCAAAGGCGGCATGGGCGCAGTTTACAAGGCGCGCCACATCCTGCTCGGCGATAAGGTCGCCATCAAAGTCCTCCCGCCGCAGATGCGCAACAATGCCGAGTGGCTCCGGCGTTTTCGCCGCGAAGGCCAGGCCGCGCGCCGCTTCCGTCATCCGAACGCCGTCACGGTTTACGATCTCAGAACGACGAGCGACGGCCTCATCTACATGGTGATGGAGTTTGTTGAAGGCCATACGCTCGACGTTGAGCTGAAGCGGCGCGGGCGCTTTACTGCTCTGGACGCCTACACTGTGCTTGAGCCTGTGATGAGTGTCTTGAACGCCGCACACGCGATGGGCGTGGTGCATAGAGATTTGAAGCCCGAGAACATCATGCTCGGCAAGCCGGGCGAAGATGGTCAATCCATGACGAAGCTGCTCGATCTCGGCATCGCCAAGATGCGCGAGGTCGCGGGCGCGGACACGGGCGGGACGACCGCGCTGACGATTGCAGGCCAGGTTCTCGGCACACCCTTTTACATGTCGCCCGAACAGTGGGGCGAAGTTCCTGACGACGGCAACACGGAGATTGACGGGCGCGCGGACATCTACAGTCTGGGCGTAGTCATTTACGAACTCGTGGCGGGAAGAAGACCGTTCTTAGGCTTGACGTTGCAGGAACTGAGGCGCGAGCATGTGACGATCACAGCGCGCCCGCTACATGAAGTCCTCTCGGATGTGCCGGAAGCTTTCAGCCGCGCGATTGCGCGCGCGATGTCTAAGGACCGAAGTCAAAGGCAAGCGACTGCCGGAGAGCTTTCGGCAGAACTGCGCGCGGCGCTCGATCTGCCCGCGCTCGCAGGTTCAAGCCCCAGCCTCAATCTGGCGAGCGGCACGCATAACTCAGGACCAGCTACGCCGACGAGTTTTGGAATCAGCAGTCCGAATCAATCCGTCAACGAAAACCTGGGAAGCAACACAGGCGCGGAACCAATCGGCCCGACGATGGTGACGGTTGATTCGCCGCCACGTCCGCCAGCGAATAATCCGCCACCGCTTGCCGCAACATCACTGGCGCAAGCGATGCCGCAAACTCCACCAGCGCGCGAGACTTCTGCGCCGGTCATGCCGTCGTTCACGCCGCAGTCTCCGCAGCCATATGTGCCGCGCGTGGAAGCCCCCCGCCGCTCGTCAAAGATGCCGCTCATCATCGCGCTCGTGGCGATTCTCTTAATCGGCGGAGGGGTTGCCGCCTGGCTCTTGCTCGGAAATCGCAGCAGCAAGACGGCAAACGCAAACAATGAGAATGCGAACACCGGCAACAGTAATGGCACGACTGCGAACACGAACAACAGCAACACAGGCGGCACGACCGCGCACGAGCAGGAGGCTCTGGATTACTGGTTGGAGATTGCTGAGGCTGGCCCGAACGGCGATTCGGCGCGCGTGGCAGGAACTGTTCCGCTTGCGTCTGGACAATCCTTCAAATTCCATTTCACACCGCGCGCGAACGGCTACTTCTATATTGTTGGCACTGGCGACAATGGAAAGCCAATGACGTTCCTGACATCAGAGCCGGTCGAAGGCACAGGCGTTGATACGAACGAAGTCGAAAACGGCGAGGCATTCACTTTTCCCGAAGATGAGGAGGGTGAAAAGGAGACTAAAGAGAATTGGATCACGCTCGACAAAAAGCCGGGCACGGAGAGTTACACAGTCATCTTTTCGCCAACGCAGTTGACCGAGCCTGCTTTTCTGACTAAGAAGGCCGGGCGCACATTGTCAGCGGAAGAGCAGAAAGAGCTTGACGACTTCAAGGCTAAATATAAGGCAAACGCGCCGACGACCACCGTCATCAACGGCGGTGGAACTGAACCGCTAGTCTCAGTCAAAATGGCACAGGCAGCCCAGAGCGAGCCTGTGATTTTCGATGTTCGCATCGAACATAAGTAGAGACATTCTGCGCTCTCGGAAGAGATTGCAGAATCGTTTGGTCCACATCTTTTCAAAGCCATCAAGGAGCTTTCATCAAATGCGTTTCAAAATATTCACCACACTCTTAACGCTCGCGCTCATTTCGGGTGCAGTGGTCATGGCGCACGCCCAGGATGAAGATGAGGCTGTGCGCGGCTCATTCCTGACGACGCGGACAAAGGCATCCACGAGTTCAGGCAACTCGTCTGCGAGCGGGACCATCGCTGCGACAGCTAATCTGGCGGGAAACCAGACGAGCAATAAACCAACAAGCAACAGACCGACAAGCGGCAGGACGACGAAAAACTCTTCCGGCAGAACGACCGCCGGGGGCAGCGCGAGCGTCAGGGCCTCGACCGGAAAGAACGGCACAACCGTTCAGGGCAACGTCGCCGTCAGCGCATATTCGCCTTCGGCCATTGGGCTGGGATACACGCTCTACATGCGCGATTCAAGTGGCGGCGCTGTGCGCGTTGACCCGTCACAGGAATTTCACGCGGGCGACCGCATTCGCCTCTCGCTCGAATCGAACACGGACGGTTACCTCTATATCTTCCACACGGAGAACGATGGCGAGCCGGAGATGCTCTACCCGGATGTTCGTCTTGAAAAAGGCGCGAACCGTATTCAGGCGCACGTGCCTTACGAGATTCCCTGGAACGAGCCAGGCGTCGAGAACTGGTTTAAGTTTGACGAGAACCCGGCGAACGAACGCCTCTATGTGGTCGTCAGCCGTCAGCCCTTGCCCATGATTCCGATTGGTGATGCGCTGGTGAGTTACTGCGGCAAGAATCAGTGCCCTTGGCGGCCTCCTGTTTCGGCCTGGGCGCAGTTGAAGATGCAAGGCCAGGCGAAAGTCGGCGTCGTCAAAAGCTCTAGCTACGGGCAGAAGCAGACAGGCCCTGAGCGCGAAGCGACAACGCGCGGTCTAGGCTTGGACCAGGCCGCGCCCGAGCCATCAGTCATCCGCATGAACGTCTCTTCGACCGCGCCGATCTTAGTGACGGCAGTTGACCTGAATCACAAGTAAAAGCAGAAGTCAGGAGTCAGGAGCCAGAAGCCAGAAGAAAAGAGAATCTGTAGATGCAGGTTTCCGCCGATTATTCTGAATTCTGACTCCTGAATTCCGGATTCTGCCTTTTAGGAGAATTCAATGAAGCCCAAATCAAAATCCCTCGTCGTTCTTCTATCAATAGCTCTGATCTCGACAATCGTTCCCGGCAATTCGCTTTTGCGAGGCGCGAGCGCAGCCACCGAGACGCCGCATACTTCAATCGAGCCTGCGCAACAGGATGCTCAAGCCGCCAATGCGCTGAAGCAGGGAAGGATTCTGTTGCAGCGCGGACATTCGGACCAGGCTCTGGTGAATCTGCAAAACGCGCTCAACCTTTTCAAGGCCGCGAATAACGCCAAAGGCGTCGCTGCCGCCAACGATGCGCTCGGCGACCTTTACGTTCGTCAGGGACAATATGCGTTCGCCGTCAAATACTACCAGGACGCGC
>Ga0268242_1000032_pt1 | contig 20035 bp, 14 predicted proteins | sample BulsoiFelSFmetaG_FD_200253 | JGI IMG/M metagenome (GOLD analysis project Ga0268242, IMG submission 200253) | Bulk soil microbial communities from Mexico - San Felipe (SF) metaG (v2) (version 2) | ecosystem: Environmental > Terrestrial > Soil > Agricultural land | place: Mexico: San Luis Potosi... | reverse complement strand
ACGGCTGTTGATTATTTGCACGCGATGCGGTTGCGCGCTCCCATGAGGCGCGCATGGAAAGAGATGTTCCAGAAGTATTCGATTCTCGTCGCGCCGTCGCGCGCAACCGTGTCTTATCCCGTCAGCAAAACTTTCGACCAGGCTTATCCAAACATCAATGCTTCTTCGCCCATCGGCGCGTGCAATCTGGTCGGTGTCCCCGCCATCTCCATTCCCAACGGCTTCGGACAGAATAATCTGCCGACGGGAATCCAACTCATCGGCCCCGCCTGGAGCGAGAATCTATTGATTGATGTCGCGGACAGAATGCAGCAGGCAACCGATTGGCACAAGCAGAGACCGAAAGCAGTGACGAGTGACAAGTGACGAGATGAAACACGTCTTTACTCGTCACTTGTTACTCGTCACTGTTTCTCAATGGATTCTTAAACGAGATGTTGAGTTCGACGGGGACGACGCGCTTGAATTTGAAGAGGAATTTTTTGAAGTGGCCGAAGACATAGACGCGGCCAGTCACAGGCCAAAACTGTTTCGGCTTGTTCCATTCGCCGAGCACGCTAAGCATGGCGCGCGGCATGCTGATTTCTATCGTCACCGGCTCCGGCAAGGTGACCGGATGATCGTTCGGCAGGTCGAACGAGTGATTGTATTCGCTCACGGTCACGCTCGTTCCGTTGACCACCATGTCCTCGAAGGTCAGGAAGTCAACGCGACCTCCCTGCTTGACTGGAGCAACCGTAACAGGAACTTCGAGCGTGACTCCCAAAGGGGTCAGACGCTTGACGCTCGGGTCGCCGAGTTGCAGCAAGGAGTTTGTGTTCGCTTCATCCGGTGAACTATCCGCATTGCCCTTCGCCGTTGGCTGCTTAAGCTCGACGTTCGCCAACTCGACCTTGTAGCCGCGAATCTCTTTCGGATAATCGTGCGCGGGCTGTGCGGAGGAAGCGGAGGACGTGCCCGAATTCGCTTGCTGCGTTTCCTCCTGAGCGAAAGAGAATGTTGACAACAGGAGCGCAGCGCAAAGACTGAGCGCGGCTAATCCTTTCCCTCTTTTTCTTTTCACTTCTCTCAAGAATCCCCTCATCGCCTTGATTTGCTCAAGGCACGAAGATTGACGCCGGAAGTCCAAAGCATTTGCGCTCAAGCTTCTCTTAAATCGCCTCTAACAGACGCGGGAGGTCAAGGACGAGTGCGAGCGTTCCGTCTCGCAACTCCGTCGCGCCACTGATGCCGCGCCATCGTGGGCTGTGCCGCCCAAGTCCACGAACTAGAGTTTCCGTCTGTCCCTCGACTGCATCAACAATGATGGCGGCGTGCTGTGCTCCATCCCCGTCCGCGCCGCCTCTTCCAATATTGTGCGAAACAATCAGGACAGGCATGTTCGCTTCGACGCTCTTCGCGTCAAAGGGAAGTTGCGCGAGGAGCTTGCGCATCTCAATGAGCGGAACCTGCGAGCCGCGCCAGTCAATCGCGCCCGTCGTCATGTTGCGCTCAAGGTCAGCCGGGGCGATGAAGCCCGTCTCGACGACGCGGCTCGCGTCCAGACAGTAGCGATAACCCGCAGAGTTAATGATGAGCGATTGCAGAAGCGCGAGTGTCGTCGGCAGCATAATCTCGAACGTAGTTCCTTTGCCCGCCTCGCTCGTCACGCGCAACTCGCCGCCCGTCTGCTCCACAGCCCTTTCAACTACATCCAGCCCGACGCCGCGCCCCGAAACGCTTGAGATAGAAGCTGCGGTCGAGAAGCCCGGCCTGAAGATAAGACGCAGAGCCTGCTCCTTCGTTAACAAACGTCCCGCTTCAATGACGCCCTGCGCGGCTGCCGCGCGCGTGATTCTCAAGGGGTCAACCCCGCGCCCATCGTCCGCGACTCTGAGCATCACGCGATTGCCTTCGGCGCGCGCTTCCAGCCGGATATGCCCGCGCGGACGCTTCCCAATTCGCGCGCGCTCTGCCTTCTGCTCTATCCCATGATCAACGGCATTACGCAGAATATGCAGCAAAGGGTCTGCGATTGTGTCCGCGAGCGCTTTGTCGAGGCGGACATGCCCGCCTCTGATCTCAAACTCTACCTCTTTGCCCATCCCACGCGCTGCAATGCGTCCGGCTCGCGCGGCACGCTCTAACATCTGAGCAACAGGAACCATGCGCAAGCCGATTAACTTCTCTTCAAGCTCAACTAAGCTCTCGCGCGATTGCGCGGCACGTTCCTCAGCAGACGCGCGCTCCGCTTCCTCAAGATTGAAGGAGCGCACAAGGTCGAATATGCTTTCGGTCTCTATCAGGAGCGCGTGCGCGGCTGAAATTATCTTCTCAAGCTCTGACAAGTCAACGCGCACATTGGCCGTCAGCGGCGCGATGGAACTAAACGGCGCTCCGGTCGAAACGGTATCGCTCGCGGTGGCGCGCTTCTCTTTTCCGTCCGCAGGCTCTCTTGCGGCGGTCAACTCCGTTAAAGAAACTTCTCCAAATCCTGAGATGCGCGTCATCAACTCTTCGCGCGTCTCTTTCGTGGCGCAGACGATGCGGAAACTGATCTTGTCCGGCGACTCGCAAGCCAGTCCGGGCAAGGTGGAGATAATCTCTCCGTCTTCGGCGAGCGCGTCACTTAAATTGCGGAAGCGCTTATCAAAAGTGGCAAGGTCAAACTGGACGTTGACGACAAAGAGATGCGAGCCTTCTTCAACAGCCTCCTTGAGCCGATGAGCCTCGTGTTTATTGAGCGCGCGTGAAATCTCTTCCGGCAACGGCGGAATGATTTTCGGCGCGGCGTCAGACGGCAACTGCTCGCCTGTCTGCCGCGACAGATTTTGCAGTCGCTCGATGACGGGCTGCGCCTCCGGCTGAGGCTCACTGCGCATGATAGCGTTCAGGCTTTGCGAAATGGCATTTGCGCCCGCGTCGAATGCGTCCATGACCTCTTCGTTGAGAGAGACGCGCCCCATCCGAACGCCGTCGAGCAAGCTCTCGAACTCATGCGCGAGCCTGGTGATCGCTTCAAGCTCGATGGTCGCGCTTGATCCCTTGATCGTGTGCACGTGGCGAAAGATTCTGGCGACCAGTTCGCGGCGCGCGCGTCCCTCCGTGTGGCGTGCGCGCAAGCCCTGTAAATCGCCGAAGAGAACTTCGAGCAAATCTTCAGTCTCGGCCAGAAATTCGCGCAGGATGGAATTATCCATAAGAGAATCGTAAATCGTGAATCGTAAATCGTAAATAGAAAAATCGTTTTTCTCTCATCACGATTTATGATTCACGATTTACGATTCTTTATCGTCTTCCGCTTCTTCGTCGTCTTCGGTTGAGGTGTGTTCCTGCGGATGTTGCTCATCCAGGTCGCGCTTGATGGCGTCGAGGATGCCGTTGATGAACTGTGTCGCTTCGTAGGTGGAAAAGCGGCGGGCGATCTCCAGGGCTTCGTTGATGGCGACGGTGCGCGGAGTCGGCTCAAACAGGAATTCATAGACGGCCAGGCGCAGGATGTTGCGATCAACGACCGCCATGCGCGAGATGCGCCAGTGTTCTGCGCGCGAGCGGATGCGCTCGTCCAGTTCTTGCAAGTGTGCGAGCGTTCCCGTAGCGAGCCGCGTCGCAAATTCGCGCGCGGTCTGCTCCACATCCGCATCGCCAAGCTCAGTCCAGTAGATGCTCACCAACTCGTCGGCGCGCGTCCCTGAAACATCAGCCGCAAAGAGCATTTGCAAGGCGCATTCGCGCGCCTTACGTCTTGAACCCATGATTTACTTCAGTGACGAGTGACGAGTGACGAGTGACGAGATGAAAGCGTTCTTGCTTGTCACTCGTCACTTGCCACTCGCCACTTCTTTATAAAGATTAACCAATTCGACAGCCGACATGGCGGCCTCGAAACCCTTGTTGCCTGCTTTCACTCCGGCGCGATCAATCGCTTGCTCAAGCGTGTCCGCCGTGACGATGCCGTAAACTACCGGAACATCCGTCTCCATCGCGGCCTGTGCAATCCCCTTCGTCACCTCCGCCGCGATGTACTCGAAGTGCGGAGTCTGCCCGCGAATGACCGTGCCGACGCAGACGACTGAATCCCACTTGCCCGATGCAGCGAGCTTTCTCGCCAGGAGCGGAATCTCGAACGAGCCGGGAACGCGAAAGACTTCGACCATCTTTTCATCCGCGCCCAGCCGCTCCAAAGCATCAAGCGCGCCTTCGATGAGCCGCGAGGTCAGAAAATCATTCCAACGACTCGCCACAACAGCGAAGCGAAACCCTTCGGCGTTGAGGCGTCCTTGATGAGTTACGGGCTGCAAGAGAACTTCCGCGCGCTCCTGTCGAATTTAAGAATGAAAGCAAGAGAAGTATAAAGAAGCGAGTGACAAGTGACAAGTGACAGGTGACGGGAAGAAGTTTTGAATTATGAGTTTTGAATTTTGAATTCTGAGTTTCGGCTCTTAATTCAAAACTCATAATTCAAAACTCATAATTCATAATTTCTTTTCAATCCTCTGTGTCCTCTGTGCCCTCTGTGGTGAACTATTCGCTTTCAAATTGATTCATCCACAGATGCTTCTTCTGTATTGACTCTCTTCTGCATCATAAGGATATACTTGGGCGCTTGTTTCGACTGCTTAGTTCTTAAGCAGAAAGAGAGACATCCCTCGAAGCCGACCCGCAAAGGAGAGATGAGATGATTGCTCCCGACACCCTGCTACAGAACCGCTACCTGATTCAAAAACAGATTGGGCAGGGCGGCATGGGCGCAGTCTATATCGCAACCGATCAACGCTTCGGCAGCACAGTCGCTTTGAAAGAAACCTTCTTCGATGACGCGTCCATGCGCCGCGCGTTTGAGCGCGAAGCACGCCTCTTAAATCACCTGCGCCATCCGGCCTTGCCGCGCGTCAGCGACTACTTCACGGATGAGCAGGGCGAGTTTCTGGTGATGGAGTTCATTCCGGGTGAAGACCTCTTTGCGAAGTTGAAAGAGCGGCGCGCGGCATTTCCCATCTCTGAGGTCTTGAATTGGGCGGATCAACTGCTCGATGCTTTGGACTATCTACACACTCAGGAGCCGCCCGTCATCCACCGCGACATCAAGCCGCAGAACTTGAAGCTCACGCCGAAAGGGCAAATCGTTCTTCTGGATTTCGGTCTGGCGAAGGGAGCGCCGAACCAATCAACATCAATGATGACGAGCCGCTCTGTCTTTGGCTTCACGCCAAACTTCGCGCCGCTCGAACAGATTCAAGGCACTGGCACAGACCCGCGCAGCGATATTTATAGCTTGGGCGCAACGCTCTATTACCTGATGACAGGCACGCCTCCGCCCGACACTCTGTCGCGCGCCACAGCAGTCCTCAACGCGCAGCCAGACCCTCTGCACCCGGCCAATGAAGTTCACGTCCAGGTCTCGCCAGAGGTTGCACAAGTTATTCAGAGCGCGATGGCGCAGAACGCCAGCCAGCGACCACAGACCGCCGCAGCCATGCGCGAAGCCTTGCGCGAGGCTGCACGTCTTGGCCACAATGTCGCCAGAGACACCAATCTGCAACCGTCTGCCGCGACCAATCTCTACGAGCAGGACACGAAACTTATTTATGGCGCGAGCGCGAATGCGACTGCCGGAGGCGCAGCCTCGAATCAGACTGGGGCGATTAAAAAAGAGGGCACGGTGGCGGACGCCACGATTGCGAAAAGCAAAGTCTCTTCGACTTCGACGAATGTTAAAAATGGCGATTCCGTCGTCACGAAAGTTGCGAAAGCTGATGAAGCGAAGAGCAAGAAGCGTGGTCGCAACCTCGCCATTGCGGCCAGCGCGATTGTTTTAGTAGCCCTCGCTGCGGTCGTCTACACCTTAACGCGCGATAAATCGCAGACGCCTGCGAGTAACGAGAACATCAACAGCGTGACGATTGCTCCGACGCCCAGCAACACAAACGTTCAGACGAGTGCGACACCCACAGAGTCTCCTGTGACTACTGTGGATGCCAAGCCGACGCCAATTCCAGAAACGCGACACGCGAACACCCCTACTAATCCTCCAAAAGAGAATCCGCAGCCGAGGCCCACACCGAAAGAGGAGAAGGTGCAGTCCAACCCGCCTTCGCCGCCCAATATTCCAAACTCCAACGAGACAAACGAGCCGCCTCTCAGGCCCAGACGACTACCGCCCGGCATGACCGAAGAAGAGGCCCAGCGCATCAGGGATGAGCGACGCCAGGCCAGAGAAGCACAGCGTCAGGCAGATGAGGAACAGAGAAAAGCCATGATCCTCAGACGAATCATGCGACAAAGACAAAGACAACCGTGAAGAACAGTTGGCAGTTAGCAGTGGGCAGTTGGCAGTAAGCTGTAGCTTGTTAAAGCTGTGGGTTATCAGTTAAGTATTCAACTCATCAACTCTTAACTACTGCCAACTGCCCACTGCTAACTGCCAACTAATTCAGAGTGCCGAGCCGATGGTTTCGGCTAAACGGTCTGTCTCGCGGCGCGCGGCCTGGCGAGCGTCTTCGCCTTCATGGATGGTGACGTATTGCAGCGGGTGATAGATGACTTCGACTTTGTGCAGGTGCGGGAGACGCCAGCCTCTCGGCCAGACGCGGTGGCCTCCGCGAATCGTGATGGGCAGGATCGGAATGCTTGCATCCAGAGCCATGCGAGCTGCCCCGGGCTTGAACCTGAGCATGTGGCCGTCCGGCAAACAACGCCCACCCTCTGGATAGATAACGAGCGCGCCGCCACTTCTTAACCACTGCGATGTCCGGCGCAGCATCGTCTTATCAGCCCTCTCAATCTGGATCGGCCAGGCTCCGAGCGCAGTAATCATCTTGCCAACGATGGGCCAATCGAAGCTTTCGCTCCAGGCCAGAAAACGAAGCTCTCGCTTGATGGGCAGCGATTTCCAGAGAGGGTCCAGATAGGTCTGATGATTTGAAGCGATGATGACGCCGCCCGTCATCGGAATGTTCTCCGTCCCCTTGTAACTGAGGCGCAAGAAGAGGCGGCACAAAAGATAGCTAATAGGCCGGATGAAGATGTTGATGGCCCACAGGGGCAGCACGAACCCATGCGACTTCGGCTCGGTCGCTGGTCTGCGCGGTGCTACACTCTGGCTGCTCTCACTCAAAACGAGTCTTCTCCTGTTTCGTCATCATCCTTCATGTGTCGAAAACTTTCACTCATCCTCGTCACCACTTCGCCCGGCTCATCTCCTGTAACATCCTTCTGCGCGCGCACCGCATAAAGGTCAGTAATGGTCAACTCCTCCCACCATTCGGGCACGTCACGCTCAGTCAACATGTCGTCCCAATGTCGCTTGCAACGCTCGCACTCAAATCCAAAGTAGGCGCGCGCCTCTTCCTTCGTCAACCCGACGCGCGTCTTCCAGTTGCATTCCGCGTCCGGGCAGCGACGCTCAATCTCAACTAACAGAACTTGTCGCGGAATAACTATTTTCATAAGCAGGGGATGGGGGTTTAGGGGTTGGGGGTTGGGGAAATCGAAATACCAACCCCCAACCCCCGACCCCTATCCCCTATTCAACTTCAAGCGGCCAGCGTTTATCTACGAACTCCAGGTGAAGGCGTGGGATGCCGTTGGCCCCGACGCGGCGCGCGCGCACAGCCGCGACGACAGAGATTCTGTACTGCACGCTGGTTACGCGCACAAAACGGCCACGCGTGATGTCGAGCGTTGTGAAGACAGCCGCGCCGCGAGGGCTGATGTTCTCCGTCACGGTCGTCTCACGAGCCGAGACCTGTCCCTTCTCATCCAGCACTTCGATCATCACTTCAATCGGTATGTTGTGGCGCGTCTCAGGACGCGGTTTGTCCGAAGGGATGTGCCTCGCCGATGTATTATCTCGCTCAACAACGCTCCATAAACCTGCTTCGGTCGGCGAAGAGGCGACTTCATAGAGCGTCGTCGGGTCCAGATCAAAACTCGCTGGCGCGCGCTTGCCTATGAAAGCAGCACCTATCTCATAACGCGGCGGCTTATCATTCACAGGCTCAAGCGATTTCATGTTGCGCACCAATGCCCAGACTCTGTACTGGTCTTCGACGTGATCGAAGCAGCGCAACTGGCGCGGCATCGGCAGCGTCAGGTGAAGGAGTCGCCCAGGCTCTGTCGGCCTCGACAGCGAAAGACGGACTCCGAAGGGCGTCACGTCCAGAAGCCTCGTCTGCTCGGTCCACTCGTAATCTTCGCTCTCGCGTCCATAAACGCGCGCGGGCAAAGAGAGTTCCAAACGCTCCCGCTTGCGCCTTGATTTTCCGTCGAAAGTCATGCTCATTTTTGCCCTTTGATCTTCCGTTTCACCTGCTGACTGGAACACAATATTTTGCGCCTTGTGAAAACGCTCCGCTGACCCTCAAAAAGAGGCTCAAACCCGCATTTTTATTAGGTTTTTCAGCGTCTGCGAGTTTGCTAAAAAGCGGTTTTCCGGGTACAATATCTCGTACTTCAAACCCGTGCTTAGAAAGCGCGAAAGTCCAAGTACCTTAAACCTCGAAAGGGCTGATAATTTCCGCGAGGCCGGAAGGCATCGAGCCTGTCCGCCGAAGAGCGAGCCAGAGACTTGCACGGGCAAGTTTGCCCACAGCTTCTGACGAACAAGGCGATGCCGCGAGCCGCGCGGATTGTACCGGAAAGGTCTGTTGAATGGAAACCATTATAGAGAGAAATTACATAAATATTGAAGACGAGATGCGGCGCTCTTACCTTGATTACGCCATGTCCGTCATCATCGGTCGCGCCCTGCCTGACGTGCGCGACGGCCTCAAGCCTGTGCACCGCCGCGTACTCTGGGCGATGAATGAATTAGGAAATCAATATAACAAAGCTTATAAGAAGAGCGCGCGCATCGTTGGGGACACAATAGGAAAATATCATCCGCACGGCGACACGGCTGTGTATGACACCATCGTTCGTCTCGCGCAGGATTTTTCCATGCGCTATCCGTTGGTTGACGGTCAAGGCAACTTCGGCTCGATTGACGGAGACGCCGCGGCGGCCATGAGATATACGGAGGTGCGGATGGCGCGCCTCACCACACAGGTTCTTTCGGACATTGAGAAAGAGACGGTTGATTTTCAGCCCAACTACGACGAGTCCTTAAGCGAGCCTTCGGTCTTGCCGACTCGAATCCCGAACCTTCTCATCAACGGCTCGGACGGAATCGCCGTCGGCATGGCGACGAAGATTCCGCCGCACAATCTGACCGAGATTGTGGACGCGACCATCACACTGCTTCGCAAACCGAATACTGATATTAAAGAGTTGATGAAGATCGTCACCGGCCCGGATTTTCCGACGGGCGGATTTATCTACGGCGGCGAAGAACTGAAACGTTCTTACACGACAGGTCGCGGCGTGATTCAGATGCGCGCGCGCGCCGGAATTGATCGCATCGGACGCGGCACGCAGGAGCGCGACGCCATCGTCATCACGGAGATTCCCTTCCAGGTCAACAAGGCTCGCCTGATCGAGCGCATTGCTGAACTGATTAACGAGAAGAAGCTGGACGGCATCTCGGACCTCCGCGACGAATCCGACCGTGACGGCATGCGTATCGTCGTCGAACTCAAACGCGATGCAGTGCCGCAGGTCATCCTCAACAAGCTTTACAAGCTGACGCCGATGCAATCCTCTTTCGGCGTTATCAATCTGGCAATCGTCAACGGGCAGCCGCGCGTTCTGAATCTGAAACAGATGCTCGAAGCCTTCGTTGATTTTCGACGCGAGGTTGTCCGTCGCCGTACCGAGTACGAGCTGCGAAAGGCTCGCGCACGCGCTCACATCCTAGAAGGCTTGACCAAAGCAATTGACGCGCTTGACTACATCGTGACGTTGATTCGCAACGCGCGCTCGGTTGACGAAGCGCGAGCCTGGCTGATGGGCCAGACCAGCACGATGAGCGAGGTCAAGCAGTGGAAAGGCGTGCCGACAGATTTGACGCTCGCCGGTTACTTAACCAAGTTGCAGAAAGCGATGAAGCGGCTTGAGTTCTCAGAAGCTCAGGCGCAGGCGATTCTTGACCTGCAACTCCGCCGCCTTTCCGCGCTCGAACGCCAGAAGATCATTGATGAATACGAGAGCATCATCAAGCTCATCGCGGAGCTTGAAGAGATTCTCTCGAACGAGAATAGTCTTCGCCGCGTCATCATCAAGGAACTCGAAGAGGTCAAGAGAGATTTCGGCGATGAGCGGCGCACGGAGATCGTTGATGAGGGCGTCGAGCTTTCCATCGAAGACCTCATTGCCGACGAGGATGTTGCCATCACCGTCACAAACAGCGGCTACATTAAACGCACGCCCGTGACCGTCTATCAACGCCAGGGGCGCGGCGGCAAAGGCCGCTTCGGAGCTTCGACAGGCAAGAACGGCGATTTCGTCGAGCATCTCTTCATCGCTTCGACGCACGCTTACCTGATGATCTTCACGGACGACGGACAGGTCTATAAGCTGAAGGTTCACGAAGTGCCGGACGCTGCGGCGAGTGCGCGCGGCAAGGCCATCGTCAATCTCATCAACATTCCTTCGTCGCGGAAACTCGCAGGCGTCATTCCCGTTCGGGAATTTTCCGAAGGGCGCTATGTTGTGATGGTGACGCGCAAGGGCGTAATTAAGAAAACTTCTCTCGCAGACTTTCAGAACATCCGCATGAACGGCATCAACGCCATCAACATTGACGACGGCGACGAACTGCTCGACGTGGTGCTGACGGACGGCACGAAGCGCATCTTCATCGCCACGCACAACGGCTTGGCGATTCGCTTTGACGAAGAGCAGGTGCGACCGATGGGACGCGCCACGCGCGGCGTGCGTGGCATTGACCTGCGTAAAGATGACATTGTCGTCGCGCTCTGTGCTGTCTCGGCAGACGATTCCGAAAGGATGCTCTCTGTTTCCGAGCAGGGTTTTGGCAAGCAGACTTCGATTACGACCTATCGCCTGCAATCGCGCGGCGGTAAAGGTGTCATCAACATGAAGACGACCGAGAAGACAGGGAAAGTGGTTGCGGTCTTCCCTGTCGAAGAAGAGTCCGAGATCATGATTATCACTCAGCAAGGCAAGCTCATTCGCATCGAGGCCGACAGCATTCGCAAGACTGGCCGCTCGGCTTCCGGCGTTCGTTTGATTAAGACGGATGGCGGCGACAAGGTGACCAGCGCCTCGCTTGTTGATCCTTCGAGCGAAGAGGCTGGTGTGGAAGAAGCCGTCACAAGCTAAGCTCATTCAGCTCAAATCCAAACAGCAAAGGCGAGCCGTGATTTACGACTCGCCTTTCTTCATATCATTCACCGGTAGCCTACGTTATAATCTAGGACCTGAATGATATTTGTAGGGGCAGAGGCTCACTCCCTGCCCGCGCTTTCATAAAGTAAGACGGGCAGGGAGTGAGCCTCTGCCCCTACAATATCCATGAGGCCGTCTTAATTTTCCGTTGAGGTAACCGTATGCGCCATTTCTGCGCGCCTTCTCTTCTGCGAGTTCTCTTTCCAGCCATTATCTTTCTGTCTTTGCCTGTCGCTGTCGCGCGCGCGCAATCAGGTGAGCAAACGGACGATGTCTTGCGCATTAAGACAGAGCTTGTGCAGACGGACGTGATGGTCTTTGACAAGCAAGGGCGATTCGTCGAGGGCTTGCTGCCGGAACAGTTTGAATTGAGCCTTGATGGAAAAACGCAAACGGTCTCCTTCTTCGAGCGCTTGACCGCCGGAAGCTCGACCGAAGCCGCTCAACTCGCGGCCTCGCGCCGGACGAGCAATGCGCCGACGAAAGACGCGACAACCGTGAGCGCAGCATCTACCGTGACGGAACAAGGGCGCGTGATCTTCTTTTTCATAGATGATTTGCACACGAGCGGCGCAAGTCTCATCCGCGCGCGCGAGGCTTTGCAGAGCTTCGTTGACAACCAGATGAGACCGAACGATCAGGTCGCGGTTGTCTCAACAAGCGGTCAGATAGGTTTCCTGCAACAGTTGACAGATAACCCGGCCGTTCTCCGCGCGGCCATCAAGCGGCTCAATTATAAACAGAACCCTGAGACCTACACCGGCAACACTCAGATCAGCGAATACATGGCGAGCCAGGTGCTGGACAACGGCAACCGCGAGCTGTACGCCTACCTCCTTGAATCAATCAAGGTCGAGCAGCAGTCTGGTCCAGGCAATCGTCACGGAGACCATCGCCTGGCCTCTTCCTATTCGGCTGCTCCCCTTCTCAGGAATCGTTTACGTCAAGTTGATGCACAGGGACGCATGACGACAGCCGACACGCTTGAGTCGCTACGCAACCTGATGCTTTCGGCCAGCGCATTGCCTGGGCGCAAGCTGGTCCTCTTTTTCTCGGATGGCTTCATCATCAACGAGCGCAAATCCGGCGCGCTGGAGACGCTGCACAGGGTGACGGAAGCAGCGGCACGCTCCGGCGCGGTCGTCTATACGATGGACTTGCGTGGAACTTTTTTCGGACTTGGCTCAGGCGTTGACGCGAGCACGAACGATTACATAGACCTTTCTGCGCGCCGCGTCGGAGTCGCTGCGGGCGAAATCAACGCCACGCGCGAGCCGCTCCAATTGATCGCTGATGAGACGGGTGGCCGTGCCATCTTCAATTCCAATTCAATCTCTGATGCAATCTCGCAGGCGATAAGAGAGACTTCGGACTACTACTTGCTGGCGTGGCGACCCGACAGCGAAGCCGAGCGCGATGCGCGGTCTCGCATCAAAATCAGCATTAAGGATCACCCGGAGCTTCGTGTGCGCCTGCGCAACAACTTCTTAAATCCTGCGCCAACCGTTAAAACAGAGGTTGCTAAAACCGGTAAAGAAGCTGAGGCGAAGACCGCATCAACACAGCAATCGTCCGAAGTGGAATTGTTAAGCGCGCTCGGCTCACTTTACCCGCGCCACGCTCTGCCCGTTACGCTTTCAGTCGGCCACCTCAACACCACAGGCAACAACTTCGCGTTGAAAGTTTCTATGCAGATCGAGCGTGCGGATGTGGACGCGGGCGAGCGGGCGCAGAAGGCTGAAGTTGATGTCATCGGCGTAGCGATTGACGACCGCGGACAGTTCTCAAGCTTCAAGCAATTGCTGACAATAGTTCCCGATTCCTCATCGCAACAGCCCGTCATCTGGAATCAGCAATTGAACGTCAAGCCCGGTCTCTATCAGGTGCGCGTGGCCGTGCGCGAGCGCGCGAGCGGGCGCACGGGCAGCGCCATGACCTGGATTGAAGTGCCAGACTCAGGCCAGGCTAGATTTCAGATGAGCAGTCTTTTCTTAGGCGAGAGGAGCGAAGCAGCAGGAGGAGGAGACCCGTCGCCAAACTCTTCTGGGGCACAGGCCGTCACGGTGGATGTTGACCATCATTTTGCGCGCACCTCCGTGCTGCGCTTTCAGACCTATGTTTATAACGCAGCGCGCGGAGCGGACGGAGCGGACGTGTGGGTTCAAGCCCAGGTCTTTCGCAATCGCCAGCAGGTGATGAGCATCGCTCCGGGCAAAGCTCCCACGACCTCTGACTCGTCGCGCCTGCCCTACTGGTCAGAGATTTCTCTCAACCAACTCCCGCCCGGCCAATATACTTTGCAGGTCTCTGCGACGGACAGAATTGGAAAAACAAGCGCATCCCAGCGCGTCAATTTTTCAATTGATTAGCTAATTGTGTGCTGCATTTATCGCTAATTGCAATTGAGTGTAACCAACGGGTCAGCGAAGGGATGAGGGTGGCAGCGATGAAGTAAAGAAAGACCGTTCTGGTTTTCCTTCATCCCTCCGCCCTCATCCCTTCGTTACGGGTTACATCCAATTGTAGATAATTATAGGCTCAGCTACTCTTGTTCTGCTTCGCCAGGGCTGCGGCAATCTTCTGGTCTTTCTCTTTCTGTGAGAGCTTGCTAAATGCCTCTTTGTGATGCTCGCAGCAGAAATAGACCTTGTAGTTTCCGACGACTTCGTTGGGCGCGCTCGACACATCGCTGAGCACTTCGCCGTTCATGGGGCACACCTTCACTTCTGTCAGAGCTTGAGTGCTCGCTTGCGCGTCGCTCGTCGAATTTCGGTGGAGCGCGCTCGCGATTGACGCGCTGATTAGGAAAGCGGCGGCAAGGCCGATTGCTAAAACTTTTTTCATCGTTATCTGATCCTTTCTCAGAATGTGGGTCTCTTCTATGCCAAATCGGGTCTGGAGTCAATGCTTCTCTTCGTCCTGACTTCGATTCTTTTTCTCTTACTCGATCATGAAGCTCGTCTGCTGTGTGACGCTCGCCTTCGTAGCTCTATCGGTCGCCGTCACCTGTAGCAGATACTTTCCAGCGGGCAATTGGTCCAAAGCTATCTCCGCCCAGTAAGGAAGGCGTGTTAAGTCTGACGCCGTATTGCTCGGAACGTTGGCCGGAGGTATCAAGATGACGGGGCGGCCATTGCGAAGAACACGCCCCTCGATTTCAATGTTAGGCGGGGCTGCATCATGCGCCGCATTGTAAATATAGATTTGGAAACGGAGAACAGAGCTGCGCGCAAAGCGACGCGACGCGTTGACGGTGATGGGGCGCGGTGCGGACAAAGATTTTTCGCTCGCCGCTCCTTGAGCTTCGCGCTCGCCCAGAAAGATACTGCTCATCTGGAAACGCCCCGCTGTAAAATCCGGCACTTCTATCCACTGCATGGCGCTTCCCATTCGGCCACTACTGCGCTCGCGCGCTGCGACTCTGACCTGATAAAGTCCGGGAGCGACCGCCAACTGCTGATTCCAGACGACCACTTTTCGCCGACCTTGCCCGATTGATTCCGGCGCGATGGTCAGTTTCTGCTTGAAGCTGGCGATAGCGCCCCGGTCGTCTAAAGCCACACCCAGGACATCAACCTCAGCGTTTCGCGCCTTGTCACTCGGGTCAAGATTGAGCGCTAAAGTATCTATCTGCATAGAGACGTTCAAGAGCGCCGCGCCTCCTGCCTGCTTACTTGCATAGCCCACGGATAAAGAGACTGGCAGCGCACGGACAGGATATAGTGAGCCGAGCGCAGAGCGCAGCTCATCTTCCGGTGTGCGTCGCGTTGTCTCCCTGCGCTTCGAGGAAGAACTGACAATTGGCGCTTCGATGAAGCCGCGCCTCACACGCACCTTCAAATCAGGTCGACCTTTGATGCCCACTTCGACACGCGTCTTCCCTCCATACTGTTCTTCTGCTTCGGGACGCCAGGCCAGCAGGTAATAGCTCGATGAATCGTCGAGCGCACGCGTGAAGCTATCATCAAATGAATTTGAGTTCAGAAAGGCGCGGCCTCCCGTGTCTGCGGCCAGAATCTGCAAAGGCTCCTGTGTGGCAATCGTCTCGCCGAGCAGATCACGAGAGACGCTTCCGGTGAAATCAGGATAATCATTTCTGGAGGCATCCGTGGAAGGATTGCCGAATGTGCCGCGCGCGTCCACAGAATAGATGACCGCTCCAACCTGCGCCGCCGTCTTCGTCACTTGTCGCAGCATCTCCAGGACATTTGAAGCGCGTGGGTCGGCGACGAACCCGTCCGTGATGAAGAAAACGACTTTGCGTCCGGGCAAAGGAGCAGATGAGCGCATCAGTCCCGTCAAGGCATTGAGCGTACCGATGGTCGCGGTACGTGATTGCATGCCGATCTGGTGGACGCGATTGATGACCATGTTAGCCGCCGTCACCTCATCGGTCTGGTATTCCGCAGCAGTAGCTTCGACCAGATACCTGAAAAGCTCTCGGTTGAAATGTTCCGCTACCTGTGTGGCGTCATACTCGCTAATCTGCACTTTGCCCGCATAAGTTTCCGCATTGCGGCGGTTGCTCAGACGCGAAGCGGCTTCGCGCAGCACAGCTTTGTTGTCCGTCAGTTGTTGCAGGAATCCGACCTGCCCGCTCGTCGAGACAATAGCTGCCTGATCGTCCTGTTCCATTCGGTTGTCTATGAATTGCAGGAGAGATTTACGTGCGCGAATCAGATTCTCAGGCGAGAGGTGCAGGTCGTCTATGAAGAAGAGTACGACGCGGCCACGCTTTTCTATAGCTGGCGCGCTTTGAGTATCTCGCGCTGTCGGCGCTCGCTCATTACTTCTCATTCCTGTCGCGGCTTGATTACCTTCCGCTCCGGTTTCCATGCCAACCCGCTCAAAGAAGGAGATCACGCGAGCCTTTCCGTCAACGCTCAGCTCAAACTGCTCCGGTCTCAAGCCTTCAACGAAGCGACCTTGCCGGTCCACAACACTCACGTCCGTCTGCACCAGCTCTGTCTTTATCCTGACGACATCGTCGGCAGTGCTTGAAGGATTCTGCTCTGTTTTCTTCTGCTCCTGCGCGCATGTCACCGAGAGATGCGCGGCGAAGCAAATTATTATGTAAGCGAGCACAAAGCGCAGGGTGAAAGATTTCGGCGGGTGCATGAAGAAATACCTCGAATCGCTTGCAGGCGCGGTTTCCGAACGAGAGATGTAACTTCTCTGATGCGGGAATAAGCAGGCCAGGTGTCCCCCATCATTGTCTCAAAGCCTGTTTTCTCTTCCTTCTACTCGACTACGAAGCTGACCTGTTGTGTGGCGCTCGCTTTCGTTGCTCTATCGGTCGCCGTCACCTGTAACAGATATTTCCCCACAGGCAATTGGTCCAAAGCTATCTCTGCCCAGTAAGGAAGGCGCGTTAAATCCTTCGTCGTGTCGGTCGGGACTCGTGCTGATGGCATGGTGATGATCGTCCTGTCACCCTTGAGCACGCGCGTTTGAATCTCAATGTTGGGCGCAACTCCGTTGTGCGTGGCGTTGTAGATGTAGGCTTGAAAACGCATGATGGATGCGCGCGCAAAGTGATGGTCAACGTCCACCGTGACGGGCTGCGGAGCTGCGGCGAATTTTTCATCGCGCGGAGTGGCCTTGCGCTCGCCCAGAAAAAGGCTGCTCAACAAAAATTGTCCGCTCGCAAGGTCGGGCACTTCAATCCATTGCTGTGCACTGCCCGTCCGCCCGCTCGCGCGCTCACGCACAGCCACGCGCACTTGATAAAGGCCGGGCTGTAACTTCAATTGCTGATTCCAAACAATCGGTTGCGCTTGATTCTGTGTGGAAGAGTCCGGGACGATTGTCAATAGTTGCTTGAAAGTCACGATGATGCCCCGGTCATCAATGGCTGCGCCGATGACATCAACCTCTGACTTCTTTGCTTCTCCCGTCGCCACGTCTAGAGCCGCGCGATCAATCTGCATCGAAGCTTTCAGTGTCAATCCCTGATCGAGCGTGTTGACGTAACCGACTGCGAGCGCGGTCGGAATCGTGCGCTGTGGGTAGAGCGCGCCGAGCGCAGTCAACAGCCCTTCCTCTGGCGTCACCTGCGAAGAATCACCGGCGACGCTCTTTTCATTTTCGCTTTTCGCCTTCGCCTCTGCGGGCGGCGGCGGCACATAGTAGCTGCGACGAAGGCGGACGCGCAGGTCTGGACGATCTTTGACGGTAACTTTGATTTTGGATTTCCCATTGCGTTCGTCGTCCGTGTCCGGTCGCCATGCCAGGAGATAGTAAGCAGAGGTCTCGTCAATGGCCTGTTGAAAAGCGTCCGCGAACGAGTTGTCATTGATGATGGCGCGACCGCCCGTGTCTTCGGCCAGAATGTGCAAAGGCTCTTGCATCGCGGCAGCTTCGAGCGAAGGGGTGCGTGCCTGTGTGCCTGATGACATGCCGTCTGGAAAGTCATTGCGACCCGCATCAACCGTCGGATCGTTGAAAGTCCCGCGCGCGTCCATCGTGTAAACGACAACGCCCGAGTGCGCCGCAATCTCAGTCACGCGCTTGAGCAGCGGCAGAGCGTTCCCGCCGCGCGTGTTAGCGATAAAACCATCCGACATGAAGAAGACGAGTTTGCGACCCGGAAGCTGCGCCGAAGATCGCATCAGACTTTCAAGCACCTCAAGCACATTAATCGTGACCGCCTTTGATTGCGAAGCAATCTGTCGCACTCGGTTGCGGACCATATTAACCGCTACTCCAAGCAATGGCCCCTGCGACTGATATTCATTGATTGTTGCCATCACCAAATAAGTAAAGAGTTCACGATTTCTATTATCTACAACCTGGTTCGCCTCATACTCGCTGATTGGAACTTTGCCCGCATAGGTTTCAGGATTTTTCTTGTAAACGAGACGATTGATTGCTGCGCGGAGCATCGGCTTGTAATCCGTCAGTTGTTGCAGAAATCCTATCTGCCCGCTTGCCGAGACAATCGCCACTTGATCGCCGGGCTGCATCTGATTATCAATGAAATCTCCCAGAGCTTTGCGCGCGCGCATCAGGCTCGCTTCGCTCAAATGCAGATCGTCCAGAAAGAAGAAGATCACGCGCCCGTTGTTGGCCGCGCCTTGAGTTGTCCCTTTACTCTGCTCGCTGCTCTTCGCCGAATCGCTGCGCGCCGCTGCAACTTGCGCTGCTTCCATTGAGCTTCCGGCGGAAACGCGCTCGAAGAAAGAGATGGCCTGCGGTTTTCCATCGAGGCTCAACTCGAACTGCTCTGGTCGCAAGCCGTCAACGAATCGTCCCTGCTTGTCGAAGACCGTCAGGTCTGTCTGCACAAGCTCCGTCTTGATGCGCAAGACATCTTCATCTTGTGGAGTCTGTTTATTCTGAGAAGCTTGTTGCGCGTGAACGACTGGGAGACTCAGGAAAAGAGAGAGCGTTGCGGCGGCCACAAGAGTCAATGTGATGAAGAAATTTCGCAGGCGCATGATTTTTACCTCAGCCAAAGAGTGCTGTTTGAGAGAGGGAGAAGAGCAAGGATGAAGAATGAAGGATGAAGGGTGAAAGCGCAGGATGGAACACTTTCTTTTCCTTCATCCTTCATCCTTGTTTGTCTCGCTTCCGCTCTTTCAATTCCAGCTTTACCATTCTTCAATTAATTTGAGATTTCAAATCTCAGATTTCAAATTCAACATCTACTTTCTCAACAACTCTTCCGGCGCTCCTTCGCCTTCGACCCAGACTTCGCCATCTTCGTAAAACTCTTTCTTCCAGATCGGCACAGTGCGCTTGAGTTCGCGTATAGCCCACTCGCAAGCTTCAAACGCCGTGCGGCGATGCGGCGCGCTGACGGAGATACAGACGCTCGTCTCGCCTATCTCAAGGCAGCCTGTGCGATGCACAACGCCGATGTGCGCTATCTCGAAACGTTCATGCGCCTCGCGTCCCAAACGGCGCATCTCGCTCAAGGCCATCGGCGCATAGGCTTCATAGATGAGATAGAGCGTCCGGCGTCCGCGCGTCCACTCGCGCACATAGCCGTCGAGCGTCACGGTCGCGCCGCAAACAGGCGGAACAACACGTCGTGCGACCGCGCCCACATCAATCGGCTCGGTCGTCAGTTCAAAAAAGTCAGGCTCTACCGCCTCATGCTTCTCGCTCTCCGCGTCCGGCTCGCCTGCGCCGCCGCTGACCGGCGGAAAGATCGCCAGCTCGTCGCCCTCTCTAACTTCCATCTCTCCTCGTGCATACTCCTGATTGACTGCGAAGAGGAGCGAGCGCCCGAAGCGTCGAAGCTCCGGGTATCTGGAAAGAATCTCTGCAAAAGCATTTGCGGCGGTGGCGGGGGAGCGTAAATTCAGATCAACCTCGTCGTGCCCGGCCACTTCGCGCGCCGCGCCGAAGAAGAGGACGTGCACATGGATCGTCTCATTGCCCTCTGTGACTTGTCGTTCGAGCGTGGTCATTCCAAATCTATCTTCTTGCCACCGTGTCCGTTCTTTTTGGAGATCGAGTGAATGCGCGCTCGCTCCTCGTAACCGGAGACGGCGCGCGCCAGCAGATCGCGCAGCCGTTTTAATCTCTCGGCGGTGGAGCGCAACTCAAGGAGTTCCAGCTTGACATCAGTATCCAAATCCATCGCCGCCGCAATCAGAAAAGAGAGTCGCTCAGGCTCCGTTTGCGGCAGTTCAGGCAAACTTGCGCGCTCGTCGTTAATCACGCGCACGGCGCGCGCAATCCGCATGAAAATTTTCAAGACTTCATCGGCGCGCTGCTGAAGAAAGTCAGCATCTTCCTCTTCATCCTCGAAGAATTG